>Ga0182738_1000268_pt1 | contig 79439 bp, 59 predicted proteins | sample eDN5th30CBELigMG_FD_128876 | JGI IMG/M metagenome (GOLD analysis project Ga0182738, IMG submission 128876) | Enriched Miracle-Growth compost microbial communities from Emeryville, California, USA - eDNA 5th pass 30_C BE-Lig MG (version 2)... ... | reverse complement strand
CCGGGGGCCGCGTGTCCTGCTGTTGTGCGTTTGTGCCCATCGCTGTCATCCTGTCTCGCCCCGTGAGCAGACAGCATGACAGCTGACCCGTGATGCGCAAAAAGCGTGCCGAACGTCAGTGGGGTTCATCCCCGCCGGCATTGCTGCTTGAGAGACATGGTCTCCATTGAGCCATCCCGACAAACGACCGGGAGCATTTCGTTCCACTCGCACTGGCGGACAAGCCGCCAGCGCCCCCCGGCGCATGACAGAGTGTACACTGCTGAAAACGCAGAAAAATGCACTCGCTGGCGTGGCGTGCTCTGAAATCCCGACGACAAGAGATGCTCTGTGCGGCTGACACTCGGAAGACGGCGGAACAGCATCGAGGCTGAGCAGCGTCCTGACAGAGCCGGGGCGAAAACGGGTCTCTTCCAGGGCGATAGATTTCCGCCGGGCCATTTGATCGGCCTGCGTAAGAACCCCTCACAAAATCTTCCGTGATCCGCTCGCGGAAAGGAAATTCTCATCATGTGAACGGTTTTGTTCGCGGCCCTAAAAATGTATACTTTCGTTCACTGTCTCTCTGGTGAACTGAACCGTGATCAGAAATCGCCGCGTGCCGGAACGGTTGACGCTTCGTTGCGTCGGGGAATTCCGGTCGCCCTGCTCGCATGAAACAGCGTCCGCATGCCTATTCAGCGTGAATTTCTTGGCTGGGATCGTCCGACGCTCCCTTTGGCTGTGGAGCGCATTCTGGCGTGCAGCCAGGACAGCACCTTTTGTGATCTGTCCCATCTCCTGGTGGTCTTCCCCGGGCGGGAATCCGGGCGTCGCTTTCTGGAACTGCTGACAGAACGGGCCTCGGGAGCGCTGGTCCCTCCCCGGATCGTGACGCCGCATCAACTCCCCGAACAGCTGTATCTTCCGCAGCGCCCATTTGCGCCGGATCTCGTTCAGGGACTGGTCTGGTCGCAGGCCCTGCAAACGGTTCCCCCCTCGGCGCTGTTCGAAATTGTCCGGGTTCCCCCCGCCACTACCGACTGGCAAAGCTGGCTGCGTCTGGGCCAGCTGCTGCAGCGTCAGCATGCCGAACTGGCTGCGGAACGGCTGCACTTCGCCGATATCGCGGCGGCCGGTCAACAGCTCGACGGATTCGACGAAACCGCCCGCTGGACCGCCATGTCGCAGGTGCAGCAGCAATACTGGAAACTGCTCGATGATCTTCAGATGTGGGATCAGCAGACGGCACGGCTGGTGGCCATTGAACGTCACGAATGCCACTCGAAACAGCAGGTGATCACCATCGGCACGGTGGACCTGCCGCGCACGGTGCGGGCCATGCTCGATCAGATTGCCGATCAGGTCACCGCCTATATTCCGGCACCGGTAAACTGGGCCGACCGGTTCGATGCCTATGGCTGCCTGATCTCCGAACGCTGGGCCGATGTGCAGGTGCCGCTGGCCGATGATCAGCTTCGATTCGTGGAAGATGCCGCCGGACAGATCGACGCCATTTTCGACTGTCTGGCCGAACTCGACGGCCGGTATTCTCTCGAAGAGATTTCGATCGGAATGCCGGATGCCCGCCTGGTTCCGGAAGTGCAGCGCAGTCTGGGAAGCGCCGGAATTCCCACTTACTACCCGATCGATGTGGCCCTGTCTTCCACAGGTCCTTATCGGCTGCTGGCCGCCCTGGCTGACGTTCTGGACGGTCGGGAGGTCACGGCCTTTGCGGCCCTGATCCGCCATCCGACACTGGCCGCCTGGCTGGAACGGCGGTCGCTCCCTGATCACTGGCTGGCCCTGTGGGACAGCTGGATTCAGGAGCATCTCCCACCAGATGTCGACTGGCGGCCTGATCCGGAACACGATCGCGCCACTGGCTGTGCGGACAGAATTGTGCGGGCGATCGACCAGCTGACAGGCCCGTTGCGTCAGGGTCCGTTTCGGTTGTCGCAGATGGCCCCGGTGATCATGGGCTTTTTGCAGACACTCTATGGCGAACGGGAATATCAGCTGCATGACGCCGCGCAGACGCGGGAATATGACGCCCTTTCCACACTTCAGCAGACGGCCGAAAGTTTTGCCGATCTGCCAGCCTCGCTGGATCTGGAACTGAATGCTTCCGAAGCATTGCGACTGGTCCTGTCGTCAGCGGATTCCGATCTGTATCGCACCGACCGGGAAGCAGATGTGCAGCTCGTCGGGTGGCTCGATCTGGCCATGGACGATGCCCCGGTCGCGATTGTGACCACTTTCAATGAAGGCTTCGTTCCCTCGGCCGTGAATCACGACTTGTTTCTTCCCAACCGGCTGCGGACACACCTGGGAATTGAAGACAATGCCCAGCGTTATGCACGCGATCTGCAGCATCTGCTCTGCCTGCTGCATTCCCGGGCCTGCTGCCGGCTCATTGTGGCCCGGCGCGACGCCCTGAACGAACCGATCACTCCCAGCCGCCTGCTGTTTGCCACGGAGGCAGAGCAGATTCCCCGGCGCGTGCTCCGCTTTTATGACCGGAGCCAGAAAACACGATCGCGGCGCGCACTTTTGCAGCCGGCACTGGCGGCCGAATCCCGGTTCTCGATTCCCCGGCCGGAAAAACTCACCCAGCCCCGCGATCGGTTTCGTGTGACCGAATTCCGTGACTATCTCGCCTCCCCGTACCGGTATTATCTGCGACACATTCTCAAGCTCTCCACCAGCGGCGATCAGATTGAAGAACTCGACGGGGCAACGTTCGGCGTGCTGGTTCACGAGGTGCTCAAACAGTTCGGCAACAGTCCGTTTCGCGAATCGACTTATGGTCCGGAGATTGCCGACTATCTGAGTCAGACGCTGGATCAGGTGGTCCATGCCTCCTTCGGGGCCGCCCCACTGGCCACCGTTCAGATTCAGTTCGAACAGGCCCGGCGACGACTGCTGGCATTTGCCGGCTGGCAGTCGCAATGGCGTCTGCAGGGCTGGGAAATTCATTCGGTCGAGTGTTCTCCACCAGAGCCGGTCCCTTTCTCACTGGGAGACGGGCGCACTGTTTCGCTGGTCGGTCGCATCGACCGGATCGATTATCATCCCCGCGAAAAACGCTGGGCACTTCTGGACTACAAAACCGGCGATGCCGGGGCGTCCCCCGAAAAAACACACCGCGATCAGGACGACTGGATCGATCTCCAGCTGCCGCTATATCGCCATCTGGTGCGTCATCTCACCGATTCCACCGATCTGCAGCTGGGTTATCTGGTCCTGCCGCGTCAGGCGAACGAAGTCGATTCCAAATTTGCGGAATGGAATGCCGACGACCTGGCCGAAGCCGATGAAGTCGCCCGCAAAATCATTCGACGTGTCCAGGAAGAAGACTTCTGGGTGGAGCTGCCGGAACCGGTGACGACCTTGCTGGAATTCGACCCGATCTGTCAGGCAGGCGTCTTTGGACAGGAGGCCGTGGTATGAGTTCCGCATCCCGTTCCCAGTCAGGCTCTCAGTCCGGCACTTCCCGCTCCGTCGGTTCGAAACTGGCCGATCACATTCCACAGCAGCAGCTGATTCGCGCCTCGGCCGGAACCGGCAAGACCTATCAGCTTTCCTCGCGTTATCTCACTTTGCTGCGTCAGGTCTCGCCTGAAAAAATCCTCGCGTCCACCTTCACCCGCAAGGCCGCAGGAGAAATTCTGGAACGGGTGCTGGTCCGGCTCGCCCAGGCGGCTATCGATCCGCAAGCACTGAAGCAGCTGGGCCAGGCAGTGGGTCCTCCGTCCCTGACGCGCGCGGAATGCCTGCAGATGCTGACCCGGCTGACGCATCAACTGCATCGGGTGCGCATCTCCACGCTCGATGCGTTTTTTGCCCAGCTGGCCGGCAGTTATGCACTGGAACTGGGAATGATGCCCGGCTGGCGGATTCTGGATGCCCTGGAAATTGACCAGCTGCGCAGCAGCTCGATTGCCGAAATGCTGACACTCGGCTCCCAGCAGGAACTGGTGCAGCTGATGCACCTGCTCGACAAAGGGCAATCGTCCCGCAGTGTTTCGCGGCTGGTCACCGAAACCATCCAGAATCTTTACGATGTGTTTCTCTCGGCCCCTCCTGAAAGCTGGGAACAGTTTCCCGATCATCTGTTTCTCTCCGGGGCGCAGCGGGAGGAACTGATCACCCGGCTGCAGCTTTTTCCGGTCGAAAAAGCGGGCCTGTCGAAGGCCCGCGACAAAGACTGCGAGCGTCTGCAGGACGAAGACTGGGACAACCTGCTTTCCAGCGGTCTGATGCCGCGTGTCCTGTCAGGCAATCTGACCTATAGCCGCGCGGAAATTCCCGCCGGGCTGGCGGAATGCTATCGCGATCTGGCATCGCATGTGCTGGCGCAGGTGGCCGCTCCCTGGCGAGAGCAGACCCGGGCCGCGCGCGATCTGCTGCAACACTTCCATCAGGTGTTTGAACAGCAGAAGCAGTCGGCGGGGGGTCTGGAATTTGGCGACGTCACCCGTCGACTTGCCCAGGCGCAGCAACGGTCCCGTCTGTCTGATCATTCCTATCGTCTCGATGCGGCGATCGATCATCTGCTGCTCGATGAGTTTCAGGATACCTCGCCCGGGCAGTGGAATGTGGTCCGCAGCTTTGCCGAAGACGCCTGTTCGCATCCCGGCAAGTCCTTTTTCTGTGTCGGCGACACCAAGCAGGCCATTTATGGCTGGCGCGGGGGGGAAGCGGCCCTGTTCGATCTCATTGCCCGGGAACTGCCCGGTGCGGATTCCGCCCCGATCGAGCTGAATGTCAGCTACCGTTCTGCTCCGGTCATCATGGACGCTGTCAATCAGATCATGACCGGCCTGCCGGAACACAACAATCTGACAGAACATCAGGATCTGATCTGGCACTGGTCAAAACACTTTCCCGCGCACAAAACAGCGCACAGTTCGTTGCCGGGCTATGTGTGCCTGCGAACTTTGTCCGACGGCAAATCCGGCACCGGCCCCGAATCCGAGGACGACGATGCCGCCCCTGCTTCCGAATTCTGGACCGAAGTGGCGCAATACGTCCGGGACCGGCATCGGGAAGCGCCTGCGGCATCCATCGGGGTCCTCACCCGGCGCAACAGTTCCATTGGGCGGCTCATTTTTGAGCTGAATCAACTGCAGGTTCCGGCGAGTGAAGAAGGGGGCAACCCGCTGACAGATTCGGCCGCGGTACAGCTGGTCCTGTCGCTCATGCAGCTGGCCGATCATCCCGGCGATCAGGTGGCCGCCTGCCATGTTGCCCGGTCTCCACTGGGCGACATCCTCGGCTGGACCGACTGGCAGTCAGCGTCGAGCCGCGCCCGCTTTGCCGCGCAACTGCGTGCGCGGCTGATTGCCGAAGGATACGGCGGGCTGATGCACAGTCTGACCGCGCAACTGGCCGCGCAGTGCGACGCCCGCGAATACCGCCGCATGACCCAACTGGCCGCACTGGCGGACCGGTATGATGCGCTGCATGCCGACCTGCGGCCGTCTGCCTTCGTCGAGTTTGTGCAGCAGCAGCGGCAGGAGGAACCAAGCAGCGCCCGCATTCGGGTGATGAACATCCATCAGTCCAAAGGACTGGAATTCGATATCGTCATTCTGCCGGAGCTGGATTCGTCGCTGTATCAGTTCCCCAAATATGTGTCACGCAGCCCGTCACCCGGTCTGCCGCCGCATGTTGTGGCCCTGTATCGGCAGCAGCAGCACTTTGAAGTGCTGGGAGGCGAACTTCTGGCTGCCCGGCAGGCGACCCGCGACCGGCTGTTTCAGGAATCGCTGTGCGTGCTGTATGTCGCGCTCACCCGGGCCGCGCGCAGCCTGCATCTGCTCATTGCCCCCAAGGTCAGCAAGAAGCATCCGAAGTCGTTTTCCGGACTGATTCGCGCCGCCGTGGCCCCCCAAGTGGCCTTGCAGCCCCATCAGGTGATCTGGGAACAGGGAGACCGGGACTGGTTCAAACAGGCTCCCCGCCTGGACCATGTTCCAGAACCGACTGACAAACCTGCTGCGGCAGCAGATGACGACACCGACTCCCGGCCGATCCGGTTCGCTTCCTCCGGTTCACGGCAGATTCTGCGCCGACTGGCTCCTTCCCATTCCCCGGCGGCTGCCGTGCGTTTTGGACGCACCGGCAGTTCATCCGGTTCCTCGCAAGGGCGTGTGCGCGGAACGCTGTTTCATCGCTGGCTCCAGGAAATTGAATGGCTGCAGCCAGATTCCAGTCTGCCGGCCCGTCTGGAACAGCAGGTTGCGCAGCTCGGAGGAAGTTCGGAAGAATCCCGGGAATGGGGAGCCCAATTCCAGGACCTGCTTCGCAGTCCCTGGGGCCTGCAGCTGCTGTCTCGCGCAGGCTATCAGTCTGAAGAATCGCTGTTCTCTGCAGCACAGCGTCAGCAGCTGGCCGCCGGAACTCTGGAACTGCAGGTGCGCAACGAAATTCCCTTTGCCATACAGCGATCTTCCAACACGCTCGTCTCCGGCTGCATTGACCGGCTGGTGATTCTGAAAGCAGACGGCAAGCCGGTGGCCGCCGATGTGATTGACTTCAAGACCGACAATGTGACGACCGATCAGGACATCGCAGAATGTGTGGCCGGTTATCACGATCAGATGATCGCCTACCATCAGGCGGTCATGCAACTGCTGCAGCTGCCAGCCGGGGCCGTCACGGTGCGTCTGGCACTCATTCAGCCCCGCCGGACTGTTGTGGTCTGCGGAAAGTGATGCCTGGCGATTCTGCCCGTTGATCTCCTCTGGTGAATCCGGCAGACCGGGGGGAGGGGAGCCTGGCAAGGCGGTTGCGTCCGGCGGCCTCCGGTCGAAATTTCGGCCCGGCAGAAATCTCATTGCACTCATCAGCGAACATTTGTATAAGAATTGAATGACGTGCAGTGCCATCCCCGATGGCCGGCCTGCGTCGCGGCCCCCGGGGCAAGCATTCATGCCTTCCGAATGCCTACCTCTTTATGACACCTGGGTGAATCCACCGCACGCGGGCGACAGCGAACACGCTTCAGTCACTCCCACCCCGACGTGATGAGAGTTATGCGTACGCTTTTTCTAATCAGCAGTTGCCTGCTTTTCATTTCCATTAATCTGACACGCGCTGACGAAAAGCCAGCGGCAGCCGGCGCAGCCTCCGGATCTTCGGAAGCGGTCAGCTTCAGCAGGCAGATTCGCCCCATCCTGCAGGCTCACTGCCAGGGATGCCATCAGCCGGCCAAAGCCTCCGGCAATTACATCCTCACATCACCGGCGGCATTGCTGCGGCCCGGGGAAAGCGGTGACCAGCCTATCATGGCCGGACATCCCGAAAGCAGCTCGCTCCTCAGCCTGATCACGCCGGTCAATGGCCAGGCCATGATGCCGAAAGGACAGCCGGCCCTCAGCGACGTCGAACAGAATCTGATTCGTCGCTGGATCGAGCAGGGGGCCGTCATTGACGAAAACGGCAGGCAGGTCGATCCGGTCGATCAGCAGCATCCTCCCGTTTATGTCCGCCCGCCGGTGCTCACCACGGTGACCTATTCCCCCGATGGCAGCCTGCTGGCGGTCGCCGGCTTTCACGAAGTGGTCCTGCTTTCGAATGAAACCTATCAACCGATTGGCCGGCTGGTGGGCCTCTCGGAACGCATTGAATCGGTCGAGTTCTCCCCCGACGGCACCCGTCTGGCGGTCGCAGGGGGCCTGCCGGCCCGACAAGGAGAAGTTCAGATCTGGAATGTCGCCAGCCAAAAGCTCGAACTCTCCATCCCGATTGGCTTCGATACCCTGTACGGGGCGAGCTGGTCGCCGGATGGAAAAATCGTGGCCGTCGGCTGCCCGGATTCCACGGTTCGGGGAATCGACAGCACCACCGGAACGCAGGTGTTTTTCAATGGAGCCCACGACGACTGGCCGCTGCAGACGGTTTTCTCCAAAGACGGGTCGGCCCTGGTCTCGGTCGGGCGTGACATGTCAACCAAGCTCTATAACGTCGCCACGCAGCGATTCATCGACAATGTCACCTCCATCACCCCCGGAGCTCTGAAAGGGGGCCTCTCGGCTCTCACCCGGCATCCGGATCGTGATGAAATCATCGTCGGAGGCTCCGACGGCATTCCCCGAATCTATCGCATGGAACGAGTGACCAAACGGGTCATTGGCGACGATGCCAACCTGATTCGCCGCTACCCCGGCCTGAACGGCCGCATTTACTCCGTCGCCTATGCCCCTGACGGCAAGTCGTTCGCCTGCGTCGCCAGCCTCGACGGAAAAGGCGAAGTCGGAATCTATCCGGCCGATGCTCCGTTTGAGATGCCCAAGGAAATCAAGCAGATCGTCGAAAAGACCGTTTCTTCGCAGAAGCCTGAAGAAAAGCAGAAGCTGGAAGCCTATGTCACAGAAAACACACAGCCGCTGGCCCGTCTGAGTGTCCCCGCCGCTTTGTATTCCATTGCTTATCACCCCAGCGAGCCGCATGTCGCAATTGCCGGAAGCGATGGACGCATTCGCATTGTCCACAGCCGGACCGGCACACTGGAATATGAGTTCGATGCGGTGCCGATGCAGCGCAACAGCCAGTCTGCCGACAAGCAGCTTGCCGCGATCACGCCGGTTCTGTCCGGGCCGCTCGCCGGACAGGAAAAGCCGGTCGATGCCGCCGCGCTGACCCACATGGAAGTTCAACCTGAAAAAATCACTCTGCGCGGGCCGTATGATTCCGTGCAGTTGATTGTCACCGGAATTCTGCAGACCGGCGAACGAATCGACCTGACACGTCTGGTCGACTGGAAGCGGAACGGCGAGTCCGTGGTGCTTTCTCCGCTGGGACGGGTCTATGCCCAGGCCGACGGAACCGCACGCCTGACAGCGAGCTGGCAGGGACACGAAGTGGCCATTCCCGTTCTCGTCACTGAGATTGCCCACCCCGGCCCGGTCAGCTTCATCCGCGACGTCAATCCGGTTCTCACCCGCATTGGATGCAATCAGGGCACCTGCCATGGAGCCAAAGACGGCAAAGCCGGCTTCAAGCTCTCCCTGCGGGGATATGATCCGGTCTTCGATGTGCGCGCCTTCACCGATGATGTGAAAAGCCGTCGCACCAACATCGCCGCTCCCGATCAGAGCCTGATGCTGCTGAAGATCTCCGGCACGGTCCCCCATGTCGGCGGTCGCCTCACCCGGCCCGGTGAAGCCTATTACGAAGTCATTCGCCGCTGGATTGCCGAAGGGGCCCATCTCGACCAGAACGTCGAACGGGTGACCTCGATCGACATCGAACCACACAATCCGGTCGTTCAGCAGATCGGAGCCCGGCAGCAGTTACGGGTCATTGCCACCTATTCCAACGGACAGCAGCGCGATGTCACCGGCGAAGCCTTTCTGGAAAGCGGCAATACCGAAGTCGCAGAAAGCAATCGGGCCGCCATCGTCACGGCCCTGCGGCGTGGGGAAGCCCCGATTCTGGCCCGCTTCGACGGCAATTATGCCGCCACCACCCTGACCGTCATGGGAGACCGCACCGGATTTGCTGCCCGGCCTGTCGAGACCTGGAACCAGATCGATAAACTGGTCGCCCAAAAATGGGAGCGAATGAAAATCGAACCCTCCGGGCTCTGCAGCGACGAAGAGTTTCTGCGTCGCGTTTATCTCGATCTCACCGGATTGCCCCCTTCCCCGGAAGAGGTGATTCAGTTCGCGGCCGACCCGCGCCCCGTGCAGGAAAAGCGGGGAGTGATTGTCGACACCCTGATCGGTTCCGACGCCTCTATTGAATTCTGGACGAACAAATGGGCGGACATGCTGCAGGTGAACAGCAAATTCCTCGGGAAAGAAGGGGCCGCGCAGTTCCGCAGCTGGATTCGTCAGAACGTGGCCCGGAATCGTCCGTATGATGAATTCTGTTACGACGTGCTGACCGCGACCGGCTCGACCAAAACCAATCCGGCCGCCTCGTATTACAAAATTCTCCGTGAGCCGGACGCCATCATGGAGAACACGACGCACCTGTTCCTGGCCATTCGTTTCAACTGCAACAAATGCCACGACCATCCGTTCGAACGCTGGACCCAGGACCAGTATTTTCAGACCACGGCCTTCTTTGCACAGGTCGGCCTGAAACGTGACCCCAAAAATCCGAACGGCAACATTGGCGGCACCGCCGTCGAAGGGGCCAAGCCGCTCTGGGAAGAAGTGTTCGACAAGCCAGATGGAGAAATCACTCATGACCGGACCGGCGAAGTCACCGCTCCGCTGGTTCCCTTTGACCGCAATCTGCCGACGGCCGGGCAGAATCAAACGCGGCGGCAGCAGCTGGCCCGCTGGATGACCAGCCCTGAGAACGATTACTTCGCCCGCAGCTATGTGAATCGCATCTGGGGCTATCTGATGGGGGTCGGCCTGATCGAACCGCTCGACGATGTGCGGGCCGGCAACCCTCCCAGCAATCCGGAACTTCTCAACTGGATGACCGATCAGTTCGTGCAGTCCGGCTTCAATGTCCGCGAACTGATGCGGATGATCTGCAAAAGCCGGGTCTATCAGCTGGAGATTGCCACCAATCGCTGGAATGAAGACGACCACGTCAACTATTCCCATGCCTTGCCGAAACGTCTGCCGGCGGAAGTGCTGTATGACTCGGTTTATACCGTCACCGGCTCCAAAATGAAGATCCCCGGCGTCCCGGAAGGAACTCGCGCCGCCGCACTGCCGGATGTGCAGATTTCCCTGTCCGACGGCTTCCTCGACAACCTCGGCCGGCCGGTCCGTGAATCGTCCTGCGAATGCGAACGCTCTTCGGATCTGCAGCTGGGCCCGGTCATGGCCCTGATGAACGGCACGACAGTGAGCGATGCCATTTCCCAGCCAGGCAATGCTCTGGATCAGCTGGTTTCTCAGGAGTCGGATCTGTCCAAAATCGTGGATCAGGTGTTTCTGCGGATTCTCAATCGCCATGCCCGTCCCCAGGAGGTCCAGGCGACCGAACAGCTGATGAGCGAACTGCAGGCCGAACACACCCGCATCGTCACCGAACGGGATGCCTATCGGCAGAAAATCGCGCCGGTCATGGCCGAACGCGAACAGCGCCGCCAGCAGGCCATCACTCAGGCCGAAGCAGACCTCGCGGCCTTTCAGACCGAGCTTCGCCCGCGCATCGAACAGGCCGAAGCCGAACGGCAGAAACGCATCGAAACAGCCCAGAACGAGCTGGAGACCTACCAGCAGGAGAACGCGGAACGGACGGAGAAATGGGAGTCACAACAGACCGAAGCCCCCACTCCCTGGACCGTGCCGGCGTTTCCCAAATTGACCGCCACCAACAAGGCCACGCTGAAACAGCAGCCGGACCAGTCGATTCTTGCTTCCGGTCCCAATGGAAAAGGGACCTATGTGCTGCAGACACAGCTGAAGCTGAAGCAGATCGCCGGTTTCCAGCTGGAAGCCCTGTCTGATCCCGGTCTGCCTGGTAAAGGCCCCGGACGATCGGCCGGTGGAAACTTTGTCGTTACCGAGTTTCAGGCCACGGCCTGGCCCGTCGGCAAGCCTGAAGAAAAACACGCCCTGAAACTGCACAACGCCCATGCCGATTTCAGCCAGGCAGGCTATACGGTTGCCAGCGCTATCGATGGCAATCTGACTTCCGGCGGCTGGGCCATCTCTCCCCAGTCCGGCAAAGATCATTATGCCACGTTCGAAGTGCAGGAACCGTTCCAATCGGACGAAGACATTGTGCTCGAACTGAAGATCGAGCAGCACTACACCGACAGCACTCACAGCCTGGGCAAGTTTCGCATTTCCGTGACCGATCAGGCCGGACCGGTCAATCTCGGTCTGCCGGCCAACATTGTCGAGATTCTGGCCGTGACCGCTCCTGAACGGTCCGCCGAGCAGATTCAAACGCTGCAGAAGTTCGTCAACAGCCGCGATGCCGGCTATCAGGATCTGAGCCGGAAACTGGCGGAACAGAAAAAGCCGCTGCCGGAAGATCCCCACCTGATCGAACTCCGGGATCGCATTGCGACCTACAAACAGCCGCTCCCTTTGGACCCGAAACTGGTAAGCCTGGAACGCGCGGCCGACCTGAGTGCCGTACAACTGAAGAACCAGCGCCTGACGACCGTGCAGGATCTGGCCTGGGCACTCATCAACAGTCCCGCATTCCTGTTCAACCGATAACCTCGGCAGGTTTCCTGTCGGCGAAGTGTTCGACAAAATGATGAAGCGGGCATTTCCCGGAACCGCTCCCTTGTGCGCCCCCCGATTCCAGACTGCTCCCAGGAGACTGACATGATCATTCGAGTTCCCGGACAACCTGGTCAGGATCTGTGTGATTCGCATCTCGGCATCACCCGGCGCGATCTGCTGCGTGTCGGCGGCAGCGGCATGCTGGGTCTGTCGCTGGGCTCGCTGCTGCAATTGCAGGCCGCGCAGGCAGGTTCCCAAAGCCCGGCCGGCGGCAGCGCACAACCCCGGGCCAAAAGCATCATTCTGTGCTATCTGCAGGGAGGCCCCAGTCATATCGATCTCTGGGACCCAAAAGAAAATGTCCCGGACAACGTCAAATCGGTCTTCAAGAACATCTCCACCGTGCTGCCGGGCGTGCAGTTCACCGAACTGCTTCCCAAACTCGCGCAGGTGATCGACAAAACCACGCTGATCCGCTCGATGAGTTACACCCCCAACGGACTGTTCAACCATACCGCGGCGATTTATCAGATGATGACCGGCTACACGACCGACAAGGTCAGCCCGTCTGGCCAGCTGGAGCCCCCCAGTCCCAAGGACTTCCCGAACTTCGGCTCCAACATCATCCGCCTGCGTCCGCCTCAGGAACCGATGCTGCCGTTTGTGATGCTGCCCCGTCCCCTGCAGGAAAGCAATGTTGTCGGGAAAGGGGGCACAGCCGGCTTTCTGGGCAAGGCCTACGATCCATACACGCTTTATCCAGGCGGCGATGACATGAACATGTCCAAGATGAACGAGATCAACGTCTCCGATCTGGAAATGCGGGCCGACATCTATGGCGAGCGCATGGAGCGCCGGGCCCGACTGCTCGACACCATCAATGCCGGCATGCCGGAAATCGATCGGGCGGTGAAGGATTACAAACTGAATGAATACTACGATCAGGCCCTTTCGCTGATTTCGTCCGGACGGGCGCGCAATGCCTTTGCCCTGGAACAGGAATCACGCGAAACCCGCGATCTGTATGGTCGCAACACGTTTGGGCAGAGCCTGCTGCTGGCCCGGCGACTGGTCGAAGCCGGCACCCGGGTGGTCGAAGTCATCTGGCCGAAAGTCGCCAACAGCGACAATCACTCCTGGGACGTGCATGTCGGATTGTCGAACCGTATGAAAAAGCAGGCCGCTCCCATGTTCGATGCCGGACTCTCGGCCCTGCTGACCGATCTCGATGAACGGGGCCTGCTGGAAGAGACCCTGGTGGTCGCCGTGGGCGAATTCGGCCGCAGCCCGCAGCGCGGCGTGAGTACCTCGGGAAACGGCAACAGCGACGATGGCCGCGATCACTGGCCCTACTGCTATACGGCGCTGCTCGCCGGGGCCGGCGTCAAACGCGGCTATGTCCACGGAAAAAGCGATCAGACGGCTTCGGCCCCTGTCGAGGCCCCTGTCCACCCCGGGGAACTGCTTGCCAGTATTTATCAATCTTTTGGAATTGCTCCGGAAACAATTGTGTATAATCATCTGAATCAGCCGCGTGAACTGGTCAAGGCAGAAGTCGTCTCGGCGCTGTTTGCCTGATCAGGTGACCTTGCATTCCTGATCTGGATCAAGGCCTGTCACCCGCATGACTCCACACTGCGGCTGTTTTCCCTTCCTGACCCGAGGGTGGCCGCCGTGCCAGAGATCGACGAACTGGATGTCTGGGGGACAAGCGTCGTTTCTTCCTTGCAGAAACAGCGACAGCGGCTTGTCCTGGCTGAAAGCTGTACCTGTGGGCTGGTCGCCAGTACCCTGGCTGCGATCCCCGGCATTTCCAACTCGTTCTGCGGCTCTGCGGTCACCTATCGTGATGACACCAAGGCCCGGTGGTTGAAGGTCTCGGAAAAAGATCTGGCCGATCCGAGCATCACCGCGGTCAGTCGGCAGGTGGCCGCCCAAATGTGCCAGGGAGTGCTGGACTCCACTCCGGAAGCGACACTGGCCGCCTCGATTACCGGGCATCTGGGGCCGGAATCTCCGCTGGGATTCGACGGGTTGATCTATATTGCCACTTGTGCCCGCGGACAGCCGGAACCGATGATTCTGTCGTTTGTCCTGCCGACGCAATCCACCGAAGGCCGCACCGTTCGGGAAACCCGGCGGCGCACAGCCACCGTGCATATGCTGCAGGCCATTCTGCAATGCCTGACAGACTCCCCGCTTCAGGCGGTCGTCTGAGCGTCGATCTTCAGGTGCGCGAACAGAACCCTCTCACAAGGTGAGAATTTCCGTTCCGCGCGCCCGGCAGGGTCTCGCACGCATGGCCTGCCCGACCGGCATTCTCGCGCCACCCCCTGCAACCGGCGCCAACCCCTGCAACCGGCACAGTCGTCACCGCGCCGGAGGAGTCATGCCCAGACTGGGGAACCGCTCCGACATTTCATCGCGGGGGAATGATCCTGGTCTACAGTTTCAGAAGAATCCTTCGGGTGAAAGCCATTGCACTGCAGTCGGAAGAAACATGGAGAGAAATTTTTTCCGCAGGCTGTCCCGAAAGGCTTCATTCAATCCACGTCTCAGAATTCTCACAGGACAAAGAGCTCCTGACAAAACCTTCCGCGATCTGCTCACGGAAAGAAAATCCTCGTCGTCTGAAGAGGTTTTGTTCGCGGCTCAAAAAATTCCTGTCGGAGACTGTGACAGTCCCTGTTGGTACGAAAATCGATCCGGTCTGAATCCGGCAGTGTGTCTCTCCGCTGAAGTGCCCTGACAGAATTCCAGAAGTTGCTCCCTGTTCCGGGGACACCGTGAGAAGATTTTTGACGTTCTGATTCCATGTCTTCCCTTTCCGACCAGCATCGTGATCTCGAGGCCGAACTGGCCCAGAGAAACGATTTGATCGCAGCCCTCACGGCTCAGCTCGAAAAGGCTGTCAATCAGCTGGACCGGTTGCGCCGTGCCGGAGCCGATCGCGCGCCGTCTGCCCCCGCCCGGCCTGGTGAATCCAGTGAACTGGCCTCCCGGCTGACCAGCGTGCTGGATGACTGGAGCGAATTTCAGCCTTCGTTGCGCATTGAGCGCATCGAACATGGGATCGAACGCATTCTGGAAATGCTCGACGAGCAGCGGATCAGCGCCGCCACCGCTTCCGCTCCACCGGCTCCCCAGGACTACTGGGAACAGGCCAAAACCCGTCTTCTGGCCGAAAATCCCCCGGAAGGAAATTCTCCTCCGGTTACAGCCGCAGCGGCGATGGTCGAGCCTCCGCGCATCGAACCCGATTCATTCCCGGCCGCACTGGACGAACTGCCGTCTCCGGTCCCCGGGCCGGCACCGGTACCGGCCGATGCCCCGCCGGAGACGCTCTGGGACGCAATCGAAACCCGCGATCAGTACATTCAGTATCTCATCACCCGAATGCGGACGATCGAATCGCAGAAGTACCTGACAGGTCCTGTGGAGCAGCTTTTCGAAAAATCCGGCGAGCAGGGAAAAGAGCTCCAGGCACTCGACCTGCTGCTTCGAGAGCGGCTGCGGCAGGCAGAAATCGCGCATTCGCTCGAGCGGGCCGTTCTGGCCCGGGAACGGGCGAAACTGTCTCAGGTGCGTCAGCATCTCGAAGCAGAACTGAAACGCATGGAGAACCAGAAGGCAGCGTCTCTGGCGCAGCGCCGCATCGAAGTGCCTGAAGACTCTCCACCGCAGCGAGGCGACTCGGAAAGCCGCTGGAAACGCCTGTTCTCACGATAGACTCAGGCACGATGTCAAGCCGCACTGGCCCGGGGTCATAGCTGGCCCGGTCCTGCAAAGCCGTAGGGGCATTGCCAGGCAGGCCGGGTGAACCGCTCCAGTCACGCATTCACACCGGTAACGGCCATGCCCGCCTGGCCGGCCCGTTCGTTCTTCCGGCGAGCTGCACCTGATTTCGTCCCTGACGTTTGGCGGCATACAGAGCCTGATCGGCTTCACGCACCAGATGCGCAGCCTGCTCCTCTCCGCCGGCCCGGCAGGAGACTCCCATCGAGACCGTGACGTTCAGAATGTGTCCGTCTGCAGAAAAGGAGGCCGTCTCCACTGCCTGACGCACCTGTTCGGCAATCCGCTGTGCCGCCGTGATGGGAACTTCCGGCAGGAGAACGGCAAACTCCTCGCCCCCATAGCGGGCGATGACCGGCCGATCGGTCACCCGTCCTCCCTGCACGCAGTCATTCAGCCGCTGCGCGAGTTGACGCAGCACGTCGTCTCCACCGGCATGGCCGCAGGTATCGTTGATGGCCTTGAAATGATCGATATCGAGCAGAATCAGACTGCACGGGGCCTGAATCGAAGCGCATTGCCGAAGATGCTTCTGAATTTCGGCATCGAATGTCTGCCGGTTTGCCAGTTGTGTCAGTCCGTCGCGCCGGGCGCGTTGTTCAAGCTGCACATAATCCTGCACCCGGCCGACTGTCTGCGACAAAAACTGGCCGGCCCAGGTGGCCAGTTCCTGCACAACGGCATGGGGTCGCACCGGCGAGGCCGCGGACAGCAGCAGAATTCCCCGGCGAAATCCGGGACTCGACAACGGAACCCAGAATGTGGTCTGAATCGGGTCCGGCAACGGGGCACCGCTCGCGGCCATCCTGTCTGACCAGACTGGAGAAACCGGGACAGATCCCGTTTCGAACAGTTCCTGTTCCGCTCGATTCCATGCATGAAACAGCGCCGGGTGAACCGCAGCGCCGCCGGTCGCATGCTGTCGGAAACCGTCACCGGCATCCGCAGTGGCTTCGTAGATGCTGCATCGGTCGAAGCCGGTCAGATGGGCCAGTCGGGTCAGAAACTGTTCCAGCAGTTCACACGGAGAGGCAAATGTGCGGTCGGTCAGCGTCCGCAGTTCGAGCATATCGCGCACCAGCGAAAGTTCTTCGCTTTCCTGCCGGCTCAGCGGCACGCTCACGACGGAAGCCGTGCCCCGCGGAAGATTGACGCTGCGGCACAGACTGGCAAACAGTTCCTGATCCTGCCGGGCATCGCCTGTCAGTTCAGGCACCCGGGAAACAAAGAGCATTCCGGAAGCCGGTGCTTCTGCCCCGCAGGGAAATCCCCACAGCTGGCCGGGAGCAGAATCGGCATCCCGTTCGCCGGCATAATCAAAATCCCGATGTCTCTGCAGGCACACCGGATGACTCTGCGCGGCCTGCCAGATTCCGGGAGTCCTGAAGACCGGCACGTCGGCCGCACACCGCCAGGCAGAAATCACCGGCTCTGCGGATTCAGTCGTGCTGAGAAAGAACACCACTTCCTGCACAGGGAGATACTGTTCCAGCAGAGTCAGAATTCGCGACATCGCCGTGGAAGGAGTCTGCAGGCAGACCAGCCAGTCCAGTTCGAACTTGCGGGCGAACAACGAACGTGAAAGCTCGAGAATCGACCCGCGCTGCAGAGATTCGGAACGGAGACGGGCATTCCATTCCTGATAGCGTCGCGCGGACATGCGCTGCCAGAAATACAGCGCCAGCACGTTGATCAGTGCCAGGCCGGCACAAAAGAACGTCGCACTGCTGGATGTCAGATCGGACATGAATTTCTCGCTCCTTGATCTCATCCCGTTCAGGTCGCAGGCGTCGACGGTCCTTCCAGGGACAGACAGACGCAGACAGACAGTTCCGAGAAACCGGGCCAGCAAGACAATGCGTGACCGGTTCTGCTGCGGACCTGCGGAAATCAGGCAGTCAGATCTGCTCCGGCCGGCGCGGCCGGAATTGGAATCCGCTGCATGGCAACCAGTGAATTCAACCAGTGAATTTTCTGACAGGACGCACAATAAAAGGGGCCGGAACCGTTTGGATGAGAAGAGAGGCATCTCCGGGCAAAAAAGCATGTGGTCAACACGCAACATCCAGCTATGAGTGTTACAATCGGAATCTGGATGCCCATTTTTCAATCAGCGACTGGCGGGATGTATGCCTGGAAAATGGATTCTGAATGCTCAGTGGCGCTGGGCCATTGTCTGCCTGCTGACTCTGGCCGTCTTCATTCTCAGTCATGCCCTGGGACGCGGAATCAGTTATGGCCTGCTATATATCGGCGTGCTGCTGCTGGTCATCTCCTGGTTTCCCGACCGGCTGATCTGGCGATTCGCGGCCATCGCCATGGTTCTGCGTGCTTCACTGCTTCTCACGCAGCGCCACCGCTGGAACGCCATGGAACTGGTGGAGCTGTGCAATCTGCTGCTGTCCCTGTTTGCCATCTGGGCGACGGCCTATCTGGGGACGCGCAGCAAAGCGCGGCGCGAACAGATTCTGGCCGCCAATGAATCGCTGGACCGCCGTGTCCGGGAGAGCAACCGTGAACTGCAAGAGGTTGTCGAAGATCTGCGCCGCGAAGTCAAACGGCGCGAACGGGCCCAGAAGGATCTCGAATATCAGAATATGCTCCTCGACGGGCTGATGGATGCCATTCCCGACAACATTTATTTCAAAGACCCGCAGGGCTGCTATCTGCGCATCAATCGGGCCAAGGCCCTGCGATCGGGACTGAAATCTCCGGAAGAAGCGCGGGGCATGTCTGACTTCGATTTCTTTCAGGCCGAACATGCGGCCAGTGCCATGGAAGTGGAACGCCGGATCATGGAAACCGGCATGCCGCTGGTCGACCATGAAGAAAAACTGATCTGGCCTGATGGCCACACCAGCTGGGTTTCCGCCACCAAGGTTCCGCTCAAGCGGACGGATGGCAGCGTGATCGGCACATTGGGCATCTCCCGGGATATCACCAGTCATTATGAAATTTCACAGACGCTGCAGCTCGAGCGCGACCGGTTGCGCACCCTGATCGATCATCTGCCCGATTACGTCTTTATCAAGGATCGCGAAAGCCGGTTTGTGACCGTGAACCGGTCGCATTACGAGCTGTTTGGCTGCCTGTCCGAAGACGACATTCTGGGCAAGACCGACTTCGATTTTTCACCGCCGGACCAGGCGCAGCAGTATTATGCCGATGATCTGCAGGTCACCCGGCATGGGGTCACCGTCACTGGACGCGAGGAAATGGTCACCGATGCCCATGGCGATGTGCACTGGGTTCTGACCACAAAAGTCCCCCTGATGGCCATCGACGGCACCATCAACGGCATGGTGGGCATTGCCCGCGATATCACCAAACGCAAACAGGCCGAGCAGGAACTGCAGGCGGCCAAAGAAGCGGCCGAAGTGGCGAACCGGGCCAAAAGCGAATTCCTGGCGAACATGAGCCACGAAATCCGTACCCCCATGAACGCCATCATCGGCATGACGGAACTGGTCCTCGACATGGAGATGCCGGTTCAGCAGCGAGAGTATCTCGACACTGTGCTCAGCTCCGCCACATCACTGATGGGCATTATCAACGACATTCTGGACTTCTCCAAAATCGAATCCGGACGGCTGGAGATCGAAAGCTTTCCCATGGAAATCCGAGAATGGCTCGGCGACTCCATCAAACCTCTGGCGATTCGCGCCCACAGTAAGCAGCTGGAACTGGCCTGCCACATCGCCCCGGATGTTCCCCGATACATTCGGGGAGATGCCCTGCGGCTGCGGCAGATCGTCGTGAACCTGATTGGCAACGCCATCAAATTCACCCGGGCCGGGGAAGTGGTGCTCGATGTTTCGGTGCAGTCCTCACCAGCTGACACCGTCATGCTGCATCTGCAGGTCTCCGATACCGGCATCGGAATTTCGCCGGAACAGCAGAAACGCATCTTTATGGCCTTTGAACAGGCCGACATGTCCACCACCCGCGACTATGGCGGCACCGGCCTGGGACTGGCCATTTCCTCCCGGCTGGTGCAGCTGATGCATGGCGAGATCTGGGTCGAAAGCCAGCTGGGCGAAGGGAGCACCTTTCACCTGCGGATTCCATTCGGAACGGTTTCCCCTGCGGAAATCCCCAAATCTCGACAGGATCTGAGTGTCTATTCCGGGCTGAAGATCCTGATTGTCGACGACAATGCCACCAATCGCCGCATTCTGATCGAGATGTGTGCGAACTGGGGAATGTCCCCGGAAGCGGTCGACGGGGCCGTGGCTGCCATTCAGGCCATTCTGCAGGCCGAAGAGCAGGGGACTCCTTATTCTCTGGTCATTACCGACTGCTCCATGCCCGAGGTCGACGGCTTCGAACTCGCACAGCGCCTCAGGACACTGTGCGAGAGCACCGAGCCTGTTCTGATGATGCTCAGCTCACTCGACCGCAAAAAGGATCTGGCCGAATGTGAGCGGCTGGGAATTCGGGCCTATCTGACGAAACCGGTCAAACAGTCCGACCTGCTCGATGCGGTGGCCAGTGTGCTGGATCTGTCTGTCCGCCCGGTCGAGAGTTCCACCGGAGCGACCCAGAATCTGCCCCGAATCAAACCACTGCACATTCTGCTGGCCGAAGACAGCCTGGCCAATCGCACGCTGGCCATTGGCGTTATGTCCCGATGGGGGCACCAGATCTCCGTCGCCACCAACGGACGCGAGGCGGTCGAGGCCATGCAGCGCGGGCGGTTCGATCTGGTGCTGATGGATGTGCAGATGCCGGAAATGGACGGGCTGACTGCCACCCGCAAAATCCGCGAACTGCAAGGTGCCAATGTCGTGCCTGCCTGCCCCATCATTGCTCTCACGGCCCATGCCATGAAAGGGGATCGTGAACGCTGCCTGGAAGCGGGCATGGACAACTATATCACCAAGCCGGTCCGGCCGTTTGATCTGGCCAGTCTGCTGGCCCATTATGGTCAGCCTGTCGAGGAACCGCTCCTGGAAACCTCTCCGCAATTCCTCGCCAGTTCCGATGGCCGAAATTCTGCCATGCCCGATTCCCTGCAGCATGCCGTCCAGTCGACAGGAGTGCCTGAACGCCCGGCCGGCAACAGAGCGGCCGCATCCGCACTCGACTGGGGAGTGCTCATGACCACCGTTCAGCAAGATGAACAGCTGGCGAACGTCGTGGCCGATGCCTTTCTGACAGAAACGCCCCGGCTGATGGAGCAATTGAAAACGGCCCTGGCCGCCTCCGACGGTCCGGCGGCCCGCATCGCCGCACACACCATTAAAGGCAGCCTGCGCGCCATCGGAGCGCCGTCTCAGCAGTTGGCCGCAGAGCTGGAAAGCTATGCGACACAACAGAACTGGGAACCCTGTCCTGAGCTGCTGACGCAGCTCGATGCCGCCGTCCGCACTATTGAAGTGGAACTTCAGAAGCATCTGGATGCAATCAATCCGAGCGCCATGTAAGCGGTGCGAATCAAACATCTCCATTTGACGCTCGCCGAAAGCCCAGGGGCCCCGGAAACAAGAGAGCAGACACGGAAGACAGAAAACGGATGACCGGAAGCAGAAGACCTCAAACGGAAGCCGGTGGCGAATCCCCGGAAGCGGAAGACCGCTCGCGAAAGACCACAGGCACGGCCAGCAGGGCTGGAGACGCAGGAATGCCGAAAGAGCTCAGTCCCGGATCAGAATTTCTCCGCCGACCGGAAGCAGATCCATGACCAGTTCGGCATCCTGATTGCGCAGGCGAATGGCTCCCAGCCCGACCGTCTGACCGACCAGTCCCGGGTCAGGAGTTCCATGCAGGCCAAAATCGATCGGCAGGTTCGCCTGGTTCGCCAGCTGCAACTGGCAGCTTCCCAGTGGATTTTCAGGATCATTCGCCGGAATCGTCCGATCGGCCAGATGGCATTCCGGCTTTTTCGCTTTGCCGATCACATGCAGGGGCCCGGCCGGAGTGGAGAACTCCTGTCCGAATCCCACTGGAAAGTGAATGATGTAATAGCCTTTGGCATGAACGGTGATTTCACAGGTCTGCCTGTCGACAATCGCGCTGAATGGTCCCTGCAGAACTTTCAAGGTCTGTCCCACCCGTAAGGTGCGCGGATCCATGCGATTGAGCCGCGCCAGGTACTCTGGCGAGAGCTGATGATGCGCGGCAATGCTTTCCAGCGTCTCCCCGAACCGAACCTGATAAGGTTCCAGATAGTGCGGCTCCGGCTGAAAGAACACCCGCGCGGAGAGCAGCCGAAGTCGGTCGGCCGCGGCAGGCCGCTGAGCCGGGCGGGTCCAATAGGCCTGCGACAGCTTTCGCAGTGCCGCCACTTCATCACCCGCCTGGATGAGTCTGTCGATCTGCGTCAGATCCAGCGCGGCCGGATCTGACGCAGGCTGCTGCAATGTGGCGCTCTCCTGCTCCTGCGTTTTGTTTCCGGACGGTGATTGAGTGGATGATTGTGTTGGTGATTGTGTTTCCGGGGACATCACGCTGGCCGGAACAGTCTGCGCCTGATGCACGACCTGTCGAATCGGCTCAGACGACTCTGTCGACGCACCGGACACTGCCGGAACACTGCCGGTTGGAACACTGCCGGCAGCATCGACAGAACGGGATGCGGAAGCAATGTCTGCGGCAGACGGCATTTCCAATGGCTGCTCTTCATGTGGCAGCCTGCATTCCGACTGTTCCGACAGCGAATCGGCTGGGCGGTCTGAAATGTCTGAAGCTCCCGGGGCATCCAGACTGGCGGTCTGTTTCAATGCCGCCTGCGGAGGAGGGGGCAACGGCTCCTCGAGCGGGATGGCCTGAGCCAGCGGCGTGAAGCGAGACCGGGGAAACAGATCGAGTTTCCAGGCGGTGACCATTCCAAAGCTGCACAGCACGATCAGCCAGAACTGAAACGTCTGGACAGGATGCCGTCGCGGGCGAGGAGCAAACATGTCTGAAGAGGACATGGCAACATTCCAACATCAGCGAAGGAAAAAACCGAAAACTCACATTTCCAGCCAGGACTGGTGAGTCTCTTCTGCACCCGAGTCCCAGAGCCCGCGCAGCGCGTGTTTCCTGCTGAAACACCGTTCGCCGCGTGGTGAAACGCGGCCCCTGGGGAAGCGAAATGCTCTAACGCAACATCTTCCGACTCTGGGGCGTGGCCGGAATACTGAAATAACCGTCTTCCCCTCCCATGGCCGGCTGGCGGTTCAGCTTCCACAACTGGTGCGGAGCAAGATATTCAAACATGGTGCAGCCAGTCGATGTGCAACTCAGCAGCATCAGCAGGAGAAATAATCGGCGCATCGGATTCCTTTCCGAAATCAACGCCAGAACGCAACACTTCCGGGACGTGCCTCCCCATCACAGAAAGTCTGTCAGGTCATCCGACCGGGAAGCGCTTCGAAGTTTTGTGCAGGCGGAACCTGAAATCGCCGCGACCCTACCCCAATTGCCAACCGGCCGGCAACAGGAACCTGCCAGCGGTTCGTCTCCGACACATGGTCTCGTGCGAGTCTGAATGCAGATCCGCCGGCGGACATCCACAAACAAGCGCCACAACACACGTCTCTCCATGCAGTTGCAGCGTCCACAGCGGCCAGGGCCGGGGAATCTCACACCGGACTTACGAATGGGAGCGCTGCAAAATCTGCCGAAGCAGCCGGGATTTTCCTGCAGGCGCGGAGGCATTCTGTTTGGAGACATCCGCCGAGTGCTCCGACTCAATCACCGAAGAAAATGACCAGCGAAGCGTGCGCATGTTTCAGGTGCTGAGAGATGCTTTGTATTCTGAAACCCCGACAACGCGGAATGATCGATCCCCGGAAGCCAGAAACGTCAACAAACCGCAACTGCTCTTGCCTGGAATCAGGAGCGGGCGATAATACTTCCAGATGAAAGTTTTTGGCGTCCATGACGAACGCAGACTTTCACTCCACGACAGCGCCCGATCAGGGCAGGGAAACAGCAGACGTGTGCAGGGCCATGCGTCCTTCAATGGAACGGCTGTGCCACATCTGTGCGGGATTTCCTGCAGACAAGGCCCTGTATGCGGCTCTGGCTGCCGGGGCATGAATCCCGGAGACGGCCCCTTTCGCGCTCTTTCGAATCATTTGGCAACCCAGCAGTTGGTTCAGGCCGGTGCTTCCGACCTGACCTGTGGTGTTTCTTCAGCCAAGTGACCTGCTGAATGCGGCTTGACTGAAGATCCCTGCAGACAGGAAGAACAGAAGCCCACCTGGACCGCTGCCGGACCGCCCAGCTGGAGGTCAGACGAGTGACAACAGGACAGGCACTTCTCTCACAGTTTTCGTCCCGCCAGAACAAAGACCAGTTCCGTCAGGAACACTGGCAAGGGAGTTTTTCTGAATACCTGGATCTGGTGAAAAAGAATCCAGGCATCGTGCGGACATCGTACCAGCGGATCTATGACATGATCATGGCCGATGGAAGCTACCCGGTGGAGAACAGCAAAGAGCTGATTCGTTACCGATTCTTCGATGATCCGCACAATGACGGGGAAGATGCGATCTTTGGATTGACCAGAACCCTGATGGAACTGGTGAATGTGTTCCGTTCGGCCGCATTGAAATATGGCACCGAACGGCGTGTGCTGCTGCTGCATGGACCGGTCGGAAGCTCCAAATCGACAATTGCCCGCCTGCTGAAACGCGGACTGGAGCGTTACAGCCGGACCGAGGAAGGGGCGCTGTATACCTTTGGCTGGAAAGAAGAGGACGGCAGCATTGTCTGGGACCCGATGAACTGCGACCCGCTGCTGCTGGTGCCGACATCTGCCCGGGCCGAAGTGGCCGCCGCTCTGAACGAAGGCCGCGACAGCGACGATTATGAAGTCGAAATCGAAGGGCACGTCTGCCCGTTGTCACGCTGGTATTTTCAGGAACGGCTCAACAAGTTCGACGGCGACTGGACCAAAGTGGTCGAAACCGTGGTCTGCAAACGTGTCTTTCTCTCGGAACAGGATCGGGTCGGAATCGGCACGTTTCAGCCCAAAGACGAAAAGAATCAGGACTCCACAGAACTCACCGGCGACATCAACTATCGCAAGATTGCGGAATATGGCACGGAATCCGACCCGCGCGCCTTCAATTTCGACGGGGAATTCAACGTCGCCAATCGGGGGATGATCGAATTCATCGAAGTTCTGAAGCTGGATGTCGCCTTCCTGTATGACCTGCTCGGAGCGTCGCAGGAACACAAAATCAAACCGAAGAAGTTTGCCCAGACGGATATCGACACCGTCATTATCGGGCACACGAATGAACCGGAATATCGCAAGCTGCAGTCGAACGAGTTCATGGAAGCGCTGCGCGACCGGACGATCAAAATCGATGTCCCGTATGTCACGACGCTCAACGATGAAGTGAAGATTTATAACAAGAGCTATCACCCGAAACGTGTCCGGGGAAAGCACATTGCCCCGCACACGATCGAAGTGGCCGCCATGTGGGCCGTTCTGACCCGGCTCGAGCAGCCGAAGCATCATGGGCTGACGCTGATGCAGAAGATGAAACTGTACAACGGCAAAACCCTGCCTGGCTTCACGGCCGAAAATATCAAGCAGCTGCGAAAAGAAGCCCGGCACGAAGGCCTGGAAGGAATTTCTCCCCGGTATGTGCAGGACAAACTGTCCAATGCCCTGGTCGTCAACACGCTGGCCACCAGTCTGAACCCGTTCATGGTGATGAACGAGCTGGAATCCGGCCTGCGGCATCATTCCCTGATCGGCAGCGACGACCTGCGCGAGCACTATCGCCAGCTCATTTCCGTCGTCAAGGAAGAGTACACCGACATTGTCAAAAACGAGGTGCAGCGGGCGATTGCCGCCGATGAAGATGCACTCACCCGGCTCTGCTCGAACTACATCGACAACGTCAAAGCCTATACACAGCACGAAAAGGTGAAGAACCGCTTCACCGGCGATGATGAACAGCCTGATGAACGTCTGATGCGCTCGATCGAAGAAAAGATTGATATCCCGGAATCACGCAAGGATGACTTCCGCCGGGAAATCATGAACTACATCGGCGCGCTGGCGATCGACGGCAAGACGTTCAACTACAAAACGAATGAGCGGCTGCAGAAGGCCCTGGAAATGAAGCTGTTCGAAGATCAGAAAGACTCGATCAAGCTGACCAGCCTGGTCTCTCAGGTGGTCGACAAAGACACCCAGGCCAAAATCGACATCGTCAAGAGCCGGCTGATCCGGACCTATGGATACAACGAAGAATCCGCGACCGACGTGCTGCAGTATGTCGCCAGCATCTTTGCCCGGGGAGATGTGAAAGACAGCTGAGCTGTTTTCGAATTGAATACCGGAAAAGGCCCGGCTTACTCCTCGGACAGGTCGATGTTCACCCAGCGGCCGGCTTCGACGAAGAAATAATGTCGGGTGCCGGACACGATTTCGATCACATTCGAAGACAGGGAAAACGGAACGGCGGCTCCCTGAACTTCCAGTTCCTGCCAGCCTCCTTGCAGTGCGCTGATGGCGTAAACCTTGTTCTTGAATGGAAAGACGGCGAAGTTCTCGTTGAAGACCGGCTGAATGTCATGGGGGCCGGCCGCATCGACCGTCACCGTGTGGAGATCTCCCGTCTTCAGGGAGAGCGCCGAAATCTTTTTGCCGGACTTCGAGACCCTGACAATCAGATTCCCTCCACGCAGCAGTCCATCGTCCGAAGCGAGGGGGGTCGGCAGAATGGCCCCGGATTCGGAAGCCGGGACCGGCAGGTTTTCACCAAACTGGGCCCGGGCCGTTTCGGTCCCCAGAATCCATCCCCCTAAAGTCCATCCCAGGATCAGCAGTCCGATCTGTGCGTGACGGCAATTTGCTCGCATGGTTTCATTCTCCCGTCTCGTGACAACGCGCGGTATTCCCGACTTTCAGGATACCATGTGAGAACAAAACGCCGAAGACAGGCATTCTTAACGCAAAAAAGGCCCGAAGTTGCGTGAACTTCGGGCCTTCCGAGTTTTCAAGCGAGGCGGACGGGACTTGAACCCGCAACCCCCGGATCGACAGTCCGGTACTCTAACCGATTGAGCTACCGCCCCTGACTCGCGTGAGTCCGCGAGTTTATGGATCGCCCTTTCCATCGTCAACTTGACGGGAAAACTTTTGGCCGGCCCTGTTGGAGAAAGCGGAAATTTCCCGTTTCTTCCAGTCGAACGTTCTGTACGGTGCCGGTTTCCGCGGCGGTTTGACTTTCCCTGCCGGAATTGCGACACTTCTCTGCTTCGCGAAAGACAGCCTGCCTTGCCGGCAGGTTCTCGGAAAAAATTGTGAGTTCGTTCGAGGAACGGGAATGGCTTCCAAGCGTCTGCTGGACAAACGTCGGGAACACGAAGCTGCGGAAAAGCAGGGCAAGGTCAAAAAAGACGCTTCCGGAAAAAAAGGAAGCGCCCGCAAGGCCCCTGCCCGTAAGCGCAAGGTCAAGGCACCAGAGCGCAAACGTCTGCTATGGGGCGTCTTCAGCGGCACACTGAAAGAAGAAGGCCGCTTTGCCTACGACGAGAAAGACAAGGCGGAAGAAAAACTCGCCCTGCTGCGCTCCAAGAGCAAAAAGCTGTACTTCATTCAGCCGATCAAGGAATCGCTGAACGAATCTCCCGTTGCCAAAGAGGCCCTGCTGGGAGCCGATCTCGACGACGAGGAAGTTGTCGATGACGAAGCCATGCTCGACGATGAAGATGCCGGCGAAGACTTCGAAGACGACGGCGAAGAAGAATAGGCCGATGGCCCTGGCGAGAGCGCTTCACTCCCGCACGGGCCGCGTTCCGCCACGCGGCGGGTTGCGTTTCATCCAGTGAAACACGTGCTGCGCGGGCTCAGGCGAGAGCAACCTGCTCTAGTTCACTGGGTCGCGTGTCTGGTTCCTGAGGAAACGTCACGGACGCGGCCCATCCGCGAATCAGGCGCTCCAGGCCGGGCGTTTCGCCCCAGAAGATCTGACTGAAATCCGAAATTCCCCTGTCTGGTGTTTCTGCCAGACAGGGGAATTTCTTTTGAGGGCTTCATTCAGGGACTTCGTTTGGAACGTCAGGGAAAAGCTATTCCCCCGCCGGAAAACGCCACCGGCAAAGCATCCCAGTGGGCAACACACGGTTGGCAAAACACAGTCGGCGACGCTCCAATTGGCCACATGACAGTCGGCCGAAAGGCACCGGCCTTACTGCAGGCGTTCGCTCCACTGCTCCCATTGCTCGCGGACGCATTCCGTGCCGCCGGAACCATAGGTCACCAGGGCCTGCGCCGCATTCCGGGCTCCCAGCACGTTCTTCACCAGATTGCCGACAGCAGGCGCGACCGCCTGAATCTCTCCAATCTCCAGATCGGCCAGCCGGCACCCGCGCTGCTCGCACAGGGCCACCAGCCTGCCGACGATTTCGTGCCCGGTCCGCATCGGAACATCGTGCCGGATCAGATATTCCATCAGCGCGGTCGCATCCAGAAAGCCTTCTTCGATCCGGGCGTTGATCCGTTCCCGGTTCAGTTCGGCATGGGCCACAATTGACGGGGCCACCTGCAGGCAGCTTTCGACCACGTCATAAGCGGTGAAGGCCGCCAGTTTGTCTTCCTGCAGATCCCGGTTGTAGGCCATTGGCAGTCCCTTGAGCAGCACAAACAACTGCTGGGCACTGGCAATCACCCGGGCCGATTTTCCGCGCACCAGTTCGAGCACATCCGGGTTCTTCTTCTGCGGCATGATCGAGGAGCCGGTCGTATATTTGTCCGGCAGTTTCAGAAAGCCGAACTCGGTGGTGCACCACAAAATCCATTCTTCCGCCCAGCCCGAAAGATGCACGGCAATGAGTGCCAGGGCCGAGGTGAATTCCGCGAGGTAGTCGCGATCACTCGAAATATCCAGGCTGTTGGCGGCCGGCATGGAAAATCCCAGGGCCGAAGCGGTGAACTGCCGATCGAGCGGCAAGGTCGACCCGGCCAGCGCGGCGGCCCCCAGCGGGCAGCGATTCAATCGTCCCCGGCAGTCGGCCAGGCGTTCCCGGTCACGCTGAAATTTCTCGCAATAGGCCAGCCAGTAATGCACGGCATTCACCGGCTGGGCCCGCTGCAGATGCGTATAGCCCGGCAGAATCACATCGAGATCCCGTTCTCCCCGACTCACAAAAGCCCGCTGCAGTTGCAGCAGCTGCAGGTCGAGGTGATCGATGGCATTGCGGAAATAGAGCCGCAGATCGGTGGCCACCTGATCATTCCGCGAACGTCCGGTGTGGAGCTTGCGTCCCACGTCTCCCAGCCGGCGAATCAGCGCCGACTCGATGTGCATGTGAATGTCTTCGAGCGACGATTTGTATTCCATTTCGCCACGACGGATTTCTCCCAGGATTTCCGTCAGGGCGGTACAGATCTGCTCACATTCGTCAGTCGTGATCAGGCCGACATGGGCCAGCATGCGGGCATGGGCCTGAGACCCTTCAACGTCCACGGTCGCCAGACGGGCGTCAAACGAGATCGATTCGGTAAACAGCTCGACCTGAGCGTCTGTTGGCTCACTGAATCGGCCGCCCCATGCTTTGTCAGACACGTTCCATCCCCGGTCAATTGATGCCGGCCCTGATGCCAGAAACGCTCACTTCGACGCTCCCGGCCGGTGCCGCCGAAAAGCATAAGGCTCAGCCAGCCGGGATTGAAGCCTGTCAGCCATTCCCATCCACCGGGTCACGAATGCACTTGCTGACGCGCCGCCCTCTGGAATTCAGAATGCTGGCACCGCTCTGCCGATCCCCAGGGGGGCCAGTTTTGTCCGGATGGCCTGACGGACTTCCGGAGAAACGGTCCGGAGTGGTTCGGCCGGAAGATCATGGCAGATTCCCAACTCGGCCAGGGCCACTTTCAACCCGAGGATCCAGCCGGAACGGGTATCTGGCAGGGAATAAATCGCCGCTCCCAGATCCAGAATCCGGTTCTGCAGCTCTCGCGTCCGGACCAGATCGCCGGCAGCCGCGGATTCATACATCTGCACGAACAAGGCCGGGCACAGATTCGCCCCGCCACTCACTCCTCCGTGTGCCCCCATCAGCACGGCTTCGGCCGTCAGTTCTTCCGGCCCGATCAGAACCGACCAGTCGGCCCGGCCGCGCGCCAGCTGCAGCAGTCCCTGCACATATTTCATGTCGCCGGAACTGTCTTTGATGCCGAGAATGCCGTCGTGCTCCATGGCGGCCGCGATGGTCGGCAATTCGAATGAGACCTTCGTCAATCCCGGCATATTGTAGAGCATGAGCGGAACCGGCAGTTCCGGCATCAGATCGAACAGGTATTCCAGCAGTTCCGGCTGACTGGGAGGCAGATAATACGGCGGAGCCACGACCACGGCATCGGCCCCGCAGTCGGCAGAATGCTGGGCGAAGGACACCGACTCAACCAGCGAAGTATCGGTAATGCCGACCAGCACCGGCACCCGTCCGGCCACCTGCCGGCAGGCCCGCTCCACCAGTTCGCGCCGCAGGCGGTAGCTCAGGCTGGGGGCCTCACCGGTTGTTCCCAGCAGAAACAGGCCATGCACTCCGCCGGCCAGCACATGCTCGATGAGCCGTTCCAGCCCCGGCACATCCAGATCATCGCGGGTGAGCAAAGGAGTCAGCAGCGGCGGAATGATTCCGGACAAGGGCAACTTCATGAGCTTTCCCATCACTGCAAAACAGAAACATCCCATTCGTCAGGACATCCTCTGCTGAGGGTCTCTGACGAATGGTCAGATCAATGATCTGAAGGGGCAGGGGATTCCGACTCGGTGCCGACCTGCTGATTGGTCCAGGAATCCGGTTTCGGGCGGATCAGCAATACAATCAGGATCGACAAACCGGCCACGGCGGCAAAAACTCCAAAAATGACATTCAGCGGAATTTGCCGATCCCGCATCGCTCCGAAGCCCCAATCGGCAAAACCGCCGCAACTGATGCTGACGAGATTCATGATCCCATATCCGGTCGCCCGCAGATGCGGACGGGCGATCTGGCACAGAATCGGCATGTTGTTGCAGTCAAAAAATCCCCAGCCGATGCCAAACAGAATCAGAAATGCAATCGCGACATTGAGCGTTCCGGCATTGCCGACTCCGAACAAGGCCGGCAGAAAGAAGGACATGCCCAGAGCGCTGACAAAAATCCGCCCGCGCAGACTGTGCCGCATCCAGCGGTCGGCCAGCCAGCCTCCCAGTCCGACTCCCACCAGCGATGCGATCTGCACATAGAGCACGGCCGACATGCCGGCAATTCCCTGCCCGAGATGGAACTGCTCGCGCAGAATCTCGGGCATCCAGTCTTTCACCACCCAGCCGGCCAGTGCAGGCAGCGTGAAATACAGCACCAGCAGATTGAAATTGCGATTGGACAGCAGTTCGGACAAGGCACCTCCCAGCGAGGCGTGAACCTTTTCATCGCGCTGTTGCGGTGGATTCGGCAGCAGATACATGAGTGGTACGGCATACAGCACGCCGATCCCCCCGCAGAGAGAGAAGGCCGACCGCCAGCCGAGATCAGGGTTTTCGGCCACAAAACCAGCGAAACCACCAATGATCAGACCGGCATAAATGCCCATCTGATGAAACCCCACGGCGCGCGACCGCGTGGCCCCCAGATGGAACTCCGTAATCATGGCCAGGGCCGCCGGAATATAGAATGCTTCACTGACTCCCATGAATGCCCGGGTGAGGACCAGCTCATTGAAAGTCGTCACATGCGCCGTCGCCCAGGTGACCAGCGACCAGACGAACAGGCTGGAGATAATCACCCATTTGCGATTTAATCGATCGGACAGATACCCTCCGAACGGGCTGAGAATGGCATAGACCCATTTGAAGGCCCCCAGAACAATTCCCCAATGCGCTTTGGCCTCCACGCCTGAAATATCCTGCACCATCGAAAACTTCATGGCCGCCAGCATCTGCCGGTCGAGATAATTCAGCAGGGCCACCGGCACCAGCAGGGCCACCACCAGCCAGGCCGTGCGAGACAGAGCAGTGGAGTTCGACTCATTCATCATGAAGCACAGGGCCTGAACAGGAAGGAGCAGGGCGAGATCAGGACATCATCGCTTTCCCTGTCGGTGCCTCGCAAGCATCTTTGTTGATACGTTTATCAAGACCTGCTGAATTTCCGTCGCCTGAGTCTCACCGAACCGAAGCCGAGCCGGTCCTATGGTTTCCTCCCGCACACTGACACTGACCGCACTGATTCTGCTGCCGGTGCTGGCCTATCTGGGACTGGGAGCCTGGGCACTCTGGCAGACCGGCCTGTTTGCATGGACATTCTGGATCCTGCCGGTTTTCTGGCTGCTGACCTGGATCGTCGCCACTCTCTGGAAGAAACCCCAGGGAGACCAGATGGCGGTCGATCTGCCGCAGCCCCGGCATTTCACCCCGCGTGATCAGGAAGCGATGCAGATTGTTAAACACTATCAGCAGCAGATCAGCACGCTGACATCGCAGCAGCTGACCGACCCGGAGTTCTATCTGCAGCAGTCTTTAAGCCTGTCCCGCGATCTGGCCCGGTTTTACCACCCGCAGGCGAGCGACCCGATTTCTTCCCTGACGGTGCCGGAAGTGCTCGCGGCCGCCCGACTGGCCATTGACGACATGGAACGCTGGATGCTGGATTCGGTCCCCGGCAGCCGGCTGGTGACAATTCGCCAATGGAAATGGCTGCAGCATGCGCCGAAATGGGTCAAACGGATTCAAAATGCCACCTGGGCCGCGAGCGTGCTGGTGAACCCGGCCAATGTTCTGAAATATTTCACCTCGGAAGCGACTCTGGGGCCGGTCTCACAGGAACTGCAGGCCGAACTGCTGGCCACCGTTTACCTGCGCTTCGTCCGCCAGGTGGGGTTTTATCTGGTCGAAATGAACAGCGGCCGGCTGCGCGGAGGGGCCGACCTGTATCGCAAAACCTTCGGCACTGCGGAACAGCAGAACTGGACAGCCGGCGCAGCCCCGCTGGCCCGACGCCTGGCCCCTGACAGTCTGTCCGTTGCCATCATCGGACAGGTGAAAGCCGGCAAATCGAGCCTGGTCAATGCGCTCACTCGACAGAAAGCCGCGCGCACGGACGTTCTACCGGAAACACAAACGGTCAGCCGTTACCGTCTGAATGTCCCGGAATCCGAAGTGACCTTCACGCTGCTCGATACACCAGGCTATGCCGATGCCGGAGCCACACGGCAACAGATGGCCGAAGTGAAACAGGCCGCGCGCGAATCCGACATGGTGCTGCTGGTGCTGGCGGCACACACCCCGGCCCGCGCCGCCGATCGACAGGCCCTGGATGAACTGAAACGCTGGTACGCCGAACATCGCGAGCTGCGCCCGTCCCCGGTGATCATCTGCCTGACTCACATCGATCTACTCAGCCCGAGCATGGAATGGAAGCCTCCTTACAACTGGCGGGTGCCCACCACCCGTAAGGAAGAAAGCATTCATGATGCCGTCGAGCATGTGCAGTCGCTGTTCTCGGATGTCACCAGCCATGTGATTCCAGTCTGTACCTCGGCCGAGCGCGGGTCGACAGAATCTGTCCTGACCGAGTTGTTTCCAGCCCTGCTCGACGTGCTGTCGGAAGGTCAGATTGCCGCACTGCTGAAGACTTATCACCGTGAACTCAATCAGGGGCGCTTTCAGCTCTTCCTGCAGCAGCTGCAAAGCAGCGGCAAACTGCTGTTAAAAGCCTGGCTGGAAGAGCGTCTCGATTCGCTGCTGCCTGACAGAAATGAAACGCCTCCCGGGCAGTCCGCACCGCATTGATCCCCGGCCGGCATCCCGGGCGAATGGATCAGAATTCCGCAGTCCTTTCCTCCCTTGCCTGCGCGATGCCATCCCGCCAGTCGGGGCAGTTTATGAACTGGCGGGATTCTCTACATCTCATTTTGTCATTTCATCTTGCATCATCCGGAATCCACACCGACAGACTCGGGTTGGCGCACTTGTCGACTTTGACCAAGATCCCCGCTTCCCCGGTGCCACGCGACGGGAAGGATCTCTTCAGGAGGACTTCTCAACGCCTGTGCAATCCGCATTTTCCTCAAACATTCTGTGAATCATGCTGATTTCCCTCCGCGATCAATCCCTTCCTTCTGATTCCTCTCCGGCAATGCATTAGCTTTTTCTGATGCATCAATTTGTGGATGGTCGATACGGCAATAAGGACATTGCCTGGCCATTTGCACTCCCCTCTCGAAGCTGCCTCTCCGCAAGGACTTGTGTGAAGGAGCCCCACCATGCTGTCCATCGTTGGTCATCGTCTTTCGATGTGCGACTCGCTGAGTCGCCGTTCGTTTCTGAAACTGGGCGGCCTCGCCCTGGGCGGTCTTTCCCTGCCGCATCTCCTGCAGGCAGAACAGACGCAGCGTCTGAATGCCGACGGCAAAGGGATCATCATGATCTACCTGCCCGGCGGACCTCCCCATCAGGATATGTGGGACATCAAAACCGAAGCTCCCGCAGAAATCCGGGGGGAATTCAACCCCATTCAAACCAAGGTCCCCGGCGTCGAAATCTGCGAGCACTTTCCGATGCTCGCCGCCATGGCGGACAAGCTGACCTTCATTCGCTCCGTGGTCGGTGCCAACGGGCAGCATTATGCCTTTCAATGCCTGACCGGACACGACGACCGCAATCAGCCGGCCGGCGGATGGCCTTCCATGGGAAGTGTGATGGCCAATGTCTTTGGCCCGAAACATGAATCCATTCCCCCCTTTGTCGGGCTCTCCCCAAAAACCGGACATGCTCCCTGGGGAGACAACGGGCAGCCTGGCTTTCTGGGAATCGCCAATGCCCCGTTCACTCCGGCAGGCGACGGAAAAGACAATCTGGTCCTCAATGGCATTACACTGGACCGGCTGAAAGATCGCCGCAAGGTGCTGGCCTCATTCGACCGGTTTCGCAGCTCTGTCGATCAGTCCGGCATGATGCAGGGAGTCGACGCGTTCCAGCAGCAGGCCTTTGGCATTCTGACCTCGAGCCGGCTGGCGGAAGCCCTGGACCTGGAACAGGAGCCGGTCGAAATCCGCGAGCGGTATGGGCATGGCGAAGATCGCCTGCAAGATGACGGCAGCACCCGGCTGCTGACCAATTTTCTACTGGCCCGGCGACTGGTGGAAGCCGGTGTACGCTGTGTGACACTGTCATTCAGCCGCTGGGACTGGCACGACCACAACTTCAAACAGGGACGTCGCGACTTTCCGCTGCTCGATCAGGCGGTCAGCGCGCTGATTACCGATCTGGATCAGCGTGGAATGCTGGAAAATGTCTCGGTGGTTGTCTGGGGAGAGTTCGGCCGGACCCCTAAGATCAACTCCGCCGCAGGCCGGGATCACTGGCCCCAGGTGTCGTGCGCCATGCTGGCCGGAGGCGGCATGAGACATGGTCAGGTGATCGGTGCCACGAACCGGCTGGGAGAACATGTCACGCAGCGTCCGGTTCACTTTCAGGAAGTCTTCGCCACGCTGTACAAGTCGCTCGGAATCGACGTCTCCAAGCTGACGTTGAACGACCTGCAGGGACGTCCCCGGTATCTGGTGGACCAGAACCAGTTCAAACCGATGCCGGAGCTGGTCTGAAACCATTTCACGATCGAGCGCATAAAAAACGCCGCGAACAACACGCGGCGTTTTTCGTATTCAGAGAGCAGGGGGCCGAGGTCCCGACTGGCTGCGGCCGGGCAGCAAAAACAAAACAAGAGCGAGAGACAGGGAGGCGAGCCGGCGACGCGAGGCCCAGACAAAAACAAAGACACGGCACTCGGCGCAGAACATCCCCCTGAAAGGAATCGTCCTTTCATCCGGGACATTCGCTGGCACTGCGCGTTCCAATGGAACATCACTCGCCAAGCGGCAGAACGCGCCTCCTCCGGAAGCGAAACGCTCTAAGCCGGCTTCGCTGTCTTCTTGGACTGCAGCTTCGCCAGACGTGACTTCAGGCGGGAAGCGGCGTTTTTGTGAATCAGGTTCTTGGCAGCAGCCTGATCCAGCTTCTTCGAAGCCAGACGCAGCGCAGTATCGGCAGCGGCGGCATCAGTGCCCTCGAGAGCCACGCGAGCCTTCTTCACAGCTGTCCGCAGAGCAGAACGCTGCGTGCGGTTATGAAGGCGACGCTTCTCACTTTGACGGAGTGCTTTTTTGGCGCTGGGTGTATTGGGCATGTTCGACTGAAACTCTTACGAAACAGAAACTTCGGACTCCCAGCCACCGCAGGGCAACCAGGCGAAACGCGAATCATAATCTCTGCAGCACAGCTCGGCCAGCGTTCCGGCCGGGAAAATCGTCCCCCGGAAGGACTTGCACCGGGCTGCGACGCGGCATGCCGGGGATCTTTCGACCAATTCGCAGACCATCCCCCAGAAATCCCCGGCAAAAAGACCGGAGAGGACAACCAAAACCCCGTTCGCCGGTGGTTCTCTTCAGAATCCTCTTCTCTCCTGTGTCCTTCCTCCGGATTCTCTCCCCTGCAGCCGGGTCGGGAAGCCTTTCCTGACCATCGTGAATCCTCTCTCAGGTGCTCCAGATCCCGGCGGAGCCCCGGGAAATGCCGGCGTCAACACCCAAGTCATCCGCTGGCGTTACCTGGCCGTAACCTGCTGTTTCCATCAGGGGTTGAAGCCTTCACTGGACGGCAAAACATCAACCATCCGGCATATCTTTGCCGCCAGGAACCGACATTCCCAACTCACAGAACGACTCTCTCACAAAAGAGAATCCCCTCCTGCTGCTGGCCTGTTTCTATCAAAGACCTGGCGGCCAGTGCCGTCAGATCACCGACAGGATTTCCCGGTCCGCCTGCCCACCTCACGAGAATCTCTGGCGATCCAGCCTGTTTCCGGGGAAATGCGCCTGAGACCGTCTCCCCCGGGAACCGGGGGACTGTTCTGCTGCGGGCGCAGGCCCTGCCGCCCCGTTCACAATCATGGATCTGGAGGACTGCCGACACTGGCGGTTCCCAGGAATGGTTATTTCCGGCTGGTGAAAAGGGGAGCCGGTGGAATCCGGCCATCCCGACACTGACAGATCCAGCCAAATCTTCTAACTTTGCGCCTGCAGATCTGCCTGTCGCCAGCCGATGGGATCTACTGCAAATTTGCCCTCCCCCTGAACACTCTTTCTTTCGGTCTCCGGAAGGCATTTCCCGCCAGGCCACACGCAACCGGCGGAGAATGATTCTCAAACAGGCATCGGAATCGGATGGAAGGCCTCTCCCCGCTTTTGATATATACGGTGATCCTCATAGGATTTGTGATCACCAACCTGATTCTGGCGCATGCGATTGGCCCGCGGAAGAAAACGCCCGTCAAGCAGATGCCGTATGAATCGGGGATGGATCCGATCAACGATGCCCGCCAGCCGTATGACGTGAAGTTTTACATGGTGGCGATTCTGTTCCTCGTTTTTGACGTGGAACTGCTGTTTCTCTATCCCTGGGCAGTCAGTGCCTATTCCCCGGATGGCATTCCGGAAGGTCTCGGGGACACCGTCTATGGTGTGATGCTTGTCTTCATGTTCACGCTGGCAGTCGCCTATGTGTATGCCTGGCGTAAGGGAGTGTTCAAATGGCGGTAGGGTTACCGGAGAACGTCTTCCTGACGCAGCTGGATGCGGCCGCGAACTGGGCCCGCTCTAACAGCCTGTGGCCGATGCCGTTCGCCACGGCCTGCTGCGGGATCGAGCTGATGGCGACCGCGGCCTCGCGGCACGACATGGCCCGCTTCGGCGCGGAAGTGATGCGGTTCAGCCCCCGGCAATGCGATCTGCTGGTCGTCGCCGGCCGGGTAGTGATGAAAATGCTCCCGGTCCTGCAGCGGATCTGGCTGCAGATGCCGGAACCCAAGTGGTGCATCTCCATGGGAGCCTGCGCCTGCACCGGCGGCGTGTTTGACACCTATGCCGTCGTACAGGGAATTGACCGGTTCATTCCGGTCGATATGTATGTCCCCGGCTGCCCGCCCCGTCCGGAACAGCTGCTGACCGCGATCATGGATCTGCAGCAGAAGATCCGGGAATCCGGGTCGCTGATGGGACGCGAATTCAAAGCCCAGACGATGCCGAACGGTCCGCCGCCTTTCGATCCGGACGAACTGCGCCGTCTAAAAGGACTGCCGATCCTGCCCGATCGCGGCCTGGCGAATTCCGGGCATCAGTTTGGCGGGGAACTGCCGATTGGCCAGTACACCGAACTGCCGGCCGCAGGAGGACCTGCTCATGGTTGAGTCGTCTGCCCTGATTGAACGGTTCGGCCCGGAGATTGTCGAAAGCACCTTTCGGGACAACCGGCGTCTGACGGTTCCGACCGGGAAAATTTTCGAAGTGCTCTCGGGCCTGAAGCAGGACTTCGGCTTCGACATGCTGATTGACATCACAGCGGTCGACTGCCTGGACCTGGACGACGCGGAACACCGGTTCAGCGTCATTTACCTGCTGCGTTCGATGTCGACCTGTGAGCGGCTGGTGGTCAAGACCTTCGTGGACCTGCCCCGCCCTCAGCTGCCGTCGGTTTATCCACTGTGGCGGGGAGCCGACTGGATGGAACGAGAAGTGTTCGACATGTTTGGCATTACCTTCCTGGGGCATCCGGACCTGCGACGCATTCTGATGCCGGACGAATTCACCGCGTTTCCGCTCCGAAAAGATTACCCCCTGCAAGGTCGCGGAGAACGACACAACTTCCCGGTCATTACCCGGGCAGAAAGCTGACCGCCGTCTGACAGAGATCCCGGCGGCTGCCGAACAGTCTTTCCGGGACGTGACCCATCCGGCAGAACACCGTTGCAGACTGCCGCAAGTGTGCCGCAGAAAAAGAATGTCCCCGATCAAACAATTGTTCGATCTGGTCCTGACCTGATCCGAGATAAAGACACCCCAGACCATGCCGCTGAGCCTTGTCGATACACAGCCGCTGGCGACTCCGGAAGAAATGGAGTATGCCTGGACGTTGAACTTCGGGCCGCAGCACCCGGCGACGCACACGACCCTGCGGCTGGTGCTGACGCTCGATGGCGAGCGCGTCATCAATGCCGTGCCGCACATCGGATATCTGCACAGCGGTTTTGAAAAGCTGGCCGAGCATCTGGACTTCAATCAGTACGTCACGATTGTCGACCGGATGAATTACATCTCGCCGCTGGCGAACGAAATCGCCTGGCATCATGCCGTGGAAAAGCTGATCGGCATCGAGATTACCCCCCGCTGCAGCTACCTGCGGACCATTCTCGCCGAGCTGATGCGAATTCAGGACCACCTGCTGAATATCGGAGCGGTCGCCCTCGACCTGGGGGCCTTTACCGCGTTTCTGTATGCCTTTCAGCAGCGCGAATACATTTACGACATTGTCGAATATGCCTCCGGGCAGCGCTTCCACACCAGCTATACCCGGGTGGGGGGCGTCATGTTCGACGTCAATCTGGAATGGGTGGACAAGGTTCGCAGGTTTGTCGAGCAGTTCCCCAAAACTCATGCGGAAATCCACAAGCTGCTGACCCGCAACCGGATCTTCATCGACCGGACCAAAGGGATCGGCGTGCTGACGACCGAAGAGGCGATCAACTTCAGCGTGACCGGCCCCCTGGCGCGGGCCAGCGGGGTGGTGTCGGACCTGCGGAAAGACGAGCCGTATCTGGCCTATGCCGATCTGGACTTCAAAGTGGTCTGTTCGCGCGGCGGCGACTGCTATGCCCGGTATCTGGTCCGCATGGAAGAGATGCTGGAAAGCCTGAAGATCGTCAGCCAGGCCCTGGAAAACATTCCTGCAGGCCCGGTGAATGTCGACGTCGTCAGCGACGTGGTGCTGCCGGCCAAGCCGGCGGTCTATCGCAGCATTGAAGGCCTGATTCAGCACTTCGAAGTGATCATGCCGAACCGGGGTTACCAGGTGCCGCACGAAGAAGTGTATGCGGCCACGGAAGGCCCGGCCGGAGAACTTGGTTTTTATATTGTCGGCAACGGCACCACCCGGGCGTATCGGGCCAAAACCCGTCCGCCGTCATTCATTCACTTTGCCGCGTTCCCGCACATGATCCGGGGACATCAGCTGAGTGACGTGGTGGCGATTCTGGGCAGTCTGAATGTGATTGCCGCGGAACTGGACCGTTAATTCCTGTTGACGAGCGAAACATGGCGTTTCTATCCGAAGATCTGCGTAACCAGATTCAGGGCTACATCCCGAACTATCCTGACAAGCGCGCGGTCACCCTGTGGGCTCTGCACATTGTGCAGGACGCGTTGCGCTGCGTCCCGCTGCAGGCCATTCGGGAAATCGCCGAAATCCTCGAGCTGCATCCCTCGGAAGTGGCCGACACCATGTCGTTCTACGGCATCTTCCGGGACGAACAGCACAAACTGGGAAAAGACCGGGTCTGGGTCTGCCGAAGCATTTCCTGCGGATTGCGCGGCGGCGAAGAACTGCTGGAAGGCCTGTGCGCGCACTGGAAAGTCAAACCGGGCGACACCACGGCCGATGGGGCCATCACGGTGGAATTTGCCGAATGCCTGGGGGCCTGTGAACAGGCTCCCTGCATCCTGGTCAACGATGAAATGCACGGAAACATGACACAGGAATCGGTCGTCAAACTGATGGAAAACGGCGGGCAGGCCTCCTGACCCCCTGCCTGACACACCATGACCGGCCCGGCAGTGCAGACCGAAAGGCCGGGCCGACTGAATCGACTTTTGTAAACAGGATTTCGCGTGGCTGAATTCGAACCCGTCCTGCTGCGGCGCATTCATCAGCCGGATTCCACCGCACTCGCGGGATATCTGGCCGATGGCGGCTTTGAAGGACTGAAAAAAGCACTGGGCATGGCCCCGGCCGACGTGGCCAACTACGTCAAGGATTCCGGTCTGCGCGGACGCGGCGGAGCCGGTTTTCCCTGCGGTCTGAAATGGACCTTTCTGCCCAAAGACCATCCCGGCCCGATCTATCTGTGCGTCAACGGCGATGAAAGCGAACCGGGAACATTCAATAACCGGATTCTGATGGAGCAGGATCCCCTGCAGCTGATCGAAGGCATCGCCATCGCCTGCCATGCCATCCGGTCCAAATCGGCCTATCTGTATCTGCGTTATGAATATGGCCGCAGCTATCGCACGCTCAAAAAGGCCATCGAAGAGTGCTACGCCCAGAACCTGCTGGGGAAGAACATTCTCGGCACCGGTTTCGACCTGGATATCTACCTGCATCGCGGAGCAGGGGCCTATATCTGCGGCGAAGAGACCGGCCTGATCGAAAGCCTGGAAGGGAAGCGGGCCTGGCCGCGCATTAAACCTCCCTTTCCGGCCATCGAAGGGGCCTTCCGCAAGCCGACGATTGTGAACAACGTCGAAACGCTCTGCTGCGTGACGAATATCCTCCGTCTGGGGAACGACTGGTTCAAATCGCTCGGTGTTCCGCCCGACCCGAACAATCCCCGCGACATGGGAAGCTATGGCCCGAAGCTGTACTGCATCAGCGGGCATGTGAACACCCCGTGCTGTGTTGAACTGCCGATGGGCATCACCGCGCGAGAACTGATCGAACGCCATGGCGGCGGAGTCTGGAAAGGCCGCAAGGCCAAGGCCGTCGTGCCTGGTGGAATCAGCATGGGATTCCTGACGGCCGATGAACTGGACACACCACTCGACTACAATGGGCCCGGCAAAGTCGGCTGCCTGGGCCTGGGAACTGCGGCAGTGGTTGTCATCGACGATGCGACACGCATGGTGGACGTGCTGTATAACTGTGCCCGGTTTTTCGCCCATGAAACCTGCGGGCAGTGTACTCCCTGCCGGGAAGGCACCACCTGGATGTCGCGCATTCTCGACCGGATGCGGCATGGCCGGGGACGCCGGGAAGACCTGGATCTGCTGCTCGAAGTCGCCGGATCAATGGGCATCATTCCCGGAACGACCATCTGCGGCCTGTCCGACGGGGCCGCCTGGCCTATCAAAAATGCCGTCAACAAGTTTCGGGCAGAGTTCGAATCATACATTCAAAGCGGCGAGTCCTCCGTGACCTCCGCACAAGAACTGATGCAGCTGGCCCATTAACGGTTTCGCTGAGATTTCACGGTGTCTGCAGAGTCCGGCATTCTTCAGACACAGAAAGACAGGCCGGTCATCAACACATCGACGGGATTCAGGCGTGTGCCGGACCGTCCGCGAAACCATTTCCTGATCTCGTCAATCGAATCGTCCAATCACGATGCCAACAGTCACCGTCAACAACGAGCCAGTCGAAATCGGCGCGGATGAACGCCTGAACTGCATTCAGGCGGCCCAGCGCGCCGGCTACGAAATTCCGGCTTATTGCTATCATCCTGCCCTGTCCGTCGTGGCCAGCTGCCGGATGTGTCTGGTCGAATACGGCGAGCGCAAGCCCGACGGCACCGTGTCCATGATGCCCAAGCTGGTGCCCGGCTGCCAGACTCCCGTCAAAGACGGTTCCGTCATCGTGGCCGACAGCCCCAAGGTACAGGCCGCCCGCAAGGCCACACTCGAATACCTGCTGCTGAACCATCCGCTCGACTGCCCCACCTGCGATCAGGCCGGGGAGTGCTTCCTGCAGGATTACAGCTTCCGCTACGGCCGGGGATACAGCCGTCTGCAGGAACCGAAAAACATCAAACCCGACAAGGACTATCTCGGCAACCAGATCACGCTGTTCACCGACCGCTGCATCATGTGCACCCGGTGCGTCCGCTTCACGCGTGAAGTCTCGGGCACGGCCGAACTGCAGGTGATCAATCGCGGATCGGCCGAAGAAATCGACATTTTCCCGGGCGATCCCTGCAACAACAAACTCGCCGGCAATGTGGTCGATCTGTGCCCGGTCGGCGCGCTGTGCAGCAAAGATTTTCTGTATCAGCAGCGCGTGTGGTGGCTGCAGTCGGCCGAAAGTGTGTGTACCGGCTGCAGCACCGGCTGCAGCATTCATGTCGACCAGAATGACGATCAGCTGTACCGGCTGCGTCCGCGCGTCAATCCCGAGTCGCAAGGGCACTTCATGTGCGATGACGGCCGCTTCGGCTGGAAGTATGTGCACTCGGAAGAACGTCTGACGATGCCGGAATTCCGTTCCGGCGGGCAGGTCGTGGCCAATGACTGGGATTCGGTCCTCGAAGGACTGCGTCATGCTTTTTCCGATGCAGCCCAGAAATCGCCGGGCCGGATTGCAGCCGTGCTCTCCCCATTTATGGCGGTGGAAGAAGCCTATCTGCTGGCCCGGTACATCAAAACCGTCGATGCTCAGGCGAGTCTGTTCCTTGGTCCGGTGCCTGTCGTCGGCGAAGACGATACCTATCCGAAAGACGTGCACGGCCAGCCATCACCGAATGTGAAGTTCACGATTCGTGCCGAAAAATGCCCGAACCGTCGCGGCGTCGAACTGGTGCTCAACCAGCTCGCCGGCGGAGTCTCTGACTTCGAGACCGCCCTGCAGCAGATGGCCGCCGGAAAATTCGACGCCGTGTATCTGGTGGGAGGCGACCCGCACGGCTGGATGACCGCCGAGCAGGCCAAGTCGCTGGCCCCTGTCCGGCTGGTCGTGGTGCAGGATCTGCTGCCGTCGCCGGCGATTCCGTATGCCACATTTGTTCTGCCGTCCGGCTCATTCGCCGAGCGCGAAGGCACCTATATCAACCATGCCGGACTCGTGCAGGAATTCCGCCGGGCCATGCGTGGACCAGACGATTCCCGTCCAGACGGCCGCCTGCTCTGGGAACTCAACGAACGCCCGGGCATGTTCCGTCCGACGACACTGCGGGAAGAAATTGTCGAGAGCATTCCAGAATTCGGAACGCTGAAAATCAGCAAGTGCCGTCACAAAGGAATGCAGAAGATTTCGGCCCATGCGGCCGCACCGGCTGTTCCGGCACAGACCTGAAACGAATGACCTCGAAGAGAACAGCTTTCCATTGCTGAAATTTTTGGATTGATTGTCGTATGCCAGACATCCTGATCACCCTGATCACCATTGCCATCGTGGTTGGTGCCACGCTGCTGGCCTGTTCGTACCTGATCTGGGTCGAGCGGAAGCTGTCGGCATGGATGCAGGACCGCGTCGGACCGAACCGCGTGGGTATCTTCGGCCTGCTGCAGCCCATGGCGGACGGCCTGAAGTTTCTCTTCAAAGAAGAAGTCATTCCTTCGCACGTCGACAAGGTGCTGTTTCTGGCGGCCCCGTGCATTTCGCTGTTCACCAGCATGCTGGCGTTTTCGGTGGTTCCCTTCGGGCCGGTCGACGAAGCCCCGTGGTTCATGCGGTTCATCATCGCTCCCCAGATCGACATCGGCATGGTGTTCATCTTCGCGATCGGCAGTCTGTCGGTTTATGGAGTGATTCTGGGGGGCTGGTCTTCCAACAACAAATACAGTGCCCTGGGTTCGCTGCGGGCAAGTGCTCAGGTGATCAGCTATGAACTTCCGCTGGGCATGTCGATTCTGGGAGTCGCCCTGCTGGGAGGCACGCTCAATCTGGAACAGATTCAGATGCAGCAGGTGCAGGCCGGCATCACCGGCTGGTACATCTGGACGCAGCCGCTCGCCTGTCTGATCTTCTTCGCGGCCTCGATGGCCGAAGCGAATCGCCTGCCGTTCGACCTGTCCGAATGCGAGCAGGAACTTGTCGGCGGGTTCCACACCGAATACAGCGCGCTGAAGTTCGGGCTGTTCTTCATCGGGGAATACACGCACGTCATTACCATCAGCTTCCTCACCTCGATCCTGTTCTTCGGCGGCTGGCATCTGCCGTTCATTGCCGAACTCGACAGCGCCTATCCGTTTGCCTGGCTGGTGAAGCTGCTGGTGCTGCTGTTCAAAGTCGCCGCCTGCATTGTGATGATGATGCTGCTGCGGTGGACAATTCCCCGCTTCCGGTTCGACCAGCTGATGGGTCTGTCCTGGAAAGTCTTTCTGCCGCTGGGCCTGATGAACGTCGTGCTCGTCATGACCGTGCTGCAGTTTCACTGGAGCCGCGTCTGGCTGTTCCCAGGCTCGATCCTGCTGTTCGCATTCGCCGGAGCCATTGCCGTGTCTGCCAAACAGCGGGAACTGCAATCGCGTCCGCAGGCCCATCGCCGGGTGACTCCTCCCGGTTCATCAGCCGGCGGAGAATCGGCACTGGCCGTCCACTGACAACATTCCCGATTACCGTTCACGACAGCCGCGTGAACGGCGACCGGCCCCCTGAACCAGGCGGTCTGCCTCAATTTCGGATCATCCCATGTCCATGAAACCGACTGACGTCGAATGGGTCGAAGAACCGGAAATCGGATTCTGGGAAGCGACATTCATTCCCGCGATCATTTCGGGTCTGAAGACCACCCTGCATCACGTCACTCATTACAAGCCGGTCACGCAGCAGTTTCCGGAAGTGAAGCCGAATCTGCCGCTGCATTACCGCGGAGTCCATCGCCTCAATCGCGATGAGCAGGGTCGTGTGAAATGCGTGGCCTGCATGCTGTGCGCCACCGCCTGCCCGGCCCATTGCATTACCATCGAAGCCTCGGACGCTCCTCCGGAATGGCCGGATCGCGACAAGTTTCCGGCGTCGTTTGTGCTGGACGAACTGCGCTGCATTTATTGCGGCATGTGCGAAGAAGCCTGCCCGGTTGATGCGATTGAGCTGACTCACATTTACGATCTGACCGGCCGGACCCGTCATGATCTGATGTATGACAAGAACAAACTGCTGAACGTCTTCGACAACACGAAAAACAACCCGCGCGATCCGGTGCGGACCGGACGTGGCAAACTGGGGCCGGCCTCGAAATTCGAAGAACTGCCGACGGTGGCTCCGGCCACGCAGGTGCAGGATTCCGACCGTTCCGCGCAGGCGGCCTCTCCCGGAGTGATTGCTCCTGAACCCAAGGAGGGAACATGACCGGCATCGCGGGATATGAACTGCTGCTGGTGTCGCTGGTTCTGGCGGCATTGGGAATCTGGGCGCTGATGCCAGGCCGCCCGGTCTCTGTCCGTTGTCTCGGCTGGGGACTGGGACTGCTGGCCGCACTCGGGCTGGGAGTCCGCTTTTTCGAACCCAGTGGACCGGTCGTCGAAAATGCCCTGTTCTACACCTTCGGCGGCAGCGCCTTGTTGTGCGGCACGCTGATGATCACCTGCCGCAACCCGGTGTATGGCGCACTCTGGTTCGCCCTGGCGACTCTGGCCACCTGTGGGCTGTTTCTGGTCCAGGGAGCCCCGTTCCTGTCGGCGGCCACCATCATTGTGTATGCCGGGGCCATTATCGTCACGTTCTTATTCGTCATGATGCTGGCGCAACAGTCGGGAGCCACGGCCTATGACCAGCGGGCACGTCAGCCGCTGATTGCCATTCTGGCCGCCTTCACTCTGGTCGGGGCTCTGCTGGTTACGCTCGATCGCAGCCCGGCGGCCCTGCAGCCGGCTCCCCCGGTCGCACAGATCGAAATCGCGAATCCGCTCAGCCATCCTGGAGAGCATGAATCACTGGGAACCCTGCGCGGGCTGGGACGGTCCCTGTTTGGAGATTATCTGTTTGCCGTCGAAGTTGCCGGCACATTGCTGCTGGTGGCCAGTATCGGGGCGATTGCCATTGCGCCTCGCAGGAGTCAGGGGACATGATGACCGGCGACATTGAACGCTATCTGGCCGTCGGTGCCGGCCTGTTTGCCCTGGGGGCAATCGGATTTCTGACGCGCCGCAACCTGATCATGATCTTCCTGTCCGTCGAGCTGATGATGCACGGCGTCGGACTGACATTCGTCAGCTTCGGCCGGCTGCATCACACGCTGGAAGGCCAGGTGTTCACCATTTTCAGCCTGACCGTGGCCGCCTGCGAAGCCGGCGTGGCCCTGGCACTGATTCTGGCGATCTTCCAGCTGTCGAAATCACTGGACCTGGATCTGTGGACGGACCTGCGCGAAGCCGGACTGCCGAATCCGGCCAGCCCGGAAGAGCTGGCTCCGCCTCCGGAGCAGGAACATCCGCAGTATCCCACACTGACTCCCGCCGGACGGGCTCCAGTCCTGGATCGACGGACAGTGGCAGCGCAGTCGCAGAACCCCTGCACGAAAAACGAACCGCTGGTTCATTCCTGAGCCGGCCCGGCACAATTGGACGGCTCGCGATTCACGGCGACGACACATCATTTCAAGCTCTTGGTATTGTTTTCACGGGATGTCTGGTTCATGACTCATTCGGTACTGTGGCTGATTCCATTAGCCCCGTTGCTGTCAGCCGCCTTTACCGGCCTGCTCGGGCCGAAGGTGCTGCGCGACAAAAGTCATTGGCCATCCATTCTGGCCCTGCTGACCTCATTTCTGTGCTCACTGATCCTGCTGTGCGATCTCGTTCCCGGCACATTTGCTGCCCAGGGAGATGCCGCGCTGCCGGTGGTCTCAGGGAGTTATGAGTTCATTCAGATCGGAAGCCTGAACACCCGGCTCGAACTGCGGGCCGATGCCATGTCGGCCATCATGCTGGCCATGGTCACCGGCGTCAGCACGCTCGTCACCATTTTCGCCAGCGGCTACATGCAGGGAGACCGCGGGTATGCCCGGTTCTTCGCCGAAGTCTCGCTGTTTGTCTTTTCCATGTGCATGCTGGTCCTGGCCAGCAACTTTCTGGTGCTGTACTTCGGCTGGGAAGCCATGGGACTGTGCAGTTACCTGCTCATCGGGTTCTGGTATGGCAAGCCTGATGCCGCGGCCGCCGCGAAGAAGGCCTTTGTGGTCAACCGCATCGGCGACTTCGGTTTTCTGCTTGGAATCTTTCTGATCTGGATCAGCTTCGGCTCACTGAACTTTCAGGACGTTCTGGGCCATCCCGAACGCATCGCCGACCTGGCGGCCCAGCATCCCCAATTGCTGACAATCGCCTGCCTGCTGCTGTTCCTGGGAGCGATCGGCAAGTCCGCCCAGTTCCCGCTGCATGTCTGGCTGCCAGACGCCATGGAAGGCCCCACGCCCGTCAGCGCACTCATTCACGCCGCCACCATGGTCACCGCAGGGGTTTACCTGGTCGCCCGGTGTACTCCCCTGTTCATCCATGCTCCGCAGGCGCAACTGGTCGTCGCGGTGACCGGGGCGATCACCGCCCTGCTGGCCGCACTGATTGCGCTGACACAGACCGACCTGAAACGGGTTCTGGCCTATTCCACCGTCAGCCAGCTGGCCTATCTGTTTATGGCCCTGGGAGCCGCGGCCGGCCTGCACTCCGCAACTCCGGCGGTCATCGCCGCGATGTTCCATCTGTTCACACATGCCTTCTTCAAGGCCCTGCTGTTCCTCGCGGCCGGCAGCGTGATGCACGCCATGGGCGACGTCATCGACATGCGCCGCTTCAGCGGACTGCGGCGCGCCCTGCCGATCACACACTGGACATTCCTGTGCGGAGCACTGGCCCTGGCCGGATTTCCCCTGCTTTCCGGATTCTGGAGCAAGGATGAAATCCTGGGCGTCGTGTTCGAAGCCAGTCATCATCCCCAGTTCGGCAGCTGGTTCTTTGCCATTTACTGGGTCGGCGTGGTGACCGCACTGCTCACCGCGTTCTACACATTCCGCGCCTATTTCCTGACATTCTGGGGACCGGAAAAATTCCCTGAAGAAGCGGGCGAACATCCGCACGAAGTCACTCCGGTCATGGCCTGGCCGTTGCAGATTCTGGCCGTCTGTGCGGTGGCGATTGGAGCGGCGGTCGGACCGACCGGCTGGTTCGGAAACTATCTGCATCACGCCCAGGGGCTGCCGGCTGCAGAACCGCACGCCATGCATCTGGTCGTCATGATCACCAGCAGCGTCATCGCCCTGGCCGGCATCGCCTTCGCCTGGGTGTTTTATGTGCAGGCACCGCATCTGCCCGGGCAGCTGGCTTCCACGCTGCGCCCGTTCTATGTGCTGTCTCTGAACAAATTTTACCTGGACGAGATCTACAATGTTCTGATTGTGCTGCCACTCCGGAAACTCGCATTTCTGCTGCTGCTGTTCGATGTTCGGATGCTGGACGGAATCGTCAATCAGGTGGCAGGCGTTCCACGTTCGCTGGGGGTCGCATTGCGGCGTGTCCAGAACGGACTGGTTCCCTCGTATGCTCTGGTCATGCTGTTCGGAGTCGTGGCCGGCGTGCTGTACATGATGACTTATTTGCGGTAGCCCGGGCCGGACACCGGCTCACGGCGGTTGGCAAATCCTAATTATTGAATCCTGACGGTACTTTTGCATGTTGATACTTCTGCTTGTCTGCCTGGGACTGCCGCTGCTGACAGCTTTGCTGCTGCTGCTGTTTCGCGGTTCCATGACGGCCGATGCCGCCCGGTGGATTGCTCTGGGAGGAGCCATTGCCACCCTGCTGGCCTCACTGGGACTTTACGACAACTACCGCACGCTGCCACCGGTGGCCGCCGCACAGGCCGGGCCGATTCAGCCCCGGTTCGAATACATCCGCCCCTGGTTCAATGTGCAGCCGGCACACACCTCGGATGCGGCCAGCAGCATCTCCCTGCAGATGCATCTGGGGCTCGACGGCATCAGCATGATGATGATCATGCTCGCCACACTGCTGACTGTCTCCGCCGTGCTGGTGTCATGGAGATCGATTGAAGATCGTCCGGCCGAGTTTTATGCCACGCTGCTGGCCCTGGAGTCAGGCATTATCGGGGTGTTCTGCGCCTTCGATCTGGTCCTGTTTTATGCCTTCTTCGAAATCACGCTGATCCCCATGTTCCTGCTGCTCATCGGCTGGGGAGGCCCGCGCCGCAAAGCGGCCGGCATGAAATTCTTTCTTTACACCCTGTGCGGCGGTCTGATCACGCTGCTGGGACTGGTCGCCCTGATTCTGACTGCCTCCCGGGGAGGCGTCACGCATGCCAGTTCACTGCCGGAACTCGCCCGCTGGCTGCAGGCCCACCCGCTCGACAGCCACCTGCAAAACGCCCTGTTTCTGGCGATCTGTGCCGGCTTTCTGGTCAAGATTCCGGTCTTTCCATTTCACAGCTGGCTGCCGGAAACCTATGTGGAATCCCCGACGGCCGGCTCCATGCTGGTCAGCGGACTGCTGGCCAAACTGGGAACCTATGGATTTCTGCGTCTCTGTCTGCCGCTGTTTCCAGAGGCCTCGATCAACATGGGCCTGCCGGTCATCGGCTGCCTGTCTGCGATTGCCGTCATTTATGCCTCACTGTGTGCCCTGGCCGCCAGCGACATGAAACGTCTGGTTGCCTACAGCAGTATTGCCCACGTCGGGCTGATCACACTGGGGCTGTTTGCACTCAACCCGCAGGGACTGGCCGGCGGAGTGCTGCAGATGGCCAATCACGGCCTGTCGACCGGGGCATTGTTCCTGCTGGTCGGAATTCTGGCCGAACGCTTCGGCACGCGCCGGATCAGCGATCTGGGAGGCGTCGCCACCAGAATGCCCGTGCTGGCCTGCAGCCTGGTCTTCATCGTCATGTCCAGCATCGGACTGCCCGGACTGAACGGGTTCATCGGTGAATTTCTGTCACTGATGGGCATGTTCGAACGGCACTGGCTGTATGCCGTGCTGGGAACGACCGGCGTGGTGCTGGGAGCGTGGTATACCCTGTCACTGCTGCAGTCGGTACTCTTTGGCCCGGAGAAGACACCCGCATCGGTCACGGCCCCGGTGGCCGATCTGAACCTGCGCGAATGCCTGTCCGTGCTGCCACTGGCCGTGCTGTGCCTGTGGATTGGAATCTATCCCAAAACGGCTCTCGACCTGATCCGTCCGGATGTGGAATCGCTGGCGGCTGTGTATGCAGCACCAGCGGCCCCGCTGGCCCGGCAGCAGACAGAATTGAATCTCTCGCAATCTGATATTCCCAGCCTGAGTTCGCTGGACCTGAGGAGCGGTGTTCGTGACGGCAATTGAACGGATCAACGCGGCAGCCGGATACCTCGTTCCGGAAATCATCCTGCTGGCGACCATGTGCATCATGTTTCTGGTGGGCCCTTTCTTCGTGACCGAAGATGGCAAAGGACTCTCCGGATTACGCCACCGCTGGGGCACCTTGTCTCTGCTGGCCATCGGCTGCGCGCTGCTGGCCTGGTCGGGCATGCCGGTTCGCCCCGATGACCTGGGCCCGTTTCAGATGGATGCCTTTGTCGGGTTCGTGCGAGGAGTCTCGCTGTGCCTGGGAATCATTCTCGTTCTGCTGCTCTGGAACCAGACCGACGACGCCCATGCGGCCGAAGCCCATGCCTGCCTGCTCGCCATGCTGGCCGGGGTCAACATCGCGGCCGCCGCGAATGACCTGATCGTGCTGTTTCTCGGACTGGAACTGGTCAGCATTCCAACCTATGTGCTGATCTTTCTGCCTCGTCGCGACAGAGCCATGCGGGAAGCGACTCTCAAATATTTCCTGCTGAGCATCTTCTCGGCCGCCCTGTTTCTGTACGGCATGGCCTGGCTGTTCGGGGCCGCCGGAACAACCAACATGCAGGGCATCATCCAGGCCGCGTCCGCCGGACGGCTGCAGTCCAGTGCCGGGCTGATTCTGCTCGCCCAGGTGCTGCTGCTCGCAGGCATCGGATTTCGAGTCACGGCCGTGCCGTTTCACTTTTATGCCCCCGACGTCTTCCAGGGCTCCAGCAATGCAGTGGCCGGAATTCTGTCCTTCATTCCCAAACTGGTCGGCTTTGTGGCGCTGCTGCGTCTGCTGCCACTCACACAGGGACTGGCCACCTGGGAATTCTGGGTGCCTGCTCCCGCCCTACAGGGGCTGCTCACCGCACTGGCCATTCTCACCATGTTCGTCGGCAACCTGATGGCGATGCGGCAGTCCAATCTGCAGCGTCTGATGGCCTATTCCAGTGTGGCCCATGCCGGCTACATGCTCACCGGAGTGGCCGTCGGAGAAACCGTCGGCTCGGCCGGAGGCTCATCGGCCCTGCTGTTTTATCTCGCCGTCTACGGGTTGATGACTCTGGGAGTCTTTGCCGTGCTGTTCGCGGCACGTTCCCCTGATCATGCTCTGGTGAATGACTCCGATCTCGCTGGACTGGGACGCACACGCCCGCTGCTGGCAGCCTTCCTGGCGGTGTTCCTGTTCAGCCTCACCGGTCTGCCCCCGACCGCAGGCATGCTAGGCAAGCTGTTCCTGTTCCTGGCCGCCTGGAACTCCCAGTCACCCCAAGGGCAGGTGCTGGCCATTGTGCTGGCTCTCAATGCCGCGATTGCCGCGGCCTATTACCTGCGTCTGGTCGGCATCATGTACATGGAAAAACCGCACACGGCTCCGTCAGAAACTCCGTCGACCTCGTTTGCCGCAGGCATCGCGAGTGCCGGCTGCGTCATTCTGGTGGTCGGCATTTTCCTGGTGCCGCAAGGACTCTGGGACGCCGCATTCCGCGCCACGCATTAAAAACCGGTGACTCTGGCCCGGGCTCGCACAAAATGCGTGTGGCCTGCTGAAACATTGCTCACTGCGTTCTGGAACGCGCCCCCTGTGGGGGAATACGCGTTTCAGAACTGGAGATTGTCTCCGGAGATCGTCTCCTGGCCCTGTGAGCGAAAGAACGTCTGTCCGTTGCTCACAGGCAGGCCTCTGCCAGAAAAAACCTGCAGGCAAAAATCTGCCAGAAAAAAACTGCCGGTGGAAGCCGGCAGTCGCTCAGTCACCGCCAGTCATTCAGCGTTGCGGGGTCAGGCTGCCCCAGTCCTGCACAGAGATGCGGGCTTCCGATCCGCAGATGCCGCGAATGCGGTCGATCAGCGCCGCGGTCCGCCCGGCCACATCTCCGGCCGAGCGCGATTCGAAATTGATTCGCAGCAGGGGTTCATTGTTCGAAGCCCGCACGTTGAACCACCATTCCGGCGTGTAATTCTGCACTTCCCGATAGGTTTTGCCTTCCGGGTCTCCGTCCATGTCGATCTGGAAGACGTCATCAACCGTCGGATATTCCGGCACGCGCGGATAAAACACACTGATGCCGTCGATATCCAGCGCATAACTGTTGGCCGATGCGGCCGAGTATTCTTCCTTGAGCGTACTGATCACGCGGGCACTCATCGATCTCCAGTCACCGCAGTCCACTTTCAGGTTCACTTCACCGCTGTTCGGCCAGAGAGGGAATGTTCCCAGCAGTTGCGAGCAGGACTGCTGCGATTCCAGCAACATGTCCCAGAAGGTCACCATCGCGAACAGCCCGGAATCCAGGCAATAGGCATCCGGGAAGTTGTAGTGTGCCGACGATTCTCCCCCGAAAATTGCCTGCCGCTTGATCAGGGCCACTTTGACCGCATCCTGTCCGACCCGACACAGAATCGGGCGGCCTCCGGCACGGCGAATCGTCTCAGGCACGATCCACGAAGAGACCGCGGAATAGACCACCGATCCCTGACCGGCATGCTGCTCGACCCTGCGTTTGGCAAGTGCGGCCAGAACCAGCGAGCCGGAGACGAATTCTCCACGTTCATCGACCAGAAAGACCCGATCGGCATCGCCGTCGAAAGCGGCACCGAATTCGGCCTGCTCGGCGACCACCATTTCCTGCAGCAGTTTCACCGCGCCCGGCAGCCCCGGGTTCGAAGGCCGGGTCGGAAACGTCCCATCAATCCGCTCGGCAGCCGGCAGCCCCATCACGTCCACCGAGGCTTTCAGCTCCTTGAGCTGATCATGCAGCAGCGGCCGGAACAATGCTCCCACGCCGTTGCCGGGGTCGAGAATGATTTTTCCGTGCGCCTCATGAATTCGCGGTGATCGGGCCAGCGCCGCCGCCACGAATTTTTCATGCAGCTGCATCCTGGCCTGCAGGGGGAACACGGCACAGGCCGCATGGGCCGCATCGCCATTGCGGCCGTCATGGGCATAACGCGGAGCCAGATGATCGACCGGACGCAGAATATCGAGCCCTTTGGTCTGCGGATTTTTGACCACGGCCTTGATGCCGTTGTATTCTGCCGGATTATGGCTGGCCGTCACCATGACGCCTGCCTGAGCTCCGTTCAATTCTTCACCGACAGCCCATTGCACCATGTCGGTCGTGGCCAGTCCGACCGGAATGGGAATGGCCCCTTCGCTGGCCAGTCCCTGAATGAGCGCCCCGTAAATCGCGGGAGACGACAATCGGCCGTCACGCCCGATGACCACTTTGGTCGCGCTGGTTCCCAGCAGCGACTTGAGCCCCTGGGCCAGATACCGGCCGGTGAACCAGGCCAGCTCTTCATTGATCTGATTGGGATAGAGTCCACGCACATCGGCAGAACGCTGAAACAATGCAGGATCAAACATCGTCGGGACGAACCTTAGAGAGGTGGAATCCGGCAGGCTGTCGCCTGAAAGGACAGGCAAAATGGAAACAACCTGGCATCGGTTTGAAGTTAAATCGTCAGACCGCTTGGGCCAAGTACCGGGATTCCTGATTTTGTTCAGAAAAGTCTGGCCGTCAATTGGCTGGCGCGTCAAATTCCGCTTGGTACGATTTCACGTTAACATAACGGGCGTCGAAAGTTTTGTTTTCCCCCCTCCCGGACGGGACTGATCTGAAATGCTGGCAAAACGCATCATTCCCTGTCTCGATGTGCACGCAGGGCGAGTGGTCAAAGGTGTCAATTTTCTGAATCTCCGCGATGCCGGCGATCCGGTCGATATTGCCGCCCGATATGAAGCCGAAGGGGCCGACGAGCTGGTCTTTCTGGATATTACCGCCAGCCATGAGCAGCGCGGCATCATTCTCGACGTTGTCGCCCGCACCAGCGAAGTCTGCTTCATGCCGGTTACCGTCGGCGGCGGCATCCGCACGCTCGAAGACATCCGCAAGCTGCTCAAGGCCGGATGCGACAAAGTGTCGATCAACAGTGCGGCGGTCAAAGACCCGGAATTCATCCAGGCGGCCGCACTGCGGTTTGGCAGCCAGTGCATTGTCGTGAATATCGATCCCAAGCGTGTGCCGGCCGGCGATCCGGACGCCCGGGAAGCGGCCATGTCGCACCCGGAATCCCTGCGAATCAGCGCGCGTCCACTGCCGACGCAACCTGGCTTTGCCGAACGGTTCCGTGAAAAATTTCCGACGGCCGATTCGGTTTACTGGGATGTCCACATCAATGGCGGACGCAAGCCCACGGGACTCGACGCCGTCGCCTGGGCCCGCGAAGTGCAACGTCTGGGAGCCGGAGAGATCGTGCTCACCAGCATGGATGCCGACGGCACCCGGGACGGTTATGATCTGGAAATTACGGCGGCCATTTCCGCAGCGGTCGAAATTCCGGTCATTGCCAGTGGCGGGGCCGGCGGTCCGGAGCACCTTTACGAGGCAGTCACCACCGGGGGGGCCAGTGCGGCCCTGGCGGCCAGCATCTTTCATTACGGTGAATATACGATCTCGCAGACGAAGGATTTTCTGGAACAGCGCGGCGTGGTGGTACGACGTTAAACTCTCACCGTCCCTGATCCGCTCTCGTGAAGGGGATCGCCAGCCTGTCTGTCAAAGATGGATTCGCTCTTTCCCCCATGCCCGGCCCGGCCGCAGGCCGACAAGGAGTTCATTCCCATGGAATCACCACTCTCGGCACCCCAGATTCTGGATCGTCACTATCTGGAAATGCGCTGCAGCCTGCTCGATCTGGCAGCCGCCTTTGACCGGATCGAACGGGCCGGCTCCTCTTCGACTGCCCGGCAGGATGCGCGCTATCAGCTGCTGCGCCAGGCCATTGACATTCTGGCCGACTCTGGAACCGACCGCGCCGCACGCCTGCAGATGCTGTTCAGCGATGAATACGTCGCCGGCTGGAACCAGTCCTGAGCCGGTTTCGCCGGACAACCGGCGAGGAAAGTCGATGACGTCGGCCAGGAACAAGCCCCGCCAGGGCGATGCGATCGGGGCGGCGGCTCCTTTTGAAAGAATTACCAGACCCCGCTGAAACACAGGAAAAACTGCCGGATTCTCCCGGCAGCGCAGGCTCTGGTGCTGGAGCGGCCGACCTGTCTGTGGCACTGTAATTTGATCGCAACCTGTTCTTCCATAAAGGGTTGCCGCATCGGCAAGATCTGCTGCCTGCCGGGTGCGGTTGTCGGTCGCTCCAACTTGAGTCGATCTTGACGTAATTTTGCTTTTTCCAAAAAATCCGCCCCGCTTGTCCCCTGCCTGTCTGACTGCGTGGTCAAGCTCAATGAATGCTCTCGCGTTCGCTGAGCCTGACAGCGCCCTCATCTCTCTTCCTTCGACTGATTAGGTGTCCCTGTGACCAATGCCTTGATGCTCATTCTGGCGGCCAGCTTGCCCAGCTCCGCAGGCATGAACGACCAGTCGCCTTTCGATCAGGCATTGAGCGACCAGTCGGCATGGGTTGTCCGAGCCCAGAGCCCTGAGCCGAACACAATCAGCACCGGCTTCACCAGCCAGACACAGACTCTCAACACGGCCTATTCCAGTGCGCCGATCATTCCGGTGCAGACCTATGCTCCCCAGGGGGGCTACCCCCAGGGTGGCTATGCGCCGATGCAGGATCCGTTCGCCTCGGGAGCGATAGGCCCGTATGCCACACAGGCCCCGGGCGGATATTACATGCGCGGAATCAATGGACCGCAGCCTGCCCGATATGGCTGGCAGGACCGCATTGACTTCACCTTTATTCCCAAGGCCGATGCCGACCGGCCGGCCACCGGCGGCCTCGAAGTCTTCGGAATCGATATCGAGAAGCTGTACACCATGCCGCTGGCCAATTCCTGGACCTTCGCCATCGGGCCGCAGTTCAGCTATCGCTCCTGGCAGGGACCGCAGGACGGCATCACTCCCACAACCGATCTGCCCGGCGGCGTCTACCGCCTGGGACTCGACATGGTCCTGCGTACCCCGACCGTGAACGGCTGGACCCTGGAAGGAGGCTTCGATCCGTCACTCGCCACCGACTTCAAAGGGAGCGTCGACAGCGATGCCGTGCTCTTCGACGGACACCTGGTCGCCTTCTGGCAGTTGAATCCCAAATGGACCCTGGCCCTGGGAGCTCTCTACTGGGACCGGGTGGATGACATCGTCCTGCCCTATGCCGGAGCTATCTGGACTCCGAATGATATCTGGGAATTCCGACTGGTGTTCCCCAAGCCTCGCATCAGCGCCTTCCTGGGAACCCCGATGGGCGTTCCCACCTGGGCCTATGTCGGTGCCGAATATCACGTCGAAGCCTATCAGATTCAGCCGGACAACTTCACCGACACCACCCGCGTGCAGATGGCCGACTGGCGCATTCTCGGCGGCCTGAAATGGGAAAGCGGCTGGCTGACCAGCTTCCTCGAAGCAGGTTATATCTTCGACCGCAAGGTGCAATACAAATCGATCGGCAGCAACTTCGATGTCGACTCCGGATTCATCGGACGGGTCGGGTTCCGATACTAAGAACCACTGACATCATCGAGTCCGATCCGCTCGCGGGGGGAATGTTCTCATCCATCGAGAGGTGTTGTTCGCGGCCCTGAGAACTGCTGAGATCACTGAGCCCGATCCGCAGGCAGGATCTTCCCGGAATGTGGCTTCCAGCCATCGTAGAGTGAGCGCAGGCAGTTCCGCACATTTCCGCGATGTTGCTTCCAGAGCTGATGGCAGTCGATCGACTGCAGGTCAGTGACGTTCAATCGGCCGATCAGATCAGACAGCAGCTCCGGTGAAGTCCGGCAGACATGCAGGGTCGGCAATCGCCCGGCACGATGGCTGGTGATCAGCAGCCCGGCAGTGGTGCGTGCTCTTCTCAAAACTGTTCGCCAGGTCCAGCTTCCCAGCTGCTCGGCTCCGTCGAGCACCAGAATCTGATCGTCTTGCGCCTGCTGCAGCCAGTCCCTGACCACCAGGCGGGCCGGTTGATGAGTGCAGGCTTGATCATGCGAATGCAGCACCAGGGCATGCACCGGCTGGCCGGCCTGCTGAAACGCCTGCATCAATTCCAGCAGCAGCGTCGTCTTTCCATGCCCGTGCGGGCCGACAATGGCCGCGCGGCAATCCAGTTCCCGAAAACGTTGCTGCAGTGCCGGCACCGACATGGACCGGTCCAGATAGAGCAGGGCATGCAGGCATTCGACGCGGTAAGGATTGCTGCGGGCTGACATGTCGAAATTCCGGAAGGAGTCCCTGCGCCGCATCAGACCATCAGCTGATCCAGATCACATCCCAGACGGATCTCGGGAAAAATCTCTTTCATCGCCGGCAACCCGAGCGGATCGCTCAATTCCGATCGGGGATCCACATGAACGACCACCAGCTTTCCGACCTGGGCCACTTTGGCCACCTGCGCCACCTGAGATGCACAGCTGTGTCCTGTCTGCGCGGCGAACTCTTCCCTGCCATCCGGGAAATAGCATTCATGAATCAGCAGATCTGCCCCTTGAATGAATTCCAGATAGGAACGATCCAGGCTCGTATCGGTCACATAGGCGATGGACTTCGGTTGCCCGGATTCGGTGAAGTCGATGCGATAGGCCATGGAGCCGCCCGGGTGATGGGACAGCGCCTGCCAGCGAATTCGTGCCTCCGGCGTCAGTTCGCAGACGCCCGGAGAGGTCAATTCGATGCATTCAAACGGAACCGGAACCGGGAACACCGGCTGCGAGAACAAATGTGTTTTGACCGCTTCCAGTGTGGCGGCCGTGGCATGCACCCGAATCTGCTGCAGTTCATGTTCCAGACTGGGAATCAGCAGATAGGGAAGTCCGACAATGTGATCGAGATGAGCATGCGACAGAAAAATGTCGAGCGTGGGCAATTGCAATCGCGAGGAAACCCGGAACAGTCCGGAACCGCCATCGAGCATCAGGCCGAGTTCAGGCAGAAAGATGCAGGCGGTGTGGCGCCGTTCATTCGCGTAATAGCCGCCGGTTCCCAGCAGTTCGACAAGCATGTGCGGTCTCGCGCGGTCCAGGGAACATCATCTTTCAAAACGGCTCCACCCTGCGCAGTGCCGTCTCCCTGGGGGAGCATGGCGACCGGGCGGGAATCGTTTGGAGAACTGGCATTCTGCCCTGTTCGGACGAAGCCCTGCAGGCCTCGAAAGCAGGGTGACACCCACTGTCCGGCTTCGTCTGAGCGTATTGTAGCATTCCAGGAGCCGGATGCCTTCCGACTCAAGCCATGCCCCGCGCAGAGAAAGAAGCAGCCTGCCGCCGAGTCTTGTCACTCTGCAGATTCAGCGTGTCACAGAGAAAGATTCAGCGCGTCGCAGAGAAAGAGCCAGGCCTGTGGGGATCAGAAACGGAACCGCTCCCCTGGGCAGGCGCCTTCTTTCGACAGAGGCTCAGTCCAGCGTCCGGGCGTCATGCTGCAGAATGCCTTTGACGAGCGTGCGCAGCTTGGGTTCGGCATGGTTGGCGGTGGCGATGATTTCGCTCACCACGGCCGGTTTCAGGGCATCCGGCAGACACATGTCGGTCACAATGGACAGTCCCACGGTCCGCAGGCCGGCATGCACGGCCACCACCACTTCAGGGATCGTCGACATGCCGACAATATCGGCCCCGATCATCCGCAGGAAACGGTATTCGGCCCGGGTTTCCAGATTCGGACCCGCCACGGCCACCATCACGCCGCGATGGGCCACAAAGTTTTCGCGCCGGGCGATCTCAAGGGCGACTTCGCCCAGGGCGCGATCGTACGGGGCGCACATATCAGGAAAGCGAGGGCCCAGACGGTCATCATTGATGCCGATCAGCGGGTTGTCCCCCATCAGATTGATGTGATCGTCGATCACCACAATGTCGCCGCAGGCATACTGGGGATTCATGCCGCCTGACGCATTGGAAACGACCATCAGCTGCGCGCCCAGGGCCTTGAAAACCCGGACCGGCAGCGTGATCTGTTTCAAGGAGTACCCTTCATACATGTGATGGCGACCTTCCATCGCCAGCACCGGCACCCCTTCAAGCGTTCCGCAGACCAGACGCCCGCGATGACTGGTCGCGGTCGACTTCAGGAAATGCGGAACTTCCTCATAGTCAAATTCCGCTTCGATCTGAATTTCTTCCGTCAAACCTCCCAGACCGGTCCCCAGAATGATGCCGGCATGCGGCACCTTCTTCCAGCGGGCACGAATGGTCTGGCACGCCTGATCAATTTTTTCAGCCAGATCGAGCATGGGTCGCCTCGAAGAAACAGCGAAAAATCAGCAGGTCAGGCCACCGGCTTCGCGCAGCGCTTGCAGCGAACCCGTTTCCCCTTTTTTCCGACCATCGCATTGCACTTGGTGCAGCGCTTCTGTTTCCGGTCAATTTTGAACTTGGTGCGCGGACGTTGAACCATGACATTAACTCCTTGCCGCATTAGAACTTGCGTTATTGCGGCCGAAACTCTCACAAAATGGGAGACGAAGAGCGTATCTATTCGGCGCAGGCGATTCAACTGCAGCCGCCCCCCGGCTCCCGCTTCCTGGTCGAAAAGCCCGGATCTGACGGACTTTTCAGCAGCCGGGAGAGTTTGTCATAGTGGAGTTGTCACAGTGGAGAACGCCATCGTGGAGAATCTGGGCAGAAAATCTGGACCAATGCCAGGAGGCTGACGGCCCCGGAAAATCACATTGGGGGGATCAGACCGGATTTTCGGGGAGCAAGGCAGGGGACCGGATTGAGTGACTGCCCCCTGAAGGCGAGGGTTTTCGCCCCCTCGCGAGGACAATAAAATCGCGTGACACAGCATCTGTCTGTTCACATCGCAGCGGCTCTAAGGGAACTGGAATGACCGAGGAATCGGGAACAGACACCGGCAGAAACGGCACGAACGAGTCAGAGATGACCGCCTCGGGTTCCGGTCCGCGCCAGGTCGGGGTCCAGCTCGGCGAGTTCACCCTGCTGCGGCGTCTGGGCAAAGGGGGAATGGCCGAGGTCTGGCTGGCCGAGCAGACCACGCTGAAGCGCAATGTCGCCCTGAAGCTGCTGCGCTCCGACATGATGGAGGACGAAAACTACGTCCGCCGGTTCGAAGCCGAAGGCAAAGCCGCGGCCGGGCTGAATCATCCCAACATCGTTCAGATCTATACCGTCGGCTGCGAAAAAGGGCAGCACTTTATCGCTCAGGAATATGTCCACGGGCAGACGCTCAAAGCCCTGCTGCAAAAGCGGGGACCGCTCGACCTTCCCCTGGCGCTGATGATCATGCGGCAGGTGGCCGCGGCACTGCAGGCCGCCGGAGAACGGGGGATTGTTCACCGCGACATCAAGCCCGAAAACATCATGCTCACCCGAAAAGGGGAAATCAAAGTTGCCGACTTTGGACTCGCCCAGCTGCAGGGAGGAGAACGGCTGCACCTGACCCAGGAAGGGGTCACCATGGGCACGCCGCTGTACATGAGCCCGGAACAGGTCAGCGGACAAAAGCTCGACCAGCGCAGCGATATCTATTCGTTCGGCATCACCTGTTATCACATGCTGGCCGGCACGCCTCCGTTTCAGGGAGACAATGCCGTCAGCGTGGCGGTGAAGCATCTGCATGAACGGCCGCAGCCACTCATGGATCTGCGCCCGGATCTGCCGCCGGCCGTGGTGCAGATGATCGAACGGATGATCGCCAAGTCGCCGGAACAGCGCTATCCCGAAGCCCAGGCCATCGTGAATGACGTCCGGAAGCTGGCCAAGGCCATTCGCACCGGCGAAATTCTGGAAGAACTGCCTTCGGAAGCAGGCACCGCTGCACCGTCATTTCCTGTTCCCCGACCGGCCCGGGTGCTGCTTCTGATCTGTGCGTTCATTTTCACCGCGTCGGCAGCTCTGGGCTGGCAGATGCGTCCCCGGGTTCCCCCCGTCAATCCCGACTCCCTGGGGGATGTCCCCCGGAAGAGCTCGGCCCGCGATCAATACCTTCACGCCATGTTCGCCATTGATGACGAAGATGCATTCAAGGCGGTCATTGCCTGGTATCCCGAAGAAAAGCTCTGGACACGCAGAGCCGAAGAACAACTGGCACTGCTGTATCTGAAGGACCGTCGCCGGGAAACAGAAGCCCGGGCTCAACTGGAACGTCTGAAAAGCAAAGTCGACCCCGGCGACAAACAGCTGCTGGCGGAAGCCCGTGTGGGCGAAGCCTATCTCGACGCCATTCACAACAACAAAGTGCAGGCCCGCAAAATCCTGCAGTCCAGCGGCGATGATTTCAATACCTATCTGACGGAAAGCTGGAGACAGCTCGCCCGGGAAGTGCGCCGCATGGTGGCCGACGACGGGGCGCGCAACGAATCCCGGGACGAGCAGCGCGCCCCCTGACACATCTCAGAACTCCTGACAAGAACGTTTCACAATCCGCCCGCGGAAAGGTTTTGTCAGGGGGGACCGGGACAGGCGTTTTTCCGGCAGTTGGCCAATCCGCTGGCACCGTCATTGTCATCCGCGGCCGTGCTTGTTCTGATGTGACCGGAATGGGGCCCCGGCCACCAGGCCTCCCCCCGACCAGGGCACAGGCAGACCATTCCAGAAACAGAATTCACCGAGCAGACCCACACAACCGCCATGGAACAGCAGCCTGCAAACCTGTACGACTATCCGAAATACTATGACCTGCTGTTCGGGTCGGACTGGCGCGCCGAGTTCCACTTTCTCACGGCCTGCTTTGAGCGTTATGCCCAATGTCATGTCACCCGGGTCTTTGAACCGGCCTGCGGCACCGGGCGACTGCTGTTTCGCCTGGCCAAAGCTGGCTATGAAGTCGCCGGAAACGACCTGAACGAGAAAGCGGTGAAGTATTGCAACAGACGGCTGACCCGCAATGGATTTCCGGCCAGCGTCACCGTCGGCGACATGGCCGATTTCACGGTCTCCCGCAAGTTTCACGCCGCCTTCAATACCATCAACAGTTTCCGGCATCTCCCTTCCGAGAAGACCGCGGAAAGCCATCTGCACTGTATCGGCAAGGCCCTGACCAAAGGGGGCCTTTACATTCTCGGGCTGCATCTGACTCCCACCCAGGGAGAACGTGTCGACCATGAGGAATGGACTGCCCGGCGCGGACACCTGCAGGTGAACTCGGCCATGTGGTGCAAAAAGCTCGACCTGAAAAACCGCAACGAACAGCTGGGCATGACATTTGACGTCTATACGCCGACCCAGCAGCTGCGACTGGTGGATGAAATGAACTATCGCACTTACACGGCCCGGCAGTTCGATGCCCTGCTGTCACGCTGCCCGGAGTTTGAGATCGCCGCCCGGCATGACTTTGTTTACGACATCGACACCCTGGTCGAAGTCACCCCGCGCACCGAAGACGTTGTGTTCGTGTTGCGGAAAAAGTAACAGGAGCCCCGTTCGGAACAGCCCCCTCCGGCACAGGCCGAATCCCCTCGACACCCCGGCTCGTGACAGGGCCATTCCCTGGCGCGGCAGGATGTTCGCAAAGATTCAGGAGAACAATCCATTGCATGCCTGTGTACTGACTGAAAACGAAGTCGAATTCCGCCCTGATTATCCGCCGCATGTGCGCCCCGATGAGGTGCGGATTCATGTGCTGAAAGCCGGAATCTGCGAAACCGACCTGCAGCTGGTGCAGGGATATATGGACTTTCACGGGGTCCTCGGGCACGAGTTTGTCGGCATCGCTCAGTCCGGACGCTTTACCGGTCAGCGGGTCTGTGGAGAAATCAATTGTGCCTGCCGGAAATGTGACATGTGCCGGCAGGGGCTGCCTGGACACTGCCCGCACCGCACCGTTCTGGGCATTCTGAACCGTGACGGGGCCTTTGCCGAAGATGTCTGGCTGCCGGAAGACAACCTGCACCCGGTTCCCGATTCGATCAGCGATGATGAAGCGGTGTTTGTGGAACCGCTGGCAGCCGCATTTCAGATTCCGGCTCAGCTCGACCTGAAACGTTTTTCGCAAATTCTTGTGCTGGGAGACGGACGCCTGGGAAACCTCTGCGCCCAGGTGCTGCACCAGCTCGGGCATCCGGTTCTGGTCATCGGGAAACATCCTGAAAAGCTCGCTCTGCTGCAGGCCCGGTCGATCGAATGCCGGCTGCGCGGGGACATGAAGGAGACACGCTGCGCCGATCTGGTGATCGACTGCACCGGTTCGGCAGCAGGCTTCAGTGATGCCTGCCGGCTGGTCCGCCCGCGCGGCACCATTGTGCTGAAAACCACGCTCGCAGGTGATTCCGGCCCGAACCTGGCACCCGTCGTGATCGATGAAATCACGGTGATCGGATCCCGGTGCGGACCATTCCCGAAAGCCATTGCCGCGCTGGCACGCCATGAAATCGACGTGCTGCCGCTGATCTCCGCGCGCTATCCTCTTGAGCAGGTGGTGCAGGCCCTGGAGCATGCCGCGACTCCCGGCGCCCTGAAAGTGCTGCTCGACATTGCCGATGCCTGAGCCTGCCGATCAAGCCCTGCCGGCAGGGACATGACCGGAAATCATCGCCGGCCAACGCGCACGGCCAAACCACTCCCTACGGCCAAACATCCACACGGCCAGACCGTCCCCCACAAGCATGACACGTTCATCGCACCCCGCGTGCCGACACAGTCGAATGCCCGAGAGCCTGCCAGGTATTGGGACCGTCTCCGGTCATTCGCTGAACAAGACTGGGCATCCGGAGTTTTTCAAAGAACTTCAGATTGGGGTTGGCGCATTCCTTCTGCACGGCCGCCGCAAAATCTTCCGTGGATTTGGTTCTGACAGTGCCGGGCACATTGTCGGCCTGCTGACTCCAGGCCACTTTCCCTTCGCCAATCACCTGCACCGAGGAAATCTGTCGGGTGAGATTGACGGTCATCCGTCCCCGGCCAAAGATGATGTATGTCTGGTTGCCCGCTTCTGAACGGATGGCGGCTTTGACTTTGACAGGCGCCTGGGTTCCCACCTGAATCCGGTTTTTCTTCAGGTGTTCGGTCAGGTCCTCGCGGACTTGCTCCTGCTGCGGAGCAGGCACTTCACTGACATCCAGCTCGACCGTATCTCCGGGTTTCAACAGAAACAGACTTCCCTGCGATTTTGCCTTTTCCAGAGCATCCAGAGCTTCCGGATGCGGCATCTTCCCGACCATGATGGCTCCGGGACCGAGGAAATCGAAATCGACCAGCAACACCATGGAACCAGCCCCGGCCGATTGCTGCGATCCCTGGTACTGCCAAAGCTTGACCTGATTTTCCAGATCAATCAGGAACTGACTTCCGACCAGCAGATAGTTCTCTCCGGTAAAGAGAACTTCCAGTTCAGAAACGCCAGGAATGGGGAAGTCGCTGACGATTTCTCCTGTCGCCGCATTCCAGGTCATCACCCGCCGGCCTCCCACCACGGCAATGCGCTCCCCCGAAGGGCTGAATGCCAGACGTGTCGGCATGGCTCCTTCCGGCACCGGAACAATGCCGGCAAACGAGCGGGCGGCAATGTCGAAGAGATACAGGTTCTTCGGATCGGCCAGGGCCACATGAGTGCGGTTCGGATTCACTCCCAGTGCAATGACGTTGCTGCCCAGCAGGAATTGACAGACTGGCTGCAATGTCGCGACATCCCATAATGCCACCCGGCCATTGCGACTGCAGGTCAGAAGCTGGTTGTCTCCGACGAACTCAGCCCAGCGCACATCGCGGTTCACCGCCTGCGATTCATCGGAATACGGTTCCATTTCCGCCTCGTCCGTCAGGCCATGTCCCTGCACCCGGACGATACGAAGCACACCTTCCTGGCCGAAACCGAATTCGCTGCTGCGAAGCAACACCCGATTTCCCTGGGAATGAATCGAGAGGGCCCTCCAGAACTGTGGATACTGTTGCGTGGCAATGACCCGTCCGGTTCCGAGATCCCCGACAAAGATGCGGGAATGGTGTTGATTGTGCGTTCCCTGCTCGGTGCTCAGGGCCACCTGCTTCGCAATGGCATTGCTCGTCAGGGCGCGGGCATTCTCTCCGAATTCCGCTTTCGGCAGGGCCACATTCTTCGCCTTGTATTTGGGAACCTGCGAGGCCTGCGGCTGATAGCTCCAGCCCTGTTCCGGCGCTTCCACCGTCAGCAGTTCGGCATTCGACCAGTCCGGAACAACTTTCCCGCTGGCTGATCCGGAAGCGCTTTTGTTTTCCGCTGCTGAGCCGGGAAGCTCCATGAACGGACTGTCACCAACTTCCTTGAACGGGTTGTCGGCCTGCGACTTCAGCCAGGCCTGATCCGCTTCGCTCAACTGACCGACCGCGATTTCGAACATTTTTCCGGACGGCGAGCGGAGCTTCACCTTGTCGTCGGCCTGCGAGACGAATTCGGCCTCAATCTTGTTACGGCCCGACTTGTCTGTCCACTGGCGGACTTCGGCGCTGAGCCGTGGAACCAGGACCAGCAGCAGGCAGGGAACAATCAGACCGGAAAAATACAGGCATCTCTGACGACCACAAGAATGAGATGGCACGGTCTACCTGTTTCAGTTCAGAACTCCGGATCAGCAAACGTGACATGCCGCAGAACACAATGCAGAAGCAGTCCGGCAATGCCAACTGCACTCAGCCGGCCGCACTCACAGCGCCGGCCAGCTTATCCCAGGCCGCCTTGAATTCTTTGTAAGCCGTTTCGACCTCCTCGTTCTTTTTCGACTTGGCTGCTTCAATCAGGGCGTTCAGTTTCGCCGAGACGTCGCTTTTCATTGCCTCGCCATCACGCAGCCCGGAAGGGACCGGGGCCGCATTGAACTCTTCGGCCCCTTTGATGAACTGGGGATGCGCGGCACCGCGCTTCACTTCCGCCCAGTTTCCCTGCGAGGCCGGCGGCCCGACCATCATCAGGGGATCATTGGAGAACGCCTGGACCGCCGGATAGCCTTCGAAGGGATCAACGGCCGTCCCGCTGCTTCCAAAACATCCGGCTGCCATGACAACCCACAGACCTGCAGCCCAGATTCTTTTCACAAGTCGCTCCTCAAGAAGAGTGATGTGGGAATGCATATTTCCTGCACTCCCGCATCACTTGATCCATAAAACACGCGCACTGCGCGAGCCCAGGCCGGAGCCACCGGCTCCAGTGCAATTTCAGAATTGGTCTTCACTGCTCCGCAGGCGATCAAATGGGCATTCATGCGGGGAATCATGTCCATTCGGCTGCACCAGAACCATGAAAATGGTCTAGAACTGAATCACCTGCAGTTCTCCCCCCTGGAACGTGGAGCTGTTCTGGTAGACGATCAGGTCGACATTATTGCTCACAAACTGGCAGGAGCCATCGGCCATCAGCACCTGCATGCCGCCGGTGTGTTTGCTCGAACCAGAAGCGCGGCGACTGGAGCCGCCGATGTTGTAGTCGTTTGACCAGTCGATCTGATCATAAAAGGCATTCGCATCAGCCGCGGAAGGCACAGTAGAGGGGACCGTGGATCCTTCGGCATAGTTGGGGGGAATGTTGGTTCCAATTCCCCCATAGTTTCCGCCGGTGAGCCACGAGTGCCCTCGCTGATTGGTGCGGTTTTGCGGGCGGGCATATTCCACCAGCGGCGTTCCCCGAAAGACCTCGCCCACCATCAGCGTGTTGCTGGTCCCGTCCAGGATATCTCCGATCTTGCAGCCGACATCGTTCAACACCCCGACAATTTTCGAGTTATTCGCACTGCTGGCAATCGACACGCCGGTGCTGGTATTTCCCAGAAGTTCCTGGTAGTTCGACCCGGCATAGCTTCCATCGGCCACGGGTCGCGTCGGATCGGACGGGCACAGATAAGTCTGAATCACCTGCGCCTTGACATTCTTGCCCCCGGGCAGGGCTCCGTCCCCGTCGGCAGAACCGCCGGCATAACAGTTGTGCAGATACGTGAAGCTCAGCACGTTATAAAGACTGGCCTGATCGATCCCTGGCAGAATGTGCGCCCGCCAGCTGTATCCAGGATGCGTCTGCCAGGTGCAGCCTCCGTTGTTGGTGCCGCCATTCCAGTTGCGAATCATGGACGGCGGGAACGTGTTGAACGTGTCGTGATAGTTGTGCAGAGCCAGGCCGATCTGCTTGAGATTGTTCTTGCACTGGCTGCGGCGGGCTGCTTCGCGCGCCTGCTGCACCGCAGGCAGCAGCAATGCAATCAGAATGGCAATAATCGCAATGACGACCAGCAGCTCAATCAGCGTGAATCCGCTGAGCCGCAGGGCCTGTCGGCGGGAACGGAAATGCAGAGGCATAGATCGCGCCTTTCTTAAATGACCGGAAAAACATCAAAACAGAAAATTCGCCTGTAAAACAGACGAAGGATGAGCGTTGGGGGGAAGGCTCCTGCCGGAAACGGCAGACCAGCCGGGGAGAAGCAGAAACGCCTGCCGGAAGCACAGTCGCGCTCCACCACAGAACAGGCCCCGCAAGAACCAGGCCCGCCGCACAAAGCACCGCGATCGTCAGCGACAGCAGGTCGCCCGGGCCAGACAGATTGAAGGACAGACATTGCATCGTCTTTGGAACTGCTGCTGAATTGCCGCAAACTCATCCGTGCGATGCCAGATCCTGAGCGTCAGGATTTACAAATTCAGATCTTCTCAATTTTCAGATCTTTTCAATCACCTTCCCCGACGCCCGGCCATTTTGATTTCTCACGGATCGTTTTCATTCTCATCTCGATGATCAGATCCCCTGCGCAACACTGACAATGCAACAGACTGACAACACGCCCAAGCCAAAACATTCGCTCGAACTGCGCCAACGCCACAGACCGCCTGAGTGAGTGCTGGAACAACTGGAACTGATCACAAACCGAAAGGATTCAGAACCACGGCAATGCTTTGATAGGCTGAACAGCCTGTGGACAAATCAAAGAACCGGCAGGTCTGAACCTGAAAACTCCAATTTGATCAACCTGAGCCTTCTCAAAAATCCACAATATCCACTCTGCAAATGGGCAAAGCCAAGGCCTGCCCCATTTCTGCAGAAATTGTCTGCTGATGTCCCATGACACAATATTGACATCATTCGTCTACGACATGTCACATCAGCATGCGCCTATGAAACGAAATTATCGATTCCTCATGGCGCACTCAAGAACTGAAATTGTCGAATCCGGGAAAAATCCGGAAATCTGCGCGTCATGCGAGACCTGGGAGGTCACTCCTATCGTCAAATAATCACAGGGTTTACAACAAAAACAGAAGCCCCGGGAAAATTCCTGCCCTCACCCTGGCGAGTCCGGAATGCTGCAACGATGGTCCTCCATGGGGCCTGCGCTTTGCCTGCCGTCCCATAGGCCGTGACAAACTGATTGCCTTCTTTGAGCCACTCGCCGGACTGCAGATTCTCTGGCCGCGAACGTCACTGCTCCACAACGGGATCGCTCGCCGGAGAAGGGGCAGGGGCCGGGGCAGGGGAGCGGGGAGCCCCGGTTTCCGCGTCACCCGGCCTGATCACCCGAATCCAGTGATCATGAAACGTGATTCCCGGATGCACTTCGACCGGCGGCATATGACAGCGAATGCAGTCCGCCTGCGGAGAAACAGGACAGACCTGCTGCTGCGGAGCCTGGGAATGGCACGCCCGGCAGGCCTGAATCGCCTGCACCGTCTGCGTGCGCGCCGCGGCATGGGGATTGTGACACCGACTGCAGGCCAGATTCCCCCTGGATTCCAGATAGCAGCGGCTGCGCATCAGTCCGACCGGCTGAAACCGGACCGTGAGCCGGGAAGGACCGGCCAACTGTCCCGGCGGCAGATCTTCCGCCAGCCGATGACAGACCCCGCAACGCTCAATCTGGGCCAGGGCCGTCTGGACGCTGGTCGCCCGCAAGCTCTCGATGCCGGATTCCCGCGCGCCCTGCATCACCAGTTCCACATGCTTCGCTCCGGGACCATGACAGGCTTCACACTGCACATTGGGGAGCAGATGCCGCAATTCCAGTCCGTCGATTTCGTGCCAGGTGGTATGGCAGCCGATGCAGCGGCTGGTCGTTTCCGGCGATTTCACCTTGCCAAACGCCTGCACCGGTTCGGTCGCCACATGCCCTGTGTGATTGGGAGTCAGCGCCCAGTTTCCGGCAATGCGCGACACCCGATGCTCCAGTCCGGCGGTCTGGCCATCGGCCTGGGGAATCAGCGTCAGGAAGGTCTGGGCATGTTCGTTCGATCCCAGCAGAAACTGCAGCGGAAACGGTTCCGGCTGCGTCTGTCCTTCAATCACCGCCCCCAGCCCGAATTCATCAGTGAAGTAGTGATAGCGCAGCTGACGTTCGGGATCGAAAAAAGACTGGCCATTCAATTCGCGGGCGGTGTCCGACCCGGCAACGGTCAGAAACGTTCGGGCGTGACCGCTGTTCGCATAATCCTGAGCAATCTGCGCATGACAGGTCGCACACTGCTCCCAGCCCAGATAGCCCTGGGCCGAGGCCACCGGCAGGCCGCCGGGAAACAGGTTCTCCGGTCGGACCGGCAAAGAGCGCTGCCAGCTCCACCACGACAGAACTGCGACCGGAACCAGCACGCCGGCCAGCAATCCCCATCGCAGACTGGTCGATCGCGACACGGTTGAGATCCCCCTGATCCAGACCCACTGATCCGGAATAGTGCCGGGAAGGGCGACTGTCTGGCTGCCGGCCGCAGCCGGCAGATTCCCGGCGTGGGCGACGGCCCGATGGCCTTGCACTCACAGGGCCAGATGAAACAAGGATGTCCCCGGATTGCCCTCGCACCACACCTCAGGCGAAGGCTTCACCCCCTCGCGAGGACAAGAAATCCCAGGCGGCAGGATTCTGTCCCCCCTGCAACGGCAGCCGGCGTCCTTACAGCAGATTGAGCTTCTTGGGACGGCTGACCGGCGGACGGGCGCAGCTGTCGCAGATGCCATATACTTCGGTGCGGTGCCCTTCAATGCGAAACCCCTGTTCGCGGGCGATCTGCTCCAGCAGTTCCGACACCTGCGCATTGTGGAATTCAATCAGCGTTCCGCAGCGATTGCAGATCAGATGGTCGTGCTGGGGATAACCGTAATCGTGTTCATACAGATCCCGGTCATCCTGTCGGGCAATTTTGCGGATCAGCCCGGCTTCTTCGAGATGCTTGAGCGAACGATAGATGGTGGAACGGCTGACACGGCGGCCGTCGCTGCGGCGTGCCAGACGCTGCACCAGCTGTTCGGCATCGAAATGTTCATGCGTGGCAAACACCTCGTCCACAATGATGGCGCGTTCCCGCGTCATCCGCAGACTTTTGGTGGCCAGAAATTCACGATACTTCTCAGCAGGAGCCACGGCAACCGGGACGGTCTCCAGATCCAATTCCGACACAATGTGTCCTTTCCAGACAGTTTCATTCGGAAGCCTGCAGCTGCCGGGGCCTGTTGCGCAATGAAGTGTTTCGGACATGATGCAGGTCAGAGCGCCGAGGCCCTGACGGGCGAAACCTTCATTTTCATGCTTCTCCGGTCCCCTCTGCCAGCCCTCCATCCCCCCTTGCGGGCTGGCACCGGCTCCGACCGTCCGTGGCGTGGCTGCCCTCAATCGATGAGAACCCCGAGCATCCGCTCAATGGCTGTTTCCAGCTTCTCAGGAGTTTCATAGGTGCCTGCCTGGATTTCGCGCCGAATCCGTTCGAGCTTCGCGGCACGTGTTTCCGGAACAGGGGTTTGCGCAATGACTTCAGCCGATTCGACAGGCTGTGAGCCAGATTGCTTCCGACGTCGATTCATGACTGCCTCTGTTGACAGGCTGTCGCGGCTGTCGCCCGGCACTGGACGATTCCACAGCGGCAGAATCTGCCGGTGATTATAGTCGATGAACTCGGTCCGCGACAATCCGGCTTCAGGCAGCTGCTGAAGTTCAGCGAAAAGATGAAATGTGTGGCAGGGTCGCATGGAAAGCTCCTCGCGACCGTCCTGGTACCGATCTGACACGCAAAAAAGCGTTGCGTGGCGTCCTGCGGTGAAAGTTGAGGAATTCCTCCAGGAATTCACTCATTTTGTAGAAGTGTTATCGTCCAGAAGTGACACGAACCTTCACACTTTTCAGGGCCGATTTTCGCAGGCCCCGACATCTCCCGTCTCCACTCATTCCACCAAATCGACCCATTTCAACCATTTCACCCCGCCATCCAGCCTGAGCGCCGGGCACCTCATACCGTGACACGACCTGCCCGCAACGCGCCGGAATTCTTGCGGTCCGGCCCCCCGGACGACTCCGGCTGCCAGTCCTCCAGAACGCGATCCAGCTCCTGCTCCCAGGGACGCCACTGCTCCTCAAATTCCTGCATCCATCCCCTGCGCGAAGACGCCCCTTCCCCGGGAGAGGGATTCAGAACCGGAATCAGCGATCCCGAAACGCCGGCCGACGCCTCTTCCAGCCAGCTCACATACAGCTCTCCCAGCTGCCGATAGACCTGAGTCTGCAAGGCCTGGTCCTCTCCCCCCTTTGCAGCAGAAGAAGCCGACCAGACTGGCGCTTCCCTTCCGGATTCGAAATCCGTTTCCCGGCTGGCGGCCTCCAGTCCCGTCCATGCCGGGCCTGAAAGAGCCCCTGAAGACGCCTCTGGAAAAGCCCCAGAAAGAGACAGTGACCAGGCCACGCACAGCAGAACTCCACAGGCCGCCACCACCGAAGCCACCGGCCAGACACGCCTTCCCGGCAGAGCAGTGCTTTGCAGAAGATTCCCCTGCAGCACAGTTCTCTGGGGCCGGATCAGGGAAGAATCCTGCCGGACCTCCGGCAACCGGGAATGCTCCCATGCGGCCAGCACCTGATCCGTCAGATCCGCCGGTAACCGCAGTTCGGCGGCCGACTCCTGACGCCAGACCCCGATCGCCGTCTCCAGCCATTGCAGTTCCTGCCAGGCAGCACGACATCCCCGGGCTGTGCAGGTCAGTGCATGGCCCTGAATCGCCACTGGCAATGACTCCACTCCTCCCAGATGATGCCGGCATTCCCGACGAAATTCCGCGCAGGTGATTTCCATTTCCACCGCCTCGACAAACTGCTCCGACAAAAACCGGCCGGCTCAACACGCAGCCGGCATCCACTCCAGCGAGTCCCCCCTTCATGACATTCCCCTGAACTCAGCGCGCCTCCTTTTCCCGGTGCGAAGCGGACCGTTCCAGCAGGCCGGGCCGGGGATCACAGCCTCGCTCACGCAGGGCATCGGCCAGCTGTTTCCGGCTGCGATACAGCCAGGTTTTGACAGTTCCTTCCGGCACGGACTGGATGACCGCAATTTCGGCAATGCTCAACTCCTGCTCGTAATACAGCACGAAACAGAGCCGATGATGGGCCGGGAGCCGGCTCAGCGCCAGATCCAGTTCTTCCTTCCAGTCGGGCAGGGAATCTTCGGGCTCCGCAGCCACCGTGGTCAGGTCGCCTGTCACGGACATTCGCCCGCGACGGGCCAGGGCAGTGCGGCAGCGATTGGCGGCAATTGTCAGCACCCAGGGAAACAGGGGCTGGCTGGAATCCCAGGTCTTCAGATACCGGATGACCCGCACCAGTGTTTCCTGGGCCACATCTTCCGCATCTTCGCGCTGCGAGAGCATTCGCACGCACAGAGCGAACACCGGACGCTGACAGGCTTCGATCAATGTGCGCACCGCGTCTGCATCTCCTGCGAGACAACGGCGCGTCAGCTCTGCATGATCCTCCACCACGGCGATTCCGTCCTGACCAGCTGACTCCCTGCAGCGTACCTGGAACCAGATGCTTCGGTTTCAGAACCTTCTCCTCTGGCCGTCCGGAAAGATCGGAAAGCCTGCCAGCGCTGACCGCCGGAACCGGTCCCTGCCAGAGATCGCCGTGCAGTTGCCGGATTCAGGCAGACATCACGACACCGCCGGCTGCTGCTGGGTCACGCAGTGAATGGCTCCCAGCCCCCAGACCAGTTCCGTGCAGTCGATTCCCACAACCTCCCGGTCCGGAAACAGCTGCGCGAGGGTGCGCAAGGCCACTTCATCGGCCGGGCAGCGATACGTCGGAACGAGCACTTTCGTATTGAGAATCAGAAAATTCGCATAACTCGCCGGCAGCCGCGTCTCTTCATAGACCAGTGCGGCCGGCATCGGCAGGGTCACCACATTCAGCGGACGCCCCTGCAGGTCGGTCAAGGTCCGCAGACGCTGCAGATTTTCCTGCAGAAGATGATAATTCTCATCCTGCGGGTCGGATTCCACCACAGTCACCACGGTGCGCTCATCGACGAAGCGGGTCAGATCATCGATGTGACCGTCGGTGTCATCTCCAACAATTCCGTCACCCAGCCAGAGAATTTTCTGCACCCCCAGAAAATCGCACAGCCGCTGTTCAATCTCTGCACGCGAGAGTTCAGGATTCCGGTTCGGATTCAGCAGGCAGGCCTCGGTGGTCAGCAGCAGCCCGGCCCCGTTGACGTCGATCGAGCCCCCTTCCAGAATCATTCCCCCGGAGAACAGCGGCTCCTGAAATTCAGCGGCAATCTGCAGCGGAATCTGATTATCCAGATCATAGGGGGGATACTTGTCTCCCCAGGCGTTGTAGCCCCATTTGGTCAGAGCCCGTTCGCGTTTTCCCTGCTGATCCCGCACGATGTAAATGGGGCCGTGATCACGCACCCAGGCATCATTCGTGGGATGATGCGAGAACCGCACCCGTTCCATCCGCGCGCCCGAGGCATTCAACACCTGCCGGACGGCGGCCTCCATCGCGGCATCGGCCACGTTGATGCGTACCAGCTGCGACTCCGAAATGTGACGGGCCAGTTCGCCGAAAATGGCAGGAATCGGCTCAAAATTCCCGGGCCATGAGGCCTCTTTGTGCGGCCAGGACAGCCAGATGGCTTCCTGCGGCTCCCATTCGGCAGGCATGCGATAACCAAGCTGGCAGGGAGTCGGCACGTGCGTCATGGGAGCGGTCACGCCTCAAAAAAGCGGCTGGGAAACGTGAAGGAAGCGAATAGAAAAGCTCAGGTGCCGCATCATACGCCATTCCGTCAGGATTCGCGCGGGAGTTTGACCGGTCATTTCGAGTCCGCAAGCCAAAAACCCGGGCTTTCCCCGCCAGGAACCGGCACCAGACCGGACAGGCCGAAAACTCGCCGGACAGGAAAGACCTGCACCGACAGAACTGTTTCCCTTGACACCGACGGGCTTTAGAGCGTTTTTCGACCGCCGGGACAGGGGAAATTGCATGCCGGAAATTTTGATTCCGCGAAACTTGTTTCCCGGCAGGCGTCTTGCTTATACTCTCCCGCTTCCAAATTCGTCACTGGCTGGAAGTCTCGATCGGCTTCAGGCACCTGCGATTTCGATCTCAGGAGCCGGCAGGTGAGCAGACAGGAGTGCTTGTCTGTGAAGTGTTTTTCCGGCAGGAAGAACACCAAAGCCGGGTGATATACGTCGTTCGATATACGCGGAGTGCAGAAAAATGAAGGTTCGCTCGAGCGTGAAGCGCATCTGCGAGCACTGTAAAACAGTTCGCCGCAAAGGGCGGAATTATGTGATTTGCTCTGCCAATCCCCGTCACAAGCAGCGTCAAGGATAGGAACAGGTAACCGATGCCTCGCGTACTCGGGGTGGATATCCCCAACGATAAGCCGACACACATTTCGCTGACCTATCTGCTGGGCGTGGGGCGCGTGCGATCCATTGAGATCTGCCGGACGCTCGGCCTGGACACGCAGCGGCGTGCCCGCGAACTGAGCGACGACGATATTCAGCGCATCAACGCTCTGCTGGACGGCAAATACGTCGTCGAAGGGCAGTTGCGTCGCCAGACGGCCGAAAACATCAGCCGCCTGAAATCGATTCAGTGCTACCGCGGCATCCGGCACCGCAAAGGTCTGCCGGTTCGTGGACAGAACACACAGTCCAATGCCCGTACCCGCAAAGGGGTCAAAAAGACCGTTGCCGGGAAGAAGGGCGTCAAAGATATGCGTCACTGATCAGGACGGCAGGCTCGCACAGGTCTTCAGGTCTGTTGCGGTCCTGCATTCCCGGGTCTCGCAGCATCCGGCAATTGCAGCGCCGCATGACATGGGTCCGGCGTGCAGCACATTATCAGAGATTTCGTTCGACCGGTTTTCAGAACGGCAGAATACATTTTCGAGGGGTTGTGAGTGGCCAAGGTTAAGCAGAAGAAGCGGATTCGTCGCAATGTGACCCGCGGCGTGGCACACATCAAGGCCACGTTCAACAATACGACGGTTTCTATTGCCGACACCAACGGCGAAGTGCTGTGCTGGGCATCGGCCGGAACCGTGGGCTTCAAGGGAAGCCGCAAAAGCACCCCGTTTGCCGCTCAGCGTGCTGCGGAAACCTGTGCTGACCGGGCCCGGAAATTTGGAATCCGCGAACTGGAAATTCGGGTCAAAGGCCCCGGTTCAGGGCGTGAAAGTGCCATCACCGGCCTGCAGGTGGGCGGGATCTCGATCAAGGCGATCGAAGACGTCACACCGCTGCCGCACAACGGCTGCCGTCCCCGCAAACGCCGCCGCGTCTGATTCTGCCTCACGCCTGATCGCGAAGAAGACAGACACCGGTTTCGGAAGATCGGTTCGAATCACCGTCGAACCCAGGCAGGGATCAGCGTTCTGAACGCTGTGTTCCAGAAAAAACATGGTCCGCGGACAGGGGTTGGCAGTCTCGCCCGGAACCGTCGGATATCAGTTTGACGACTGCAACTGCTGAGGAATATTCACAATGAGAATTCGCTGGCGCAACCTGGAATTGCCAAGCCGCGTCGTCCCTAACATGGAGACGCTGACTTCGACCTATGGGTCGTTTGTCGCAGAACCGTTTGAACGTGGCTTTGGTCACACCCTGGCAAACAGCCTGCGTCGTATTCTGCTGTCCAGCCTCGAAGGGAGTGCTGTGACCCGGGTGAAGATTGCCGGAATTCAGCACGAATTCACCACCATTCCAGGCGTGGTCGAAGACATTACCGACATCTGCCTGAACCTGAAGTCGCTGGTGGTCAAGAACTACAGTAGCACCTCCAAAACGCTGCGGATCGAAAAGCACGAACGGGGTGTGGTCACCGGTGCAGACGTCATCACCGACGATCAGGTCGAAGTGATCAACAAAGATCTGATCATCGCCACCATGACCGATGATGTGCCGCTGAGCATGGAACTGACGGTCGAAAACGGCCGCGGTTATATTCCGGCTGCGGAAGCCTATGAAAAGAGCCCGGAACTGGGTGTGATTCCCCTGGATGCGGCATTCTCTCCGGTGACCCGTGTCCGCTACAAGGTGGAAGAAACCCGCGTCGGACAGCGGACCAACTACGACAAGCTGACTCTGGAAATCTGGACCGACGGCACCGCCCGGCCGGACATGGCCCTGGTGGAAGCGTCGAAGATTCTCCGCAAGCACCTGAACCCGTTCATCAATTACCAGGAACCTGGTCCGGAACTGCCACCGGAAGCAGGCCTGAAGGGGATGCTGGAAGCGACCGGCTATTCCCCGATCGACCTGGAACTCGAAGAGAAGCTCAACCAGAGCCTCGCCGAGCTGAATCTGTCGGTCCGTGCCACCAACTGTCTGGAATCCGAAGGCATCACCTCGGTGCGCGATCTGGTCGGCCGGTCGGAAGACCAGCTGCTGACCGTTCGCAACTTCGGAGAAACCACATTGTATGAAGTGCGTGAGCGTCTGGGCGAAATTGGCCTTCGCCTGGGAATGCGTGTTCCCGATCGAATGAAAAAGGCCGCACCTCCACGCTAAATCGGAACGGTCTCCCGATCGTATCGATAGTTCACACAGGAACACAGGCGGTGGAAGCCATGCAGCCGGATTCATTCCGCCATGGCTTCGCCCGTTGTCAGAACGTTACTCCGCCGTTTTATTTTTGGATGATGAGTCATGCGACATCGTGTGAAAGGCCGGACCCTCGGCCGTAATGCCAGCCACCGCAAAGCCATGTTTCGGAACATGGCTGCCAGTCTGATCAAGACGGCGCGCGTGGAAGAAGGTGCCGAAGGTGCTCCAAAGGTTGCCGGCCGGATCATCACCACCGTGCCGAAGGCCAAAGAACTGCGGCCGTTCATTGAAAAGCTGATCACGCTCGCCAAAAAGGCGCTGCCGATCGAAGAACAGGCCAAACAGTTCGCCACCACCGCCGAAAAGAACTCTTCCGAATGGAAGAAATGGCGTGAATCGGATCAGTGGACCAAATGGGCCCAGGCCAAGGCTCCGGCTGTCGAAGCCCGTCGCCGTGCCTTTGCCGCCCTGCGCGACAAACTGGCCGTTGAAATTCTGTTTGCCGATCTGGCTCCCCGCTTCGCCGAGCGTGATGGCGGTTACACCCGCATCGTCCGCCTGGCCAAGCCTCGTCTGGGTGACTCCGGAGAACGGGCGTTCATCGAATTCGTCGGTGAAAATGATCGTGTGAAAAGCCGTCGTGCTGCCCCGGAAGTCGTTGCTGACAGCAACAGCTAGAACGACATCGCTCGAGCAGGGTGCCTGAATCTGCCTGTCTGAACGGTGCTGCTGGTACACGTTTTATCGGCAGACACGGCACCGGTTGCAGCAGGGCGGAAGAGACCAATCCCCCGTGGATCTCCCCGAAGAACCAGACCCCTGCAACTGATATTCTGAATCGATCCGGCAGGCTGCCCACCAGGCAGCCTGCTTTTTTTATGGATGTTGTCCCTGACCAGCTCCGACCGGCCGGGCGACAATCTGCACGGATTTCTTGAAGAAATCTCCCTGGCTCTGGTATGCTCTCGGCAGAAAAATGTCGGGCTGTTCTCTGGCCGAGACCAGAAACAGGGCAGACATTCTTCCTGAGACGGAAATCACAAAACCCATTCGCCGGCTGCCCAGCGCAGCGGGGAGTGAAGCACTCTCAATGGGGAGTGGTCTGGCCGTCTCACTGCGAAATCATGCATCGGCCTTCTGAACCTCGGTGGGAATCGAATCAGGGTTCAGAGCGCAACAGGTCAGTGAGAAAGGATGCTCCGATGGCGTTTTCCACCGGACACTCAGAATGTGCTGGTCCGTTCGATTTCACCCAGGCCATGGCCTCGCTGTGCCATGACATCACCGAGCGTCACGAAGCGTTCGCCCATATCGACCTGTCCCGGGTGGCGGTCTGCTTCTCACAAACCCGCTCGCGCGCCCTGCACGGCCTGCAGGCCAAGCTGACTCCAATGCGGTTCGAAGGGGGAGCCATGCACTGCCGCCGCCGGGGCCGCGACTGGACCGTGCAGCGATTGTTTGTCGGCCGTCAGGAAATGCTCTACATCCTGACGTTCTATCTGCCCCGCTTCCTCGATCAGTCGTTCTCTGAGAAGTTTGTCACCATCCTGCATGAGCTGTATCACATCAGCCCGCTGTTCGATGGAGACATCCGGCGGTTCCATGGCCGCTATCATGTGCATTCGGCCAGCCAGCAGGAATACGACGGACAGATGGACGTTTTCGCCCGGGAATACCTGTCGAGCCGTCCTCCGGTCGAACTCTATGACTTTCTGAAGTCCGACTTTCGCCAGATCCTGAAGCAACATGGCAGCGTGATTGGGCTGCAGGTGCCGATTCCCAAACTCATTCCGCTGGAACATCTCAAATCGGCATAGAGTCGGTAGCTCTTTCAGTACCCGCGTCAGACGGTGCCTGAAATGGGGACTTGATCGCTTTCGAACGGCGGGATTCAGTCCACTGACGTTCGGCACGCTTTTTGCGCATCACGGATCAGCTGTCATGCTGTCTGCTCACGGGGCGAGACAGGATGACAGCGATGGGCACAAACGCACAACAGCAGGACACGCGGCCCCCGGG
>Ga0182738_1000267_pt1 | contig 79500 bp, 76 predicted proteins | sample eDN5th30CBELigMG_FD_128876 | JGI IMG/M metagenome (GOLD analysis project Ga0182738, IMG submission 128876) | Enriched Miracle-Growth compost microbial communities from Emeryville, California, USA - eDNA 5th pass 30_C BE-Lig MG (version 2)... ... | reverse complement strand
TTGTGGAAATTCCCATTTTCGACATTACTTTTACAACGCCTTCTGCCACTACTGTATTAAAGCGGGCAACAGCTTCTTCGTATGGCAATTCCAATACGCCCTCTTGAATGCTTTGTGCATATGTTGCATACACAAGATACGGATTGATGGCATCTGCCCCGTAGCCGATTAAGCTTGCAAAATGATGCACTTCTCTTGCTTCGCCCGATTCCACAATAATGCTTGCTTTTGTGCGGATGCCTTGTTTTGTTAAGTATTGATGCAGGGCACTTGTAGCCAAAAGAACCGGAATTGCTTTTTTGTCTTTATTCATGCCGCGGTCTGAAAGAATTAAAAGGCTGGTTCCTTCATTGATCGCTTTTTCTGCTTGCTGCAATAAATCTTCCAAGCTTGCTTCTAAATCTGTTTCAAATAGAGCATCCAATGTTTTCGTGGAAAATTCTGATAAATCAAGGCGTTTCAACTGCTCCAACTGCCCATTTGAAATAATCGGTGTATTCAATTGAATACGGCGGCAATTTGAAGCATCTGGATGCAATAGATTTTTTTCCGCTCCCAGCCAAGAAAGCGTGGATGTTACCAAATGTTCGCGAATCGCATCAATCGGCGGATTCGTCACTTGGGCAAACAGCTGTTTAAAATAATTGAAAAGGCTTTGCGATTTATCGGACAATACAGCAAGCGGCGTATCATTCCCCATGGAGCCTAGTGGATCTTTGCCCTCTATTACAACAGGAATCAGATTTTTTTGGACATCTTCATATGTGTATCCAAACGCTTTTTGTCTTGTCAATAAGTCGGCAATTTCTTCAGCTTCCGCTTCTAGCGATCCATCTAGATGAACCACTTCTTCATCTAGCCATTTTTGGTAAGGCTGCTGTGCAATAATTTCCCCTTTTAATTCTTCATCGGAAATGATGCGGCCTTCTTCCAAGTCAATCAACAGCATTTTGCCTGGGCTTAGGCGATCTTTATATAAAACATTTTCTTCTGCAACAGGAATTACCCCAACTTCTGAAGAAAAGATAATATAATCATCTTTTGTTACATAATAGCGTGCTGGTCTTAAACCATTGCGGTCTAAAATGGCGCCGATTTGTTTTCCATCTGTAAAAGAAATTGCCATCGGTCCATCCCATGGTTCCATAAGGCTTGAATGATACTCATAAAAAGCTCTTTTTTCATCTGTTACATGAGGATTTTCTGTCCAAGGCTCAGGAATCAGCATCATCGCTGCATGTGCAGGCTTGCGTCCAGCTAGAACAAAAAATTCTAATGCATTATCAAATACAGACGAGTCGCTACCGCTTTCATCAAGAATCGGCAAGATTTTGTCTAGATCTTCTCCGAATGCTTCTGATACAAATTGCTGCTCTCTTGCTTTCATCCAATTTAAGTTGCCGCGAAGCGTGTTGATTTCGCCATTATGGATAATATAGCGGTTTGGATGAGCTCTTTCCCAGCTTGGGAATGTATTTGTGCTAAAACGGGAATGCACTAAAGCAAATGCAGAAACAAATGTTTCATCCTGCAGATCCAAATAGAATGTCCCTACTTGATCAGATGTCAACAGCCCTTTGTATACAATCGTTCTTGTAGAAAGGCTGGCAAAATAAAAATCGCGCTCTGTTGATTTCCCCCAGTTTTCTGCAAGCTTGCGGATAATATATAATTTGCGTTCAAATGCCAGCTCATCTTGTTTATCCACATTTTCTCCTGGAGCAATAAATACTTGGCGAACAATCGGGCAGCTTTCCTGCGCTACTTTTCCGATTTTTCTGACATCTGTAGGTACAGTTCTCCAACCAAGGAGCACTTGCCCTTCTTGGCTTATATATTGATTAATCTGTGCTTCGATTTCTTCTCTATTGCCGTCTTTTTGCGAAAAGAAAATCATCCCTACGCCGTACTGCCCCTTTTCCGGCAATGTAAAATCTTTTACTTCTTTGCGGAAAAATGCATCTGGAATTTGGACCATAAGGCCTGCGCCGTCTCCTGTTAGCGGATCGCTTCCTTGCCCTCCGCGATGATCTAATTTACAAAGCATGCTTAATCCATTTGTTACGATTTCATGCGTTGCCTCTCCCTTGATATGGGCATATAAACCGATTCCACATGCATCGTGTTCAAATTCTGGTCGGTAAAGACCTTGTGCTTTAGCTAATTGGTTGTACGTCATTTCAACCACCCCTGTCAGATTTTCTAACAATTTTTTTAGTTCAGATAACTTTATTATACTATGCAAATTCATATAAACAATATATTATTTGGATATAAGTTATCTAATTTTGATATAATTGGAGGAATAATCAGAAAAATGGAACTACGGCAATTAAAGTATTTTATTGAAGTAGCAAAACGGGAGCATGTTTCAGAAGCTGCAGAACACTTGCATGTCGCCCAATCAGCCATCAGCAGACAAATTGCCAATCTAGAAGATGAACTTGGCGTGAGCCTGTTTGAACGGGAAGGAAGAAATGTAAAATTAACCTCCATCGGCAAGATCTTTTTAGATCATTCTTTAGCGATCATGAAACAAATAGACCTTGCCAAAGAACAAATCAATGCTTATTTGGATCCAGATCGGGGCTCGATCAAAATCGGCTTCCCTACAAGTCTGGCAAGCCATTTGCTTCCAACTATTCTGTCTGCTTTTAAAGAAAAGCATCCAAACATTGCGTTTCAGCTTAGACAAGGATCCTACAGTTTTTTAATTGAAGCCGTCAAAAATAAGGATATTGATTTAGCCTTTTTGGGTCCTGTGCCAACAGATGACCAGTCGATAAAAGGCCATATCTTATTTACAGAGCGGATTTTGGCTTTGCTGCCTACCACTCATATTTTAGCAGAAAGGAGAAGCATTCGCTTGCGGGATTTGCGAAATGATGCATTTGTATTATTTCCTAAAGGCTATATTTTGCAAAAAATCGCCTATGAAGCATGCAAACAAGAGGGATTTTTGCCTACAATCAGCTCAGAAGGAGAAGATTTGGATGCCATTAAAGGGCTGGTGTCGGCAGGAATGGGAGTTACCCTGCTTCCGGAAAGCACCTTTTATGACACAGTGCCAAAGTTTACGGTAAAAGTCCCGATTGAAAATCCGATTATCAATCGAACGGTCGGCATCATTATTCCCAAAAACAGAGAACTGCCTCCATCTGTGCAGACATTTTATCAATTTGTGATTGAATTTTTTTCGATGCTGCAAAAATATCAATAAAAAAGGCAGTCCAATCCACCAGTTTCCTGGCGATTGGCTGCCTTTTTCTCTTACTTTTCCATCACTTCTTTTAGCAAAGAGTGAAAAACCGACATAGCATGATCAATCGGCTCTGGCGTCGTTAAGTCAACACCAGCTTTTTTCAAAAGCTCTAATGGAAAATCAGAGCTGCCGCTTTTTAGAAACTGCAGGTAATTTTCTTGGACATCAGGATCTCCCGACAGCAGCTTATCGGCAATTGTAATTGCTGAAGCAAATCCTGTTGCATACTTGTACACATAAAAAGGGCGATAAAAATGCGGAATTCTCGACCAGCCATATTTGACTTCTTCATCAACAGAAAGGCCGCTGCCATTATAGGCAATAAATAATTCTTCATAAATTTCATTAAATAAATCAAGGGTCAGCGCCTCTCCTGCCTCCGCCTTTTCATGGACAGTCTTTTCAAACTCGCTGAACATTACTTGAGTGAAAAAAGTTCCTTTAAAGCTGTCAATAAAATGATTCACCAAATGCTCTTTTTTGGCTTTATCGGTTTCCTGTGATAATAAATAGCGGATTAAAAGCACTTCATTCACAGTCGAGGCAACCTCTGCAACAAAAATGCTGTAGCCTGCGGTAATTTGCGGCTGATAGGTGCTGCTGTAATAGGAATGCATGCCATGGCCACATTCATGGGCCAATGTAAATAAGCTGTCCAGATCATCGCGATGGTTCAATAAAATAAAAGGATGAACCCCATATAATCCGATATTATAAGCTCCGGATCGTTTTCCAGGCGTTTCCCTTACATCCAAATACCGTTTTTCTCTAAAGGTTTGTAATATAGCCGTATACTCTTTTCCCAACGGCTTTAATGCCTCAAGCATTGTATCATACGCTTTTTGATAGCTTATTTTTTCTTTCGCTGCCTCCGCAACCAATGGCACACTTAAATCATAGGCATGCAATGCTTCCAACCCCAGCTTATTTTTACGGTACTCCATATACTCGGACATATAAGTCAAATTTTTGCGGGTTGCCTGAATTAAATTTTCATACACTTCCTTTGGAACACGGTCGCTGAATAAACTTTTTTCTAAAGCAGATGGATAGTTGCGTATTTTCGATAGCTTGACATTATTTTTTACTGCCGAAGAAAACGTGGCTGCAATGGTATTTTTTAAAGTGATGTATGGTTGATAATAGGCTTTATATGCTTCTTTTCTTTTTTCGCGTTTTTCATCCTCGATTAATTTTGCATACATTCCCCTTGTCAATTCCACTTTTTCGCCTTTATCATTTGTAATCTTGCCGAATTTAATATCTGCATTATTGATCATGCCGAATATTCTGCTTGGTGCAGAGATCGCCTCGCCCATTTGCGCCATGATTTCTTCTTGTTCTTTTGACAATACATGCTTTTTATAGGAAAAAGATTCAAACAAATCTTTTTCAAAATATTTTAATCCCTCTTCTGAAGCGATATATTGCTTTAGCTCTCCACTTTCCAAGCTTAATAAATAAGGCATAAAAAAGGATGTGGCGCTACTCCATTTTTGGCCAAGCTGCCTCGTTTTGTCCACAAGCTTTTGGGCATGTCCCTCTCTTGTGTCAATGTCCAACGACAGCATGCTGTAGCCTGATAGTTTCGTAAACACTCTTTCTATCTCTTCCGATAAAGTTAAATAAGCAAGCAGACTTTTGGCATCGGCGATTTTTCCATTATAGGCGCCCAGTTTCTTTATCTGCACTTCTGCCTTTTCGTAATCCTTTTGCCATGCGGCTTCATCTGTGTAAATATCTTGCAGATTCCATTGCTCCTGTTCTGGCACTTCTTTGCGGCTTTTGTATGTAGTCATTTGCTTAACGCTCCTCCTCAGGCTAGTGAATACATAATCAGCAGCATCTATATGCGATTGTTGTTCATACAGATGCTTGCCGTCAACTTGCTGCTTTTATTCCTGAAACAACACCTTCAGCAAGTCCTTTTTATACAATATGCGGATTGTATGCAAAATATATTTGCTTACTTTTTTCGGAAAATAGCCCTTCTGGTACATTTTATAAAAAATATTTTTTAAATCCTGCCATTGATGACATTTTTTCTGCTGTCTAAAACGAGCCAAATCGATAATTTTGATTTGTTTATCTTTTGTTAGAATAATATTTTTCAAATGAATATCAGAAGGATTTAAGCCCTTTTCCTTGGATAAAGCAATGGCATAATCCGTTTCTTTAATATGTTCTTCAGAGATAAGAATCCCTTCTATTAAACAATCAAATAATGTTTTTCCTTCTATATAATCCATCGCCAAATAATTTTTGCCAGTTTCATATACTCGAGGAAAATAAGGGATCCCCTTCACTGTCTGGTAAATTTCGCCTTCTTCCTTTGCCAAATGCTCATATTCTTTAAAAAATATTTTTAAGCAAATAGCAGTATTTTTGATTTTAAAGCAATATGCGCTTCTTCCTTTGCCAATCAGCTGCAAATCTGGATGTTTTTTTGATTCTGAATAGCTTTTATTAAAGAAGTGATAATGAATGGTTTTTGCTAAACTTTCATAATCATGGATCAAGAGGCTCACCTTCTTTTTTCATGTACGGATGAATGAACACTAATAGCCGTTATATATAAAAAAAAACAGCCAGGAAAAGTCCGCTCCACGAGCTTGGTTTGCTGAATACTCCTAATTGCACAACAGGGAGAAAACCTTGCCCATGTTGTGCATTTTTTTGCTGACAATGTTTTTAGAAAACTAATGCTTTCACCTATTATTATACGCCTGGGAACCAGCCTGGTGCAGAAATTATTGCATTCCAAAGCGGGGTTGGTGTCACTCGCTCCTCTTGCTTATTTTTATCTAATTCTGTCACGATGTCTTTCTCTTTTCCTGCTTGCACCTTTTGCACCCAGTTTGGATCGATAATTAATTCCCTGCCAAGAGCCAGTAAAGAAATATTCGTTTGAAAAGCTTTTAATGCATCCTCTGATAAAAATAATAAAAAAAGATGCAGCAATTTATAGACATGCTTGCCATGTTTATAAATTACTGTCATCTTATTATGTTGCGCAAAGAAAAGTCAATTTAAACAGCTTGCAAAAAAAAGAATGCTTAACCAACATTCTCAGGCTGCCCGCGAAACGCTCGCTCTCTTCGTCATCTCCCTTTTCTGAGGTGCTCATATCCTCAAAAAGAGGAATTTCTAAGGTAGTCAAGCGTTTTCATTCAGCCTGAATGTTTGCTTCGAAACTTTTTCGACACTATAAGAATGGCTTAACGAACATTCTTATATATATTTTCCCTGTCAGCCCCATTCATTGCATAATTTTTCTAGCGGCTCTGCAATTGTGCCTTTTCTTTTATTTTTTTCTTCCATATAATAAACCAATTCTTGCAGCTCCACATCCAATGCTTTTGATAATTTCAGCAAAATAACCAAGCTTGGATGCTTCTGCTTATTGCGTTCAATATAGCTTATATACGATTTCGATACACCAGTAATAGCGGAAAGCTTTGTGATCGATAATCCTTTTCTTTTCCGCAAAAATTGAATCTTTTCTCCCAGCATATCCATTCTCCTTTGTTTTTCATATGCTTAATAGATTTTCACCATTAAAAACCATTCATTTGCTGCAAAATCTTGCTATTTCTTAAACAAAGGAAAATGAAACTTCCTGTTGTTTTTATCACAAGCTGCTGCTTCACCATTATTGAATTTTTTCTTAAAATAGAATAACCTGTTCTTTTTAAAGAATATTTTAGCCGACAATAAAAAGATTGTAAATAGATTTCCCTACAAATTGACTAGAAAAATAAAATAAAGCTTTAAATAAAGCAACAAACAAAGCTTTTGCAGTCAATTTTTTCTATACCTATCATTATTAGTTTCTTTTATTCTCCCTTAAACGGTGGCCAAAAGCCTCTTTCATATGCAATCAATCAAACTTCCTGATGATAAAGCTTGTATTTCTTCTACTATTATGATATATTAATTTATGCGATGAGCTATATTGAATAAGTCAATGAACATTTAATGCGCTATGTGGAGCGCAGTTTATTGCCTCAATACGTAAAGCGGGTCCCCTTATGGGCACCCGCTTTTATTTTTATTCTCAACTAAATAATTTTTTCTTCTATTATATATAGGAGAATTTTTCACGCATTAATCGGCTTTTGACCCCCAACTAAGGGATTTTAAGAGAAAATGAAAAATTTAGGCAGATAGAAATTTGCCCATAAAAGCCTGATATAAAAGAACACAGACTTATAGCCCACGTCCTGTGGCAACGCCTGTGTGACCTATATCCTATAGGCCTCAGGCTACAATCAGTGGGAACGAAAGAAAACTCCCACTGATTGAAGTTTCACTTTATCTACACACCATCACAAAGAAAAAAGGCTTTGCTTTTAAAAGCCCCTTTTCTTTGTGATCGTATTGCATCTCTATTATTAATTAATTGCATGTTAGGAAGCTGCTGCTATTAATTCATTTAATTCATTGCTTAGACGAATAAACTCTTGTTTATTGCCGTTCATTAGCGTTTCATCAATTTGTTTTTTAAGCGTTGTTTTTCGGAATTCGTAAAGGGCTTTTTCTAAGACCATTTCAGCAAATAAGGAATCCACTACATTTCCTGCAGAATGTTTTGGTGCATTTAGTAAATACTTTTCCATTTGAATCAACCCCTTTTCTTTTTTATAGTATAGCAATAATTTTCTGATAATTCAAATACTTTTTAAAAGAAATTTTATTCTTTTTTAATTCTAAGTAAATTTCCTATTATTATATTTACGTATATTCCTATATTCCTTTATAATGAGGATGGTTTCCAAGATGAACGAAAGATACTGGAGGAGAAAATATGTCCTATAAAATGATTGTATTAGATATGGATGATACATTGCTGCGTGATGATCATACTATCTCAGAACCAACGAAACAAGCACTTTTAGAAGCACAAGAATTAGGAGTAAAAGTAGTGCTTGCATCAGGAAGACCAACATATGCCATGGTTGATATTGCAAAAGAATTAAAGTTGGATGAGTACGGCAGCTTTATCTTATCCTTTAACGGCGCTAAAATAACGAATTTCCAAACAAAGGAAGAATTATTCTCTAGCACACTACCAATAGAAACTGTGCAAAGATTATATGATATAAGCAAACGGGAAAATGTATGGATCCACACATATGTCGGCGATACGATTGTAACAGAAGAAAACAATCCATTTACAGAAATTGAAGCCCAGATTACCGGCCTTCCGATCCATACAGTTGCTGATTTTAAAGAAGCCATTGCAGAACCTGTGGTAAAAGTGCTGATGGTGTATGAAGAAGAAAAATTAAAACAAACAGAAGCGCTGCTGCAAGTTGAGCTGCAAAATCAATTAAGTGTAATGCGCTCCAAACCATATTTTCTGGAATTTACCGAAACAGGTGTAACAAAAGGGACAAGCCTTGCTTTGCTTATTAAAGAATTGGGGATTACAAGAGAAGAAGTGATTGCCATGGGAGACAGCTACAATGATTTAGCGATGATTGAATTTGCTGGACTTGGTGTTGCAATGGGAAATGCCCCAGATGATATCAAAAGAGTTGCTGACTATACAACCGATACAAATAATAATGATGGGGTTGCAAAAGTCATCGAGCAATTTATCCTTCATAAACAATTAACCAGCTAAACGGCTTTTTTCCAAGCATTAAAAAGCAAGAAGAAAAGGAATGTGAATGTGCTGGAATTCATTTTCTGATGCCTTTTTCTTTTGCTTTTTAAGGGAATAAAAAGCAAAAGTCCACTTTCCAATCGATGGAAAGCGGACTTTTTATTATGCTATTTTTTGCCACTTACACTTCTACTGTCCAGCCAAATGGATCTTCTATTTTGCCATTTTGGATATTCGTAATTGTGTCATATAGTTTTTTGGAAAGTTCTCCTGTTTCATTATTGTTCAGCACAATCACTTGTTCGTTCCAGAAGAACTCACCGATTGGAGAAATAACAGCAGCTGTTCCTGTACCGAACGCTTCTTCTAATTCGCCATTTTTATGAGCTTCAAAAATTTCTTCCACTGTAATTTTTCTTTCCGTAACCGGAATATTCCAGTGTTTTAATAATTCGATAATGCTGCCTCGGGTAACCCCTTCTAAAATGCTGCCATTTAGCATTGGAGTAACCACTTCCCCCTTGATTTTAAAGAACACATTCATGGCGCCAACTTCTTCAATGTACTTTTTCTCTACACCGTCTAGCCATAGTACTTGGGAATAGCCTTTTTCAGCTGCAATTTGCTGCGCTTTTAAGCTTGCTGCATAATTTCCTGCTGTTTTTGCAGAGCCTGTGCCGCCGCTAACAGCACGAACATATTCATTTTCCACAAAAATCTTGACTGGTTTAACTCCCTCTTTATAATAAGATCCTACAGGAGATAAAATAATCATAAATTTATAGCTTACAGATGCCGCAACTCCTAAATATGGCTGTGTGGAAATGATAAATGGTCTTATGTACAAGGATGTTCCTTCTTCTGATGGAATCCACTCTTTATCCACATTAATCAATTGCTTCAAAGCAGACAATGCAAACTCCTCGTCGATTGCCGGGATGCACAGACGCTCATTTGATTTGTTTAAACGCTCCATATTTTTTTCTGGTCTAAATAAAAGCACTTTTCCTTCTTTTGTTAAATATGCTTTCATGCCTTCAAAAACTGTTTGTCCATAGTGGAAAATAACAGAAGCAGGATCTAACGTAATTGGCTGGTATGGAAGAATTTGCGCATCATGCCACCCTTTTCCTTCCGTATAATCCATCATAAACATATGATCGGTAAAAGTTTTGCCAAATACTAATGTGCTTGCATCTGGTTTTGGCTTTTTTTCTTTTGCTAATGTTACGGTAATTGTTTGTTCACTCACGTTGATTGCTCCTTATCCAAATAATTTATTTCTACTTATTATAACGCAACTTTTTATTTACGGAAGTGCAAATTTTATATCTTTTTGAAAAAATTTAATTAATTTGAAGAAGACTGCTTTTTCCCCTAATCTATTTATTATATTTCTTTCTATTTCTTTTATGAAAAAACTAAGCCGGTTTCACACATGTTACAGCTCTGGGCAAAAAAGGAAAAATTGATTTTCAGGCAGCTTGAGTAAATAAAGCCTGCTTTTAAAACAGCTCGACGACAAAAAACTTGATGATTTGTATATGTACAAAAAGTATACATATACAAATCATCAAGCTCTTTTCATTATTGACTCCATATTAAGAACTCCAATTTTTCGTTTTTTCCAGCAAATCATCAATCTCTATTTCTTTCAGGTTCCAATCCAGCTGATTTTCTTCCATATCCGCAGTTGTCTGCAATAATTCATCAATATCGGCTCTTACTATATGCATTTAATAAGCCTCCTTTAGTGCTTCTTCATGCGTAGAAGTGCCCCCCTTGTGCCTATAGCCAATATGCTTTTTTGACTATATCCACTTCATAAATATATCCATTTTCATTAGTTTAAACGCTTTACTTTTTATTAGTATATCAGCCTTTAGCAAAAAAAGACAATAATCAGGCGTTTACAGCTTGATAACAAAATGATTACAATCCTTTCGCTTATCCTCCCTAAAGTATATTTGTGTTACACGGCAAAAAAGGATTCTCTTTTATTTGTTCTAATGCCTTATGATTATCTTTTCTCGATTTTTCGGTTAAAATGGAGAGAAGAATGGAGGAGATACTAGATTGAGAACGATATTAAAATTGGTGTTTCTTTGTGTGATTGTTTTAATCGGATACCATTTTATTCAAGATAAATTCCATGCAGACTCTTTGCCTGCAACGTTGGAAACTGCTGCAGCTGAAGTGGATGAGGACTCTATCGCTGCCTTTTTCACCAAACTTAATACAGAGGTCGATAAAATAAAAGAACTTTTTCAAAAGTCTCAAGATCTATTGCCTGATTGGGAAATAAACGAGCCCGAACAGCAGAAACAGCTAAAAAAGCCAGTCCTCGATGAACCGACTGGGCAGGCATTTTCCATTTACAATATAGAGATCGGCGACAAAAAACAAAGTGTCGAAAAGCAATTAGGCAAAGCAAAAAGAGAAAGCCTTAATGAGTATGGAACAAAATGGTACACTTATCATGAGCAGTATCAGCATTTTGTGATGGTTTCCTATGATAAAGACAATAAAGTTGATGGTCTATATACAAACCAAAATTTAATTGCCTCTAAAAACGGCATTGAAAAAGGCACGCCAAAAGAAACAGTGCTGCAAACATTAGGGGAACCTTTGACACAATTGGAAAAGGGCTTTGTTTTTTATAAGCTTCCATCGGATCGGGACTATGAAATGTTTCATATCGATAACCAATACATTACGGTCTTTTTTGATAAACACGAAGACAATACCGTAACCGCCATGCAGATTATTGACGAAGGGCTCGAAAAGGATCGAAATGATTTTTATACCAAAAGCACTGCAGATCTGAAAAAGGGCTTTGAATATCAACTTTTCGATTTAACAAACGCAAGCAGAGTAAACAATGGCCTGGCCGTGCTACAATGGGATGATCATGTTAAAGAAGTAGCGCGCAAACATAGTTTGGATATGGCAGAGCATAATTATTTCAGCCATACGAATTTAGAAGGACAGTCTCCTTTCGACCGTATGCTTGAGATGGGCATCCACTATACAATGGCAGGTGAAAATCTTGCATATGGACAATACAGCAGCATTTTCGCCCATGAAGGACTGATGAATTCACTTGGCCACAGAGAAAACATCCTGCAAAAGGATTTTCGCTATTTAGGCGTAGGCGTTGCCTTTAATACAGAATCCCAGCCCTATTATACAGAAAACTTTTTAACCAAATAACAAAAAAACGTCCACGATTGTCATATCATGGACGTTTTTTCCCTTTAAACTTTCTACACCAGCATATTGCCAATTACCCACAGCAGCACAAAACTTAATAAAATCGATAAATTGGCGGCTGTTCCGACAAAACGCTGATTGTATTTAAATTCAATGCTGTATATCAATACAGAAGAAGCCATTGGCAAAATAAGCGCAATTAATACGGTATAGCGAAACATGTCTTCTACCGGCAATAGATAAAATCCTAATAATCCAAGCGCCAATCCTGTTCCATACCGCAAGCCTAAAACCTTGCCAATTCCTCTCCAATAGCTTTTTTCAAATGAAAAATTCAAATAAATGCCTAATAGCAATAAGGATAAGGGCATATTGGCTTTGGATAAAATCCCGGTTACTTCAATGACACCGCTCGGCAGATGAAGTCCGCTCATGTTAACAATAAACACGGCCATATATGTCATTAATGGGATTGATTTGCCCATTTTGCCGATTACATGCTTATAGTCAAGCACCACTGCTTCTTTAGAATAATAGCTGCCGATCAGATAGCTGATTCCAAATGTCACAAGCGCATTTCCCACATCAAACATGCCAAAATATTTTAAACCTGTTTCGCCCCATATTCCTTCCACCAGCGGAAAGGCAAAAAGGCCAATATTAAAGCCAGGAATCAGCATGCCAAGCATTCCTTTTTCTCGTCTTGCTTCCTTTCTGAACAAAAGCAAGCCTAAAAAAGCAACCATAATTCCATATAAAAATCCTAGTACAACAAGCATTAAAAGCGACTGTTCAATTACGATATTATGAAAAGTAAACACGATTAAAGAAGGCAGGGTAATATTAAAAATGATTCTTGAAATCGCCTCCCCATCTTGTTCTCTGATAATATTCCATCTTTTAAATGCATATCCAACTGCAATAATTATGACAGAATATAAAAACTGGGTATTAAATGTTTCCATTCACCTATCTCCTCACCAAGTGAAATATAATCGACTAAACGAAAAAAAAGTGCAGGAGGAACTCTCCTCCAAGCACATTATATACTATTATTCTCGTTAAAATTTCGATTTGCTAATTTTATTTTATAAATATCATAGCGAATAGCTACAGAGAGTACTAGAGATACAATAAACAGCACAGAAAATACTGTTAATGTTCCTTGATAGCTCCCCGTTGTTTCTCGCACCCATGATACAAAAATCGGACCTGCAACACCTGCTGCCGACCACGCTGTCAGCATATAGCCATGGATGGCGCCAAGCTGTTTTGTGCCAAACAAATCGCCAATATATGCTGGGATAGACGCAAATCCTCCACCATAACAGGACATAATGATACATACTATTATAGAGAATGCAACTGGCTTGTGTAAATAGGGTAATGCAAAAAAAGCGGCCATTTGAATAGCAAAAAACAAAGTATAAACATTCGGTCTGCCAATCAGATCCGAAACAGATGCCCAGGCAATCCGCCCAAATCCATTAAAAATGCCCATCACCCCAACCAAGGCGGCAGCTGCTGCAACGCTCATGCCCGCAAGTTCCTGCCCCATTGGCGAAGCTACCGCAAGTATGGCAATGCCACATGTAATATTAATAAAAAACATGATCCATAAAGCCCAAAATCTAGTTGTTTTCACTGCTTCATTTGCCGTGAGCTGCGCTAAGTCCCCTTTCAGCACTTTTTTGCCTTGCTGCAAGGATTGCTCAAATCCTTTTGGCATATAATCAGCAGGCGGCGCTTCTAAATATCGGGAGGATATAAAAATAATGATAAAATAAACAGCTGCCAATATATAAAAAGTAGAGGGAATGCCGACAGCTTCAATTAACTTATTGATGAGAGGACTGCTTACCATTGAAGCAAAACCGAATCCCATAATCGCAAGTCCTGTAGCAAGTCCTCTTCTGTCCGGAAACCATTTGATTAATGTAGAGACAGGCGTAATATAGCCTACCCCTAAGCCAATTCCCCCTAACATGCCGTAAGAAATATATAATAATGGCAATGATTCCATGCTTGTCGCCAAACCAGCTCCACTCATGCCTAAACCAAATAAAAAGGCGCATAATGTTCCTGAGGCTCTTGGCCCATATTTTTCTACAAAGTGGCCTAAAAATGCTGCAGATAATCCTAAAAACAAAATTGCAATGCTGAATGTCCAAGAAATGCTGCTTAAATCCCAATGATATGCTGCTTCTAGCGGCTTCGTGAATACACTCCAGGCATACACCGAACCGATGGAAATATGAATTCCTACTGCTGATAAAGCAATGAGCCATCTATTTTTACTAGTCATCTCGCACCCCTTGTTGGATAGATATGTATTTTATTCATTTCGATATGTTATCGATAGTTTAGATGCTGCCAATCTTGCTTGCTCTAAAGCGAATTCGATGGTTTCACCTGTTTGCAGCACAACGGCCATTCTTCTGTTCGGCACTGTTTCCGGCTTTCCAAAAACTCTTACTTGTGTATGGGGAACAGCAAGCGCCTCTTCTAATCCATTCACTTGATAATTTTTGCTTGCTTTTGTCGCCTTGATCGTTTTGGTGGCGCCATGTGCATATAAACGAACCTCGTGTACAGGCAAGCCTAAAATCGCGCGGACATGCAAAGCAAATTCTGATAAATCTTGGGTTGCCAACGTTACCATGCCGGTATCATGCGGTCTTGGAGACACTTCGCTAAAGATAACGCCATTTTTTGTCAAAAACAGCTCCACTCCGAACAATCCATAACCTCCCAGTGCATCGGTAATTTTTTTGGCCATTTTTTCTGCCTGTTCGATTTGGCTTTCAGACATAGCATGAGGCTGCCATGACTCGATATAGTCCCCGTCTTTTTGGGTATGGCCAATCGGCGCACAAAAAATGGTTCCATTAACAGCACGAACCGTAAGCAAGGTAATTTCCGATTCAAAGGAAATAAACTCTTCAATGATGACACGTGTTTTTTGCCCTCTGCCCCCTTCTACTGCTTCTTTCCAGGATGCCTCGATATCTTCTGTGCTGCGGCAAATCGATTGCCCTTTTCCTGAAGAACTCATAATCGGTTTAATCACACATGGCGTGCCAATCTTTTCTACTGCCGCTTTTAATTCTTCCAATGTGTTGGCAAATTCATAGTTTGCAGTTGGAAGTCCAAGTGTTTCCCTCGCAAGTCTTCTAATGCCTTCGCGATCCATTGTTAAGTTGGTCGCCATTGCTGTTGGGATGACATTGTAGCCCTCTTTTTCCAGCTCCAATAAAACTTCTGTGGCAATCGCTTCAATTTCCGGCACAATAAAATCAGGCTTTTCAGCGACAATTACTTCTTTTAATGCTTTATGATCGAGCATATTTACCACATAGGAACGATGCGCTGCTTGCATAGCAGGAGCATGCTCGTACCGATCTACGGCAATCGTTTCTATTCCCAGTCTCTGTGCTTCTATCACAACCTCCTTGCCAAGCTCTCCCGAACCGAGAAGCAAGATTTTTTTCGCATTTTTTGTTAATGGTGCACCAATCATGCTAGAACCTCCTAAGTAAGTTTTGTTCCCTTATTGAGCATAATAACTTACTTAAACCCTATTTTACAAGAGTTTTTTTAATTATTCACGAACATTTATTATAATATATTCTAAAATAATTCGTATTTATTCAAATTTTAACCGTTTTCAATAAAAAAGCAGACTGTCAATAAAAGACAGACTGCCACTTGATAAAGCCACTCAAAATTCTATAAAAAATTTCCCGCCTCTTTTTATAGAGAGGCGAAAATCTTATCTCTGGTTATGATGGAACTACTTTTTGATCATCAAATACTACGCGCCCTTTTAAAAAGGTTTGTTTGACCTTGCCGCGGTATGTTTTGCCAACATATGGACTTTGTTTATTGCGGTAACTCAAGTCTTCCAGCTGCAATGTGAATTCCTCGTTTAAATCTACGAGCACTAAATCGGCATCTTTGTTTTCTGAAATGCTGCCTTTTTGCGCCGCCAGACCAAATCGTTTAGCTGGATTTGCAGCCATTGTTTTCGCAATCATCGGAAGAGGCATGTCCCGTTTCCAATAACCTTCTTCCAATAAAATATTTAAGCTTGTTTGACAGCCAGATATTCCCCCCCAAGCCTCTAATAAGCTGCCTTGCTTCATCGAAGTTAAAGATGGGGAATGGTCGGAAGCAATAGTGTCAATCTCTCCAGCGATGACCGCCTTCCATAAAGCATCCACTTCTGTTTGTTCCCGCAAAGGAGGGGCACATTTGGCAACCGCACCTAAAACGTCCAAGTCATCCACGGTTAAGGATAAATAATGGGGGCATGTTTCCACACTCACATCTATCCCTTTGCTTTTGGCCTTTTTAATCGGCTCCAATACTTTTGCACTGCTTATATGAACAATATGTAATTTGCATTTTGTCGCCTCTGCATATGCCAAAATTCTTTGCACTGCTTCTATTTCTGAATAAATAGGCCTTGACTCGGAAAATGATTTGGCGCTTTGATCATTTTGATCACTAGTGATTTTGCCTAATTGCGCTGTAATTACATCACTTTCCGCATGAACTGCTAAAACCCCTCCAAATGAAGCGATTTTTTTCATGGCGACAAATAACGTATTGTCATCAGATGCTTCAAAATCCGCAATCCCGCTCCCTGACATAAATGCTTTAAAGCCAATGACGCCACAGTCTTTTAATGCATCTAAATCACCTGCATTTCCAGGCACAACCCCGCCCCATAAGCGATAATCAACCAGTGACTTCTCTTTGGCGATGGAATCTTTCAGCCAAAAAGCCTCTTGATTGACAGTTGGAGGATGACTGTTTAGCGGCATATCGAAAAAGGTGGTTACGCCCCCAGCAGCAAGCGCTTTGCTTCCTGTTTCAATTCCTTCCCAATCTCCTCTTCCAGGTTCATTAAAATGAACATGTGAATCAATCAGCCCAGGAAAAATATGCAATCCTTCAGCATCCACCATTTCCTTTGTCTCTGCATCAGAAAGGCTCTCTGCCACTTTGGCAATTTTCCCAGCTAATATTGCAATATCTGCTTTTACTACTTCCTCTTCCGTTACAATCATTCCATTGCGGATTACTACATCGTATAATGCCATCCTTATTCACCATCCTTTTTTTAAAAATCAGCTTCCCCGGTAAGTTTGATAGCCCCATGGAGAAAGGAGAAGAGGCACATGATAATGCACTTCTCTTTGATCGGCGAAAAAACGAATCGGGATTTTTTTCAAAAATTTTCTTTCTGCATCTTTTGGATATAAATACTCTTCAATAAAATAAACAAGCTCATATTCCCCTGTTTCAATCGTTTCTAAAAGAGGGGTTTCCACTCTGCCATCATCATTGGTGATTCCGGCAGAAAGAAAAACTCGCTGTTCTCCATCTGCGGTTTGTTCCCATTTATATAACTCTACTTTTATATTTTGCGCCGGTTTCCCGTTTGCCAAATCTAAAACATGTGTTGTAATTCCCTTTTTCATGGCGTGCTCCTAATCTATTTATTTGCTTTTATTGTTCTTTTACAAGATCTTTCAGACGGAATCCGACAATTTTGTAGATTTCTAAAAGAGCTGTTTGAAATTCTTGCTCTTTTCCATGCTGGATTCTTTGTTCCATCGCTTGATAAATAGTTTCTTTTGTATGGCCCTTTACCGCCAGAATAAACGGAAAGCCAAATGCTGCCAAATAGCGTTTATTTAATGCAGAAAAACTGGCAAACTCTTCTTCTGTTAAACTATCTAAACCTGCTCCCTTTTGCTCTTTGACAGAGGATTCTGTCATTTTGATGCGGGCTCCTAAATCCGGATGGGCATTAATTAATGCTAATTGTGCTTTTCCATCCGCCTCTTTTACGATATTCACCATTGTTTGGTAAAGAGTTTCCACACTTGCAAATGGCTGGGCCAAAAAGGCTTGTTCTGCAACCCATGGGGTATGCTCAAATACCCAGCCGATTTTTTCGATAAATTCTTGCTGGCTCATCTTATTTACTTCTGCCAATGAATACAAATAAACACGTCCATTTCTTCTAATAATCTCTTATTCTTCTTTTTCTTCCAATAAATCAATCGCGCGGAGGATCCCCTCATAGCCTGTGCAGCGGCATAAATTTCCGGATAGGGCTTTTAGCACCTCCTCCTTAGACGGCTTGTTTTTTTCCTCCACTAATGTTTTCAAAGCCATAATCATTCCTGGTGTGCAGTAGCCGCACTGCAGGGCCCCTCCTTCTAAAAAAGCCTCCTGAATCGGATGCAGTGCATCGCTTGACACACTTTCTATTGTTTGAATGTCTGCCCCATCTATTTGATAGGCCATTATCAAGCAGCTATTGACCAGCTTCCCATTCATAATAACAGAACAAGCTCCGCATCTGCCGACTTCACAGGAAATTTTTGTGCCAGTCAAATTCAATTCATTTCGCAAAATGTCCACAAGTCTATAGGTTGGCGGCACATTCAATGTTGTGGCGGCACCATTTATTTTGACATGTATCGTATGTGCAGCTGTTTTATTTCCCATAATTCCCCTCCGCTCTGTTTTGCTCCATAGACTTAATTACGCTTGAAATAGACGTTTGGAAACAATGTCTAACATTTCTTCTGTCGATATCGGCAGTTTATTTATCCAATGACCTGTTGCCTGATGGATCGCCGTGACAATGGCTGGGGCGACCGCTACCGTACCGATTTCCCCCACTCCTCTTGGACCGTAGTTATCTCCTTCTACCAGCTGTTCAATCGCCGTCACCTTTGTTTCTTTCGGGATATCGGCAATCGTTGGGATTAAATACGTATCCAAATTTTCTGTCATATATCGGCCATTTTTCATCGCAGCATCTTCAAACAAGGCAAATCCAAGGCCCATGCTGGCTCCCCCTTCAATTTGGCCTAGATATCCCATCGGATTTACGACAGGTCCTGCTGATATGACATGATCCAATTTTGTAACAGCCACCCTGCCTGTCAATAAGTCAATTTCCACTTCTGCAGCCACACCAGCAAATGTGTAAAGAAAATGTCCCCCATCAATGGCATTTGGAGTCGTTGGAAAATGATACTCTGCCGAAACCACCGGAAGCTCATCAAAAGAAGCTGCCAATTCTTTAAAAGAGAGAACAAATTCTCTTCCTCCGTGATTTTCGCACCAAATGCCCCCACTGCCCATTTTCAGCATGTCTTTCGGAATGTTGGTAACAGCAGCTGCTTGGCTGAGCACTTTTTCGGTCAAAGGATCTTTTAACCTCCTGATTCCTTGCCATACCATATTCGTTGCCCTTGAGGCTGTCGAGGAGCCGGAGTGAGGAACCTTTGCTGTATCGCCAATGACAATGTCAATATCTTCGGGGGCACAATGCAGCTGTTCAGTCATTATCATTTCAATGCTTGGAATAAGGCCTTGGCCGCACTCTTCAAAACCAAAGGATATTTCCAGTTTTCCCTGTTTATTTAAAGACAGCCTTGCTCCCGATGGATCGGACCTGCCAAAGCCAAGGCCGCCACCGTGCATGGTAATGCTGTAGCCTGTTCCAATAATTTTCCAGTCATCCGTCTGGCGGGCTTTCGGCTGCAAAATAGGCGACTCTAGTATTTTGGAAAGAACATCGCTTGCACCTGTTGTCGGCACAATCACTTGATCTACCGGTCCTGGATCATTGGTGGAACGCAAATTTTTCCAGCGCAGCTCTGTTGCCGATATCTTCATTTTTTCCGCTAATTTTTCAATTTGCAATTCCAAAGCAACCGTGATTTGATTGCCGCCAAATCCCCGAAATTCTCCAGAAACACCGTTATTGGTAAAAATAGAATAGCCGTCCACACAAACATGCTCCATTCTGTATGGACCCGTGCTATGCTCTACCGAAAAATCCAGCACAGCAGGGCCAAGTGTCGCATAGCTGCCTGTATCGGCAATAATTTTTACTTGATGGGCAATAATTTTCCCGTTTTTGTCTGCGCCTGTTTTCATCGTAATCTTCATTGGATGCCGTTTAATGCCTGCTTTTATAGAGGTTCTTCTGGATTGATGGATTTTGACTGGTCTGCCTGTTTTCACCGCCAGCAAACTTACATATGGCTGGATATTCAATTCGTCTTTGCCGCCAAATGAACCGCCAATTGGACTAGAAACGACCCGGATTTTTTCTGCTTTGATATTTAAAATTCTAGCAAGCTGCATTTGATCTTTGAAGCCATGCTGTGTCGGCGCATATAAGGTAATGCTCCCATCGGCTTCTGGAAGCGCCACCCCTCCTTCTGTTTCCATATATGCATGCATCTGCCTCGGCGTATAATAAGTGTCTTCAACAATATAGTCGCATTTGGAAAAAGCCTGCTCTACATCTTCTCCCTTTTTGAAATGGGCTTCATGAAGAATATTGCCCGCTTCATGCAGCTTCACCGCATCTTCCAATAAAGCGTCTTCAGGATCTGTAATGGGAGCCATGGGAGCATATTCCACTTTAATTAAAGAAGCCGCATGTTCGGCAATTTCCTTCGAAGAAGCGGCAACTGCTGCAATCGCATCGCCCACATAGCGGACAACATCCTCACAAAGCACCGGCTGATCAGGGATGACAATGCCAAAGCCATTTAATCCCGGCACATCCTTATGGGTGATGACAGTTTCCACTCCAGGGAGCTTCTCTGCTTCCTCAGTATCAATTGAGAGAATTTTGGCAAATGGGTGCTCGCTGCGAAGGACAGTGCCATACAGCATGTTTGGGAAGGACATGTCTGTTAAATATTTCAGTTCACCTGTCACTTTGCCGATGCCGTCCCGTCTCTTTTTCCATCTGTCACCAGCACTTCTTTGATCTAGCACCATATGTTCTCCCCCTTCTTTTCAACAAAACTATTCTGCTTCCTTCATCATTTTTTGATAATTAGCAAATAAAATATTTGCGGCCACTTTTTTGCGGTAGCTTGCAGCAACAAATGCATCCGAGTAGGTGGCAAGACTCGATTCGACCGTTTTGGCAAAACTGAAAAAGTCACAAGAATTAGTCAGGATTAATCGCTCTGCTTCCAACAGCCTTTGGGGCGAATGAGCACCGCCTCCAATCGCAAAGCGCGCTTCGGTTATTTGTTTGTCAACGATTTTCAAAAAGCCAGCAACAGAAATAATGGCTGCGGTAAAGCTTTCCCTTCTTGCGACCTTTTGAAAAAAATAATGTTCTGTTTCTTTCTCCTTTATCGGAATCAAAATCTTAGTAATAATATGCTGATCATTTGGGGGAATCGCCCTTGTCAGCCATTCTTCGATCGGAATAATCGTTTCCTTTTGCCCATCATATATACTAAGCTTTGCTTCCAGCACAAGTAGAGCCGGAATGGAATCACCCACTTTTCCGGCAATATTGCCTCCGATGGTTGCGCGATTGCGGACAGCTGGTGCGGCAATTTTCTGGCAGGCAGAAGCAAATACGGGCGCATATTGCACAATGCTTGGATGCATACAGCAATCAGCAAGGGCTGTCGCCGCCCCGATTTCCAAAAACTCCTGCTGATTCACCGATATTTCCCCAATGCCATGCAGCTCTTTAATTTTTTCTGTGCTGATTAAATGGGCAGGTCTGCTTGCACCAGCTTCCCAGCCTAATTGCAATAATGTCCCTCCTGCAATCAACACACTGTCTTTTTTGTTTATTTCATTTAAATCCGCAAGCTGTTTCGGAATGTCAACAGCAGTCTGATAATAACTTGTATGTAATGGGAGCAATTTTTTCACCATCCTTTTTTAGTGTCGCAGATAAAGCGAACCCTTCAATCAATGAGGGTCAAAAGCCCATTAAATAGCAATGAAGGAGCTTCTGATAATCTTTTGGTGTATCAATATCTGCAAATGCCAATTCGTCGGAAAATTCGCATTTTTTCCCTTGCAAAGCTCCATTTGCAATTATTTTTTTAGCCCCATAGTCGCCACCCATTTGCAATAAAGCAGAAAAGCTTTTCTGGGAAAATATAACGGGCGGCTGAATAATCCGCTGATGGCTGCAGGCTATATAATCATCCTTCTGCGTCATCTTTTCTGCCATCAACTCCTCCAATATATCTGCTGTCATAAAGGGCTGATCAGCAAGACAGACAATGATTTTTTCAGCTGAGCAGTTTATCGCTTGCAGAACGCCGCATCTTAATGAAAAGCCTTGACCTTTTTCACTGTCAGGACAAACAATAATTTCCCCTCTGCCTGCCAGCTCTTTTTTTAGAGAGGCATCCATCCACAATAGATCATCCGCTGGGTTTATTATCACAAAAATATAATCCACCTTCGTCTGCAGTAATGCACATAATCCTATGCTGCCGAGAGTTGTATCTCCAAATGGCAAAGCCAGCTTGGGGCGCCCCATCCTTCTGCTTTGCCCTGCCGCTAAATAAATGGCTATCATCGCGTTTTTTCCTTTTTATTCACCTTGTTTTTTATCCTGATCAGCTGGGCGACAATGCTGATGGCGATTTCTTCCGGGCTTTCTGCGTCAATCGCTAAGCCAACAGGGTAATGAAGCCAGCTTGGGGCAGGCTTTGCTGCAAGCAGCCGTTCTGCCCGTTTCCTTGAGCCTAACACCCCTACAAATTTCCATTCTTTTAAAAGCAGATAATTCATTAGTTCCTGATCTTTTGCAAAGTTATGTGTCATGATCAGCATAAAATCACTGGCTGAAGCCTGGATCTTCTCCATCGCTTCTATTGGGCCACCCAAAACAAATTCATCCGCCAGCGGAAATTTTTCCTTATTGCACAGCCCTTCTCGCCAATCAGCTAAAATAAGCTGGAATCCAGCCCCCTTTGCATAGCGGACAACAGGCGCAACATCTGGTCCTGCTCCGTAAATAATCAGCCGAGGCGGGACGCTGTAATCAGTCCGGAAAATATAGCCGCAAGAATCCGTCTGTTTTATCAATGCATTATTGCCGCATTGCAGCACATCCATTAGATGCGGAGGCTTTTCGCCAAATGATTCTCCTTTTTCACTAATAAAAAAAGAATGAGTCACCTTGCAATCGCCATCGAGCGCTTTAAAATGGCTGACAGCTATTCCTTTATCCAATAATTCCTTTACTTTGCAGAAAGATTGCTGCAATAAAGGCGTGACCGGCTCTATTACAAGATGAATGCTGCCATCGCAGCCAACTCCCTGCCCCCAAGATAAATCATCTTCTGAGCGCATATCGTATATAACATGGCTTGCAGTTTGATCCATTTCTATTCTTGCTAGAATATCCGCTTCGACACAGCCGCCGCTTAAAAGGCCTGTTTCTCCTCCCCCTTCCGCAAACAGCATCATCGTTCCTTCTTTGCGGTAGGCAGAGCCCTCTACCTTGATGATGGTTGCCAGAAAATTTTGGGCAGTGCTGCTTGCAATAGATTGAATAACGGAGTAGCTATCTGAGGACATGTAAAAAACCTCCCATTATGTCATTTTCAAATATTGCCTCCCTCTATATATACTTAAAATTCAAAAAATTTAAGCTAAAAAAAGATAATATATAGTATATTATAAATCTATGTAATGAAAATTGACAATCTCTGTTACAAAAATAATATATCGTATAACGTTTAATGTCATTATATCAATTATCCAATAAAAATAGCGTAGCTTAGCCAAAATATACAAAAAAAGTTCAAAACCTTATCCTTTTTTCCATTCTCCAGCATTTTTTTTCGGCAATGCCGCAGAAATTTCTTCTAGTAATAGCTATTGCCTAAAAAAATTCAATATTTATATATTTTAAAATCTTTTTAGCTTATGAGATTTTTATTGAATAAGTAGCTATTTTTTTTGTATGATGTATATAGTCGAGATTTCACCATCAGCATTTATCAAAAAAAACATTGCTCTTTCTCCATTTGTTTACAGAAGCGCTTTTTGCTGCTTCTTCACATATTTTCACTAACAAAAGGCGCTACTTATCAATCAGCAAACAATATGAAACTCTTACATTGATATAAAGCAAGTGGAATGAGGTGAATAAATGAATAAAGAGATCATTAAATTTATTAGGAAAAATTATGAAATGACCCAGAGAGACTTCGCGAAGCTTGTCAATTGCAGCTTTGCACTTATCGCCCTTGTTGAAGTCGGCAAACGCAATGTAAGCAAAGACTTGGAAAATAAAGTGAAAAGCGCCTTTAATTTAGATGATCAAGACATCCAATCCATTACAACAATTGTTTCAGAAATCAGTAAAGGAATTCCCCCATTTATGTAAATGAAAAGAAAATAGCTGCAATCACTTATGTACAATAATGATTGCAGCTATTTTCTTTTGTATTGCTTTCCTTAAGGAACAAACCGCTTCTAAAAGCTTCCTTGTTTTCGAATCCCGTTTTTTTTCCCTTTTCATACAATAAACCGAGGGGCTTAAGACTTGCCCGCAACAAAGTAGAAAAAAGGAGGAGAAACATGCCCTATTCCAAAGAAGACAATGAGACGCCTAAAGTGTTCCATGGAAACATGAATGAAGCGGCCGTCACCAATCAAAAAAGCTATCATCAAAATTATTTGCAGTCCCATTTGGAAAAGCAAAAAGAAGCGGCCGCAAATCTGTCCTTGCTGCTGGCACAGCTGGAGCAAAAAATGGAGATTGCCGCAAAAGAAACGAACTTAAAAATCGATCACCAAAAAACAGCCGCCCTTGAGCTTTTGTCAGATGTACAAGAGCATCGTTTCGCAACAGAGTCGGTGCAAAACGAGCTGCAATCCATTAAAACAGCCATCCAGCAAAATAACGAAACATTGGATAAAGAAGAAATGATGAATCATGCAATCTTAGAACAGCTTAGCTTTCAAGAACAGGCAATCACCTCTTTATCCAGTCAAATCCAAGAATATTCCCAAGTGAATATGGATGTAAAAGAAAAAGCAGATAAAACGGAAGAAATGTACCAGGAAATAACAGAAAAACTAGATATCCAAGAAGTGTTCCATCAAACAATTATCGAAAAAATGGAGAAGCACGACGCCTACTTCAGCAAAATTATCCGTCAGTTAGACATGTTGAAAGCGATGATTTTTGAACGGGTGCATTTTATTACAGAAAAAATCGAATCCAACATCGAAGCATTCGCAAAACCTGTTCAGCATTTTTTTCTGCAAAAAGAGAAAAAAGACAACGACTAATCGCTTATCGCTTACGAATCCACAAAAAAGCTGGCGATCAAGTAGCTTTTCACTACTGAATCGTCAGCTTTTTTCTTCTATTAATCTAGGATTTGCACTTTGACTGTTTGCCTTCCCCAGTTTAATGCTTGTTCCTTTGTCGGCACATGCAAATCAATTTTGTGTCCTTTAATGGCGCCGCCAGTATCCCCGGCAACCGCTCTTCCATATCCTTCTACATATACTTCTGAGCCTAATGGTATCACAGACGGATCCACTGCAATGACTTTTTGATTCGGATTATCCTTTAAATTGATTCCTGTTGCCGTAATCCCTGAACAGCCTGTGCATTTTGCTGTATACGCAGTCGCTACTACTGTCAATTCTTTTGCACTCTCTGCCGATGCAGAAGAAGCGGCCGCGGCCGTGCTTGATGGAGCTTGGGCAGATGCAGTGTTTTCACTTGCTGTTTTTTTTGCAGCGGCAGCATCGTTAGTTAAACTATTTGTTGTTTTTGCTGTGTTAGCTGCTGCCGTTTTGATTCCACTTGAAACGATTAGCTCTTTGCCAATATGTATCATATCAGACTGCAGATTGTTCCAGTTTTTCAGCTCGCCAACTGAAACGTTATTCGCTGCTGCAATAGACCATAATGTGTCTCCAGCTGCAATTTTATATGTTTTTTCTTCTGCTACTTGCAATTTTGCATTTTCTTGAATGATATCAGAAGAAAGGCCATTCCACGTTTTCAAATCATTTACGGATACATCATATTCTTTGGCGATATTCCAAAGCGTATCCCCTTTTTTTACAGTAACCTCCTCTGCATGCGCCCGGGTTCCTACTGTTGTTGCAATCGTTGCACAGACAATAAACGATAAGATTTTTTTCATTTTCCTTATACCTCCTTGACTAGCCTAACGAAGCTAACGGGTATAATCATAACATGGATTTCTCCTATAAAAAGAACAAGGAGGTATTAATTCTGTAACAGAACATTACAGTGCATTACATTGTGTTACAGAACATTACGCTAAATCACCCTTTTGAACAAAATAACTCTTCTTTTTGAACGATTACGTCATTAATCCTATTAACAAGATAACCCTAATTAATTCTAGTGCGTGGTCAAAAAAGTGGTCAATTCGTGTTCACTTTTTTTCTTTTATACTAACCAAATAAATATGTCAATTATTTCAAATGTTAAATTAATAATATTCAGATATTTTTGTTCTATTTTTTAAGAATATATTATAGTAGAAACTAGGATTTATTCGTATTTATCTTATTTCATCAAATGTTTTCACTTCATATCTGAATCCTTTTCCTTTGCACCAGGCCTCTAATTTTCTTTTTCTGATATCTGATACAGTAAAGAACAATAATACTGGAACGTGCTGTTTATTAATAGAAGGAATTATTTCTGCATAACTGTCTATTTTCTTTTTGTTATCAGATATATTTCTTTTATTATCAACCTCAATTAAGTGCAGGTAGCCATTTCGAACGAATGCAGCATCACTGATAACCTTTTTCTTAGAAACCGGCTTTAGACCCTTAATCTTCATCTCTAGTGTGAAAGGTACCTGCATTTCAATTTCTGTGGGATGTTCTATCTTCCAATTCACAGGGCACTTAAAATATAGGTACACTTCATTAATATCTTTAAACTTCATACCCAATTCAACCAATCGTTTTTATCCTTACCTTTTTTATTCATCTTCTCCATTTCTTCGTGCGTATGGATGTAGAGTTGATCGCAAAAACGATATCCTTTACCCGTTAGTTCAAATACTCCAGCAAAGTTTCACAATCCTCTGGTGTTTCTATCTCTAAATAAAGCTCTTTCAAATATTTGTCACTAAATAAAAACTGCGTATGATTTAGTTCATCAAACTTCTTTTCATGTTGCCTCTCTTTAAAAGTCTTACTCTCCCTATATCCATCAAAAATAGATTGAACCAATTTATTAAAACCCATAGATAAAAACCTCCCCAGAAAAAAATGATGGATAAATATATCAGTATCACTTAAAAAGAAGTGTTAAATACAAGCTAAAGTACTAATCTATCAGCATTTGAAGACTACGATGTATCATTCACTAAGGGAAGACTACAATGAACTCTTCAATGAATACTTCTTAGAAAAATACTTTACTAATATGATGGATAAACCACAGAATGCCGCCAAATTTTGTAGTTTCTAAGACAAGTTTTATCATATCTTCATTAATAGGAAGGTTGATTTTTTCTAAAGCTGTAACCAGCAGCAAAGAGCCGCCGGCTGATCCTATTAAGATAGTTCCTAATGTAATTAGATCCATCTTCTCCCTCCCATTCAATCTCTGAAACAAGCCGTTCTAATTCGTCCGCATACTTCTGTATTTTTAATAACTTTCCCACTAAAAAATCTACAAGCTCATGATCTATAACCTCTGCTGCCATTTCTTCTAAACATTCTTGATAAAACAATAAGTCATATATGGCATACATGCTGTTCAGCTCCTTAAATTAGCCCTCTTACATGGCTTGTATCTAATTATTCGTTACTTTCTTTGAGAACTATTGGTTGCGGAAGAACTGGTGAACTAGAACCATCCATATCTCTTTGGATTAATGATTTAATGTAAGATGAAAAATTAGTGGTATTAGTGGAGTGAGTAAAGAGTTTGTATTGATGCGGATCATCAAGGTTAAACGCTATCGACTTTATTTTAATTTGTTTTTCCATATACATTCAGTCCAATCTGATAGAAACCTACTGCGTTCGCGTATATCGGCTTATATACACTTCTTTATTGTGGAGAGGCTTCAGAAGTTCAGAATCATAATAATATTGCTGGATAAAAGGCAAAATCTTTTCTGCAGCTCCTCCCATTACAAACACTGTATCTTAAGGACTCCATTTTTTAGATGTTTGGGCCACGATGCCACGGACCATAGCGTTTAAATCATGGGATTTTGTTGTATTACAACCAAATGGAATTGTAAACGAATCCTTATCGATGTATCGACCATCTATAAGACTGGCGCAATTTACCGTAGCACTTCCCGCATCTATGATTCTTACAAGTCCGGTCTGCGGATTACTCCAGAAGGCGGCACCTGCTTCCGCTGCTACTTCCACACAATTAATTTTAATTGTCTTTTTTACTCCATTCAAAGTTAGATCATGAGAACCTAAAAGCATATTTTTAATACGCTCTTTTTCTAGTGGAATATGTTTAATAATTGGTTGCCCTACTATGATTTGAAATGTTGTTGTAGAGAGTTGGTGTAATGCTAATAAAACTCTTAATTTAGTATCTGCATGAGCTTTACTATCCCCCATTAAAGAACCACCAAACTCTGACTCCGCAAGAGCTAGAGTACCAGCAAAACCCTTCCTGCCGTTAAACTCAAAAATCATATCATCTTTACCATGAGAGCTTTCAATGTGTCTGTTTCTGTACTCTCCGATAGCACTATAAAATTTCCCTACTCCAAATCTACTCGCAAATTTAACCTCCTCGTTTCCAGGATCAATACCTACTATTTCCATTTGAATCACCTACTTGCAAAAATATTAACTGGTTAATATAATTTCTCGTTTGGACTGTGTTTTTATTAACTAGTTAATATACTATATGGGTATTTTCTTTATTAATGCCTGTCTTTCAAAATTAAATTTTAAAAAAACTCAAAATTATATTTCGAAAGGATTTCACAAGATTTTACAGAATACTGATACTGGAGGTGTTGTGATGAAAGTACATATAGGGAAATATATTGAAGAGAGTGGATTAAGAAAGGGATTTATAGCTAAAAAGCTAGAAATTTCACCTACTCAACTTTCAAATATCATAGCTGGTAGGTCGTTTTTACGGACACCTAACCTCTTTTTGCTTGCAAAGATATTGAATTGCAAAGTAGATGATTTTTATGAGTTTGAAGAACACGATGAAATTTAGAGGAGGAGCAACATGAAAAAGCTGTTTATTATCGGAGCATTATTATTTACTCTAACGGGATGTACAAAATACTCGAATGGAGAAAAAGTTGAAACGGACAAAAAGGAAGAAACAAAAACCGAAACCGCAGCAACTGAAGAAAAAAATACAGATGATGCACTAGCTGCCGACAAAAAAATTTACTTGGAGAAATACAAAGATCTAATTACAGACATTAACACTAAATATGATGAAATTTGGGAGAAGGAATGGAGCCCAGCTTGGGAAAGCTTAGAGAAGAACAGTACAGATATAAGTGGATTAGCATCCAATATGGAAAACGTCCAAGAACAATACAATGATTTAAACACTAAAATAATCGATTTAAAAGCTGAAGGGCTAAGTAATAAAAATACCAAGCTGTTAGAAAATTATCGCCTAAACTTCTCAAAAGCTATTTCCTATAGAAGCAATGCGGCTCAAGCTATAAATCAAGCAATTAAAGGACTAGATACAGTCCAATCCAGATCAGAAGAAGCGACTAAATCAATTAAATTAGCTGATAAGTATATGATAAAAGCAGTTACTAACTTAGCTGATTTAGAAGAAAATTTAGAAATATCGGAAAAATGATAAAAAGCCCTTCTCAAACGAGTTGGGCTGCTTCTTTTAATTAATTTGCACTTTAAGGATATTCATAAAAGGAATTTTGACACGATCCATGCCATTTTCTATGTGGATTAATTTAGTATTGCCATCCATCTTCGTAACAACGCCTGTCACTGGTTCTTCTCTGTTCCAAACAGTTAATATCACTTCGTTTTTTTCTGTATGTGCTTCCGTTAAGCTATTTGCTATTTCCTCTAATTCAAATTCATCGCGTGTTGGCCTTTGAGGCTTTTTTGTTTTTACCATTGTTCCATAATCCTCCTATGCATACCTTTTATTTTCCTTAACATAGGAAGCAGCCAGGATCGAATCGATTCTAAAAATGCGTGGCTGCTTTTTGGTTAAACAGAAAGCCTTTATGTAGGTGTCATTTATATGCTTAATTAAAATAGTCCTTTTGGAGAATGTATGGTCATTCTTCTCATATATAATTTCCAGCGCTCTGTTCTCCAGCATTGCTTTTTCTAGTTGTCGATTCATCTTGACTACCTCCCTTTTTTATAATTATATACGAACATTAGTTCTAAAACAAGACAAAAGGAAACGTTTGTTCTTATTGTTCTTATTTTGTTTTTATAAAAAGATATTAATGAATTTATTGAATGTCGCGAAAACGTTATTGATTTAGTGGGAATTGTTCTAAGTAGATATCAATGAGGTCTTTTAGTGTTTCCGGCAATTAATTGATGTATGTTTTGGCAGTATGTGTATTAATTCTTATGAATGGTTACTTAAAAGGAAATAGTATAGACCCTAATATTTATACATATTTCTGTAACTATTCTTATTGTACTCTCTAGCAGGTTAATTTAATAAAGCTGAGGATGATTTAATATTCTTTTGAAAGATTTAAATTAAGAATATAATTTCGAAGGAGGAAAATACTATGAAAAAAATGAAATGAAGGGAATTACCATGCAACCAATTAAACCGATTAAATTAGGCTCCAATAAAACAAACACTACAGAAAAATTAACATCGGCTGAAATGGGTAAACTTTGGGCTACCTATATGGGAAATAGTATGGGAAAATGCATTTTAGGTTATTATCTTCAACAAGTTGAAGATGAGGATATTAAAACCTTATTAAAAAATGCATTAAAATTATGTGTAGAATTTATGAACACAATTGAAGGGATTTTTACAAAAGAAAATTTCCCAATTCCAAAAGGATTTACAGAAAAGGACGTAAATTTAAATGCTCCTCGTTTATTTCAAGATGAGTTCTATGTCCATTATTTAAAATACACTTCAAAAGCAGGAATGAGTATTTATAATATAGCTATACCTCTTGTGTATAGGAAGGATGTAAAAGAGTTTTTTAGGTATTGTATGGATTCTACTATGGATTTAATGGAACAAATCAAAGAAATTTTAATGAATAAAGGGCTTATCATTAAGCCACCATTAATTCCTACTCCTGAAAATGTAGAATTTGTTCATCAGGATTTTTTAAACGGATTCTTTGGGCATGTACGACCATTGCATGCATTAGAAATTACCCATCTTTACGATATTATAGAAAATAATGCAACGAGTAGGGCATTAATCAATGCATTTTCCCAAGTAGCCAAAGATGAAGAGATTCGAAAATTGTTTAAAAGAGGAAAAGATATTATAACAAATAATACCGAAGACTATATAAAAAAGCTACATAAGGAAAATTTGCCTACACCATCTTTTCTGGACGATTTAGTAACATCATCTACTTTTTCGCCTTTTTCTGACAAGTTGATGCTATTTCATAAGATGGATATGTTTACAATAAAAATTAGAACCTTTGGAAATGCAATGGCTGTAAATGGAAGACATGATATTGGGCTAATCTTTGCTAATGCCTTAATGAAAAATTCAGGCTTTGTTCATAATGCAGCAAAAATTATGATTGAGAAAGACTGGTTTGAAAAGCCACCAGTTGCAGCAGATAGAGAAAACTAGCAGTTGATTAGCTGCTTTCCTTTATTACTGGGAAAATATTTAAAAAATCTATTAAAAAAAGTTAGACAAATGTGAATTCAAAAGAAAAATTGTTATGGAGTATAGCATTTCCAGGTTTCGGGCAATTACTTAACGGAAAGTACCTTAAAGGAATTATTTTTATCGTATTAGAAGTTACGATTAATATTCAATCCCATTTTAATGAACTCATCCTGTTTAGTTTGAATGGTGAAATTGAAAAAGCCATTAATCATACTGAATATCAATGGCTTATGTTTTATGCTTGGATTTAACTTTTTAATAGCAGCAACCGTTGTTTTTGCATCTTTAACAATACTTGTTACGGTTTCATGCTTTTTAACAACGTGATATTTTACTGTTGCGGATTTAGCTGCAGACTTTTTATTTTCAGCGGGATTAATCCAAAATCCTGGCACCCCTTTTTTATTCGTGACGTTGATCATGCCTTTGGATGTATTAAATACATAATAAACACCTTTGGCAACCGTGCCTTTTATTTTCTTCTTAGCTTTTGCATCGGCAGCATTAGCATAAGCATTGACCTTCTTTACAACATTATAAGTGCTGACTTTAGTTGTTGCTGCTTTAACTGCTGTTTTTACAGGTTTCACTACTGTTTCCACTTTCTTTTCTACTCCAATAAACCATTCTAAGGATTTATTGCTATTTAACACGTTAATTAATATCCATATCTCCGCTAATGCCAGTGATTTTTCCTTTATCCGTATACTGCCATAAATCACAAGACATATCCGGCTTAATAGTATGCAGTGAGCCATCACTATCTCTTTCATAGCGTGGCACCCATAAGAAATCCACTTTTACTTTATCCATAGAATATGGTTTGTAAAAATGATTGCCAGTGTATAGACCAATCTTTTTACTTGTATTGGCTTTTAAATAATTAATAAATGCTTGTGTAGCTGGTAGCATTTCCGCTTCTGTTTTAGTTGTTTGTTCTTCTACGTCTACCACTAAGAACTTTGCATCGTTAACAGACACAAAACGGGCATAAGCATAATGAGCAAAAGGAATATTATACTTTTTACAACCAGCTACATATTCTTTATATCTTGGATCAATCATGTTGGATCCATACTGTACGCGAATAATAACCAAAGCTGCTGCTTCCTTTAATTTTTCAAAATTTATTGCTCCTTGATGATAAGAAATATCGATAATTTTTTAGACATTATAAATCCTCTCCTTTTTCATCTTGTTTTTTTCTTCATTCAAAACATTAAGCTTATCTATAATGAACTGTGGAACAGGAATGCCTAATTGAGCGCAGTTTTCTGTGATGGATAGCAATTCATTTGCCAAATAAAAAGGAACCGTAGCTATGGCCACCGTTCCGTTTAATCCCAATATAATGTCGATAATGTTAGCAGCAATTATAATTCCGAATATGCCGATCTTTCGAGCATACGCGAATAGTGCTGTTCGACTTCTTAACTTTCCATTTTTACACGGTTTTGCTATGCCAGTTATAATATCGATGAACATAGCAATTGCCAGTAAATCCAAAAATTTAACTGTACCAAATAAATAAAGTTTTACTATCTCTAATGAAGCCATTTCATTTCCCCCTTTGAAATTAAAAAAAGCCCTGTTGAAGGACTCTGAATTTGATATTTAGTTACTGCACAGTTGTATCCACTTCTATGCCATATCTATAAACAACTATATATCAATATTTCTATACATTTATAAAGAGTAGTAAATACAACTGTGACATAAATAATTTAATAAAATTTCCGCCTATAAAAAGTTTGTTAAATGGTGTTAATTTATGGATATTTCTCTACTTTAAAGTAAAAAATAACCATACTTTCCTGATTAAGAAAGGGTGAATTGTTTGAATAAAGATCAAATAAAAAATTTAAACCAGCTTAAAAATACACAAGAAAATCTTACAAATAAATGGGATCACTATTGGTCAACATACTCTAATATTGATACCTGGCAATTTTGGATTAATTTTTTACTTTTTATAGTTCCACTAATCATTCTTTATTTTAAAATAGATAAAAAGAAAGCATTTCATTTAGGGTTCTACGGTTATAGTATTCATATGTTATCAACATATATTGACGGATATGCAACCAGACATGGGCTATGGGAATATCCATATAAGTTAACCTCTATACTCCCCATCAATTTTGGACTGGATACTTCATTAATCCCTATAGTGTATATATTTGTTTATCAATGGACACTTAACCATAAAAAGAATTATTATATCTATGCAATATTAACAAGTGTTTTTTTCGCTTTCATATTTAAGCCCATACTTGTATTACATAATCTTATTAGATTATCCAATGGATCAAATTACTTCCATCTTTTCCTTTTCTATTTTTCAGGATCTTTAATTGCAAAATGGATTACTAATGTGTTTTTTCATTTTGAGAAAAAAAATAAAGAAGCAAAGGTTCACTAATAAAGTATTGTAAAGAAAAACAGTAAAGCACCCGATTATTTCGAGTGCTTCTGTTTCCGATATTCTTCAATAATTTTTTCTTCTTCGATAAAATTTTTCATTTTAATATGGTTTTGAACTATCTTTCTATTAAACCCTTTATTGAAGAAAAGTATCCTATCGTTTAAGTACATTTGTTTACAAACTTATTCTTTTTTCACTTCAACACTTCACTTATTACAGGAATGTATCCCCTTTAATAGAACAACATAAAAACTTTAAAAGAGAACCCCCAAAAAAGATTGCTTTTTATTGGCTGTTGAGTTAATGTATCCTTGCAAACCTAGAGCATTATTTAACTTTTCCTTCTGCTGCATATTTCAACTCATTTACTTCTAGCACTCTCCATTCTTTCCCATCATATTCGAGCTTTGTTACACTGCCATTAGCAAAACCTTCTGCTGGTACTTTACTAACATCAATTTGAGCAAGGATTGTTCCCATTGTTATTCCATGCGAAACCACTAATACATCACCACCACCATTTTTATAAGCTTCATCTGCAATTGCTTCGAACTCTGAGAAAGCCCTTTTATTTAACTCCTCATAGCTTTCTGCTTCTCCAGATGGGTCAATTTCCGAAACCGCATTCATTATCTTTTCAATAATATTGCCGCCGCTAGCTAAAAGCTTTTCTTGACTATCGAAACCCAAGTGTTTAGCAGCATCTCCCCACATAACTTCATTTTTTTCTCCTTCATAGATTCCAAAATAACCTTCACGAATTCCTTGTTTTTGAACTAACTCTAAGCTTTTGGCATCGGTTTGATTTTCTGCTAGAATCATGTTTGCTGTTTGGATCGCTCTGCCACTGTCGCTTGAATAAGCTGCAGTAAATGGGATTTCAGCCAATCCTTTTCCCACATTTTTAATTAACTCTTCACCATCAGAAATTAGTGGTCCATCCGCCCAACCTTGAGCGCGATCTGTATTATTTAAAATTGTTTTACCATGACGCACAAGGTAAATCGTCACTTTTCCTGATTCTTTTTTCTCTTCTGCTACTTGATTATCTTTATTGGAGTTTCCATTTGCATTTTGGCTTGAACTTGTACAAGCTGCTAAATTAAACATCATTATAATCATTATTAAAACAAAAGAAAGTTTCCTTTTCATTTTCCATGATCCCCCATTCAATACTTTTTTAATTATGGCGAAATACTTTTAAAATCTTAGAATCACGCCACCCCCCTTTCTAACAAAAAAAACCTGATCCGTTATGAAAGCACAAACTTGGTGCACTTCATAACGGATCAGGTTATGCCCTATTAAGGTAACATTCCTGTGAAAGATATGTATTTACAATTTAAATGTAGCATGATCAACAGCGATTGTCAACGCTTTCATTTTTAGACGATTACCAATTGCATCTTTTTTTCATTTTCCATATTATTAGATTAGGTGAGTATTCAACATAAAAATTACAAAATTCCACTGCAATAACTAATCTCCCTCAATGCAATGCTCATTGTGCTAACTTGCCATGTTTGCAATACAATCATACTTACTGCACCTCATATTGTTAGCTGTGTCCTCCGATTAGGTGCCGTTCAGTAGAAAGTGAACTCCCTTCAATGCAATCAACATCCCCATTTAAAATGAAAATAAACAAAAAAAACCGTAGACAGCCTCTGCTGCCACGTTTTACAATGGAGCATTCTCTTTACTTGAAATCATTTGGGGTTTTTTTCAATTATCTTGTTTTTTCATTATCTTTTTCAACTCCCTTACCCTATATCCAATCTTATATTTTAACTAGCGTGTCAATTTTTAATGGATAATCATATCGTTTAAGAAACCTTTAGCCTTTATCCTTCTGACATCCACAATTTCAATAATCCAGCTAAGTTATAAATTTCATTACTAATACAGCAAGAATATAATAAACAGAAGCCAAATTGCCAGAACAATGCACATTCATAGGGCGATATTTCTCGAAAAGAGAAATATCGCCTCCTAGTCTTGCCGTACAGTTTTCAGCTGACGGCTGGAAAGCTAAGATGAAATGTCGTCCCTTTATTTGGCTCACTTTCGATATAAACCTTTCCATGGAGATTTTCGATGATTTTAAAGCTGACCATTAGTCCTAAGCCGTTTCCTGCCTTTTTGGTCGTAAAAAAGGGTTCCCCAAGTTTTTTCAGCTGCTCTTTATTCATGCCGACGCCGGTATCCTGGATGGTGATTTTTATCTCGTCCTCTACCTTTACGGCAATTCGAATGGTTCCGCCTGAGCCCATCGCTTCTATCGCATTTTTGATAAAATTTAAAAATACTTGTTTCAGCTTATTTTCATCGCATTCTATCCTTATATCCTTTTGCTCTGCGGTTAATTCGACTTTGCATTTATTTTTGCGGAGCTGATAATCGAGAATAGACAGGACATTTTCAATAATTGGGATAAGCGGCTTTTTCTCCAGCACGGCAATCGTCGGCTTTGATAGCATCATAAATTCTTCTACAATCGAATTGACTCGTTCAATTTCCTCTAAAATAATATCCAAAAGCTCCTGTCTTGATGGGTCCTGTTCATCCAAGCTCAAAAATTCTGCATATCCTTTAATAGAAGTAAGCGGATTGCGGATTTCATGAGCCACTCCCGCCGCAAGCTGCCCCACTGCCGCAAGTTTATCTTGGCGATGAAGAATTTCTTCTGTTTTTTTCTTTTCGGTAATATCATTGCGGATCGCTAAATATTGATACACTTGATTATTTTTATCCAAAAAAGGAATAATCGTTGTATCAACCCAATAAAAGGTGCCGTCCTTTGCTTTATTGCGGATTTCCCCTTTCCATACCTCTCCATTTGCGATCGTTTTCCATAAATGCTTAAAAAATTCTTTCGAATGATAGCTAGAATTAACAATACGATGATCTTTTCCGATTAATTCCTCCCGTGCATATCCAGAAATCAGGCAAAACTTTTCATTTACACTGGTAATTTTGCCGCGTTTATCGGTAAATGCAATAATGCTGGACTGGTCAAGGGCAAATTTAATATCAACAACTTCTTGAATTTTCTCTTCTAATTGCAGCTGCAGATTTTTTTGCTCGGTAATGTCGCGGCGAATCGATACATATTGATAAGGAATGCCTTTTTTATTTAGAAATGGCACAATGACCGTATCTACCCAATAAAAAGAACCATCCTTCGCTTTATTCAGGATTTCGCCTTTCCATATTTCTCCCTTTCCAATCGTTTTCCATAATTGCTTAAAAAATTCAGGGGGATGGTGGCCAGAATTGACGATTCGGTGTGTCTGGCCAATCAATTCCTCCCGCTTATATTTCGAAATCTCCAGAAACTTATCATTTACATATGTAATAATGCCATTATTATCAGTAAAAACAACAATCGATGATTCATCAAGCGCCTGCTGCATATCCCCTACATTAATTTCTCCTACCGATAATGTTTCGGTAATTAAAGAACTGGTGCCGATTAATCCTCCTAAAATTAAAATAGAAATAAATAAAACGGTATACACAATAAAACTATTATAATAATCAGAAGAAATATGGTTCCAGCCAATCGGTGTTGTATGGCGAATCAAAAGCAGCTGGCTGATAATGGTTACACAAGTCATGACCAAACAGCAAACTGTCCGCACCCATTTTGCAGCAATGAGGCCTTTTTTCGTTTGATAAAAGGAGCGCCAAATAGCATAGGAAAACCCTATAAATAATAATAAAAAACTGATAATTAAGGATAAAACATTATAACGGATCGAGCTGCCGATAGAATAAAGACCAATAATAAATACAGACAGCATCGATAAGGTAAAGAAAAATGCGCTCACATAGATTCTGTGCTTATTATGCTCTTTATCCAGCAATGCATAAAAGGCCATTCCGCTAAAGCAAATGCCGATCAGCATCGATAAAACCGTTATCGGCACTTCATATGAGGCGGTTGCATAAATATTATTGACCATCATGCCAAGAAAACTCATAATCCAAAAGCCAAACCCCATGGAGAAAGTGCTCGCCAAAAAGAGAAAACGGCTGTTTTTTTCTCCGTTTCTTACTAATTGAAATAAATCAAAGGATGTGTAGCATGCTACAAATAATAAAAGAATACTGACAATAAATAAAATGGAGTTATACAATAGTTCTCCTCCTATATAAAAATAGTACAAAATGAAAAACGGAAAGCAGCTTATATATGTATACGGCAAAATGCTCGTGGGAATAAAAAAATATTTCAACTATGATTGTAATGGAAATGTAATATAGAGGAAAGGATTTTTTGCGAGATATTGTTTTAGGTATAGTGTTTTCTGCTTTTATATAGATTATTCTTTTCTATTTTTGCTGCTTTCGCAAATGTTTTTTTATAATTTTTCTTCTCTCCACTTTTTCCCATCATAAATTCCTTTTAATAGAGAACACTTTTAAAAAGGAGTGAAAAACTTGAAAAAACAGCAAACAGAAACTTCAACTATCAAAACAGCCTCCCTCCGTCCCGGCATTCGCGGTGAATCGATTGATGAATTGGCAAGAACGGAAGCTGCCAACAGTATGCTGGCAGAAAAAGAAATCGGCCAGCAGCGCGAAAATTTATAAAAAAGAGAGGCATAGAGAATGGAAACGATTGATCCAAAAAATATCCAAATAGGGGATGAAGTATTTGTCATTTACCATAATCCTCATACTCCAACTGTCGCCAACGTAAAACCGGCAGAAATTGTGCAGCATCCCAAAAATCCAAATGCTGTAGCACTCTTTTTAAATGAAACATTCCATACCATTGAAGATGATGATGCTCTTTTTGAAACAGAACAAGCTGCCCAGACTGCATACAAGGAAATGTATGAGCTAGACAGCGAATCTTATTTTTAAGATAGGGATCTGATCTATTGGATCAGATTCCCTCCCCATTTACAGATTAATTTGCGGCAGTTCTCTCATTTCCATAGACGTTTCATTCCCGCATAATGGACATTTTAAATCATCTGTTGCAAAGTCTTTTCTCATCCAGCCATGACAAGAATTGCATGCATACACCTCTAAATTCATTAAAACATCTTCCGGCTTTTCTTCTGCTGCTTTTCGATTGAAAAATATTGGAATCGCCTCCTTTTTTCTTAGTATGAGCAATTTCCATTATTTTAGTAATTTTTCCTGAAAAATCTTTTTGTCTGTGAAAAAAGGCTGCTGTTACCAAGAATAAGGAAATATTGGTATAGTAGTAAAAAAGGATTTTTTAAAGGAGAAGATCAATGGCAGAAAAACTTTATTATCAGTCCCCTTATCAAACAACTTGGACCACTTCGATTACAGAAAGCTGGGAACAAGACAACCATTTTTACGTAACATTAGCAGAAACTTCCTTTTACCCAGAAGGAGGAGGACAACCTGCTGATACGGGCACCATCAATGGAATCCGTGTCCTGGATGTTCAAATCACTGAAGGAAAAATCATCCACCAATTGCAAAAAAAGCCTGCACAAGCACAAGCGGAATGTGTACTTGACTGGAGTGTCCGCTTTGATCATATGCAGCAGCACACCGGCCAGCATCTATTATCAGCCGTTTTAGAGGAGCTTTATTCGATTGCAACTGTCAGCTTCCATTTAGGAAAGGACTATACGACAATCGATATTGCCGCAGCAAGCTTGGATCAAACTCAGCTGCTTGCAGTCGAAAATCGTTGCAATACCTATATTCAGCAAAACAATGTAATAAAAACCTATTTTATCTCCAAAGAAGAAGCTGGAAATATTCCATTGCGAAAACTCCCTGATGTTGCGGGACCATTGCGAATTGTGGAAATAGACGGCATTGACTATTCCGCATGTGCCGGAACACATGTAGCTGCCACTGGAGAGCTTGGCCTCTTAAAACTTGCAAAAACAGAAAAGCATCGCGGCAACACAAGACTCTTCTTTTTGGTCGGAACAAGAGCAATCCGCGATTATCAGCAATCCCAGCATATATTAGATAGCCTTGGCAGTTTGCTGAACACCAATAAGCACGGCCTGCAGCAGCGCATCGAAAAACAAGAAGCCGACCATAAACTGCTGCTAAAAGAAATTGAACGCTTAAAAGAAGAAAACAGCCAGCATGCCGTGGAAAAACTGCTTTCTGCGCCAAACCGTCTGCTGATCCAACAGGACTTTGACGATAAATCATTAAAAGACTTGCAGCACCTTGCCAAAGCCATTCTTCAGCAAAAAAACTGCCTTGTGCTTTTTTATACATACAGGGAAAATAAACTGCTTTTGCAGCATAATAGCTCCTTTTCTGTGCACTGCGGCCAGCTGTTTAAAGAAAAAATCAAAAGTTTCTGCGGAAAAGGCGGAGGCAATGACACCCAAGCACAAGGAAGCTTTTCCTCACCGCAAGACTTGGACAGCTTTGTTGCCTTCCTTGCCGATGCACTGGCTGAATTAGCATAAAATGGCCTCCTTTTAGAATTAGCATTATAGCCGAAATGCATGGTGCGGAAATCAACCTTCTTTTATCCAAAAATGCACCAAAAGCCTGATAAGCATTTACGCTTATCAGGTTCCCTTTTACTCTTGCACAATGGCTGTTTTTTCTTCTGCTCTTACTTGCTGCAAAACAATTTTAATCATAAAATAAGTGATCTCTTCTGGCAATTTTTCTTTAATTGGCTTTAATTTTTCCGGACCGACCTCTGCAATCACTTTTTTGATCTGTTCTCTTTCTGCATCTGACACAAAGCGGCTCCAATCAATAGCATGGCCTTCTTCGGCGCAGCGCAGCAAATGGTTTTCAATCGTCACCACACTTAAATTTCGCTTGGCGGCAATTTCTTTTACGGTTAATTCTTTTTGCAGTTCTTCTAATGTAAGCAGATGAGAATTTTCCACAAGTGTTTTTTTCTCTTTTTTTGCAATGATTTTCGGCTCCCCTTCTTGCATTGCTTCAGGATGCTCTTTTATATATGTTTGGACAAAGCCCAATATTTCCTCACCATATTTAGTCAATTTATGCTCCCCGATTCCTTTAATCGCCGCTAATTCCCCTCGAGTCTGCGGTATATTTCTGGCAATCAGCTTTAATGTTTCGTCAGAAAAAATAACAAAAGGCGGCACATGCTCTGCTTCGGCCATTTTTTTGCGCACCATACGCAGCGCTTGAAACAATCCACTGTCTTCGGAAAGCTTGACCGTTTCCATTTGTTGTTTGCGAAGCACAATCAGTTTCCCTAACAGCACATCTTTCCCCTTTGCTGTCACCTTTAGTAATGGCAATGATCCTGTTGTTACTTCAATATACGCATCTGAAATCAAAAATTCGATAAAATCGCTCACTTCTTTGGCAGATTGTTCTTTCATAATTCCATATGTTTTAATTTTATCTAATGAAAAATCCAGCAATTTTTTATTTCGTGATCCTGTCAATACTTGGGCAATCATCGTTTTGCCAAACCTTTCGCCCATCCGAATCATGCAGGAAAGCACCTTTTGCGCATCAATGGTCACATCCACCGTCTCACGATTATCGGTGCAATTGGAGCATCTTCCGCATCTATAATCCGTCTCTTCGCCAAAATATTGGAGAATATAGTTTTGCAGACACTCTTCTGTATGACAATAATTAATCATTGCCTGCAATTTATCCAAATCTTGTTTTTGTTTGGCTGGATCCACTGTTGTTTGATCAATCAAAAAACGCTGAATGCGAATATCTTGCGGAGAATAAAGAATAACGCATTCACTTGGCAGCCCATCTCTTCCTGCCCTTCCCGCTTCTTGATAGTAGCCTTCCATATTTTTAGGAAGCTGATAATGAATGCAGTAGCGAATATTGCTTTTATCAATTCCCATTCCAAAAGCGGTTGTAGCGACCATTATTTGGCAATCATCATTAATAAAGCGCTGCTGTTCTGTTTCCCTATCCGTATCCTTCATGCCACCATGATATTTTGCGACCGAATATTTTTTTTTCAGCAGACGGTCATAAAGCTTTTCTACCTCCTGCCTTGTTGCTGCATAAATAATGCCAGATTCCTGTTTATTTTTAGACAAAAAAGAATCAATAAAGGCTAATCGATCTTCACCTTTTATTACAGAAAAAGTTAAATTCTCTCTTTCAAAACCAGTAATTACCGTATTGTTTTCATCTATTTGCAGCTGTGTGCAAATATCTTTTTGCACAAGGGGCGTTGCCGTAGCGGTTAATGCAGCAATAATAGGCTGTTTATGTAATTTATTGATGATTTCCCCAAGGCGAGAATAGCTTGGGCGAAAATCATGGCCCCATTGGGAAATGCAATGCGCTTCATCTACGGCAATAAAGGGAATATCCACTTCATTTAACAGCTCAATAAAAAAATTCCCTTCCAATCTTTCCGGTGCCACATACAGCAATTTATATTTTCCTTGCTTTAATTCTGCTATTCTTTCAGATGCTTCGGCTGCTGTCAGAGAACTGTTGATAAATGTTGCGGGAATGCCAACCGCTGTTAGGGAATCCACTTGATCCTTCATTAACGAAATCAGCGGCGATACTACAACAGTCAGTCCATCAAACAGCATCGCGGGCACTTGATAGCAAATCGATTTTCCTCCCCCTGTAGGCATAATGCATGCTACATTTTCTCCACGCAGCAAATAGTCGATTACCTGTGCTTGTCCCTCTCGAAACTGTTCATAGCCAAAATACTCTTTTAATATCGCCAATGCTTGTTTAAACATTACTTTCATACATCCTCCCATTACATTTTGTTCCTTTTTAAACGGTAAGCAAAAAGAATTTTTTTATTATTCTTTCGTCCATTTCTGCTGAATTTTATTTGCTTCTTCTATAGTAACAGAAACAGACAGATAAGGTGCATCCAGAAAATATGAAAGTTTTCTGGACACTCTCATCTGTCTAAATCAAAAATTATTTTTCTGCAAAATCTCGCATACTATTTTTATATTATAACCAAGCGGCTCCCACGATAATTAATAGGATAAATAAAACAACGATTAATACAAAGCCATTTCCGTATCCACAGCCAGTCGCAACTGGTGCAACTGGTGCTGCATAGCCATATCCTCCGCAGCCGCAAGAACTTCCGTAACCACCATAACCATAAGCCATCTATAGAACACTCCTCTAAAATTTATTAATAACCAAAGCCAATATAACTTGATCCAACAATAATTAATAAAATGAATAGCACTACAAGTAGAGCAAAGCCTCCACCAAAGCCTACTCCAACTCCACCTTCATGATGACCACCCATTTAATCCACCTCCCTCATACACATAAACATAGTATGTAAGAAGAACTTGTCTCGAATGGGCGCTTCTGATTTTTTTTATTATGTATTAAAAATCTCCTATACATCAGAGCATGCTAGAATAAAACATGGTTGATTTTTCGCAATAATAAAAACATCCTCGAAAAATCAACCGCATCCTTTTTAAAAGAAAGGGATAAAGGCTAATGCAGCAATTAATCCTAAAGAAAGACCCCAAGCTGCACCGGCCCATCCCCAGCCGCCGCCCCAGCCAAAGCCGCGGCCGCCTCTATAATAGCCTAAGCCAAAGCCGCCATAATTTCTGCGGCTGCCGCCAAGCGGACGAAGATATACTTTATTGGAAGTTACTCTATCAATAATCCCTGTATGCACTTTTCCATCATGTGTCGTAATCCGCACACATCTGCCAATTCCTTTTGAACATTGATCATAATAACGATTTCCTGACATGTCTACACCCCCATCAGTTTTTGCTTTACGTTACATCCTATGTACAAGTTAAAAAAAGGAATGGACAACCATCTTGGGATAATCGCGGATTTCCTGCTGTTTGTAGACATTTTGCTCAAACGAAACTTTATTGTGAGTATGCACTTTTGAAGGCATCTTTTGTTTCTCTTTGCTTTTTTCCAGCGGTCCCTTTTATTTTTATTCTAAAAAAAGGCTCGCTTTTTCACTATGCGGCGATACGGCAAAAGCGAAACTTTAATCAGCGAAGATTCCACGAGATTTTTCATTTTCTTTCATCATCTCTTAGGCGGAAGGCCAAAAGCTCGTTAAATAGCGATAAATCAAACAGGAGTTTTTTGCATTCTGCCGCCGGGTGCCATCAAATCAAATAAGAATGGAGGAATTTATGTTTTTCTAGCTGGTTTCTCCCGCATATTCCTGCAAAAAATGTACATAATGTAGAAAGGACTGCAAATAGAGGGAATGGACTTTGCTGCAATTTTCCATATAGATAAAAATGATAGCATCCGTACTTATATACATACCCCTATCCGCTTTTCATCTATTTAATCAATAGCTGCGCAGCAGAATAAATCTGCTTAAAAAAACTGGCAAACGGGCATATTTTTTATAAGGAGAGAAAAACATGTTCATTTCAGCATTTTGGGGAGCATTAGCAAGCATGTCCTTATTTATTGGATCCATTATCGGCATAAAGTTTATCCTTCCACAAAAACTGATTGCCTATTTAATGGCACTTGGAACTGGTGTGCTAATTGGCGCCTCCTCCTTTGATCTGTTAATAGAGTCCCTGCATACAAGCGGCATAGCCGCAACCGCTGCCTCTTTTTTAGGGGGAGCTCTTTTATTTACCATTATTGAAATCTATCTATATAAAAAAGGCGGCGCGAACCGCAAACGTTCCCATAAAAAATCGACCAATCATTCTGGATTGGCCATCTATATCGGCACTCTGATGGACGCTATTCCAGAATCCTTAATTATCGGGCTCAGTTTATTAAAAAACCATCAAGTAGATATGCTGTTTATTGTTGCGATTTTTATCAGCAATTTCCCTGAAAGTCTTTCCTCCACGGTTGGATTAAAAAAAGATGGCTATTCCAATCGAAAAATTTTATTTTTATGGGCAAGTGTTGTTGTGATTTCTTCCATCAGCAGCTTAACAGGTTTTATTTTTTTGGAAAATTTTTCAGAAAATGCTACAGCAAACATTGAGGCGTTTGGTGCAGGCGGATTAATTGCAATGGTATGTTCCACCATGCTTCCTGAGGCGTTTGAAAAAGGCGGGCCGATCGTAGGCTTTATTGCATGTGTTGGACTGATTATTTCGTTAGCGCTCACTTCCTTTCCTTAAATCCCCCAGCATTAAGCGCAATTAACGCTAGGGGATAATCGTTATTTCGCCATTCTTTTTTGTTCGAAAGTTAAATGTTTGCCTTTTTTCTCCTTTTTATTAGGGAAAATATACACATTTAAAGCCCCAACAAAAAAAGCTCCTCCTACAATATTTCCCAGCGTTACCGGTATAATATTGTGCAATGCAGACGAAAGCGTAATCGCATCTGGATGGGGGACAATCAAAGCGATGGAAAACAGCGACATATTGGCAATGCTATGCTCATACCCTGACACCATAAAACCAAAAACAATAAGGATTGTGGTCAATATCTTGCCGACATCGCCTTTAATATTCATGGGAAGCCAAATGGCTAAACATACAAGCCAATTACAAAGAATTCCTTTTACAAACAATTCAGATGCAGAGGCGCTCATTTTCGTATTGGCCATCTCCATAAGCCATCGCGATTTTTCCGGCAGATGATAGAGGCCGCTGTAATAAATAAGCACAGCAAAAAACAATGCCCCCACTAAATTGCCAAAATAGGTAGCTGCCCAATTATAGGCTGTGTCTTTCCATGTTGTGGCGCCTTTTAGCGTACTCATTGTAAAGGCCATCGTATTCCCTGTAAATAATTCTCCCCCGCCATAGCTTATCAAAACGAGGGCAATTCCAAAAAACAAACTTGTCACCATATAAGTCGCAGGCGAATGTACGTCCCAAAAAGGCTGTGCCAATTTATAGCAGATCATAATGGCAAAACCAATATAAATGCCTGCAAGCATCGCCTTTGTAAAATAACGCAAAAATGAATCGTCGATAACCGCTTTTTTCTTTAATGCATATTGAATCGCTTTATCAACTGGCTGAATTTCCATATCCTTCTTCACCCTTTCTTTATGGGATCATTATACTGTAAGAGAAGAAGGGAAAGTTTGTGCATTTTTGAACAATCTTTGACATTTTACAGCTTCTTGAAAAAACGAAAAAAAGAAAAAGACTTTCTATCTATCATGCAGACACGTTTACGCAGCATCCTTGAAGAAAGCCTCGATTGGTTAGCGCCAATTGATTATTTTAATGAGAAGTGGAAGAAGTCAGTTTGCTACTTTGCTGTAATGGAACGAGAAATTGGGATTTTGGCTTTGTAAAACTGATTTTAATGCCAGAATTTTTCATTTTATTTACTAAATCCACGAGCTGTTTTTTCGCCATATTATAACTACTCCTTTACGAACAATATTCTTTAATATTACTGATAAATTATGAAAAAAAGATGAACAAAATATAAAGAGTTTATGTATTTTTAGTTTGCGGTTTCTGCCAATAATGGATGCAAGAGATTTATTTAACGCTTACATTATATATTCTAGTGTTAAGCGCTATTCCCTTTATTTTTTTGCTATTTTCTGTTCTTTTTCTTTCTTCCCCTATTTCATACGAATAAACTTCGAAAAGGATTCGCTTTCTTGTCATTAATAATGGTATAATTTTAACGATATTGTATTTTGGAGGAAAATAATTAGATGATAACAGTAAGTAATGTAAGTCTTCGATATGGTGACAGAAAATTATTTGAAGATGTGAATATTAAATTTACCCCTGGAAATTGTTATGGATTGATCGGTGCAAACGGTGCTGGAAAATCTACTTTTTTAAAAATACTTTCCAATGAAATAGAGGCACAAACAGGACATGTTTCCCTTGGCCCTGGTGAACGATTGGCTATTTTAAAGCAAAACCACTTTGAATACGAAGAATTTGAAGTATTAAAGGTGGTTATCATGGGACATGCCCGTTTATATGAAGTAATGCAAGAAAAAGATGCAATCTATATGAAAGCAGACTTTACAGATGAAGACGGCATGAAAGCAGCTGAACTGGAAGGCGAATTTGCCGAGCTAAACGGATGGGAAGCTGAGTCAGAAGCTGCCATACTTTTAAAAGGACTTGGAATCGGCGAAGAGCTGCATACAAAAACGATGGCGGAGTTGACTGGTTCCGAAAAAGTGAAAGTATTGCTTGCACAAGCTCTTTTTGGCCAGCCAGATGTTCTGTTGCTGGATGAGCCGACAAACCATTTGGATATTGACGCGATTCAATGGCTGGAAGAATTTTTAATCAACTTTGAAAACACAGTAATTGTTGTATCACATGACCGTCACTTCTTAAACAAAGTTTGTACGCATATTGCAGACTTAGATTATGGAAAAATTCAAATCTATGTTGGAAACTATGATTTCTGGTATGAATCCAGCCAATTAGCTTCAAAAATGGCTAATGATGCAAACAAGAAAAAAGAAGAAAAGATTAAAGAACTGCAAAGCTTTATTGCACGATTCAGCGCAAATGCATCTAAATCCAAACAAGCGACGTCCAGAAAAAAATTATTGGATAAAATCTCATTGGATGACATCAAGCCTTCTTCCAGAAAATATCCATATGTTGCTTTTACTCCTGAAAGAGAAATCGGCAATGACCTATTGCGCGTCGAAAACCTCTCTAAAACAATTGATGGGGAAAAAGTATTGGACAATATCAGCTTTATTATGAATAAAGACGATAAAATTGCGTTAGTCGGCAAAAATGAAATAGCCAAAACAACACTATTTAAAATATTGATGGGTGAAATGGAACCAGACAGCGGCAGCTTTAAATGGGGCATCACTACATCCCAAAGCTATTTCCCCGCTGACAATTCCAGCTATTTTAATGATACAGACGAAACGCTTGTGGATTGGCTTCGTCAATATTCGCCAAATGACCAAACAGAAAGCTTCCTGCGCGGATTTTTAGGAAGAATGCTGTTTTCTGGCGAAGAAGTGCTGAAAAAACCAAGTGTGTTATCTGGAGGAGAAAAGGTTCGCTGCATGCTTTCCAAAATGATGCTGAGCGGGTCAAATGTTCTTCTTTTAGATGAACCGACAAACCACTTGGACCTTGAATCTATTACAGCGTTAAATAATGGACTGATAAATTTCAAAGGTTCCTTAATTTTCGCATCACATGACCATCAGTTTATTTCTACTATTGCAAACAGAATTTTAGAGATTACACCAAAAGGTCTTGTGGACAAACAAATGAACTATGATGAATATTTAGAAGACTCTGCTGTTCAAAAACAAGTCGCAGAAATGTATAAATAATGATAAAAAAGAAACCGTGCCAAAACCATTGGCACGGTTTCTTTTTATTTTCTTTTTTTGGAAACAAGCATTGTTACTTGAGCAGAAGTAAAAGGCAGAGACGATTTTTTTCGATAGCCTAAATATCTTGGCTCCCATGTATCGCAAAATTTATTTTTAAAATTACGCAAGCCTTGAAAATGATAAAAAGCATGGCCATGATGAAAAATTTGATCAGCAATTTTTTCACTTAAAAAGGAAAATCTTGAAACACCTAAATTCGATAATGGCGCCATGCCGAGATTGCAGATGCTCGCATTTTTCCCTTTTAAATAATCAAAACTGTGCAAAAATAAAAAATCCATAACACCTGCTTGCGCAGAAGGCAGACTGCGCATCAAATCAATCGAATAAATATCATTTTCCTCCATCATTGCCGAACTTAATGTAACAAAAGCTATAATATGCTGATCAGGATTTTTCACATAAGCAATTGCTGTTGTCTGCAGATAGGCTTCATCGAAAAATCCAAGAGAAAAGCCTTTTTCCATTCTTCCCTGCAGCCATTCATCGCTTACATACCTTAAGCCTTTCAAAAGCTCTTTCGGATGGTGCTGCTCCGAGATTTCGACCACATAGCCCTCTCGTTCAAACTTATTTTTTAAAGCCCGCTGATTTTTCATTTTTTTTCCTGTTAAAGAAAATTTCTGTAAATCAACATGCCCCTCTTCCCCAAGCTTAAAAAAATCATAGCCATTGCCATGCAAAAATGGCAGCATTCGTTTACTTGTTTCATAAAAAACAGGGGTATACCCATAAATATCTGCCTTTTCGTATAATTCTTCAATCGCTTTAAGAAAATATGCTTCTTCCCCAATCGGATCCCCTAAAACAACCAGTTTATCTGCATACGTCTGATAGGAAAAAAGCACATTGCGGTCACTGTTCCAAAATATATATTTATCATGCAAAAAAATCAAATGAGACAGCGTCGTTCCTTTATATGTATGTAAATGCTCCCTAATCTCCTCTTCCTGCTCTTTAGAGGATATGTTATAAAAATTTTTTGGCTTATTAATCAAATAGCCTAAAATGATAATGATAAAGGCGATAAACAACCCTATCGCTGCACTGGAAAACAGGCTTTTGGCATCCTTTAATACATATGATGCAAGAAAGGACGGCACTTTCAATTGGCTTGACGGCAAACTTAAATAGCCTAAAAGCAAATAGCCAAACGTAAAAAGGGCAATAATCATCGTATCAAACAAAATTTTTCCCCATGTCAGCACAAAACTTTCGCGATAAAATCTTCCTTTAGACAGCACAAGCAAAATGATGACCCCAATAATCACCAGCGCTTCTTCATAATCAAGCCCTTTTAAAAATGTTGATAATGCTGCAATAATCAGCACAAGCAATGTTAAATGATATGTCCGCTTCTCCCTGTATTCTATTCCCCGCGCCAGCCCAAGCAGCACAAAACCTGCCCCGACGGATACATGGTGGGTAAAATTCATTACTTCCATGCTTAAAAGCTTTTGAGAAATCTGCAGCCTTGAAAGAATTCCTGGCAGTGCAGCAGACACCAGCAAGATAATACCTGAAACAAATACGAGCAGCGTTAAAAAGAAATGACTAATATTTTCAATAATTATTTTGGGAATATTGCTCCAGTATTTATTCCATTTTCTCCATAAATCTCTGATAAACAAAAGCAATGCGACAAGAAAAGGAAGGAAATAATAGCCAATGCGATATAATAATAGAACAACAATCAGCTTTTCTGTCGGTACGCCCAAATAATCGAATCCCCACAAAAACACTAAGTCAAAGCTTCCTATTCCACCTGGAATCATACTAACAATTCCTGCACATACCGCTATCAAAAAGATTTTAATAAAATCCCAAGCAGCAACAGGCAAGTCCATCAATATCGCCAGCGAATATAAATAAGAAAAAACAAAAATCCATTCCACCAATGATGTCATAATGAGCTGAATAGCAAGCTTTGGAGAATGGATCAACTCGTGCAATTTTGTTTTTTTTATGAAAAAGCAAATAACAAGAACCGGCAAAATCAGCCCCACAATTACAACAGCAAAAAATAAGAGCAAATGATTTTGAACCAAAGGCATCTTCCAGCCATCAAAAAAGACAAGCCAAGCAAGAATGCTGATTCCGGTTAAATAAAACATCGTCACAGATGCAATGCCTTTTAACAGGATTCTTTTGTCTTTTTCATACTTTTGATAAAAATAGGTGCGCAGCGCTACTCCAATTAAGCCGCCAAAGCCGAGCAGATTGGAAAAGGAATTGCTGATCAGCGAATATTTCGCCAGTCTTTTTTTCGGGATATCCACCTGCAGCTGCTTGCTTAAAATCACATCATAAAAAAACATCGGTGTTATGGCCACAAAGCCGCCAATCACAATATAAGCAATCATAAAAGGATTTAATTTATTCAAATATTTTTGCAATAAATGCATATCAATAGATGCAATCATATCCCGAAGCTCCATGGAAACCAGCAGCAAAAGCGTGACAGGAAATAACACCTTTAATACAGACAAGAAACGTTCTTTAGTAAAGAAAGACATTTTTTCACCTCGATTAATGCGTCCTTTTGGGCCGATACTTGTTTATGCAGACTACTTTATCATATCGCAAAACCACCTCAGCGGAAACATTTATTATTTTCCGACAGAAGACTCCCAACTCAAGCGTCAGCTAAGTGAAGCAGTGCAATACAAGAAGTTCTTTTAATCAGGATAATCTTTCATTTTTTCCTTGTATACCACCAGTATGGGCTAGTTGGTTTTGGTTTAACCCTTTTATCTCCCCTTTAAGTTCACCGCTTCCAAACTATTATATAACAGATTTCATTTATACTAAAAAACATATATAACAGATCGTTTGTGCAATAATAACTATCTGACATATTTTTTTAGACAAGTTGGCTAAAAAGCTGTAGCATTGCTAGCGTTCACACTTCCGCCACAGAAACTTCGCAAGATGTACATATTTTTGTGAAATTAATCACATAAAATCTGTTATAGTTAATTTAGCAAGAAATTAATACACTGTATTATTGTTTTTTATAAACTGATGAGGTGATTAAAATGGAAAAAGTGGAAACTAACTACTGGGAAGGATTTAAAAGCGGCACATGGGAGCAAGAAGTAAATGTTCGCAATTTTATCTTAAAAAACTTTAAACCTTATTATGGAGATTCTACTTTCTTATCTGGTCCAACTTTAGAGACCACTCAATTATGGGAGCAAGTGCTGGAACTTTCTAAAGCTGAAAGAGAAAGAGGCGGCGTTTACAATTTAGATACTGATATTGTTTCAACAATTGTTTCACATGGTCCTGGATATTTAGATAAATCAAAAGAAAAAATTGTCGGGGTTCAAACAGATGAACCATTCAAACGTTCTTTTCAGCCAAACGGTGGAATCAGAATGGCTGTGCAAGCATGTGAGTCTTATGGCTATAAAGCAAGCGAAGATTTGGAAAGGTTTTTTACTGAACACCGCAAAACACATAATGCCGGCGTATTTGATGCTTATACAGATGAAATGCGACTAGCAAGAAAAGCAGCGATCATCACTGGCCTTCCTGATGCATACGGCCGCGGAAGAATTATCGGCGACTACCGACGCGTTGCATTATATGGCGTAGATTTCCTAATCGAGCAAAAACAACTGGACAAAAAAGCAACCAGTTCCGTAATGTCAGAAGACACAATCCGCTTAAGAGAAGAAGTTTCTGAGCAGATTCGCGCACTAAATGAATTAAAACAATTAGGAGCAAGCTATGGATTTGACTTGTCCCGTCCAGCAGCAAACACATTAGAAGCATTCCAATGGCTATATCTTGCCTACCTTGCTGCCATTAAAGAACAAAATGGTGCAGCAATGAGCTTAGGGCGCGTTTCCACTTTCTTGGATATTTATATTGAAAGAGATTTGGAAAACGGTACATTAACAGAAAAAGAAGCACAGGAAATTGTCGACCATTTCATTATGAAGCTTCGTTTAGTAAAATTTGCTCGTACGCCTGACTACAACGAATTATTCAGCGGCGATCCAACATGGGTGACCGAATCAATCGGCGGCATGGCAAATGACGGAAGACCTTTAGTTACGAAAAACTCTTTCCGCTTCCTTCATACATTAGATAATTTAGGGCCGGCTCCAGAGCCAAACTTAACAGTGCTATGGTCTACTCAATTGCCTGACAACTTTAAAAAGTTCTGTGCGCAAATGTCGATTCAAACAAGCTCCATTCAATATGAAAATGATGATATTATGAAACCGCAATGGGGCGACGACTATGGCATTGCATGCTGTGTATCCGCAATGGAAATCGGAAAACAAATGCAATTTTTTGGTGCACGCGCCAACCTTGCTAAATGTCTGCTTTATGCAATCAATGGCGGAAAAGATGAAAAGCTGAAAGTTCAAGTTGGCCCTACTTTTGCGCCAATCACTTCTGAATACTTAGACTATGATGAAGTAATAGAAAAATTCGATAATATGATGGAATGGCTTGCAGGCCTTTATATCAATACATTAAATGTTATTCACTATATGCATGATAAATACAGCTATGAACGAATTGAAATGGCACTGCATGATACAGAAATACTGCGCACTATGGCAACAGGAATCGCTGGATTAAGTGTTGTCGCTGACTCTTTAAGTGCGATCAAACATGCAAAAGTAAAAGTAATTAGAGACGAAAATGGCATTGCCGTTGATTTTGAAACAGCAGGCGATTTCCCTAAATACGGAAATAATGATGATCATGTAGACAACATTGCTGTAAGTATTGTAGAAAGCTTTATGAAAAAATTGCGCAAACATGCAACATACCGCAATTCATTGCACACAATGTCTATTTTAACGATTACTTCTAACGTAGTTTACGGTAAAAAAACAGGCAATACACCAGATGGCCGCCGTGCAGGAGAGCCATTTGCGCCTGGAGCAAACCCAATGCATGGACGAGATACAAAAGGAACGCTTGCTTCCCTTTCATCTGTTGCAAAACTGCCATATGACTATTCATTAGATGGCATTTCCAACACATTCTCTATTGTGCCAAAAGCATTAGGCAAAGACGAGGATGTTCGTGCAGCCAACTTAGTGTCCATCTTAGACGGATATGCTGTAAAAGCAGGACATCATCTGAATGTAAATGTATTTAATCGCGAAACATTAATGGATGCAATGGAACATCCTGAATTATATCCACAATTAACCATTCGCGTATCCGGTTATGCTGTTAACTTTATTAAATTGACACGCGAACAGCAAATGGATGTCATTAACCGCACATTCCATGAATCTATGTAACAACTTGTTTAGCTAGGCAGTAATGAGGGAAGACAGCGGTCGCTTAGCACCTCTCTCTTCCCTCCACTGGTTGCTTTATTTAAAAGGAGGAAAACAGTTATGAACGGCAATATCCATTCAATTGAAACTTTTGGCACAGTAGATGGTCCAGGAATACGGTATGTTATTTTTACACAGGGCTGTTTGCTGCGCTGCCAATTCTGCCATAATGCAGACACTTGGGAAATTGGCACAGGAAAATCCATGTCTGTAAAAGAAATTATGGATGATTTAACAACATATCTTCCCTTTATTGAGGCATCCGGCGGCGGCATTACTGTAAGCGGCGGAGAACCCTTATTGCAGATCCCCTTTTTGATTGAGTTATTTAAAGAATGCAAAAAAATAGGAATTCACACTACCGTTGATTCTTCTGGCGGCTGCTACTCTAAAGCGCCTCATTTTCAAGAGCAGCTAGAGGAATTGATGAACTATACGGATTTGATTCTGCTAGATTTAAAGCACATTGATCGAAAAAAACATATTTCTTTAACGGGGATAGGCAATGATCATATATTATCCTTTGCGAGCTATCTTTCAGAGCGTCAGATTCCGGTATGGATACGACATGTTCTTGTTCCTTCTATTAATGATAATGAAGAAGATCTGCAAAACCTAAGCAACTTTATTTCTACGTTATCCAACGTGGAAAAAATTGATATTCTGCCATATCATAAATTAGGTGTTTATAAATGGGAAGCATTAGGTTTAGAATATCCCTTAAAAGATATCGAACCCCCAAGCGAAGAATCCGTCCAATTTGCCTATAGCATCCTTGCTAATTCTTCCATACAGCCAAATCACGACACCACCGCATAACTGCATAGCTTAAAGGGGGCATCCGATTATGGATGCCCCCTTTAAGCTATGCTACTTAATCTTTTTTGTGATGTTTTTTATGTTTTTTATGTTTATGCTTGTCCCCTACAGTAATTTCGTATTCAAAATGAAACGGAATATTTAATAAAATTAAATCTACATCTAAATCAATAATTTTTAACATGCTTCGCTCCCCCTTCCAACTTAAAAGTTTTCTTTTGCAATAATATAGTATGAAAAAACTCTGAATATGCTTGTACCAAAATACTATATTTGCCATTTGAAAAATAAAATTCCCCCCATAAAGTGAAACTTCAATCAGTGCGGTTTTCCGCGTCCCCTACTGATTGTAGCCTAAGGCCTATAGGATATAAGGTCACACAAACGTTGCCACAGGATGTGACGCCCTTAGCCCGTTTTCTTTTATATCAGGCTTTTACTGGCAAGTTTCTTCCCACCTAGATTGCTCGTTTTCTCTTACACTCCCTTAGGTGAAGGTCAAGCTCCCGTTAAATAGTGAAAAAAAGCGCCTTAAATGCTGCATATGCACTTTAAGACGCTTCTTTCTTTTCTGCTGCTATTCTTTCCACCATGCATCAAACATTGATACCGGCACTGTTCGTTTATGCTGTGTCACAAGATATCTTGCTTCGATTTTTTCGGCAATCTCTTTTGCCACTTCTTTTCCTTCTAAATAATCATCCAATTGATCATAAGAGATACCTAGTTCTGTTTCATCTGCTTGTCCTGGTTTTGCATCAAGGAGATCCGCAGTCGGCACTTTTAAATAAATGGCTTCTTCTGCACCTAGCGCTTGCAGCAATTGTTTTCCTTGGCGTTTGCTTAAGCCCGTTAATGGCAGAATATCTGCCCCGCCATCACCATATTTAGTAAAAAATCCTGTTACTGCTTCTGCGGCATGGTCTGTACCAATTACCAGCAGGTTTTCTTGGCCACCGATTGCATATTGGGCAATCATTCTCATTCTCGCCTTTACATTTCCTTTATGGTAGTCTTTTAAAGGCTCTTCTGCGATCTGGTCATATTCTTCTTTTATTGCATCTACAGCTGACTTGACATTAAATACGTATTCTTTGTCTGCTTGGATAAATGTAAGCGCACGCTGTGCATCCGCTTCATCCGCTTGTGTACCGTATGGCAGGCGAACAGCTACAAATTTAGCATCATATCCTTCTGCACGCAATTCTTCTGCTGCAAGCTGCGCTAATTTTCCTGCCAAAGAAGAATCTTGTCCCCCGCTGATTCCTAGTACAAAGCCCTTTGCTTTTGTCTTTGTAAGATAATTTTTTAGAAACTCTACTCGATTTTTAATTTCCTCTTTTGCATTGATTTCCGATTTAACATGCAGATCTGAAATAATTTGTTTTTGCAGGCTCATATTAAATTCCTCCTTCTAATCATTTCGTTTAATTGCATTTTTTACTTCTTCGATATGCTTCATTTTATTTTCCCAGCATTTCGGACTTAAATCCACCGGGTACTCTTCTGGGTTCAGCGAACGCTTATACTCATCCCATAATACCTCTAAATTCTCTTCGGCAAACTTCTGAATCGCAAAAATATCTGGAGATTGGTAAATTAATTCGCCATTTTTAAAAATATCTGCATGAATATCTTTTGCGATAAAGTTGGTGACAAATTTGCTGATATACGTATGGGTTGGATGGAACATTTTTAAACGCTCTTCTGTTTCGGGGTGCTCTGTCTCTAAACAAATATAATCTCCTTCTGACTTCTGATTCATACTGTTAATAATGCGGTACACTCTTTTGATTCCTGGTGTCGTCACTTTTTCAGGATTGCCGCTAATTTTAATCGTATCCTGCATCTTGCCTGTTTCATCCTCTATGGAAACAAGCTTATACACCCCGCCTAAAGCAGGCTGGTCAAAAGCAGTGATTAACTTTGTGCCAATTCCCCAAATGTCAATTTTTGCCCCTTGTGCCTTTAAGTTCATAATGGTGTATTCATCCAAATCATTGCTTGCCACAATTTTTGTTTCCGTAAAACCAGCTTCATCCAGCATCTTTCTCGCTTCCTTGGAAAGATACGCAAGATCGCCGCTGTCTAGGCGGATTCCTAAGAAATTAATGTTATCTCCTAGTTCCTTGGCTACTTTAATGGCATTTGGCACGCCGGATTTTAATGTATCGTATGTATCAACTAAAAATACACAGTCTTTATGGCGTCTGGCATATTTATGAAAAGCTGTATATTCATCGCGATATGCTTGAATCATCGAATGGGCATGTGTGCCAGAAACGGGAATTCCGAATAATTTGCCTGCCCTTACATTTGATGTAGACGCAAATCCCCCGATAAATGCCGCTCTTGTGCCCCATAATGCAGCATCCATTTCCTGCGCTCTTCTGCTGCCAAACTCCATTACGATGCCTTCTCCAATCACATGCTTAATTCTTGAAGCTTTTGTGGCAATCAATGTTTGATAGTTCACAATATTAAGAAGCGCTGTTTCAATTATTTGTGCTTGAGCAAGAGGTGCTTCTACCCTAACTAATGGTTCATTTGCAAACACAATTTCGCCTTCTACAACCGAACGCAAATTGCCTGTAAATCGAAATTCCTTTAGATAGTTTAAGAAATCTTCTTTAAACCCTTGTTTTCTTAAATAGGCGATGTCTGTTTCTGTAAAGCGCAGATTTTCTAAGTAATGAATGATTCTTTCTAAACCAGCAAAAACGGCGTATCCATTATCAAAAGGAAGTTTTCTAAAATATACCTCAAATACAGAATTTCTTTCCGAAATGCCATCTTCCCAATAAGTTTCTGCCATATTAATTTGGTAAAGATCTGTATGTAGCATTAAACTGTCGTCTTCAAATTTATAGCTCATGTTTGTCCTCCAAGATTCTCTTAAAGCGCACTGTCTATTTGATAATAGTGGCTCCTAATGTCTCTTTAAAATGCTCTAGCGCCCACTCATGGCCGCTTTTGTTAAAAGATGCAACAGCATGTTCATAGATATTCAGCTTATATCCAAGATTATAAGCATCTACCGCTGTATGAAGCACACAAATATCTGTGCACACCCCAACTAAATATATATCCGCAATATTTCTTTCTTGCAGCTTAATATGCAGATCTGTGCCTGCAAATGCGCTATATCTTGTTTTATCCATCCAATGTACATTCGAAAAATGTTGATGCTCCTCATATAATTGTTTTAACGCTCCATATAAATCCCGCCCGGCTGTCCCTTTGATATTATGGGGCGGAAATAATTTGGCTTCTGGATGAAAAGGATCATTCTCATCATGCAAATCAATGGCAAAAACAGTATAATCTCCCGTTTCTATAAATTGTTTTGTTATATGCACTAAGTTTTCCTCTATCTCAATTGCCGCCTCGCCACAAGGCAAATTTCCTTCGACAAAATCAAACGTATAATCAATATTAATTAGCGCTTTCACTGACTCCCCCTCCTTTTTCTAAAACGGACATTATAAATATGGAAATTATTATATCGAATTTCCTCACCTTTTGCCATGATTTCTTCTTTTCTTATAGCCTTCTTTTCTTGCCTGCAAAAGGAATTTAAACGTTTTCATAGGTTTATGAATACACTAATCATATAAAACCATTTACCTATTTATTCTTATCATACACCTAATAAAGATTTTTTAAAGGAGGAATTTGATGAACGTCAGAATGTATGCCGCCTTATTTTTTGCTGTTATTCTCTTTATTATAACGCCATTGCACCTATTTTTAGAAAACAAAGCAAATGACAACAGAAACGACCAGCACCTTATGATTTGTCTAAAAAAAGACTCTCCGAATCCTATTTTTTTCTTGCATGCAAAAGAACAGACAAAACCGATGCTTGAACCACACTTGCAGCGCTATTGCCTAATGATGGACACACAAAAAGGCGCTGAATAAACGCCTTTTTTGTTGCTTTTATTTGTTAGCTTTTTAGAAAGCATTCATCAATTTGCCACGCTCTTTTAAAATTTAGCCGTCCACCACTGCTCGTCATTGCTTTCTGTTCCCCTATTCGGTATAATTTTATTGTTGAATACTAATAGAGGTGTATAAATGATTGATTTTTTAATAGATCTAACAAACATCCCAAGTTACCAAACCATTTACATTACTATTCTAGTAAGTTTGATGGTGAAATATTTTTGGGTAACAAATGTACAAACAACGGTAAGTTATAATGAGGCATTAGAACAGCATATACATTTTCAAGCATCCATTGCTATCATAAACCTTAATGTCCAACAATATAATACACCAATCTTGCACTGGATTTGCAAAAACATTCGCAAACGTGTAAAAAGCAGTGTAGATGATCCGGAAAAGCCTAATTCCCTCCTTCTATTTTATTAAACTATGAAATGAAAATGGAGGAATTTTTTTGAAAAGGTCATCTAAACAATTACTTTTATTTATTGTGTTAACTATTTCTGCTATACTTTTATCTGCTTGCTCATCATCGTCATCATCCCAAGGAGCAAACAGCAATGGTTTTTTCCATCATTATGTGGTGGAGCCATTCGCCGCTTTAATTCATGGGACTGCTGAACTGTTTAACGGCAGCTACGGTCTTGCGATTATTTTGATTACATTAGTGATTCGTTTAATTTTAATGCCGCTTATGTTAAAACAATATAAAAAGCAGCAAATCATGAAAGAAAAAATGGAAATCATTAAACCGGAAATGGAAAAAATCCAAAAAAAACTAAAAGCAACAAAAGATCAAAAAGAACAGCAAAAACTGCAGGCAGAAATGATGGGATTATACAAAACTCATGGCGTTAATCCTCTGTCAATGGGCTGTTTGCCGATGATTATCCAAATGCCGATCTTAATGGGCTTTTATTATGCGATAAGAGGATCAGAAGAAATTGCCACACATACTTTCCTTTGGTTTAACTTAGGGCATTCTGACTTGATTTTGACTGCGATTGCAGGCATTGTCTATTACCTGCAATTTAGAGTGTCCCAGCATTCTTTGCCAGAAGAACAGCAAAAGCAGATGCGGATAATGGGACTAATTTCGCCTATTATGATTGTTATGGTTTCTTTAAATGCACCAGCTGCTCTTCCTCTCTATTGGACAGTCGGCGGTATCTTTTTAATCTTGCAATCTATGTTAGGCAAAAAGCTGTATCCGCCTAAAGCAAATGCAGCAGCCACACTGAAAACAGAAAAATAAGCAAAAAACTGTTGGAATTTTTCCAACAGTTTTTTTGCTTTACATAAAGTGAAACTTCAATCAGGCTTTTACTCAGCTAGTTTCTCCCACCTGGATTTTTCTTTTTCTTTCCTAATCTCGAGATAGGGTCAAAAGCCCATTAAATAGTGATGAAACTCCCTGTCCAATAGCCTAAAAATGCAAATAAAATGCCTCCTATAAAGGAAAAAAAGATATACTGCAGAAATCCTTTCTTTTGGTGAGCCAAAACAAGCTGCACTCCTTCCACAGCCAATGTAGAAAAAGTCGTAAAAGCGCCTAAAAATCCGATTCCAAACAGGAGATACGGCAAATTTTCCACCCGCAATCCGACTAAAAGCCCAAGCAAAAATGAGCCGAGCAGATTGATGATAATGGTTGGCACCGGAATAGCAAAAGAATAATGTTTTTTTATTAGATTAATAAATGCAAATCGACACATGCTGCCCACAAAGCCTCCGATGGCAACGACAGCAATTTTTGTAATCATACTCTCTCTCCTCTAGCTCTATTCTGATATCGTTTCGCTGCAGTATGCATGCCGAAAAAGGCTGCCAATAATCCCAGAGCCATACTCGCAGCTATATAAAGCAATGCCTCTAAATAGGCATTGCTTTGCAATAAATGCAGGGTATCAACGCTGAATGTCGATAATGTCGTAAAAGAACCGATAACACCCGTTCCAAGCGCTGCACTGATTTCTGGCCGCACCTTTTTTTCCTTAAAATAGATGGTCAAAAATCCCAGAATAAAAGAACCTGTTAGATTAATGGCAAAAGTTTGAACAGGGTAAACCGAAGCAATCGGAATAAGACTGACTAAAAATCTTGCTAAACTGCCTATGATGCCCCCTATCCCAACATACAGATAAATCATTGACATTTTCTCCTTTTTATTTAGTTTGCGGGTTTGCTTTTCCTCTATAAAGGGACACTTCCATCCATGGGAGTTATCACGAATCCACTAGAGTTCTCGTTTTTTCTCCATATCCCTCTGGCAAGATTAAATAGTGATTAAACATGCCTACATATAAAAAAGGAAGAAACATTTTGTTTCTTCCTTTTTTATTATGCTTCTTGGAAATAGTCTTTGTAAAAACCGCCCACTTTTCCAGAATTGTCAATAATAAAATAAAATTCTTCCGTTTCATTTTTTACTTCATATGCTTTTCCAGCAGTCAGCACTCTATTCACAATATATTTATTTGCATCTGTATGTACACAAGTTACTGTTTTTACTGTTGGTTTTTGCTCCCATGTTTGATGGATCATATCTTATTCGCTCCTTTCCTATTATTACTCTCATAGTATAAAGGGAATGGATACAACCCGCAACCTCCTTCTTGCTTACGAAACTAATTTCTTCTCTTCAGCTACATCAAGCTGAATTTTATTCTGTTCAAATGTAAACCATTTTCCTGTAATCGCCTGTTGAAATGTTATATAGCAAATTCCATTAATCCAATCTAATCGTTTAAATTGCATATTTATATAATGATTATTTTCATAAGTGATTTCATACATATAATCTTCTGTTTGGATGTGCATTAGATGACCCTCTTTCTGTAGAAGATGTTCTAATTATATTTACCACCGCTTGCTGAAAATAAAACCTTTCAGCAAATATTATGTTATACCAATATACCAATCCCTCTGATAAGATTGTTTCTCGGTTAATCCCTTTTGCGCATCTCTTCCACCAATGACCAATTGCCATGAACAATTTCTTCCTTCAACATTTCTGGCTGCAGACATATATACACATATGCCTTAAAACGGCTTGTCTTTGTAAATGCCTCTATTTCGACCCGCTCATACAAATTATCGTCGCCGCCAGGAAAATAATCTTCAAATTCATCGAGTATCGGCAAATCCTTTGTCGGAACTTGATAGATTTCTCCATGCACTTTCCTGCTTTTGTCGAGAATCAAAAAAGGATAGCCGACAAATCCATCATATAATTTTCCATATATCCAGGCATCCATCGCTAAACAAGGGTAATGTTTCATCATCTCATGGTTTTTTTCCTGTTTTTTTAAAGAGCCATACACAAATACATTCACTACATGATCCATCTGCTCTATTCCTTACGCTCGAATTATTTTAATATAATAGTTTCGGTTTCTTGGTCCGTCAAACTCACAAAAATAAATGCCCTGCCATACCCCTAAAAGCAGTTTCCCCTCTGAAATAAGAATCGTTTGGGAAGCTCCTACCGTACTTGCTTTCATGTGCGCTGCTGTATTTCCTTCCATATGGCGGTCCTGTCCCCTTTCCCATGGATACACTTCATCAAAACGCCTCAGCATATCTTTGACCACATCTGGATCGGCATTTTCATTAATCGTTATTCCTGCAGTCGTATGGGGACAATAAACAATCGCCATCCCTTCTGCGATTGTTTCTTTCGCAATGGCTTCTTCCACTTTATCAGTTATCTCAATAAACATATCATGGCTTTTTGTCTGCAAAGATTGTTTGTAAATCATTTTTACTGCTCCTTTCTTTTCTTTTGTATAGTATAACTTCTTCCTGCAATCAAAATCCCCTCCTTCTTCCTTGATTCTTTACATGACTTTACATTTTCTTTACACTGCTTCTTTTAGCTTTTAATAGGGAAAAAATTATAGTAAGATGAACTTGTTAGAAAATTCAATCCATTTTATTTTAGGAGGATAAAGCATGAAAATTATGAGCAATCAGCAGTTGATCTTCTCTTATCGTGATGCATTAAAGACCGGAAATGAAAAGGAATGGGTTTCTATTTTAAAAGATGAGCTTATTCGGCGCGGAATGGAAATTAAAAAGCTTGGGTAGCCATTGATTTTCTGCAGACATGCCGTTTAAATCTAGCAGCCTGGCAAAATATAAAAAGGGGCCTATCTTCCTGCTGCCTAAAGCCTGCTGGAAGGGAAGAACCCTTTTTTATTTGGCTGTTCTTGTAAATATCAAAAGGGCATAATTGATTGGAGCATCCTTTTGCTCCAATCAATTGCTTTTCAACGGCCGGAAAAAACATAACCTCTTTCAAGCCAACTATCTTTTCGAAAAATTTTTAGCTTTATGCTTCAAACAGCAAAGATTCTGGATCTTCCAACAGTGCTTTGATTCGCGCTAGGAATGTTACGGCTTCTTTGCCATCGATAATGCGGTGGTCATAGGATAATGCCAAGTACATCATCGGACGGTTTTCCATCGTTGTTTCATCGATTGCCACAGGGCGAAGCTGAATTTTATGCATTCCTAAAATCCCTACCTGCGGGCCATTTAAGATAGGCGTAGATAAAAGGGAACCAAATACCCCGCCGTTTGTAATCGTAAATGTGCCTCCTTGCAAGTCGCTTAATGCGAGTTTATTGTTTCTTGCTTTTTGCGCAAATTCGCTGATATCACTTTCGATTTCCGCAAAGTTTTTCCGGTCTGCATCTCTTAATACTGGGACAACAAGCCCTTCATCTGTTGATACCGCAATGCCGATATCATAATATTTTTTCAAAAGGATTTGATCTCCTTGAATTTCAGCATTTAACAGCGGCGATTTTTTCAAACAAGCCACAACCGCTTTGGTGAAGAAAGACATAAAGCCGAGTTTGATGTCATTCTCTTTTTGGAATTGGTCTTTTCTGCGGCTTCTTAGTTTCATGATATTGGTCATGTCAACTTCATTAAAGGTTGTCAGCATGGCTGTATTTTGCTGTACATCCAATAGTCTTGACGCAATGGTTTGTCTTCTTCTAGACATTCGAATTCTTTCTACAGGCTTTTCATCCTTCACTTCGCTGGCAAGTATTGCTTGGCGCTGTTCCGGTTTTGATGCCTGCGGTTTTGGTTTTTCCGGCGCTGCTTCATATGCAGCTACATCATGTGCCCGTACTCTTCCAAGCGGATCGGTTGTTTGAATGCTGTTTAAATCAATGCCTTTTGTTCTGGCCATTTTTCTGGCAGCAGGTGAAGCAATTGGTTTTTGCTGGTCTTTTTCTTGTGTGCTTGTTTTTGCCTGAACAGGCGCTTCTACTGCCTGCTCCGGTTCTTTTACGGCAACTGCTTCAAGAGTTTGCGCTGTTTGACTTGGTGCAGTGCTGCCTGTATCTGAAACAATCGCAATCGTTTCTCCCACAAGCACAGTATCCCCTTCTTGTGCTTTTAATTCTTGGACAATCCCGCTTTCTTCTGCGATAATTTCCACATTTACTTTATCTGTTTCTAATTCAACAATATATTCCCCTTTTTCTACATACTCTCCCGTTTTTTTCAACCATTGTGCGACAGTTCCTTCAGTAATCGATTCAGCAAGTTCTGGTACTTTAATTTCAGCCATTTTAAAATCCCCCTCATATTCACTCAAAAGATAATGCTTCTTTAATGATTCTTGCTTGGTCCTTACGATGTACATTTGGATCTCCCTCTGCTGGAGAGGATCTTCTTCTTCTGCCAATATACAATAGCGATGCTGCATCTGGTAGTATCTTTTTGATTCGTGGTTCCATAAAGCTCCATGCACCCATATTCATCGGTTCTTCTTGTACCCACACCACTTCCTCTAGATTGCTGTAGCGGAAAAGAATCTCTTTTAATTTATTCTCCGGAAATGGATAAATTTCCTCTACTCTTACAATATGCAGAACATCTTGATTTTCGACCGTATTCAGTGCGGTATGAAGATCAATTGCCATTTTGCCTGTTGCAAGGATAATCCGCTTCACTTTGTCTTTCTTTTCTCCAAGACCTTTTTCCTCCAATACAGATTGGAAGCTGCCTTCGCTCAGCTCAAGATCAGTGGAAGCTACCTCTGGATTTCGAAGCAGGCTTTTTGGCGTCATAATCACTAACGGTCTTACTTCCTCTTTATTTAATATTGCTGCCTGGCGTCTTAAGATATGAAAATATTGCGCAGCGGATGACAGATTGGCAACTGTCCAGTTGTTCTCTGCTGCAAGAATTAAGAATCTCTCGAGTCTGGCGCTGGAATGTTCTGGCCCTTGTCCTTCGTATCCATGTGGGAGAAGCATGACAAGTCCTGATTTTTGTCCCCATTTTGCGCGGCCTGCTGCGATAAACTGATCAAAAATAACTTGGGCAGCATTGGCAAAATCACCAAACTGCGCTTCCCACAGCACTAATGTTTCAGGAGCAAACACATTGTAGCCATATTCAAATCCAAGAACGCTCCCTTCAGACAATGGACTATTATGCACAGCAAAAGATGCTTTTGCTTTTGATAATCGATGCAATGGCGAATATGCTTCTCCTGTCTGATAGTCATGGAGCATAATATTTCTTTGGGCAAATGTTCCGCGCTCTGAATCCTGTCCGGATAAGCGAATTGGCGTTCCATCCTTTAGGATGCTGGCAAATGCTAATGTTTCAGCATGTCCCCAATCAATTTTTCCATTTCCTTCAAAAGCATCTTTTCTTCTTTGCAGAATCTTTGCAAGCTTTTCAAACACTTGGAAATGATCTGGGAATTCCAATAATTCTTGATTGATTTCTTTTAGCGCTTCAAACGAAACGCCTGTTTTAATATCCGGCAGCTCCCTTTCTACAGAATTAGGCGGACTAGTAATAATTGGCTCTTCTTTTTTCTTTGGTACCAATGCATGTGCTGCCTTTAGCTTTTCCTGCACATTTGCTTGGATTTCCGCTACTTCCTCTTTCGTTACCAATCCTTCTTTTATTAATTTCTCCCCGTAATAAGCAGTAATAGTTGGATGGCTTTGAATGGCTTTATATAAAACTGGATTTGTCGTGAGCGGTTCATCCATTTCATTATGGCCAAATCTTCTGTAGCCGACTAAGTCAATTAAAAAGTCTTTATGGAATGTGGCCCGGTATTCTGCTGCAAGCAACGCTGCTTTATAGCATGCTTCTGGATCATCTGCATTCACATGAATAATCGGCATTTCATATCCCTTCGCCAAGTCGCTGGCATAGCGAGTAGAGCGGGAATCTTCTGACTCTGTTGTAAAACCAATTGTATTATTTGCAATAATATGAATGGTGCCGCCCGTACGATAGCCTTTTAATCCTGCTAGATTTAAGGTTTCTGCGACGATTCCCTGTCCTGGAAATGCTGCATCTCCATGGATTAAAATCGCCTGTGCCGTCTCTAGGTTTTCAACAGGAAAGCCAGCACTTGTTCTCGTATCTTGAGAAGCGCGTGTAAACCCTTCGACAACCGCTCCCACAAATTCCAAATGACTCGGGTTATTGGCAAGGGATAAGCGCACCTTTTGTGTACTCGTCTTTTTGATTTGTCTGTCCAGACCTAAATGATACTTTACGTCTCCCGTCCAGCCGAAGCTAATGCCAATGGATCCTTCTGATGGGACAAGCTTTTTGTTTGGCGCATGCTGGAACTCGGAAAAAATCATTTCATATGGTTTTTCCAGCACATGTGCCAGCACATTTAATCGCCCTCGGTGAGCCATCCCGATATTGATGCTTGTGGCTCCATTTACAACAGATTGAGAGATGATTTCATCCAATAGCGGAACCATCGCCTCTAATCCTTCAATGGAAAAGCGCTTTTGCCCAACATATGTTTTATGTAAAAAGTGCTCAAATTCTTCTACTTCTACCAATCTTTTTAATAGTTTTGTCTTTAGCTCTTTGCGGCATTCTGGCTGAAGGCTTCCAGATTCTACTTTTTGCTGAAGCCAATTTTTCTCTTTTATATCATTCACATGATAAAATTCAAAAGCGATTGTTTTCATATAAATTTTTTTCAAATAATTAATAGCTTCATAGCCATTTTCAATATATGGTGGAACATCGGGACAAATTAATTTTGCTGGAATGCTTTCTAAATCGGCTTTCGTTAAATCAAACCTTGATAAATCAAAAAGATCTTCTTCTCGTTTATGGTCTTTCAGTGGATAAATATCTGCCGCCAAATGGCCATACCCTCTTATTTTGTTTACTAGTGTAACAGCTGCAATAATTTTTTCCACTTGCATTTGATTAGCAGGAATAGTTGTCTTAGAAAGATCCTCTTGTGAACCCAAAGGGGATCCCCACTGTTCAAAGTGATTTCTTATTTCTTCATCAACTGTGTTTGGATCTTCTAAATACTGTTCATATAACTCCATTGCTAGCCCCAGGTTTGGTCCATAAAATTTTGGTTGGCATGAAGCAATACCATCATATGGTTTTCCCATAACAAAAAACCTCCACCTATTAGATTCCCTTTTGTATTCCCTAAATAATACTTTTTAACACTATCAATTGTAATACTAGTAAATAAAACGTTTACATTTATATTTTAGCACGGTTATTTCTCGACTACAAAAGTTTTACACTTAATAATGGTAAAAATAATGTTTTTTTTTGAATAAATGAAAAAATTTTCTTCCACAACGAAAAAAACCTCTCTAGAATACTATGCTTCTAATAGAAAATGAATGAACAGAAACAAGAAATAAAAAAAATTTTTTCTTCATTTCCTCTTTTCCCATAAAGATTGTCAGCACTTTTTCAATAGTTGCCCAAAACTGCTGCAAAAAAAGAATGCCTTCCGCCCGCTTTCTGCAAGAAAAACTAAAGTTTTATCGGCACTCTTATTTCATCAGCATAGATGCTAGTATTTTTTTTACCGCCAATCCGCTTAATACACCCGGTATCACCATCAGCAGCGGAAAAAATATTGGTCCTAACAGTAAAGTGAAAAAGGCTGCTTTCAAGGAATAGATCAATCCCATGGTGACAAAAAATGATGCAAAAATATAGGGGAGAAGCATAAGTGGCGAATAATCATTTTTATCTGTATGTTTGACTGCATCCCACATAGACCAAAAATACAAGCTAGGATAAAACAATAGCCATTTCACATGCATTTGCTCAAATGAAACGGCTGGATGGCCATGGAAGCTGGATATGATGGCAAGATTAAAATTCGATTTCACATTAATCCAAAACTCTAAAACAATAAATACAGTTCCCTTTATATACTGTCGATTTAGCAATTGTCCAAATCCTGGAAAAGCAATCGACCAAAACAGTTTTTCTAGTGCTTGTTTAGTCACATTTTCTTCGTATCCTTCCCCTCATTTAGAAAACTGCACATCTATCCTGCTCCGTTTTTGTGCCCTTCTATTATCAGCCGCTTAAAAGAAAAAACGGAACGCCTCGCGAGAACTTCGCACTTTGCTCCATTTTTTAGTATTTGCCTTTTTGACAAAAATTATAAAATGAAACTTCAATCAGTGGGGGTTTACAGTCCGGTGAATAACGATAAATGATATCGACCCTAAAAAAGAGACTGGGACAGAACTAAATTGTCCGTTGTTAAAGCCGAATAATTTCTATGTTAAAAAGGAATAAAAATAAAGGCTACTTTCGTAAAGATGATGGCTGTTGCATCCACTTTTTATAAACTTAGTGAAATAGAGCGGAGGACACTCGACTCCTGTGGGAATAGGAGGAAAGCGAGTGGCTGGAGCGCAATGGAACGAACTTGTTCTTACAATGTGATGACTATATTAAAAAACAACAAAGTATGCGAAAACAGCCAAAATAAAAAACCCGAACTAGTACGAAACTCTAAATTAGAATTTCATATGATAGTTCGGGTTTTCCTTTAGCTGAAATACTTTTATCCCAGCCTCCTCTTTCCATAAAAATATTTATTCATTCTTAAGCAGGAAATTGGACAATAACCTTTGTGCCCAACCCTTCTTTGCTTTCAATCTGAATATCGCCTTTATATAAGTTGACTATTTTTTTTGCAATAGAAAGACCCAGTCCTGTCCCTCCCTGTTCTCTTGTCCTTGCTTTATCGACACGATAAAAGCGGTGAAACACATTTTGCAGGTCTTCTGTCGGAATGCCTATTCCCTCATCGGCAATCTCTAGCATAAAGCAGCCTTCGATATGCCTTGTCGTAATGGACACTTCTTTTTTTGCCCCAGAATATTTAATGGCGTTATCCATTAAGATCGTTAAAATTTGCTGAAAATGTTCCTCTGCCACACCATAAAGCTTGGTCGATTGAATGTTTTGTTCAAACCGAAACTCTTTATGAAGCATATGAAAATCTCGAATCGTATGGTGAATAATTTCGCCCACTTTTTCTGGGGAAACTGGCTTTCCACTTCGGTGCTGATCTAATTTTGTCAGGTTTAATAGAGAAAGAACAAGCTTTTTTAGTTTGGCCGTTTCTTCTACAGATGCTTGCAAAGATTCTTCTAGTATATCGGGATTTTTTTTGCCCCAACGATTTAACAGCGATAGATGTCCTTCTAAAATGGAAATTGGCGTTCTCAATTCATGGGAAGCATCCTCCACAAATTGTTTTTGCTGCTGGAAGGACTGCTCAATTACATCCATCATCTCATTGAATATCGTCGACAGCTCCGCAATTTCATCCTTATTATTGTAAACAGGCATTCGTTCTTTAAAGCCGGCATTTTTTATTTTGTTCATTGTATTTGTCAGCATTTTGATCGGTTTTAATGCTTGCAAGGATAATGCATAGCCTATGGCAACACTGATAAGGATCGTTACAATTACAAATAAGATCATCGCAAAAGCTAAGTGATTCATTACTTGATGATAAGAATTCAACTGCCGGATAATTTCGACTTTTCCAGAGAAACCGCTGCCTTTAATTGTTTGGCTATACACTAATGATCGTTTATTTTCAATCATAAAATAGCTAATCTGTTTATTTTTCAGGATTTTATTCAATTCCAATACCGGAACATCGCCATCCAGCTGGGAGATAATCACTTTTCCCTTTTCATCCGAAATGCGAATAAGCTGATTGTCTGCATTTATTTTTTTTATAAAAGGCAGACTTTTTTGAATAGATTCTTCCGTAATGGCATGAGAGCTTCCCTGCAAAGTTTGCAGCACTTCCTGCATCGTCTGTTTGACTGCTTTTTCTTCTTGTTTCAGCAGCCATGTGGAAACCGTATGATATTCAAAAAAAGTGAAAATAGAGAAAGTGAAAAAAATGCTGGCAGCAAGCCAAACCGCCAGCTTCCATTTCCAAGGCAAAAGAGTGAGTTTCTTCCACATTTTCATCTCATCACATACCCTATTCCACGGACTGTTTCAATATATACATCGCTTCCAGAAGGATCCAATTTATTTCGCAAGTACCGCACATACACATCAATCACATTCGTTTCGACTTCAGATTCATAGCCCCAGATTTTATTGAGCAAAACCTCTCTTGTCAGCACAATATTGACATTGCTCATAAACATGCTCAATAAATCATACTCCCGCTTTGTCAATCCAAGAATTTCGTCTCCTTTTTTTACAATGTGGGATTCAACTTCCAATGTTAAATCTTTATAAGTAAGGACCGTCATTTTTGGCGAAGCAGGCGACTCTATCGAATTAAGCCTCCTGAACAATGCCCGAAGCCTTGCCAGAAGCTCTTCAATGGCAAATGGCTTGACTAAATAATCATCCGCTCCGCTGTCTAGCCCCGATACCCGATCCAAGACGCTGTCTCTTGCAGTAATCATTAAAACAGGCGTATTTTTGACTTGGCGGATTCTGCGGCATACTTCAATTCCATTCAACTCCGGCAGCATCAGATCAAGCAAGATAACATCCCAATTTTCTGTCATCGCTTTGTTCAGCCCGCTTCTTCCATCTGAGCAGACTTCTGTCTGATAGCCTTCATAGGTTAATTCCAATTCAATAAATCTTGCTAAGTTTTTTTCATCTTCAATAATTAAAATCTTTTTCATCGTCACACTCACCAGTTAAAATTTTGCATACTTTCTTATCTGTCTGCATGGCATTTTAATTCATGCAAACAAATAAGAAAATAAGGCAGATAAGCTTATGCTTTTTTATTAAAGTATGCGTCTATTATAGCATGTGTAAACTCGACAAGCTGAAAACCAATTAATGAAAGTGCTGTAATGGAAAAAAAACTAATAATGGCATATCGTAAAAATATCATCATTTTCTAACATCCCCTTTGTCTACTTTTTTAAAAATTTCTCCCATACTTACGTATCCCTAAAAAAATATAGTGGAGATGGCTGAACTACCTTTATTATCACAGTAGAGATAGTATAAATAGTAAAAAATATTTTTTGCTTATCTATAAACTACACCTGCAACGAGAAAGTTTCATGAGAAAAATATTAAATTTTCATGAGAAATGATAAAAGGGCATAAAAAAGCCTCTGCTTTTATAAATGCTGCTTTACTGCATAATATATAGAAAAAGCTGTTTTCCTAAAAGATTGTTGCTTTTAAACATGCAGACGACATACATTTCGCTTTCCGTGGGCGACGCCTCGAGCCTTTCTCGCATACCCACAGAAGTCTACATGTATTCCGACTAATCGAACCTATTTCCTCCATTCCTTTTTCTGCATCCCTGCTATTCTGTAAAATAATGAGAAAAAAGACACTTTTACAAAAATATATATTGCTATTCTTCTAAATATATAGTAAATTTAGATAAAATTACATAAATGATTTCTTATCCAGAGAGGTTGAGGGAATGGCCCGAAGACACCTCAGCAACCTTCAGTTATGCAAAAGCTGAAAAGGTGCTAAGTCCATCAAGTTATTAACTTGAGAGATAAGGAGAATGACCTATACAAAGCCAGTCTTCTTCTTACTTTTAAGAAGAAGACTTTTTTATGCAAACAGCTGTACATACATTCATTAGCTTGTTTCATATGTCTTTTCCTTTCCAGTAGGAATTATTATTGTAATTGCCAAAACAACCACTAATAACAGCATAAGAAATATCGAAGGAGTGTTTTTACATGTATGGTTTAGAAACGAGATTAGCGCAAATTGGAAACAGAAGCGAAAATGCAACAGGAACGGTTAATCCTCCTGTCTATTTCTCCACCGCCTACCGTCATACAGGCATTGGCGAATCCACAGGCTATGATTATACACGTACAGGAAACCCGACAAGAGAAGTATTGGAAAAAGCCATCGCTGATTTAGAAGAAGGAGACCGCGGATTTGCATGCAGTTCGGGAATGGCGGCAATTCAAACCATTCTTGCCCTTTTCCAATCAGGAGATGAGTGGATTATTTCCAAGGATTTATATGGCGGCACATATCGACTGCTAGAGCAAGGCTTTAAAAAATGGGGCCTGCGCTGCCATTATGTCAATACATCCAACCTAGAAGAAATCTCAGAAAAAATAAATGAAAATACGAAAGCAATCTTCTTGGAAACGCCAACCAATCCATTAATGGAAGTAACGGATATAGCGGCAGTTGCCAAAGGAGCGAAAGAACATAATGTCCTGCTGATTGTCGACAATACTTTTTATACGCCAATTATCCAGCAGCCCCTTACACTGGGAGCAGATATCGTCATCCATAGCGCCACCAAATATTTAGGCGGTCACAATGACGTGCTTGCAGGGGCAATCGTGGCAAAAGGAGAAGCCCTTTGCGCTGAGCTTGCCATGCACCACAATGCGATCGGAGCAGTTCTTAGTCCTTTTGATTCTTGGCTATTAATGAGAGGTATGAAAACATTGGCATTAAGAATTGCCAAGCATGAGGAAAATGCTAAAGCACTTGCTTCTTATTTAAAGGAGCATGAAAGTGTCATCGATGTGCTGTATCCTGGCAGAGGCGGCATGATTTCTTTCCGCATTTGTGATGAAACATGGGTCAATCCATTTTTGCAAAACTTAAACCTCATTTCATTTGCTGAAAGTTTAGGAGGCGTGGAAAGCTTTATCACATACCCTGCCACGCAAACACATGCCGATATTCCAGAAGAAGTGCGCATGGAAACAGGCGTATGCAACCGTTTGTTGCGCTTTTCCGTCGGCATCGAAAATGTAGAGGACTTAATTAAAGACTTGGATAAAGCTTTTGCGATTGCTAAGGGGGTAAGATAAATGAGCGGCGACCACTATACATTCGAAACAAAACTTTTGCACAACAAACATAAATTCGATCCGCAAACAGGCGCAGTAAGTGTTCCGATTCAGCATGCGTCCACTTACCATCAGCAAAATATCGATTCATTCGGCAAATATGACTACAGCAGAAGCTTAAATCCTACAAGAGAAGCAGTCGAAGAAGTGATTGCAGACTTAGAGGACGGAACAAGAGGATTTGCTTTTGCATCAGGGATGGCGGCAATTTCGACCGCTTTCCTTCTTCTTTCGCAAGGTGATCATGTGGTGATTACAGAGGATGTGTATGGCGGCACATACCGTATGGTGACAACGGTTTTGAATCGCTTCGGCATTGAACATACCTTTGTGGATATGACTGATCTGCAGGCAGTAGAAAAAGCCATCCAGCCAAATACAAAAGTATTATATGTAGAAACACCATCCAACCCTACTTTAAAGGTAACGGATATTCAAGCAGTCAGCTCCTTAGCCAAAAAGCACGGGGCCTGGACATTTGTCGATAATACCTTTTTGACGCCAGCCTTGCAGAAACCTCTTAATTTAGGTGCGGATATTGTATTGCATAGTGCTACAAAGTTTTTGTCCGGCCACAGTGATGTGGTGGCAGGACTTGCGGTTGTCAAGGACGCAGAATTGGCAGAACAGTTAGGATATTTGCAAAATTCATTCGGTGCGGTTCTTGGTGTGCAAGATTGCTGGCTTTTGCTTCGAGGCATCAAAACACTGCATGTCCGCATGAAGCATTCTAGCGAGGCTGCTTGGAAGATTGCCAGCTATTTAAATAATCATCCGCAAATAAAAAAAGTCTATTATCCAGGATTTGAGGATCATCCTCAATACAAAATCCAACAAGAACAAGCATCATCAGCTGGTGCGGTATTCTCCTTTGAACTGCATAGCGAGGAAGCAATGCGCACATTCGTTTCACATGTAGAGCTGCCTGTATTTGCCGTCAGCTTAGGTGCTGTGGAATCGATTCTTTCTTATCCTGCGAAAATGTCTCATGCAGCAATGGGCCCTATCGCAAGACAAGAAAGAGGCATATCAGATGCACTCCTTCGCCTGTCCGTCGGTTTAGAAAATCCGGAAGACTTGATTCAGGATTTTGATCAGGCCCTAAAGAAAACAGCTGAACTGCCAATTACTTAAATTGAGGTGTCCATATGTCTTTTTTAACAAAAATGAAAGATCAAATATTGATAGCCGATGGAGCAATGGGCACACTGCTCTACTCCTACGGCAAAGATAGCTGTTTAGAAGAGCTGAATCTCTCCCACAGCAGCCAAATTGAAAAAATCCACCGCGCCTATATTGAAGCAGGCGCGGATTTAATTCAAACAAATACATATGCTGCCAACTATTTAAAATTGCAGCGATATGGATTAGAAGATTCGGTAAAGGAAATTAATAGTGCAGCAGTACGAATTGCCAAACAAGCAGTCCAAAACAGCGATACTTCCATTTTAGGAACGATTGGCGGCAATAGAGGAATTAAACCACAAGCGATTTCTTTAGAAGAAATTAAAAGGAGTTTCCGCGAACAGCTGTACTGTCTCCTGCTAGAAGGGGTAGATGGAATTCTTTTAGAAACATTTTATGACCTAGAGGAATTAAAAACGGTCCTTGCCATTGCCAAAAAAGAAACAAATATCCCGATCATTGCTCAAGTGTCTGCACATGAAATTGGCTATCTGCAAAATCGCATCCCAATTATCGAAGCATTTCACGAATTAGAACAAATAGGTGCAGACATTGTTGGACTAAACTGCCGACTTGGCCCACATCACATGGTTTCTTCTTTAAAAGATGTACCATTACTAGAAAATGCCTATTTGTCGGCATATCCAAATGCCAGCTTGCCAAGCTATAATGACGGCATATTTGAATACAAAGATAATGCCGAATACTTTAGACAATCCGCCATCGAATTCCGCAATCAGGGCATCCGTCTTTTAGGAGGCTGCTGCGGAACAACGCCAGAACATATTAAAAACTTTGCAGAAAGCTTAAAAGGCTGTAAGCCGATCACAGAAAAAACAATTGCGGTAAAACAGGCAGACACCATCACAGTCGCCAAAAAGCAGCAGCGAAACAACAAACCGCTAGAAAAAATCGTCAAAGAAAGGCCTTCTGTTATTGTGGAGCTTGATCCGCCGCGAAAACTAAATACAGAACGCTTCTTTGAAGGAGCGCAAAAATTAAAAGAAGCTGGAATTGATGCAATTACCCTTGCCGATAACAGCCTGGCTTCTCCTAGAATATGCAACTCTGCTCTTGGCTCCATGACCAAAAACAAAATCGGCATTCGTCCATTGATTCATATTGCTTGCCGCGACCGCAATATGATTGGACTGCAATCCCATTTAATGGGGCTTCATACATTAGGCTTGCATGATATTTTGGCCATTACAGGCGACCCGGCAAGAGTCGGCGATTTCCCAGGGGCTTCCTCTGTTTATGATATGACAAGCCTAGATTTAATAGCCATGATTAAACAATTAAATGAAGGCCTATCCCTTTCTGGAAAAGATTTAGGCGAAAAAACCAATTTTTCCGTTGCTGCAGCATTTAATCCAAATGTGCGCCAAGTAGATAAAGCAGTCAAACGACTGGAAAAGAAAATCGAAGCAGGCGCCGATTATTTCATCACACAGCCTGTTTATTCAGAAGAAAAAATCATAGAGTTATATGAAGCAACCAAACATATTAAAACACCGATTTATATTGGCCTGATGCCTTTAACCAGCAGCAATAATGCCGAATTCCTGCATAATGAGGTTCCTGGCATTAAAATCGCCGATTCGATTCGCGAAACGATGGCACAGTATAAAAATAATCCGGTTCAAGCAGCAAAAGAAGGAATCAAAATTACCAAAGCCTTGATTGATGCTGCTTCCCAATATTTTAACGGCATCTATCTTATCACCCCATTTTTGCGCTATGAGCTTTCTGTAGAGCTTGCAGCATATACACATGAAATAACAGCACCTTTAAGGAGGATCACTACATGAATAAAACAGCTGAATTAAAGGATGCCCTAAAAAAACGCATTCTCATTATGGACGGAGCAATGGGAACGATGCTGCAGCAGGAAAATCTGACAGCAGATGATTTTGGCGGCGAAGAATTGGAAGGCTGCAATGAAAATTTAACCTTCACTCGCCCTGATGTAATTTCCAAAATCCATGAAGCTTATCTGGAAGCTGGCGCTGATATTATTGAAACAAATACATTTGGCTCCACAAGCATCGTACTAGACGAATACAATCTGGGGCACGCTGCCTATGAAAATAATGTCGTTGCAGCAAAATTGGCAAAAGCCGCAGCGGCAAAATTTTCAACAGCGGATTGGCCGCGATATGTAGCCGGCGCCATGGGTCCGACCACAAAAACATTAAGTGTAACAGGCGGAACCACCTTTGATGAACTGACTGCTTCCTATGAAGAGCAAGCGCGCGGTTTAATCGATGGCGGCGTCGACCTTTTGCTATTGGAAACAAGCCAGGATATGCTCAATGTCAAAGCAGGCTTTATCGGCATACAACAAGCCTTTAAAAAAACGGATGTCGAGCTTCCTTTAATGATTTCCGGCACCATCGAACCAATGGGCACGACCTTAGCCGGCCAATCGATTGAGGCATTTTATATTTCCATTGAGCATATGAATCCAATTGCGGTCGGCTTAAACTGTGCAACAGGGCCGGAGTTTATGCAAGACCATATTCGTTCCTTGTCTAATTTGTCGCAATTTGCAGTCAGCTGCTACCCAAATGCAGGGCTGCCGGATGAAGAAGGCCAATATCATGAAACCCCCCTCTCCCTTGCCGAAAAGCTTGCTGGATTTGCGCGCGAAGGCTGGCTGAATGTTGTCGGCGGCTGCTGTGGCACAACGCCCGCACATATTCAAGCAATTGCCGATAAAATGAAGGAGTTTCAGCCAAGGCAGGCAGAGGAATCCCATGCCCATATGGTATCAGGAATTGAACCATTTATTTATGATGATCCAACCTTGCGCCCTATTATGGTGGGAGAACGCACAAATGTCATCGGCTCCCGCAAATTTAAACGATTGATCAGTGAAGGCAAATATGAAGAAGCAGCCGAAATTGCCAGAGCCCAAGTCAAAGGCGGAGCACATGTTATTGATATTTGTCTTGCTGATCCAGACCGCGATGAAATCGAGGATATGCAAAATTTTATGGAAGAGGTCGGTAAAAAAATTAAAGTTCCTCTTGTCATCGACTCCACAGATGAAAAAGTGATTGAAAAAGCTCTTTCCTATTCGCAAGGAAAGGCCATTATCAACAGCATCAACTTAGAAGATGGCGAAGAACGATTTGAAGCGATTCTTCCGATTGTCCATAAGTACGGCGCAGCAGTTGTTGTGGGAACCATTGACGAAAAAGGGATGGGCGTTACCGCGGAGAAAAAGCTGGAAATTGCCAAACGATCATATGAATTATTAACGAAAAAATACAAGCTGAATGGACAGGATATTATTTTTGATCCACTTGTTTTCCCTGTCGGCACAGGAGATGAACAATATATCGGCTCGGCGAAAGCGACGGTTGAAGGCATCCGCCTGATTAAAAAAGCATGTCCAGATGTGCAAACCATTTTAGGCATAAGTAATGTTTCCTTCGGGCTGCCTCCTGTTGGCCGCGAAGTGCTCAATAGTGTCTTTTTATACCATTGTACACAAGCGGGACTAGATTATGCGATTGTTAATACAGAAAAACTTGAACGGTTTGCTTCCATCTCCAAAGAGGAAGTAGCATTAGCGGAAAAATTATTGTTTGAAACAACCGATGAATCACTGGCTGAATTCACGAACTTTTATCGAGACAAGAAAAAAGAGCAAAAAAGCACCTTGCCTGATATGACATTGGATGAAAGATTAGCCTATTATGTGGTCGAAGGCACAAAAGAAGGCCTGCATCAAGATTTGGATCAGGCATTGATCAACTACAGCGCTCCTCTTGATATTATTAACGGACCATTAATGGATGGCATGAAGGAAGTGGGCCGTCTCTTTAATGACAACCAGCTGATTGTGGCAGAGGTTTTGCAAAGTGCAGAAGTAATGAAAGCAGCTGTTTCCTATTTAGAGCCCCATATGGAAAAAAATGAAACAAGTGCAACAAAGGGAAAAATTATTTTGGCAACCGTTAAAGGCGATGTGCATGATATCGGCAAAAACTTAGTCGATATTATTTTAAGCAATAATGGCTACAAAGTAATCGATTTAGGCATTAAAGTGCCTCCTGCCGAACTTGTTGCAGCTGTAAAAAGGGAAAATCCTGATATGGTCGGCCTGTCCGGTCTTTTAGTAAAATCGGCACAGCAGATGGTCATCACCGCTTCCGATATGAAGCAGGCTGGCATTAATATTCCGATTTTAGTTGGCGGTGCTGCCCTTTCCAGGAAATTTACCGACACCAAAATTTCCAAAGAGTATGATGGCTTGGTGCTTTATGCCAAAGATGCGATGAATGGCCTGTCCATTGCCAATCAGCTTGCTGACCCTGCTGAAATAGAGCAGCTGAAAAAAGAACAAGAGGAAAAACGGGCAAAACTTGCCGAAGCTGCGGGAAATGTGGCGCTGAAGCCGGCAAAAGCTCCTATCAAAATAGTCAAAACCGTCAATCAGGATGTTCCTGTTTTTGTGCCGCAAGATACAAAACAGCATATACTGACAAACTATTCGATTTCTCATATCAAGCCATATGTCAATAAACAAATGCTGTTAGGCCATCACTTGGGCGTAAAAGGAAAAATTGAAAATCTTTTGGCTGCAAATGATGAAAAAGCTGTAAAAATCAATGATATAGTGGAAAACTTGCTGGTGGAAGCAGAAAAAAACAGCTGGATTAAGCCACAGGGTGTTTATCAGTTCTTCCCTGCCCAGTCAGATGGAAATAAAGTGCTTATTTACCATCCAGAAAATACCCAAGAGGTGCTGCAAGTTTTTGATTTTCCGAGACAAGAAAAAGCGCCATTTTTATGTCTTGCCGATTATGTCAAATCGGTCGACAGCGGCATCATGGATTATGTAGCATTTTTTGCGGTAACATCTGGAAATGGCATCAGAAAAGCATCTGAATCACTTAAAAAGGCTGGAAAATTCCTAGAATCCCATGCTCTTCAATCCCTTGCCCTTGAAATGGCAGAAGGATTTGCCGAATTGATTCATCGTCAAATTAGGGACCGCTTTGGCTTCCCGGATCCAATTGACTTTACGATGAAAGACCGTTTTGCTGCCAAATATCAAGGTCAGCGCTATTCCTTTGGCTATCCTGCTTGTCCTGAATTGGAGGATCAAAAGAAATTATTTGAGTTGATTGCTCCAGAAAATATCGGGGTGCATTTAACAGAAGAATGCATGATGGAACCAGAGGCATCTGTATCCGCAATGGTTTTTGCTCATCCAGATGCCAGATACTTTAATGTATTAACAAGTTCCCTATAATAGAAAAGGAACAAATTCTCACAGCAACCCAGGAGAATTTGTTCCTTTTTGCTGTTGCTTAAAAGAAAAGACGAAAAACCTTGTGCCAAAATATGCTCCTAGATTCAAACTCGGAATCTATTGAAACAAACCATAAAAGCGGGTATGCATAAGTAAGTAGTTCCGATAACGTGGAGAAAATCTAAAATCGCAGCATGGAATAACCATATAATTAGCAGATAAAAGCTCGGGATTTTTCCCGAGCTTTTGTCTTTCATATGTTTAACTAAAGGAGAAGTAGTAGAAGTCCGAGTTGGATAAATAAGCGGAGAAATTTCTCTTATTTT
>Ga0182738_1000266_pt1 | contig 79925 bp, 48 predicted proteins | sample eDN5th30CBELigMG_FD_128876 | JGI IMG/M metagenome (GOLD analysis project Ga0182738, IMG submission 128876) | Enriched Miracle-Growth compost microbial communities from Emeryville, California, USA - eDNA 5th pass 30_C BE-Lig MG (version 2)... ... | reverse complement strand
TTCCTCAAAGTCGAACGAGAATTGTATGATTAAATTGAATTTACAATTTTAGTCTCATCAGTCGTGAGATAGTTTTTAATTCAGTCTTTTTAAGGTCATTGTAGAGAAAATACTCGATGTAATCGTAATTCTTATATTGGACAATAAAATGAATTGACTTGTCTTTTTCCAACAAATGAAATTGAAAAGAATTTGATTCTAAAAATTTGAGTTTGAAAATTTTTTGGAGGAGAATTTGCTTCTGCTTAAAAATAGCTCCTTTCCCCTTTCCTCTTAACTTAAAATGGGAAATGATATGGAAGCTTTTCTTCTTTTAGAATAAAATCTTATTGAAGGAGAGTTTCCGAGTCTGTGGCTTTTTTTTTAGCAAGAGAAAAAATCAAAAGATCATTTTCATTGGTGAAAAAATAAAAATAAGCTTACAAAGACTGATTTCAATTTTTAGTCTTTAACTCAAAAACTCCCCAATTGAAGTCCACATAAAAATTTCCTCTGTAAAAAAGATTGATTGATTTTTCTAGATTTTCTTTCGAGAATAAGAACTGTATCTTAACTGTTTTTGCATTGAGAGAAAATAATTTTAGCCTCTTCAAATATTTTAATAATATTGGATTATTCCACTTACTCTTTTCCTCTGAGACAACTTCAGTGCTCTTTTTTCATCTCTGAGTCCAGATCACTTGAAAAATTTTACTCTCGAAGGCAATCCATACATCTATAAAATGATTCTAAATGATCTTGAAAAGCTTTTAGTCAACCAAAAAAATAAATTCATAAGAATATGAAAAAATTGAAAAAAATCATTTTGAGCTCACTTTCAATGGTCAGATCTTTGGAATCTTTTATTATGACATCAAATTTTCCTTCTTTTTTTTCTACTTCGAGAATAAATTTTTTTGAATCTCGATCTTGGTTTGAATTTTCTTCATCAAACGTGGAAGAACTCTTCTCATTATATTCCCTCTAGGAACGTCACAAAACCTTATTTTTTCTTTGTTTTATTTCTCTTTGTTCCTGAAACCTTTAAAAAATCCATTTTTCTACAATCATCCGTCAAGAATTCTTTAAACTTTCTTTCACTAAAAAGGTCAAAATTAAATTTTTCTCTGAATTTACTCAAAATCATTCTAAAAAATCCTATTTTTATCTTTCGATGCTCGATTACGACTATATAAACCTCATCAACTCAACAAACTTATAATCATAAAAAAACCTTTTGAATCTCCATGGAAGAAGAATTTCCCAACAAGTCCCAATGGGAAGAAACTCCTATGATCCCTCAACGTGAAGAAAGAATCTTTATCAACCTCCCTAAGAAGACAAAACCATCTCCACTAATGACCTCTCCATCCACCCTTCCCTTCCAAAGTCCTTCAGGCGAAAACATCCCATCACCCATCATTATCATCACAAAAGTTTCAACAAGTTCAACCTCGGCTAAGAAATCTCTCCCAGACCCCATCATCAAAATTGTTCGCTCAGCTGAGAAAATGAAGGAGGAAAGACCAAGAGTGTACAAAAAAATCCTCAATCCCCTCGATAAAAAAGATACATAGATAGACAATGTGTTCTGCACTTCAGTCAGACTCTGAATATTATTGTTTGTCTTATTTGAATAAATCTGTAAAATTTATAAAAAAGTTATTTATTGGCTCGTAGTATCATTAGTATCCTCTGATTCGAGTCTTTTGGAACAGTTAAAATTAAAATTTCATTCTCATTCTGATTCTTTCGAAAAGAGAAAACACGTGTTTGAAAAGAAAATTAAGGAGAATCTTGCCAGTTTCTGACTTTACTCTATTTTGGCAATATTAGCTCTTCATATCACTTCAAGTGAAGCGTAATTGAATTTGTAATTTCAGTCTCAAGTAAAATTGGTTTTAATTAAAGGTTGGAAAAAAGTGAACTCAGCATTATTTTTAATTTCAAAAATGGAATCTTTTAAAGTTTTCTTCTCAATATTTCAATTTTTTTTCTTTGAAGAATTCTTTGATTCCAAAGAAGAACAAGATTTTCCTTCCCTTCTTTCTTTCATTCACTCATTGAAAAACGCTATGTGAAAGCATGTCATGCAATTTTCTTGGATTTCTGGTGTTGAAGAAGTTGTGATTCTCGAGTTTTTCTACTTTTATCAAAACCAAAGATCCAAAAAAGCTTGATTTATAAAGAGGTTTTCTTTAAGTTAAAAAGAAAATACAATAAAAATTAGCTAACAAGTCCTGAATTAAACTTTTAGACTTTTGCTCAAGAACTTTTCAATTCAAGCAGATATCACAATTTTTACTTCAAAAAGTTATTGAATTATTTTCTAGATCTTTCTTGTATAATAGTCACTGTATTTCGAACGAATAAACGAAATTGACCTTCCATAGAAGAAATAATTCAAACCTATCCCTTTTTTTGAAACTTTTTGTTTCCTCATAAAATTCGCTCGGAAAACATCAAAATCATAAAAATCTCGGACAAACCAAGATCCTGCAAAGAATCCAATAGATCACTTGCAAAGGATTACAAACAATTAGAGATCAGATTTTCAAAGAGCAATCTGGTTTTCATGATAAATAAAGTTTTAATCAGATCAAATAATTAAATTTTAAACTGACAACTCGTAACTTCGACATTTATTTAAAGATCATTCTGGAAATTCATGATTCAACCATTCGTTTAATTTGTTGAGTGGACAACAAAATTTCTTGTTAAAAAAATACAATTACCATCAATTTTTGGGGTAAAAATCGAAGAAAGTTTTTTGTCCCTTTTTAAAAGGCTTCCTTTTGGAATTTTATTTATTTGTTTGTTCTCTCTTTTCTGGACGAAAACAGAGAGGCATTTTCTGATCCTCCAGAAAAAAAGGTCTCATTTTTATTGAATTATTTTCTCTTTTTCGAGAGGTTTAGCAGTTATTTTTATCTCTACAGTTGACAATACTCTCATTTTTTTTCAAGCTTAAAAAAGTCCAAAATTCTTTTTTTATCAATTTACTCGAAAATTATTGTTGAGCTAAATTTCTTTCCTTTTTAGCCTCGATGACGACTATTTAAGCCTGATAATCCAACAAATAAAGAATTATTAACATACCTTTTCAATTATGTAGAAAAAAAGAGTCTTTGAAGTGCGCCTCATAAAAAGCTCCTTATGAACAGGAACAGAAAAGAATTTAAAGCCCAAATCTCCTTTCCAAAACTTTCAAATGGTGTTTCAGGACAAGCTTGATGAGCTGGCTGGCCAGGAAGGACAAGCAGTTGCACCTCATGAGAAGATCATTACCAATCTTCCAGAGAAAAAATCTCCAGAAACAATAATCTTCCAAGGCACTTATTTCTGGAGTGATGCTGATGCTGAGCCAGATGACCCAGAAGATTTGAATTAGTTGAAATCAATTATTTGTTGAATTTGATTGTTGTCTGGATTTTGATGAATAACCAATATTATTTGAAAGGAAAGGCCCAATTTATTAACAATTGTCTCTTCATTAAAACCGTTGTTATCTTTCTCATTAACCAAAATCCTCAATCAAAAACTTTGTTTGGCTCATTTTTTCACTCTTTTTCTGAAAATTCGTAAGCACCCCAGGAGAATTAGTTGGAAGTAGAGTCAATATTAAAAAAAAATAGACAACAAAAACATAAGAGAGTCTAAAATTATTAAATTGACAAATCAAGAAATTCCAAGTTTGATAGAGTGCAAAATCCGCCAAATACATAAATCTCTCAGCCCTTTTTTTTTTTTAAACTTTTCAGATCATTTAAAATCAATCATCCCTTCATTCACCAAAAATTTGAAAACTCGGTACAAAATACTCAATGAATTAGTCAACTCCTTTCTTCTATTTCTATTTTCATTTATCGAGATTCTCGCCTAAAGATTCAACTTCTCGCCTCCTTAGCCAATAAGATGCAGTATTGTTTTCTTACAAGATTTGCATTAAACTTTGTCTTTAAAACATTTAGCACTCCCTCAAGTTTTATAAATAAACGAATCAACGCATTAACCACAAAACACAAAACTTGCTCCGAACCGACCGAAAAATTCTATTTCTAGAGATGCTCTCCCAAAAATTCAAGGAGTAATCTCCTTTGCTAAAATTAGGCAAGATTATATGCAGAGATCTTAAAATGCAAATTTCACCCTTTAATAATAAATATTATTTCTCATTTCTCGTGACTCCCACACTTACTCTCTGATGATCTCCACAACCTTCAATATTGGATGGATGGGGACCGGCATTATGGGTAAACATATGGCTGGCCATCTCATCAAACATGGGCATAAAATATCAGTTTTTAATAGGACCAAGTCCAAAACCGATGATTTGGTCGCTAAAGGAGCTACCTATGCTACTCCAGAAGAAATCGCCAAGAATTGCAATGTCATATTCATGATGCTAGGTTACCCTCAAGACGTAAAAGACATAGTTTATGGAGATAAAGGCATCCTCAATCTTGTTCAACCTGGATCTATCATTATCGATCATACAACAAGCTCTCCTCAATTAGCTGAACAACTTTATGAAGACTTTAAAAAGAAAGAGGTCAGCTTTCTCGATATTCCAGTCTCAGGAGGTGATGTTATCGCCGAAAAAGGAGAGGTCAATGCTTTGGCAGGCGGTGATAAAGAAATCTTTGAAAAGATTGTCCCATTATTAAAGTGTTATTCTAAGCAAACGAACCACTTCGGACCTGCAGGAAAGGGTTTACAGGCCAAGTTGTATTCACAAATCTGTCTTGCGATAAATCTTGCAGGAGTTATTGAAGCTTTAATGTTTGGCATGAAAACTGGACTTGACCCTGAACAATTATTCAATGTCTTGAAAGAAAGTGGCGCCAGTTCTTATGCAATGAATATTTACATGCCAAGAATTCTGAAAGGAGACCTTGAACCTTCAATTACGGTGGAACTTTTTGTGAAAGATTTAGAAATGATTTTGGAAGAATCCAAAAGATTTCATATTGTGCTGCCTATTATTACGCAATTAAGACAGTTTTATGAAGCTTTGATGGCAGATGGTGGTGCCAAAAAAGGTTTCCAAGCCTTGATTTTAACTCTTGCTAAATTAAATGGTATTGAAAAAGATATCAAAGATAATAAGCCTCTTTAACCTGAAGGATTTCTTCATAAAATAGACATTAATATTCTCAACCATTATTCTTATCAGAATCTTCATATCTAATTGATTTCTCTTTGAGAATATATACAATAAAAAAAAGCTTATTAAAAAAAATTCTTTTTGAAAACTTTAATTCTAGAGATTTGATTAATATTTACTGGTAGATAAAAAAAAGAGCCTACTGCGAGGATTGAACTCGCGGCCTTTCGCTTACGAAGCGAATGCTCTACCACTAAGCTAAGCAGGCTGATTAATGATTATTGACGTGCAGAATCTTAAGATAATATCGCCTCAAACCCGCCTTTTCCCATGAAATCTAATCACTCTGTTGATTTGCCAATCTCTATTTGGCTCTTTTCTTTATTTTATCCTCTTTTCCTCCACAATATTCCCAACTTTGCCCTGATTCAAGGTAATTCTCCCCTTTTCTTGAATTTAAAATTAATTATTAAGAAATTTTTCTTCTGATGAGAGCTTTTGCTTGATTCAGGAATCAAAATCAACTGACCATGTCCTGAAATTCTGATTTTGATTTTTAGCTTGTAACTTGGTTCAGTTTTTGAAAATGTTTCATTCAGCCTTTTTTCTGTATTCTAGAATAGAAATACGGTAAGAGAAAAAGAAGTATATACAGTATAAGAAGTTCAATCCAAAGGGAAAGTTCCAAGCTCATAATGGAGATATTTAAAATACAACAAATATAATCAATATTGTTATTAAAATCAAACCGCAATATAAATATTCCTTATCCTTAAAATTCATTCGCCCATATTCAGCTATGAATTTATTGAAATGAGTCACTCAAATTATTCTTTAGTTTCGGTAAAGAGCTTTTTCCTCTTAAAATTTGCATCTTCATACGATTTTTACGCCCAAACTGTCTTGATATATTGAAAACTTTTGTTTCTTTATCGAGAACTCTTTGAAAAATCTCTCATAATGAACACACAAGACATGAGGGGAGTCTCCCTTCATATCCCATATGAAAGGGAACGCACCATTTTCCTTTGTATTCTTCATCAATCATGCAATGATCAAGTGTTTCCTTTGACTATACCATATTGCTAGTGTGACTTTCGTAAATTGATTTGAACGTTTGCTGAACTTTTTTTCGTTCATCTTTAACGATATCCATTAGTCTGGCTCTTTCCTCATCTGTTAGATTCGTATCGTCGAATTTTGTCTCATGGACCTCTTCAACCTTCTTTATTGGCTTTATGGAAGCTGGTGTATTGGTCTGATCAACAAGTATTTTATGATACTTCATATCTTCATATGCATCAAGGTAACTTTTGGCTTCTTCGTACTTTGTGTACTTTCTGATTTTGCAGTTTATATGTTGGATCTTGAGTGACTCATAATCTTGTGCTGTGGCCTGGACGATTTGTGGTTTCTGGTAATGACTGCTAATCACAAAAAATAAGCTCTCTGGTTCCATAAGAAAATTTTATTCAATGATTGATCAAGTCAGGTTCGAAAGTTTAAATTAAATTGAAATTCTAGATGAAAATAGGTCTTGTGAGGGAATTTAGCTTATTCATACAACATAAACAAATTGTTGCCAAATTTCTAATTCAACAGCTAAATATTTTTGAGGATCCCAAAGAAAAATTATTCTGGTTCTGTCCCTCTCTGACATTTCCTTCATTTTTCAAGAGTCAATCTTTTTGTCTCAAAAAGTTTTTTCCTTTTGTCAAAAAATATTTCAAAAATTTTTTGTTGTGAAATCATCGTCCTCCCTTCCTGAAAATAATCTTCTTCTTTCCCTTCATTAAGCAAATCTTCATGAGAGATTCTCCTTCAAATCAAATCACTGTTTATCCTCGCAATAACTGAAGTTGGATTCCATTACAAGATTATGCAAGTCTCTTATTCTGTCTAAAAAATTCTCTGACAATAATTTCACCCAATTCTCTTTCAGATAGATAGATAGACACGTGATGTTATTTACATTTTAACAAAATCTATAATAAAGTTTTAAGCTTATTATTTATTTACTCTATCAAATTTTAGTTTTATACTACAAAAATTCCTCAATCAATTCTTATAAAAATCCATCACCCTCACCATGACCTTTGCCAAAGTTTTCTACAAGAACCTTGCAAAGAAAATCTCCTTGAATGAAAAAGACATTGCTTTTGAAAACCTTTGCATTCAACTTGCAAAAGCTTTCAACATCATCAACCTTCAAGAAATGAGAATCATCTATCAGAATCCTGAAGGTTTCGAAGTTATCATCACTAATACTCATGATCTTAAATCTGTCATGGCATCAATTGAACAAAAAGAAACATTAAAATTAACCCTTGAATATGAAGGAGAAGAAGGTTTAGGCCTATCTTCCACAGGACATCAAAACTCCAATCCACAGCAACAAGAAAAGAACGTCAACATCCAATTTAAAGGTTCCTTGTTCACATATAATCTCCTAAAATGTTCTCCTAGAGCTTGAATCCATGCTTGATGAGATATTTTCAAATACTCAAGTCACTCAAAAGCTCTCACAAAGACTTGAAGCTTTGTGCTTGAAATCTTATGTTGCTGATCATTCTGGCTTTTTACATAGCTTCAAAATCAATACTGACACTTACCTTCTCACTCAATACCTCACTAATAAACTGACCGAGCTTGCTACTCAACAACTTCTGAAAAACCACCCACAAGATATTTTCTTAAACGATCCCCTATTTTCAGTATCGGATATGAAATGTGAGTATTTAGATAATCCTCTTGGTATTGATACTCCAAATCCACGTTTCACTTGGTCTATGCAAGATACTCGCCTCAATGCTACCCAAACTTCTTACCGTATTCTTGTTGGTACTGATCAACAATCTGTTCAATCTGGAACAGGAGACATGTGGGATACAAACTGGGTGAATTCTGATGCTAGATTAGTCACTTATAATGGAAAAGCTCTTCAGCCCTTTACTCAATATTTCTGGAGAGTAGATATTGCGGATAAAGATCAACAAAGATCTAATGATCCAACCAAAATCAAGACTTTTGAAACTGGAATGATGGATATGAAAAATTGGCAAGGCACATGGATTACTGACGTCGAAGATACCTCCGTAAGACCTGCTGGCTACTTTAGAACAGTTTTTCAAACATCCAAAGCGATTAAATCTGCAAGAGTTTATGTTGCTGCAGGCGGTCTTTTTGACCTCTCAGTGAATGGACAAAATACTACCGACCATCTTTTGAATCCCATGTACACAAGATTTGACCTTCGTAATTTGTATGTCACGTTAGATGTGACTTCCCAGATCCAGAATGGTCAAAATGCTATTGGAGTTATCCTTGGAAATGGATGGTATAATTTCCAGCCAGTCGCTTCATGGGGTTTCGAGCAAGCCAAGTGGCGCAAAAGACCAAGATTCTGTCTGAATCTTCGACTGACCTTTCAAGATGGGTCTTCCCAGGTTATTACCACAAATACGACTGATTGGAAAGCTACTTTTAATGGTCCGATCATTTCCAATAATATTTATACTGGAGAGCATTATGATATGACAAAAGAGATGTCTGGCTGGAATACTGCTCAATTTGATGATTCAGACTGGAAAGCACCACTAGAAGGAGTCGCTCCTTCAAATAATATTGTTTCACAGGTTCTCCAGCCAATCAGGCATGTTGAACAAGTCCCAGCAAAAACTCTCAATAAATTTAGTGATACCAACTATATTTTTGATTTGGGAAGAAATATTGCAGGAGTTACCAAATTTACAGTCAAAGGTGACCGAGGAACGACTGTCAATTTGATTCATTCAGAACTTGTTGATTCTCAAGGTCATGCGAATCTTTCGAATATCAATAACTTGTATCATCCTGTCGATAATTCTGATCCTTTCCAAACGGACATTTACACTCTCAGTGGAAACAATGACACCTTTATGCCACGATTCAATTATAAAGGATTCAGATATATCGAAGTTGTCAGCGACAAGCCAATCACTCTGACTGTCGATTGCCTAACAGGATATTTCATGCACAGTGATGTCCCAGTCATGGGCCAAGTCCAGACATCTAATCCCACAATTAATAAAATCTGGTGGGCCACCAATAATTCCTACCTCTCTAATCTGTTTGGGTACCCCACGGATTGTCCTCATAGAGAGAAAAATGGTTGGACAGGAGACGCCCATACCGCTATTGAAACTGGCCTTTATAATTTTGATAGTATTACCATTTATGAGAAATGGCTAGCAGATCACCGAGATGAACAACAGCCCACCGGGGTCTTCCCTGCTATTATTCCGACATGCGGCTGGGGATATACTTGGGCTAATGGAGTTGATTGGACAAGTACAATCGCAGTCATTCCTTGGACTGTCTATTTATTCTATGGAGATATTAAATTGTTAACGGAATGCTATGCAAATATCAAATTGTATGTTGATTATATTGACAAGAATTACCCAACAGGAATCACAGATTGGGGCTTGGGAGATTGGGTTCCAATCAAGTCTGTTACTCCTGTGAATTTCACTTCAACTTGCTATTATTTCAGAGATACCAATATTTTGGCGAATGCTGCTAGACTTCTTGGCGAGCAAGATGATTATCAGAAATACACAGCTCTTGCTGCCAAAATCAAAGATGCATTTAACGCAAAGTTCCTCAACACTACCACCAATATCTATGATCTAGGCTATCAAACTGAACTCAGTGCTGCTCTATACTGGGGGCTCGTTCCTGATAATATCAAGAGAAAAGTTGCTCAAAACCTTGCTAATGCTGTCGCTTCTGCGAATAACCACCTCGATGTTGGACTTCTTGGCACCAAGTCAATCTTATCAGCATTGAGCCAAAATGGGTTTGCTGATGTAGCTTATACATTAGCAGCTCAGGAAACCTTCCCTTCTTGGGGCTTTTGGATCGTAAGTGGTGAGACGACTTTGCTAGAAAATTGGCCTCTTGGCGGTACAGATCCAGATGTCTCATCGCATAATCACATTATGTTTGGAGAGATCGGTGCTTGGTTTTACAAAGCACTTGCAGGAATTAATCCTGATATGGAACAACCAGGATTTAAGAATGTTATTTTAAGTCCACATTTTGTTAGAGGACTTGACCAATTTGTTGGCACTCATAATGGACCTTATGGAACAATCACTTCTTCTTGGAAAAGAAATGTGGATAGTACTGTAGATTACACTGTGGTTATTCCACCAAATTCGACTGCTACTCTTCAATTGCCAATCATCGAAGGAAAGAAGATGTATATGAAAGCTGAAAAAGGAGGAAAGATTCTATTAAAAGAACCAGGACTACAACTTAAAGCTGGGTTCTATGAATTTACTTGGATCTAAAAGAGGGCTTTCTATAAAACAATTATCGTCTATCTAATTAAAATTTCTGATTTATAAAAGTTAAGAAAACATATTTTTAGAGACAGACAGATAGATTTCTGGCAAGAGCCCATACCAAGATGATTTTCAGTGATAGAGTTCGTTAGATCATCCTTATTTACTGCAAGAAGCAAAAATTTTAATGAAAAAAAATCTCTCGAGTTCAAAGCATAGTATTGAAATTCATTCTTTCCTTGCAAACAAAAAAAAATCGAAAAAAATTTTGTAGAACAATTTTCGATCATCCTTTTTTCAAGATAAAATTGATTGTTTTCTGGCCGATGAGGAGTTCGAAAAAGTGGCCATCTTTCGTAGAAATTTGTGAAATTCGGCTATGACTGGTTTTTTTGAGAGTGCTCAAAATCTCTAATTTAGTCTACTCCATTAGAAAACAAAAAATATCTTACAATGCTCAAAAAATCTCAAAATTTTTCAAAGAATTTTTTACAATAAAATTTCAAAGAAGAAAACTATCAATGATTTTCTTTGTGATTACCCAATCAAGAGCTTAAGAAAATAAAAACTAATTAAAAAGACTTGAAATTGAAATACAAAAAATCGTTGCTTGCGGCTATTGTTGATTTCGTCAACTCCTCTCCTTCAATCTCTCAATGAGCAAAGCGTTTGATGAACTTCATTCGAGCTTCTTCTCAATAAAAATCTCTGCATCTTTGAATCTCTCAACAAAATTATCTTCGTTAGGTTTAAAAAATTGGCAAGAGTCAGTTGGAATGAAAGCATATCTTTGAAAATAACACATTTCCCCTCACTCTCATCTGAGATCTAAAGTTTCAGAGGAGATTTTCGACTCTCTCCCCCTCTGAGAGAATTTGAAGACTCTTACTCCAAAATTTCTGTATTTAATCTTTTTGTTAAATAAAACGATCCCCTAAGAGAGTTGAATTCTCATTATATCTTTTTCCCAAATAAAAATTAAACTTAAAGCATGAGTCACCTCCAAGTTTTAACCAAAGACATTCTATTCAAATCAATTATTCCTTTCGCAGTCAAGGGACTACTATTCTCTCTGCAAAGCCTTTATTCAATAACTCCTCTCCACAAAGGATCTTTTTGGATTAAAGAGATAAATAAACTTCTTTCAAGCGTATTCAGTAGTTTTGCGAACTTTATGCTTGTTATGCTGTCTCTATCCCTTGTCATCTCTCTCATCAAGGCTCTAGTCGGCAAAGATGATTCAAAAAGAAAGGTAACTCTCTCGTCAAAAAGGATGGTCTCCCTTTTCAAGCTTATAATTTGCTACACTGTGATTTTTTGTTGTTTTCAACTTGCATCCAAGACTCCCAACTCCTCCGTAGATCTTCCTTCGAGACAACTTGACCAGATTGAGGAAAATTCATTAACCCCAGAGACATTAATTTTCACTCCATCATTGAATCCTGGAGAAATCTTGGGATCTATTCCTGTTGATGGAACTGCTTCATTCTCCAACCTTGTTGTATCCAAAAACGGAAAAACACTGTTTTGCATTCAAACTGACGATTCCGTCCTTTCTGTTTATGATATTTCAAACCCAAAGAATGTGAAAGTGAAAGCCAAAGTTTCCTTAAGAGTTACCTTTCTTTTCGAACCAGCTATGCTGCTATCCAGAGATGAGCAGGTTTTATTTATTGCCTCAGAACAAGAGCTTCTTATTGTTGATGTATCTAACCCAGTCTCTCCAATCGAAATTTGCAGAAAAAGCGCCTCGAATTCTGGAAGTAGTTTTGGAATGGTTGAATCTGTAGACCAAAAGACACTCTACGTCCCAAGGATGAAAGAGTTAGCAATCTATGATGTCTCTCAACGTCAATCTCCAGCTTTGATTTTCCGTCAAAAGCGTCTTTCAGGATCTTTTCTCACAAGTGGAGTTGTTCTTTCTCAAGATAATACGATTTTAGCTTTTGGCTCAGAAGGAAAACTTGAGATTTTCAATATCACAAGCTTAAGCAGCCCAACCTTAATTTGCTCAAAGGAAGGATCGAACTGGATGATCCGTTCTCTCACGTTTTCGAATGACGAAGAGAAAATTTTAGCTCTTGGAACCGTGATTGGAGAGAGGTCATTCTATTTCTTTAATGTTGATATCAGCAAGATTAAATCACCGTCTTTGCTTTCTTCGACAAAGTTGTATCAAGACCTTGGACTGGAATCTCGTTTCTGGTTTCATTCCAACAAAAAATATGCCTTTTTTTATACTGACAATGAATTTCGAATGGTCAGAATAGCAGATGCTGAGCAAGTAACTTTACTATACTCCAATCCTGACATTGGCTCTTCATTAAAGGCTTTTTCAGCTTCTGCAGAAAACAAGGTAAACACAGCAATGTTTTTTGGCAAGATTATTATGATGAGATTTGATATTGATGTTGTACCACAATCTCTTTCTTATTTTAAGCCAAATGCACTGCAAGTTCTGGATGAAAAGGATTATGGAAGATGTTATGCGATTGCATTTTCGGAAGATGAAAAGAGCTTCTTTTTAGTCAGGACCTTCGTTGCAACGGGAAGCTTAGTTTCATATGAAAGAGCAAATGATACATCGATTGTGAAATTAGGCAATGCTGCTTTTAAAGACAAAGAAAGCACTTCAGAGTTGGGCGTCGAGTTGCCAAACAACGGCGACGGTTCAAAGTGGACAATTGTAGCTGGAAAGAATTTGGTTTTGGTCAGTTACCATCAAACTCCAACTCGCAAAGGTGAGATTTGGATTTTCAATGCAACCAATCAGAGCAGTCTCTCTCTTCTTGATCATATCGATAAAAAACCGTCTTCAGCTGTGACTCCTTGGCAAGTAGCAGCATTAACTATGACGAAGGATGAAAAAACCTTGATTTTCATCAATTATACAAAGTCATATAAAGTTAGTGATAACGCTACCACTTTGAATATCATGAGTCTTGACAATGGGCAAATCCTCACTGTTCTTGAAAAATTCAAGATTCCCCATCTTTCTCCGTGGACATCAATGAGAGTAAATAAAGCAGCCGATCTGATTTTCTATGTTAACCAAGATTTATTCATTTACAACATACAAAATATGAAATCACCTCTTCTTGAATCTTCTTTGAAGTTGGGCTTTTCCCAAATCATTGCAACTGCTTTGTCAAAAGACGAAAAAATTATCTTCCTCCTTGGAGTCACCTCAACCCCAGATAGAATGAAAAAGCTTCTTCTTCTTAAAATTCTAGATATCTCCAATAGTAAAAACACCGTTGCCCCTGAGCTCTCTTCTTATTAAATCGCCAACTTCGTCACAAATCACAGACTCGCTGGAACTCAGCTCTGATGGAAAAGCAGTGTACGTTGGCTTTTCAGATGGAATGCTCATGGTTGATGTTCGAGTACCTACCCAGCCAATTCTCTTCGGGTTCAACTATTTCAAAAACGAAATGCATGCACCAAAATTGTCTAACAATAGAACTCTCTTTTATACAGCTTCAGTATCCGGGATTACATCATTTGATATATCCTCACAGTATATTCTACATCTTAGAAATTCCAAGCTGAAAATTGGTGGCTCATATCCAGGAGTGCTCAACGTATTGAAAATGAATGATGATTTCAAATTTGACTACATGGCCAAAGAGCATAAATTCCTCAAAGTCTCTTTATTTGACAACAATAGCTTACTCAATTACGCTGCATTACCAAACTGGATAAGCTTTGACAAAGAAAGATCGATTTTAAAAATTGAACCAACCTTGGCTTCTGTAAACAAGACCTATAAAATCTCTGTAACAGTCTCAACTCAAACCCAATCATCTGCTTTTATTGGACTCAACTCAATCCCGACTCTTAATGAAGCTGAAGATTTGATGCTCAGCCTCGTGCATAGTGGATACATTGATACACAAGGATACATCTCTGCAGACTTCAATCTCAATCAACAACTCAAAATTGAATCCAAATATAAAGCTCTTGACAAAGACATTCGCGCAATTCTTTCACAAAATTATATTGAAGCACTTGCTGAATTCTCAGTGTCTGCATCATTGAGTCTTCTCTCAAACACAAAACCTTTTCAAATCTCGACTTTGTACAAAGACAATATTCATGCCGTTATTCAGTTAGATCAAGCATATTTCTTAACCAAAACATTTTTCAACATCAGATCAACAATAACAAACAACCGATCCTTGCTAATTCTTGAAGGGACACTTGACAATATAAACGAAGCTTTGAAGGAGATATTCATTGATTTAGATGGCCTCACTTCTTGTAGCGGCTCAGTAAATATCACAGATGGTATGAACCCGCAACTTTCTCAACCCATTGCTAACATATCAGATTATTTCATCAAAGGCAATAAGTCGATCTCCATAGCAAACGACGACCATTTAGAAATATCTTCCTCGTTGATTACGACCGACTTGATTGTCAGTATCCATCTATTTCCTCCCCCAACAACAAATATCCCTCTTCAAAAACCATATTTTATCAGTAAATCTTACCCTTATTTGAAATCATCAATGACTGAAAATAACACTTTGCTATTCCTTGAGGGCTCTCTGGCCGATATCAACTATGCTTTACAAATCCTAGTAGTTGAATTAAATACGCTCGGATCTTGTGATGGAATGGTGAATTTTACTGATGGTGTAAATAAGCCCAAATCTCGCTTTATTCCCAATATATCAAGATACCTCATTAAAAACAAAGAAACCATTTCTTTTGACCAAGATAAACATTTGGTCGTCTCATCTTTGAGTCCAGGCCGTTTGACTGTCACAATTCAACTTGATATCAATCAATCTCTTGAGTACCAAGCTCATTTTGTCCAGAAGCCATATTTATATCTCAGAGTCACAATCACAGGAGAAAAAACTTTGATGTATTTAGAAGGCTCTCTAGATGATATTAATGAGGCCCTCAAGATTATTTTGATTGATATTGGAAAGCCCGATACATATTCTGGAGGGCTTGTCACTGTGTCAGATCATCTTAATCCTCCAATTTCTCTCCACATTCCAAACCTAACAAATTATTTCCTCAAGAATACTTCACCTTTTTATAATGAGACAAACCTCCTCTTGCAAGATCAAATTGATAAGCGACCTTTCTCAACTGGATTATATTCTACAATAGACTTGGATCCAAGCACATTTACTGATCAAAACAACCTGACTTTAGAGTACTCTATTGCGATGGAGGATTCGAAGCAAGAATTACCTTCATGGATAAGTTTCCGAAGCTCAAGTTTGATCGGAACTCCACCAGAAAAATACTCACCATCTTCTTACAAGATGGTTTTGCGCGTCAAAAATGAATTCAAGACAACCGCTTTTCCATTTACTTTGAATATAAAGATTTCCCTTTCTTATGGAATAAAGCTTGTGAGTACGTATCTCGGGTACCTTGCTTCTTTGCTTGGCTTTATCTTCTCTATCAACAAGATTTATAATATTCTGGCCAAAAAACATTATAGATATCCAAGAAGTTTCAAACTCAAAGTTGGTCAAGAGATAACTGATCAGAGAATTTTCCCAATTTCATTTATACAAACTGAAAGAACAGAAAGCAAAAAGATTTTACGAGATCTTGAAAAAATCGTCTCTCCTGATTCATTAATTGAGCATTTCGCTATGGGGATCTTGGATAAAAGGAAAATCGTCGACACATTGGCGACCTTAGGAAATGAACACTACGATGGCGCAGATGAATTTTCTCGTAGAATTATTCAACAACTAGTTGTCAACCATATCGTAATGAAACGGCTTGTCAGCAAACAAGAAGTCAAGACAAAGGAAGTCTTTGATAAAACTAAAAATAAATGGATGGATTTAGTCATTGCCAATCCATCATCGACTTCACAATTTATTATAAACTCTGAAAGTTTAAATAAACAACTCTCATCGTCTCTGGATTCACCAAGAACTACAATGAGCGAATCATTATTGTTACCACTCCAAAAGGAAGATATCAATATGAATCTTTTGGAAAATGCTATAATTGCACATGCTTTTAATTTCCAAAATCTGGATATCAATAAAATGTTTATTGAAGTCATTTCGTATAAAAAAATCAAAGGAAACTCTCTCTGGCATACAATCAAGAGATTGATGCTGAAAGATTTGAGGCCTTTTGTTTTTCTCAATCAGAGGGAAATTGGTTATGGCATTGAGTACACAATTAAAGAGAATACTCTCCAATTTTCAGGACAATTATCTATTGATTTAAAGGATAACGTAATTGTGGTCCATATCAAAAATTATAGAGGCAAAATTCTTCGAGAACTTTGGATTACCAGCGAAAATAAGACACCAAGGAGTACAGATCAAAGTTTTATGGAACACATTTCTGAAGCGCTTTAACTTTTCTCAAATTATTTGAGGGGGTTCAAATTCATCCTTTAAAAAATTATTGCGAGTTTTTATTAATCATTTATAAATTTTTTTTTCCTCAAAAATTTTATCCCGCCATAAAAGTTTTTACTATGATGCTCTCTAAATGAGAATCTTGATTTTCCATTTTCCACTTCTGGAATGAATTTGCCAATTTCTTCTTTTTCTAAAAATCTGAAATAATTTCGCCTTTTTATAATATCAACTATTTTTATAATTTCCCTTGATGAAAGAATTCAGCTTTTCCATTGATAGAGGTGGTACATTCACTGATATCTATTGTGAAATCACCGACACATCAACTTCAACCACTTATTATGACATTCACAAACTTCTTTCAGTTGATCCAAAAAACTATCCTGATGCTTCCCGAGAAGGCATCCGACGTCTTCTTGAAAAACATTTAGGCACCTCCTTTGACCCCAATAAACCTATTGACACTTCCAATATCAGATCTATCCGTATTGGAACGACGGTCGCTACAAATGCTTTGCTTGAACATAAAGGAGAACCTACCTGTCTTGTAATCACAAAAGGATTCAGAGATCTTATGGAAATAGGCAACCAAGCCCGTCCCAATATCTTTGATTTGGAAATCAAGAAGGGACTCAATATTTATGCTCACGTTCTTGAAGTAGATGAACGTGTTATTCTTGCAAAAAGTGAGAATGCTTCCAAAGAAGTTGATGTTTTTCCTGATGCAAAATCAGTCAAGTCAGTTTCTGGAGAAAAGCTCCTTGCCATCAAAGAACCAAATCTTGAGCAAATCCGAAGAGATCTCCAAGAAATTTATGAGAAAGGCATCCGTGCAATAGCTGTCATTTTCATGCATTCCTACATCTATTCCAAACATGAAGAACTCGTAGGAAATATTGCCAAAGAAATCGGCTTTACTCAAATCTCTTTATCTTCGCACATCTTCCCACGTGCTAAAATCGTTCCAAGAGGTCAAACCGCTCTTGTTGATGCTTATTTAAATCCTAAAATCACAGACTATATTGAATCTTTCACCAAAGGCTTTGATGAAAATATTCACAAAAAAGTTAACCTTTTCTTTATGCAATCTGATGGCGGGCTTGCTAGTGCTACTTCTTTTACTGGAGTTCGTGCTATCCTTTCTGGCCCTGCAGGAGGTATCGTCGGTTATTCTTTTGCTACGCTCAATCACAAGTTTAACACAAACAAGAAACCCGCTCTTGGCTTTGATATGGGTGGAACTTCAACTGATGTATCCAAGTATGACGGTACTTTTGAGCATATTTTCGAAACTAATGTTGCTGGAGTCAACATTTCTGCTCCACAACTTGATATCAACACTGTCGCCGCAGGCGGAGGATCAAGACTCTTCTTTAAAAATGGTTTGTTTAAGGTGGGTCCTGAGTCAGCAGGAGCTGATCCTGGCCCTGTATGCTATCGAAAAAACGGACATTTAGCAATCACTGATGCCAACTTACTGCTTGGAAGAATCCTTCCTAAATATTTCCCAAAGATCTTTGGTCCTAATCATGATCAGCCTTTGGATTATGAGGCCACTACACAGGCCTTTGAAGAAATTGGAAGCCAAATCAATAGCTTCTATAAAGAGCAACCTGGGCAATCCAAGAGTATCTACGAAGTCGCTTATGGTTTTGTTCAAGTTGCTAACGAAGCAATGTGCAGGCCTATGAGAGCATTAACTCAAGCAAGAGGTCTTGATCCCAAAAACTATGTGCTCAGTGTCTTTGGAGGAGCTGGTGCTCAGCACGCTTGTCAAATAGCCAGATCTTTAGGCATTCGAAGTATCTTTATTCACAGACTTTGCGGTATTTTGAGCGCTTTTGGTATCAATCTTGCTGATGTGGCTGTTGAAGCAGAAAAACCTTCAGGAATTTACTACACTGGAGAAAAGAGCCAAGACCAGTCTGGACATACAATTGATAGCATTTTCAAAGAATTACAGAGTAGTAACGTCGAAAAATTAAAAGCACAAGGATTTAAGGAGAAACAAATGCTGCACGAGACTTACTTGAACCTTAGATACGAAGGAACTGATACCGCTTTAATGGTAGCGACCCCAGAAGGCCATGACTATAAGAAATCTTTTGAAGAAATCCACAAAAGAGAATATGGATTTGTCTATCAATCCAGAAAAATTCTCATCGATAATATTCGTGTCAGATCTCTTGGAAGACAGACTGAAGATCAAACCACTCATACTGTCCCTTTTCACGATTCCATAGACAACAAAAAAGAGAATTCCAAATTGGAACCAGTTGAACATGCAGAAGCATATTTTGAAATTAATGGGAAGCTTGAAAAAACCAAAACTCCAGTTTATGACCTCTTGAATCTTATCCATCAATCAGGACAGAAGGTTGATGGGCCATCCATTATTCTCAATGACACCAGTACTATCTTGGTAGAGCCAGGTTTCCATGCATTTTCTGATGAACAAGGCAGTCTTTGGCTCGAAGCAACCGATTCTCATTCTGAAAAAAAGAAAAAAGAAATGAAAGCTGAAGAAATCAAAGTCGATCCTATTGAACTCTCTATCTTTGCTCATAGATTTATGAGTATCGCTGAACAGATGGGAAAAGTCTTACAACGTACTTCCATCAGTACAAATATTAAAGAAAGACTTGATTTTTCTTGCGCTATCTTTGGACCTGATGGTGCCCTCGTCGCCAATGCCCCACATCTTCCTGTCCACCTCGGTTCTATGGGTGAAGCTGTCAAATACCAAATAAAGACCCTGGGAGATGACTGGAAAGAGGGTGAAGTTATCCTTGCTAATCATCCGATGGCAGGAGGCACACATTTGCCTGATATTACACTTATGACTCCAGTATTTTCTCATGGAAAGCCAGTTTTTTACGTTGCTTCCAGAGGCCATCATGCTGATATTGGAGGACTTACACCAGGAAGTATGCCTCCATTTTCAAGATCCTTGGATGAAGAAGGTGCGTCCTGTTTAGGTCTCAAAGCCGTAAGAGATGGACAATTCCAAGAAGATGATGTAATTAAATTGATGACAAGAGCAGATGAGTCAGGCAAACAGGGCACAAGGGCCCTCAGGGATAATCTTTCTGATTTTAAGGCTCAGATCGCTGCAAATAACAAGGGAATTGAGTTGGTCAAGGGTCTGATTGAAGAATATGGACTGATATATGTTCAGGCTTATATGACATTTATCCAACAAAATGCTGCAGGTAGCGTTTGTGAAATGTTGGTAACTCTTTCTGAAAAAGAAGGACTGAAAGATGTAGACACCGTTTATGCAGAAGACTTTATGGATGACGGAAATCCCATCAGACTGGCTCTTACAATCGATAGAAAACAAAGAACTGCAGTGTTTGATTTCAGAGGCTCTGGTCCTCAACAAATCGGTAATACTAACGCCCCAAGAGCTATTACCTACAGTGCTATCATCTATTGTCTCAGATGTCTTGTCCAATCGGAAATTCCTTTGAATCAAGGTTGCTTGGAGCCTATTAAAATCATCCTTCCTGAAGGAAATTCCATGCTCAATCCTTCTGCAGATGCAGCTGTTGTTGGAGGAAATGTTTTAACTTCTCAAAGAATAACTGATGTCGTCCTGAAAGCTTTCAGAGCTTGTGCTGCTTCACAAGGTGACATGAATAATTTGACTTTTGGAACGAATAAATGGGGTTACTATGAGACAATTGGTGGAGGAAGTGGAGCAGGACCGCATTGGGAAGGTAAGAGTGGAGTCCAAACTCACATGACAAATACCAGAATTACCGATCCTGAGGTTTTGGAAAGAAGATATCCTGTCATTCTGAGAGTTTTCCAAATAAGAGAAGGTAGCGGAGGCAAAGGAAAATATAAAGGAGGAGATGGAATAATCAGAGAAATTGAATTTTTAGAAGACGTTCATGTCGCTATTCTCAGTGAAAGAAGAGCATTTGCACCATTCGGACTTAATGGAGGTGAGGATGGTGCTAGGGGAATGACCATCTATGTCAGAAAAGATGGCATCGAGGTTAATTTTGGAGCAAAGAATGGTAAAGATTTTGAAACTGGGAGCAGAATTCGAGTCTTGACTCCTGGAGGTGGTGGATATGGAAAACCTGGAGACAAGAAGCTCGAGAAAGAAGAAGTAGAATCAGGGGATGTTGGATATAGACATGGTTTTGTTGCTACTGGAACTATTGGTGCCGCCAAATATACTCAAGAAACTAACTAGAGTGCGAGATTATTTTCTGTCATAATTTTTTTCTCAAAAACTATCTCTATTTACAAACCTTCTTCCCTTCGAAAATCTAAAAATCTCTCTTTGCTTTGAAATTAGGTTATGTTTAAGAACGTTTTTCTTCCTGATAGGGAAAAAAACAATTCATCTTGATCTTGCTCGCCTAATTACTTCTTTGACGTATTATTAATCAGAGGCTTAATATTGTAAAACGACAAATAAATCGGTTGTCGAACTCGTCTAATTGGGAAAGAATCTTCTCGTTTTTCAATCAACTAATCCAAGATGAAACTTGGCACCAACAAACGTGGTGATTTCTTCACTTTGTTAACCAATTCTAATCTCCTTGCTAAATTCAACTCTAAATCTCCTTTCAATGATTACTCACAAAATCAAGGATATCATTCCCACACTGAACAATCCAGCACGAACATCACGCCAAGTCGCCAAAAGCCTCCTTCAAGCAAAGTGTTTGGATTTGGTATTCAAGTGAGCCAAATCCCGACACAAGTCAGGGATAAAACTCCAGTCCCAAAACCAATAGTTTATGGGTATAGATCTTCGAGTAAAAATAACTCGAGAGTTACCCCCAGTCCATACAAAGCACAGAGAAATACATATCATTCAGATCAAGTTACTCCAGAGCCAAGATCCAAAAAACCGTTCAAACTTCCAGATATTACGACAACATCGGGAAATAGACGGAAAGTGTATAGCCAGACTGACATCAGCAAATCAAATAAAAAGAGGAATATCTTCAGAAATGACAAATTTAGTGTCCAGAAACAGAGCCTACAGAATCAAAGTGATGATTCCTTTGTGTCAATTACGGGGCCTCAAGAGACTTTTAGAAATGAAATTAAACCTGAAGAAATTCCTAAAAGGAGCATCGAAGCTTATGGAATGCCAAGTGAAGGAAAAAGTTATACGATTGTTCAAAAAAGATTGAATAATAATCGAGACACTCTCTTTGATTTCTGGGAATCGCGAGCTCCCAAAAAAGAAACACCTTTAGGCGTGTATCTTCAAAAAGCTTTAAATGAAGTTAGTCCTAGTCATTACGAAAATCGCGGAGTTGGGGGACTACCGATGAAATCCCCCCAAAATGCATATGAAATAGGAACAAAGAGTCCTGGGAAAGACAGGGAGAAAGTCAGAGAAAGAGGTCGAAGAAGCAAGAGAGATAGTGCGAATTTAAGTAGTAGCTTTGAAGAACAAGAAATTCTTGATAAAAAAACTAAAGATCTGAGTATCGTGAGTATAGATAATAAATATGAGCGACGAGAAATTATTACTGAGCCAAATGGAAAATTGGAAGAAATGTACGGTCAAAAAGATTTTTCAGTGCCTCCAAATAGGTACGCAGGAAGAAGGGCGTCTAGAGTATTAAGAGAAACATCGCTTGAAGTTCCCACAAATAATGCAAAAGGAATACCAAGGTTAAGTAAAGATATCGGAGGAAGAGAATCAAATATTGAGAAAGATTATGAGAGAAGAGAAGCAACAGAAGGAAATTTGAGTGCAATCGAAGTAAAGAAAGCAGCAAATTCGAATAGGGGAGGAAAGAAGAATATGGCTGGTAGATTGAATGTTAAAAATAAAGTCAAAAGTGATATGGATTTTGAACCACATAGTCCTCATGAGGATGAAGATGATTTGAGTCTTTATGATTATTTGAAACTCAAAAAAGAAAATCAAGATGAAAATAATGAATATGATTTTCTCCAATCCAAAAAATAATTTTTCACAAATTCTTTCTCTTCTGTGCTCTTTCTCGGAAAAAACCCTGAGATTAAAAAGTGTATTTTTGTAATTTGTAAATCGTATTTATTTATTTATGCCACGCTATGCTTTTATGTTGATGAGTTCATTTTTTTTCCCTTTTCCATATGTTATTTACCTTCGTATTTTACATAAATAAAGATTCAAGGATTTTTTTTCATTGTATTTCTACCAATCTCAAGAGAATCATACCTTCCTTTTCCATGAGATCAGTTTAAATTACCTTTTTCCATGTTAGAAAAATCAAAATCTAAATCTTATTGAAGACTTGATTTTTTTAGGAAAAATAAAATTATCAAAAATTCAATGTTAAGAAGAGTCCTCAGACCCAATTTACTCGCTGGTACCCAAATATCTCTTTATTCATGACTAAATCTTTAGCTGTTCAACCTATGAGAGCTGGTGGTGGCTGGCCCAGACCTGATGTCCCACTTCTTGAAAACTACGAACATAAAAGACAAGTAATTAATGATTTCTTTGCCTTCACCATTCCTTCTACATTTCCCCAAAAGAAACGAGAATACTTACCATATTTTAGCTCAGTATCTACGATATGAACGTCTGGTGGTACGATAATGTTATGCCCGAATACGTTGTTTCTTACCAAGATCAACATTTACAAGATCAATATCAAACTGTCAGAGCTTGGGGCCAATTGTTCCCTCCTCTTTTTGCTGCCATGACTGCTGTTGGCTTGTTTTTCTACTTTGTCAACTCTACCAGAACTGGAGGTTTCTACTTGGAACAAGAGACTGAAGCTCCTTATATTCGCCAAATCGACAGAACTGTCAAGCAAAGACTCGCCCTCAAGAGAAGTTTCTTGAACTTTGGTAAGAGAATTGTGAGAATATTTTCAACTAACAAAACCTAGACAGAACCGGTCAAGATGGTTTGTTACATAATGCTGTCGATGTTGCCCCTGCTGCTAAGATCTTGACTGACCAATTTACCAAGTCCATTAGACAAAAGAAACAAATAAATTTGGAAGCTAAAAACTACGTCTCCAGAGTTGAAAGTGAAGTCAGAGAAAAGTGGGCTAATGGAACCCCTGCTGGACACCAAGGTCATCATTAGAAAATTTAATATCTCGGTTGATTGGGTGAATGAGTGAGTCAAATGGATTTATGCTATTTCTGTCTTCAAGATAAACATATAAAAAGCTCTTATATATTTTATCATCATTTTCGTCAATCGAAACCTTTCATTTACCGCATCTCTTGAATATAAAAAGAATTCAAATAAATTGCCTTACTTTGGAATTTAAGAGGAGCAAGATTTCAGAATTATTTGATGATAAAGTGATTTTGAAATTGAATAAAATCTCATGGAAATTTTTTTCGCATTTGCAGATATTTTTTTTAAAGAACGACATTCTAAGATTCGCTCAAATTCTGTTCATATTTTGAAAAATTTTCCTTTTAAAAAACTGAAAATTGGTTGTAAAATTTTTTTCAAAGGCAATGTTTTCATCAACTCAATTTTTCATTGAAAAAAAAGTTTATTTTCGATTATTTCAAGCAATCCTTGGGGGAATTCATAAATCAATTCAATTATCTCAAAATGAGCATAAAAATTGAAGGTTCAAAGGGCACAGAATACACATATAATCAAGACGACATCATCGGAAGTGGATATTATGCCTGTGTCTATAAAGCATATGATAAATCAAAAAACCTTGTAGCAATCAAGGTGGTCAACAACATTCCAATAAAAAAGCGTAGAAAAGGTTCAATCAATGGCTCTGAAAAAGAAGTCAACATTCTTCAACGTCTTAATCCAACTCCTTATGCTCTCAGTCTTGTTGACATTGCAAAAGATAAAAGATATGTCTATATTATTACTGAGTACTGTGAAGGAGGAACTTTAAGGAATATTCTAGCAAGCTCGAAAAATGGTTTTCTTGATGAAAAGACAGCTATTCGCTATCTTTATGAAATAGCAAAAGGTCTTGCTACGTTGCATTCTCATGGAATTATGCACAGAGACCTGAATCTTGACAATATTCTTCTGAGAAAAGGCTGTTGTGTTATTGGAGATTTTGGGTCAGCAACAACGAATATAAATTCAGATACAACTTGTGTTGGAACGCCAGAATATCGAGCTCCTGAAATATTTCTTGCAAACTCAAAGCGAACATATAATAAACAAGCAGATTTGTGGTCATTAGGAGTCATTTTTCATGAAATGCTATTTGGAAAGAAACCTTATGAAGGAGAGAGTATTCAGGAAATTGAAAGGAAAGTTCTTGGAGGAGAGTATAAAATCCCAGACACTAACAAAAAAATTTCAAAAGAATCAAAAGATTTGTTGAGAAGATTGCTGCTTTCAAATCCACCCAAAAGGATCACTCTCCAACAAATTTTTGGACATCAAATCTTTGACAATTTTCAGATCAACTCCCTTCAAGATCAACAAGAACCATCATCATTCAATGTTAATCACAACAAAATACAAATTACGACAAAAAAATTTACTTTTCTGGAGAAAGTAATTTTTCCGATTATTTTTGTTCTATTTCTTCTAAGTTTTCTTGTCATACTGAATTGAATAATTCTCAAATATATGTTTTTTTTTGTTGAAAAATGAAAAGGACTGGATGAAAGATGTTTCCTCGGAAGATTTTACCAAAAGAATCAAGAATTTCTCACCTCATAGTTTTTTTTTCAAAAATAAAAATCAAGTCGATAGATATCTTCTTGAAACTCTTTGAATAATTCAAGTTCAAGTCAACTGATCATCATTCGGCTCGAAACACACTCAAGTCTAAATCTTAATTTAGAAGTTTAATTAATCATTGCCTCATTCTGATCCAATCATACTAGGATCCTACATTTCAATATTTTTATTTATATCGCAAAACAACTTCTTTGTGGACAGAAAACAAGTTTCTAAGACACAGAGAGAGAGGGAAAATGGACTAATTTTGAAAATGATTTTCACCAGATTTTCATTTCATCTTATTCCACTCCATCCCTTCCAAAAAAAAGAGGCAAACTATTCAATTCACTTATCTGATTTGTAATTTAAAAAGGGAAAGAATTTAGATTTCCGAATAATATAATTTATTCAGTTCGAAGTAAATTTTCTAATGATTGATCCTTCATCAAAAAACTCTATTAAAAGGAGCCTCGGCTACTCCAAACTTAAAACTGACATCTTCCAGGAAAAGAAGCGTGAAATCCTTGCTAAAAAGGATCGTTTCAGATCCTCTGCTGCTCGTGAAGCTGAACGACAACGCAATCTCAACAAGGATACAAATAACGTTAACCTCGAAATTGGGATGACTGGCGGCTTGCCACCTGTCTGGGTCGATTATTATGAAGAAACTCTCGAAAAATTCAAAAGTCTCGAGAGGATCTCACAAGATACCGCCAAACTAATCAACAGCAGAATAAAAATGCAGTTTGGCGATCATTCGGATTTGGATAATCAGATAAACCAAAAAACTGACCAGGCGAAACAATTGTTGCATGAATGTGAAGAGAATCATAAAAGAATACATGATGCAGGCTTTAGATCTGCGGAGTCCATGAATGACAAGAGAATTCGAGAAAATGTCGAAAGAATCTTGGCTACCAAAATCCAAGAATGGGCCATGATTATTCGAAAACAACAAAAGAGCTTATTAAATAGAATAAAAGATCTTCCTGAAACCGGAACCAAAGATAGCGGACACAATTTAGTCTCAACAGAATATACAGAAGAAATGAGACAAGAAATGGAGGCAATGGATGATATTGCTAGAGAAAGAGATGAGGATGTGAATAGACTTATCGATACCATCAATGAATTATCCCATTTATTCAAACAAATGAACCACTTGGTCATTGAACAAGGCACAATTGTGGATAGAATTGATTATAACCTTGAAAGTGCGGTTACTCATGTCGCAAAAGGTAAAGAACAATTGCGAAAAGCTCACACTTATCAAAGAAGTAAATGTGGGGATAATTGTATTAAAATTCTTATCATTCTGGATGTCATCTTTACCATCTTGCTCATTCTTAAATACGGACATAGGTCATAGAATTTTTTTCCTTAAGAGCAAGTTCATTTGAATCAATCATATGACCTTATCCTCTCTACCCTGTAATTAAATAAATCATAACTTCTTTCACATGTACTATTTTTAATTATCTCTATCATCATACCTTAAAATCAGTTACATCTCTCAATTTAATTCTTTTTTTTTAACAAAAAATACAAGTTACACTCAAAATAAGTATGCATTTTTCAAGAAAAAGTATCCTTACTGTATAAACTATATATATGAAATTAAGAAGTTAGTGTCTAAACTTATTACAAAATCCTATTAAAAAAAAAATCAACACAATACTCTACTTATTTAATCCTCATATTCATCTTCATTGGTGGTTGTACCGAGATCGACAGAGAGTCTTTTCCTTGTATTTTTAATGTTACGTGGTTTAGGAGATTCATCGTTGTGATATCTTTCAACTTTAGGCTTAGGAAGAGGAGCCTTGAGTCCATTTTCAATATGTGAGACCAGAGTGCCGATATATGCATCTTTTGACTTTAATTGTTCTTCAAGGTCTTTATTCTCTTCTCTATACCTTGTCACCTTTTCATTCAATTCGTCTAAGTTTTCTTTATAGCTTGCTTGTCTTAACTTCATCATAATATTCAATTGCTTATTCTTGGCTTTTTCTCTCATTAACTCAGTTATCAAATCCTTTTCGGGGTTCTTCCTGTGTCTTTCCAACTGAACCTGATATGAAGCGTAGACATCTTCCAATTCAACAGCCATGATCTTGTTGATTGTCATCAACATCATAGCATTCTCCAAGCATCCTTGATTCACCAAACTCTCTGAAATCTTCTTCAAATACATGGTCACCTTTCCTCCGAAGCTCTCAATATCACTCTTCTGAAGTCTTTCTTCCAACTTTCTTGATCTCACTTTACTATTCAATAAGTCTCCCAATTCATGTAAGATCACTTGATTCATAGATTCAAGTTCATGGGCTCTCTCCTTCTCTCCACCATCAGGGTAGGCAGCTCCTCTTTTATAGTTTTGTATACACTCTGCCACAAATTCATGAGTCACCGAGACGTCTGCTGCCAATCTATCCAAGACCTTCATATTCTTCAAAAACACTTGATGCTTCTCTTCAAAATCTTGAAAAGTCTCTTGGGAAATTCCTCTGGTCACCAAAGTCCTTCTTGAATGGCTTTCTCTTGGCTCTTTATATCTCTCTGCTGTTGAATCATATCCCATAGGCATAGTGAGCCCAGTATTGTGCATAGAAGGTCCTTTTGAAGGACGGGTACTTGTAGAGTTTCGTCTTCTTGATGCAAGGCTTGTGATGCCACTGCTCATAAGTTGGTTATTTGACACTCTTTTTCCCACAGAAATATATCTCTTTACTTCTGACGCAGCTTCATTTTGTCGAGCGAGCTCAGCTCGAGCACTGGGAGACAATGGGCCAGCATTATAGTCTTGAATATGAGGAACAGATGTATTTTGCTTCCAAAGGTTGCCTGGTGAAGGTGACTCAACATCTATCTTGGTCCTCAGGTAGTTCAGAGGTCGTTCAGGGTCAAACGAGCAGTTGCCAGGCTCTTTACTATTCTTATTCACAAATGCAAAGGATTTATTGTCAGAAAGTATTGAGGACTTTGGTGTTGGCTTTGTAAAAGCATTTACTTTGTGAAGCTCGGTAAAAGGCTTGTTCACTCTGGAAAAGAGGTAGTATGTTGACTGTGGAGGATGAGGACTATAAAAGTTGTTTTGAGTCGATCCTTTGTCATTGGGAGTTGGGCTTAAATCTACGAATGTGGTTGGGTAGGGTTGATCAGAGTTCTTGCGCTTGGTACTGGTGGAGCCAATGGGGGGATCAATCGAAGAGTATCTTTGTTTAACTTCATTGAGGGGTAAAGACTGTCGATGAACAAGGGAAGTGTTCATTTGGACTGTTTGATTGAGAAAAAAAAGTTGCTTTATTTAGTTTTATTACTGTATAAATATCATTAAGGACGCTTGGACTTAAGGGAAAATAGAGCAAGTATTTATCACAAATTTTCAGGAAATAAATCTAGACGTGAATTTTAGTGGCAACACGAATTTGTACCACTCAATGAAGATTCTCGTTTCGTGATGCTTTCACCCAAAAACTGCATCCAATTGAAAGCGATCAAGATTGAGCTTGTTCAATCAACACATCGAGCTTCTATAAATTAGATCAATGAGTTAGCCAAAAAAGCTTCAAAGATTAAAATTCTTGATTTTCATTACAACCATTTTTTTCTGTATATTTTGTGACTTGCTTGCCAACTATTTTTTCCACTCTATGAAATTTCGAGCGGTCAACCACCCACTCTCCTCTTGAGAAAAATGCAAAAACTCAAGTTTCCAATAACTTGAAAAATTCTTTCACTTCTCAAATTATCTACAGCATTCAAGGTTTTCAAACAAACAGGAATGTTTTTTGTTTGTCTCTCTTTTTATTTTTCTCTAATGCGAGAAGTCTCACAGGAATCTTGTTTGCTAAAGATGAAGACGATCATTTAGAATTTTAAATGAGACTTTCCTTTCAAAAAGGGTTCTATTTAATTCCCAGAATTTTATAATGATTTGATCATTGAGCGCCCCTCCTGAAAATTTTTAAAAAGGATGGATCTCACAAGAAATAAAAACATGGATTTGCAATGATTTTGAAGAGCCAAACTGGATCCTTTCGTTAATTGAGATCTTTGCCTGAAGCTCGACTCTCTATTTGATCCAAAAATAGCTTTGAATTGAATTTTTTCCTCCCTTTCTTCCTTTACTCATATTAATTTTTTTATAAATTTTGAGACAAATAATATTTTAAAACATTGTTTTTGGCGAAAAACTTCGTAGCAAAAATTTGTTGGCATGAGAATTTAAATCATTTTATTTCTTATAAAATTCGAAAAAGGGCTTTGCTCTCCAACGACGATAAACTACTCCTCTGACTGTATAAAATCATATTTTGTCCCCCAGCTCACAACTTCCTTAATTTTCAAGTTTCTCTTGTTGAGGCTCTCGTTAGAGTTTGGCCAATACTTTTGAGGAGAACATGAGACACTCAAGAAATAAACTGAATTCAAACTTCTCCTTAGCCATTTAAGCAACAAAGGATGAGTTTTATGAAATGCAAAAATTTGGACTCCAAGTCTTTTCCATCGGTATTTAGTTCATATTTTGAAGTCATTTTTATTCTTCGAGATCAGAAGAAATTTTTCTTCGTTTCGTCAAATGTTTTCTCAAACCTCCAAAAGTGCCAGGGCTTCTGCAATCTCTTCTGAAGGGAATTTTTTATGTTCAATTGCAAACCGCACCAATATTGGGACACCTTGAAATAAAAATTATACTCTGAGAAAAAAATCTAAAGGTCTCTTCGTATTCAAAGCATGTTGAGATGACATGAAAAATTGCGCACCTTTGAATCGACACAAGGCTGTTTTCTAGAGCCAGAGAATTCTTCCAGTCTCAGAAAATTGTTTTCTGTCAGATTAAAGTCTCTTTGGACAGCAAGACTTTGCAATTTCTGAAGCGCCTGTTTCTGACAAAAAATTTTTGACGTCAAAAACTTTGTTCTCTCAAATTTCAGCAATCAAACAAACAAGTTTTGTCAAATTTAAACCCTCCGAAAAACTGAAGAGGTACGAAGAAGTTTTTTGAAAAGAAATTGGGGTGAAATTTTCACAGCCGAACATAAAGAAAAATGAGCTAAAGACACAGAGATAATTTTCGAAGGTTTCTTTAAGAAAATGAAGTTTTTCAAAAATACCTCATATTTTTCCATCCACAAAGATAGCCAAAAAAGGTTGAAAAGAGTTTTGAGGCATTTTGGAACAACTTTTTTTTGTCACTTTTTTGTTTTGAAAATTTGATAAATTTTTTAATTTTTTTTTGTAAAAATTTGTTCTCAAGAAAAAATTTTCTTGTCCTCTCCTTTTGAGTTTTTTTCAAGAGATATCATGATTATGAGCCAATCTGCTCTTTATTCGCCTCTAAACCGGAAAAGTTTGGGATTGTTTGATGATTCGAACGACTGAGAAATAAAGTATTCTTACCTTTTGAAAGCAGACAATTCATAAATTAAGCAGTGACTTTTGAAAGAAAATAATGGGACATTAGGGGAATGATACGAAGGATGATGTGAAAAGGATTTTACTTTTTTTTTCAGGTGTTTTTTGAGGTTGAAATTCATGGTCACCTCAAAAAATATTCAATCCATTGTTTCTCGTCAGAAATTTATCTATCAATAAAGCTTTTCAAAGATATTAAAAAAAAAGAATCCAACTCAATTTGGAGCCATTTTAACGAAAAACCTCGGATGTTTTTTTGGGGAATTTGAGGTGTTTTTGAAATACCTGACTTTCTCAAAAAAATTTTTACAGACTTCTTCATCTTGATCCATTCCACATTCATGGGGGTTAATGGTTTAAACTTCGGTAATATTCTTATGGCTTTGGGCTGGATCGATGGAGAAGTTAAGAAATGAAACATACAGAAAAGTTCAAGACCATCTCAAGACCTCCAAATTCATATTCATCACAACTGGATTCACAAACATTCAGGTGATTAATTTGAGTATATTATTAAAATGTATTTTATTTGTTATCAAAGAGAAGAGCTTGATAATTAAATGTAAAAGTGAAATATGCCTTGAAATGTCTTCAGCTTGATTGAACAGACTAAAAGGCTCACTACCACAGAATCCACTTATCAAACTTGAATCTTAAGTTCAAGTTGTGGTGGATGTTTCTATTAAATTTCCTAGTCAACCAAATTTAAGTCGAAAGATTTTTTGAATAAGAATTTCTCAGGGTCTTGATCCAAAAAGCTCTAGAAAAACATATCAACAAATCAAATGAGCTAGTTCTTAGAGGTCGTCTGAGAGGGTTGATATTTGCTGGGGGTATCAACTATTGATTTCAGAAAAACTTTTGAATGCGTTCTCCAATTAATGACATAGAATTAAAACAATTCTAAATTCCAGGAAGAATCGGGTTGCTGTTTGCCCAAAGTGAAAATCTTATTTACATCAAATTTGAGTTGGGAAAAAAACACCTAGAATTTCCAACGATGTCTAATTTTGTATCTTGTTTTGAAAATTAAACCGATTATCTGTTATATTATCAAAACAACAAAATGTAAAACATGCAAATATCTTGATTGTTTCGGGATTAATCCTTGAAAATTTCGCATTTTTACTGACTTTAAGATGGAGCTCTCTCAAGTTAGCAAAAACGCTCGAATTCCTCTCACTGTTGACCTCTCGGAGCTTCATTTACACCTTGGATATGAAATGATCTTTATCTCATTAATTACATCATTTTGTGAAACTGTTAGATTATTTAATCAGTCCTCTAAAGTTGCTTTTCCTAGAAAAAATCTTCAACTAATTTGTTCATTATTCATATTCAACAAAAGCTTTTCACACTCGGGAGGTTTTCCTACTTTCTATCTCATTTTTTACAGGAAAAATTTTTTTCTTTTCTCCATTGGCAACTTCGGGGTGTTTGATTGGTTTTTTTGTTTACTTGAAGGTCCAAATCATTTATTTACTGAGTTCAAGCCATAACTTGAAAAATAGCGAAACGGAAGGAAATAATATCTGAATAAATGATAGAAGTTTTAATTTAATGAGAGAACTGTCTTCAAAAAAAACTTCAAGTAACTGCTATAATTATAAAAAAGATTTGTTAAAAATAATCTCTTATTCATAAAACTCCAAGTCATGACCTCCTCATACAAGAAGGTAATCCACCCTTTTCTCTGAGCCAATCTCATCTCTCTTAGTACTTCGACCCTGCTCAAATCGAATCTGACCAAAAGGACCTCGTTGTTTCTCAACTTAAGGCTGAACTTTTCGAGCTCCGTCAAAATGAAAGAGACTATAACGAACTCCACTCCAAGCTCAACAACCTCGAGCATAGATACAACCTTCTTCAAGAAGAAAAGGTAAACGATTCTATCTCTTTGATCATTCTCTTATCCCACTTCATAGAGTTTGAATGAACGTGAATTCAAAAACAGAAATGAACTCAATCTTAGAACCATCAACAACTTGAAATCCGATATTGATGCCTTGAAGCAAGAACTCAACGTCCTCAGCGCTGATGCTCAAGACCTCAGATTCGATAACCAAAGCATCAACGAAATTGTTAACAACAGATCTTCTGAAATCGCCCAATTGAAGGCCGAACTCGGAGACTTGTCTGATAACAATAGCCACCTCGCTATGGAAAAGAAGGACTTGGAAACCCAAATCAGCAGAGTTAGAACTGAAAACAGAGAACATAACCTCGAATTGGAAGAAACCAACCACCAAATCGGTGAAGCCACTGAAAGAAGAAATAAGTTCGAAAGACTTATCAGAGAATTGGAATATGAAAACGAAAGACTCGAAAAGACCAATGAAGATTTACAAAGACAACAAGATGGCCTCAGACTTGAAATCAGAAATAAGGTCGACAACACCAAATACAATGAACAATTGTACTCTGAAAACAGAAAGCAAATCATTGCTCTCGAAGCTGACCTCAACGATCTCAGAAGAATCAACGAAAAGACCAAGAACGAAATCGCCACCCACCAAAAGAACCAACAAGTTGAACAAACCAAGAACTTGGAAGCTCAATCCAGAATTAACAAGCTCGAGGCTTTGATCAAGGAAAGAGACTACGAAGTCTCCACCTTGAGAGGAGAATATGATGAACTCAAGAGAGACCAATTGAAGCTCCTCGATACCAACGATGACTTGAACCACGATATCGATGCTTGCAGCAGACATTTGGACTTATTGACCCTTCAAAACAACGAAGTAAAATAGACATTTGTGAGTTTTAAATAACCATTTCCATAGTTACTTCAAGAACTTGAAAGATTCAACTATCAAGATCAAGAAGTTAGACAAGTTTTGGACAGAAAGGACAAGGTTGAAGAAGTCAAGAAGAGATACGAAGGAAAAATGAGATCATCTTTCCACGCCATGAGTGCCTCTATCAGAAGCCCTCTTAGAAGCAAGGAACAACAATACGAATAAACAGGAGCCATGACGGAGATTTATTGAATTGATGCAAAAGAGATTAATTCTTTACTTTGAACATTTTTTATGATTTTTTCTCAACAAATGTTCAACACAACAAAACAAAATAAAAATAATATGAAACATTCATTATGCATACATATGTTTTCATTCTAATTTTACCATTCATCATCATTTTGTTCATTTTACATTTGTGAATCAATTTCAAATCATTCAAAGAAATATATATCTCTCTCTTTGTGAATTCTGACGAATCGAAAAACCACCTAAAACTATACAACATATGCATGGGTACGAAGAAAACTTCATGTCATATTCAAAAAAGTTCTTTTATGCTTTAACATCAGTGATTTCAGTCGTGATTTTAACTTTTTTGAGTTCTTGACGGAGGACTGGAGTAGGTCTTTTGTTAAATACAATCTTTTCTTTACAAATGCCAACTGCTTCTAATCTAGCTTCATCTGGACTAATTACATTATTCTTTGTCACCAACAACATTTTATCCATCTTCTTAAGCTCACCTTTAAATACCAGATTAATATTCTCCCTTTCCTCAAACAAAGATTTACCTTCCAAGTGATGGATACCAATATCGATACCATATTTTATGCCAGCGACTGGATTGTGAATGACTTCTAAATGTGCCAATAACTGGCTCTGAAAGTCATCATTGGGACATTCAATTTCGCCTTGAAATTCGATCAAAAGCAGTTCAGGAAGGCCATTTGAAGCCTCGGTGCTATTTCGGGTGATGTAAATATTCATTTTTTTGCAAACTGATTATATTAATTGACTTGCGGGAATAAATTTAAATTTACACTCGAAAATACCTTGGTACAAAAATACTCTTGTTACTCAGTCATTTCAATATTCTCCTTTGATGAAATTTTTTTGAACCAACTTCTCGAATGGGGATCAAAATTTCAAGAATATATCTAAAAAAAATGAACTATTTATTACTCAAACTTTGTACTATTTATCTCCTATTTCTGACTCGAGTGAATACATAGGTCCCGATTAGGCAATCTAAAAATAACTCAAAATGAAAAGAATTTTGATTCGAGACAATTGTTATTTCTTTCTTCTGCTTCTATCTCTCCTGTCTTTGACTGTTGTTGTTGCTACAATCCCAACTCAAATTAAAGGCATTGCTATCACCAACCTACCGACAGTGATGACAAGCGGGAATAATGTTACAGGAGGAATGATAATTGAAATCTTTAACCAAATCTGCTCTCAATTAAACGTTACTGTCAAATATACAGAAGTAATCGATATTACGAATGTCAATAGCACCGTACCAAAGCTTGTAGCTGCAGGAACCTACGACTTTGCAATTGGCTATCCAATCCTTCCAACTGATGTCAACTTTGAGTTCCAATATCAAAATGTAAGCCGCATAGATCTTTACAAAGACACCTTAATTGTATTTACGCCAAATCTTTTGCAACTTTTGGTTGTCAATGTCCTGAAAGAGCTGTTCTTTGTGTTTTTCATTATTTTGCTGCCTTGGCTTTTAATTGCGACGACTTTATACTACCTCATTGATATTCGAAGATTTTCAAAAACTGCTTTTTTCACCGGCTTTTATGAAGCTTTTACAATCATCCTTTATCGCAAAAAGAATATGCCAAAAGGAGCCAAAATATACTCGGTTCTTTTTTATATTATTACCATTCTTATTGGAATGCTGCTGCTTGGAGATTTCATTTATGTTATTGCCTCTATGCTTTTAAAATCAGATGTCGATAATATAAATGACTATTTGAACAAAAGATCGAGTGTCTGCACCATCTCACATGATTACCTTGCAAATACTTTCATGTCAAATCGTCAAGAAATTCCAGACAGTAAAGCTCCTGACCCAAAAACCTGTTTCATTCAACTCAACTCTTTTAATGTTGGATCTTTCCTTGTCAGTGCATCAAGAATAAAGTACTTCTTTTATAAAAATCCTTCACAAAACAACATGTTTGATTTTGATATCAGAGATTCTGTTTCAGTCGACTACTATATCATACTCAGCTCGAGGCTTAGCGAGTTCTCTAGTCAAGCAGGCTTGATTCTAGATGATCTCAAAATCGATTACATCCCAACCCTTAGGACCCAATATGAAGCAGAACCCGTATTCAATAGAATAGTCCCATCTTCAATATTTTCCGATTCCATACTCTTGATTTTCACCTCATTGACGATCACTTCACTCTTTGCTATTGTTTTCCTTTTGATCATCATCTACCGCCAAACCAAAAAGCCAAGTCCTGCTTCTCGCAAAAAATCAAAGAAAAAGAAGAAGCACCATCATCAAAATTACGATGACGAAAAAATCAGATTATATGAAATGACTAAACCTACTGAAAAAGGTCAATCAGACCCCAAATTCCTTTATGTTGAAGACGAACGGCCTCCTCCTCGTGATCCCGAAATTCAGCATATCCAGCATCGTTTCCCACAAGCACAAAGTATGCAAAATCAACAACAACCATCCAGGCTTGGTGGCAAAAACAGAACGTTATCATTAAGCGGTCCAATTCAACCTCGAAAATTTGAAGGAAATGAGGGAACATTTAAATTTCAAGGAACATCAGATTTTGAAAATCAACTTTCACCTGTTCCAAAGGCAGAGCATACGACCGAAAGAAGTCCTAATCAGGTGAACTTAGAAAATAAAAATCCTATCCAGCATAGAAAGATAAATATTGTTGACTCAGGGCCTTTTCAAGATTCTGGAGATCCTGGTATTGACCTCGAAAAATAATAGGATTTCAAATCACCTTTTGCTGTTTATTTTGAATATTTAAAAATATTTGTCTATACAATCTTTATAATTTTTTCCATCTTTAATGTGTTCACCTTATCGTATTTGTTTGAAATCAAAAGTCAAGCTTTGAAGAATTCAAAAATCTTTTCAATTTGAATGAAAATAACACGTATCTCAGATCTCTAAATCTCTTGGTGAATTAAAACAAACTCTATTACCGTAGGAGTTTTAAACTATCAATCAATCCAAATTTTTAAAATTACACGACTACATTTCTCTCTTCAATCTTTTTTAAATCTTCAATATGTCCAATCAAGAAAAGTTAAACCCCCAACTCGAAAACCAACAGCCAAATTTACATGCGAAAGACCGTTCAGTCTATGACTCTGAACAAAACAAGCAGGAGGCTCTAGAATATCAAGATCAAGCTTTCATCCGAAAAAATCGCTGGATTCGTCTTGGCATCTTTTTGGTCTGCTTGACTTTTATCTACCTTGGTCGTGTTTCTCTCCCAGACCACCCTGTTCCAACTATTGTTGACAGAGCAATGGAGGCTGTTGAATTCATCAACTTCTATGTCATGGCTCGCCCCGTTCTCAGAGATACAATGCTTATTTTGTGCTCTCTGTTTATGGACCTTATGTTCTTCGCAACAGGTATTTATTGGATAATCCATGGAAATTCGAGTCGTATTGTCATCTCAATCCTATTCTTTTATGCTTTGCGGGCAGCTGTTCAACAAATGTTCTTCTGCCCCTATCCTAAATATTATTTCTGGGATGACCCTGGGTTCCCTACACTGGTTGTACCTTACGGAAGGAGCTCAGATTTCTTTTTCTCTGGACATATTGGTTTTGTCACTCTCTGTACGAGTGAATGGATCAAGAATAAACAGTACTTTGTTGCTTCCCTTGTAATGCTTGGTGGCATTTACACTATCTTTATTTTACTCGTCTATCAAGCTCATTACTCCATCGATATCTTTACTGGTATCATCTGTGGAAGCTGGGTCTTTTTAATGGTTGACAAGTTTAAGGAAGATTTTGATGCATTCTTCATCATGGTTTATGAGACAGTCTTGGGCTTATTCAAAATCTTGTTTGGTCAAGAAAGGAAAAGTGTTCGTGAACGTGAACAAGAGTTAATCGACGTTGCCGTTACAGAAAGCTAGTCATTATGAGTATAATTTTAACAAAATAAATTTCTTTCAAAATATTATATTCGATCGTATAAAAGCTTCTTTGATATTCTACGGTATTTCTGTAGTATTCTCAACATATCTATCTCTCTATTAAATTTCCTCATCGAACCAACAAAACACATATATTAGAGAAAACAAGGAATTATTATTATTTAACTAGCGCGAAATCATAAAATCAAATCATTTACGTTCAAAAGCTTATCAACAAATTCAGTATTCACTCTATCTCATCTAACTTTCTGATTTTTCCTTCTCTTTTTCTTCAATAAGTTTAACCAGGACATGTCCATGACAAGGTTCAGGATGACACCAACATCCAAGGGTCTTTCCTTTGAGTTCATCTAAACTTTTACTTAATTCTCCATTTCTCACATGTTGCTCATACATTTTGAGACATTCATCTCTTCCATGCTTTTGAACAGGAAAAGGGTTGCCCCATTTCGACTGAGCAACTTTCAAGTTTGGATAGTTCATTGCTCGTCCAATGTAAACGTGATTTGGATTTTTCAACCAATCCTGAATATCTTTGTACCCTTGCTTCGACAACTCATCCTTTTTAACGTTTACAACTTTGGCACTCTTGCTCAGATCTGGCTTCTGAATCTTTAAAAATGCTTCCATTTATAGGAGATTTTATTCTTTGTTTTATGAAAGAAAATTTTGTCTATTTTTTTTCACCAAACTACTTATCCGTTTATTATATTAAATTTCTGGGACCTATTTGATAAAACCACAAATAATGCAATGATCACGATGACCAGAATTTCTGCATTCTGATCCCTAGGACAGTTCTCAAGTTGAATAGCATAGTGAGAAACCTTTGGATTTTTTTCTCAAAAAAGCAAAAATCTTCATCAAGGCCTTATTACTTCTCAAATCATAAATGAAAGAATAACTTCTGTTTTTACTTTATTCACTTATCCATTAAAAAAAAATTACGTTATTTTTTATTCCCAAATATTCTCATAAAATTTTTCCCAAAAAATTCTTGACAAAAAAGAGCAACGAATATTCTTCATTCAGATTCATCAATTGTTCTATCATTCAGGTCGAAGTCACAGACAAATCATTCTCTCAAAAAACATATTCACAGTACCGCCAAATCATTGAAAATATTTCGACCTATTTCTTCAAAGAAACCTCAATAAAAACATCAGGGCTAAAAGTAAAAATTCGATATTCCAATATGAAAATTTTGCAGACTATACATAGTACATACATTCATATTGACTTCAAAAATACCCTTACAATAGAACAGTGTAAAGATATTCTAGTACCAACAACAATGTAATATCAAATATATTTTTTCAAAGCATTTCTTGACATGAAAAGTTTTTTGGCAGTAGTACCCTGTAATTTAGTTTCCTTAAAGGACATTAAAGCCTTCACTTCTTAAGCAGGCATTGTGAGCAGCAACAAAGTCTTCGCATTTGTCCATTCCGTTGTTTCTAATGCATTCATCTCTGATGAACTTGGTTTCCTTGCAAACGCAGCATGGACCCTTCTTCTTGGGTTGCTCAGCGACAAATTTGCTGTCTGATGCTCCAGTGGTGTGGTGTCCGGCCAAATTATTGGCATTGAAAACAGGTTGGATACTGGGATCTCTGACGAATTTGGATTCAGGTGCGAGAATACTAGGATTAGGGAGTCCGAGACCAGAATTAGGGTTGACAAACTTTGAATCGCTAGAAGTTCCTGAGATATCCATGATAAAGAGAAGAGAGTGTTTTTCGAAAAAGATTTTAAATTGCAAACTAAAAAAATTATCTAAACCTCAAAGATTATATACAAGTGTACTAATCGATCGGTATGTATTTTTGAGACTTTCAAAAAATTTAATGTAAGAACCTTCTCAGGTTAATTTGCATACAATTAAGGCTAATTTTTTGTGCAAAGTTTAGAAATCTCTAGAAATTTACTCTTCACAAATAATTTTCCTCACATCACCTTCTCAGATTATTCATCTAACGTCATCAATCACGGTATTTTTTAGAAAAAATTCTTCCAATTGAAAATTTTCTCCCCAAAAAATTGTGTTTTAATTTTCTAAACAGGATCATTCTGATCTCTTTCAGTATCATAGATCGAGATCAAAACTCATCAGAAAATTGTTTGAACTTCTCTTCTTCTCTTCGATAAACCGAGAACTGACCAATTCTACTCAAGTTCCAATTATCAATTTTTCTGACATCTTCATAGCAGAGCTTTGACTCAATCGAAAAATTCAGCTACATTCATAAAAATTATTTTTAATGATTCAGAGTCTGTCAAAGAGCAGCACTCGAGGCGAATTTAGAAGAAGAAGACTTGATCAGTAAAATTTTTTTTTAATGACTATTTACCCTCTGAGCATTATCCATTCGGATTTTTAGTCCTTTTTTTTCAATGACATAGTTCTTTGAAATTTATAAACTCAAAAAAAAAAATTCTCAGGAGTCTCAAATTAGTTATGGAGAAGAAAAAATCTTAGATTTTGTTATTTCAAAAGATTGCGTTCCAATTTTGATTCCAGAATTAATATTTCAGATACCTCCTTTCAGCAAAGAAAAAAGACTCATCTTTTATTGGAGTTTGTTTAAACATGTTTCTTTCTTTAAAAATTCTCATTCTATTCTCTATGGTGGATTGAAGAGAAATAAATTTTTTAAAATGAAATATAATTGAAGAAAAGAAATATCAGCATTGTTCCCAAAAAAATTCTATTGAGGTAAAATTTTCAAGAATATTATAATTTTCTTCTCACTCAATTTCTTTTCCTTTTCTCAAAAAAAATATTCAATATTTCTGTAACTGTCTGCCTGTTTCTCCTTTTTTGAATTCAAGCAAAATTATTTTCATCTCAAGAAGCTCCTTCCACTTTTTGAAAAATTCAGGATTTTTCACAATGTTCAAAGTTCAAAAAAGAATTTTCTTATCCTCAAAGCTTTCTCAATCATGATTTTCAACTTGGACTTTATAATTAAAACAAATCACATTAAACCAAATCATTAAAGGGTTTTTCTTTTTTTATCTTTGCAATAATTTTTTTACAAGCGCATACTTTTCCATGGATAAATACGTAAGAGGAAACACTGACGCCTACAGCTATCAAGACTCTAGAAGTCCATCCACCAAGAAGTCTCCTCACGGAAGCCCTCAAGGATACACTAATGATATGTACGACGACTTTGAGGGAAGTTTTTCCGATTCTACAATGAAACTGCCAGTCAAAAATCATATTAATCGACTTGAGGTAAACTTCTTTTCTTAATCTGTTGCTTTGCTTCAACTATTGTGATCCATATATATCATTTTTGTCAGAGTATATTGGTTAGCAAACCACCTTCGGGTGTTTTAGGAGTTCTCCAGTAAATGCAAAGACTAATTATTATAGGACAATTTGGATGCATTAAGAAGCGATTTGGACGACTCCAAAAAGAACACTCAAATGATCAGAGCTGATATAATGGCCATAGAACACTCAATGAAAGAAGGAAACTCTGAAATGATGAGAGCAATGATGGAAGAATGCTTGAGAGTTGAAAAAGAATTCAGAAAGATTGCAAATATTGAAAAATCAGAAAATGAGTTCCTGAAACAACAAATGAGACAATTGACACAAGATAAAATGAAACTCCAACAGAATACTCTGGTTTTGGAAAATAGAGTTGAAGCATCTGAAAACGATGTCGGCTTCAAAAATTTACACCAGTACAGATATGAGGAAGAAGAACAATAAATAACTAATTGTGGTGAAAACAGATGTCATAAAGATGCATGAAGCATGTAGTGTCAAATCTGCTTTGGAATATAAATTATTCTGTATGTAATCCAGCTTCTTTTGGCATTTGCATAACCCATATCCAAGAGATTCATCCTAGAGATTCAAGTATTTTGTGAACCTTCAAACATCATTTGCAAACGTCTATACTCTGAGTATTTAGTATTTGTTTGTTCATTCAGCCTTTTTTTTTTAATGAGTATTTTTTAATCTGAGGATCTTCTCTATTAAAAAAGTGTTTCTCTTTCACAAACTTTCCTCAAGGAACATCAGAATAGCCACCGTACTAAATGAAAATCAAGCCTTGAAATCATGCCATGAAAACCATCAATGAGTTAATCTATCGATTTTATCCCTTTCTTCTAAAAATTTGTTTTGTGATATCTCCTGATAAAAATAATTCAGAAAAAAAAACTCTCCTGCCTGGGCTCGAACCAGGGACCTACAGGTTAACAGCCTGGCGCTCTACCGACTGAGCTACAAGAGATTTGTACAAGCTCAACTCACAATTCTTTACAACTTTTTTGGTTTGCAGTAGTTCAAACTGAAAGGTATTACAAAACAGAAAGCGATTTCTTAACAAGGAAACGGAGGAGGGCATTGATTGGAGATAAAAAAAAACTTCAAAACAAAGTAAAATTTCTCCCAAAGTGAGTTTGTTTCTCTTTCTTATTCATCAAGCTCTTTCTGCCCAGAGCTCGCTATTGATACATTTTCATTTTTTTGAAGTGAAAAGAGTCATTTTTACATTATTCTATTTATTATGTCTGGAAATACAGGTGCTTATGTTCAAAGTTAGAGGGGATTTTGTAACAGCTCCCCAATAGTCTAGCTGGTTAGGATATCAGGTTTTCACCCTGAAGACCCGGGTTCGAGTCCCGGTTGGGGAATCATTTTTTGCTAATTAATTGATTGATCAAGCAATTTACTGTCTGCTTGTTAGTCTGAAAGACCTCTGAAAACTTTGCCATTATTTTACCCTGAAAATATCATGAAAGAAATGAGATTCTTCATAACTGATGAGAAATTATGGTTTTTTAAATAAAAATATGATTGATAAGGATAGTCGGGTCCAAACACTTAAGAAAGGGTGAAATTTTCTCAAGAGGGAGTTTCATAATAACCTTGAGGATCAGTGAATCAAATTTCCTTTAATTTTTTTAGCGGGTTAAAGGTTACCGCTCAATTAATTTTTAAGTGGAAAAATTAACTCACCAAGGAATAATCCGCTCTCTTGATCGGTACCTTGCGCAATACATAGGAATATGTCGACTCTTAGAGCCTCCTGTCTTTATTTTAAAAAGAAACTAAGCAGAGAAAATCCTTTTGCATCTATATCAATCAGTATTGACAAAATTTTAGTTGCTTTCGCAAAAATAGAAAGACCGTAAACCTTGTTCGATTTTCATTGAATTCCACCAAAAATTCAGAGATAACAAAAATGATTCCCCAACCGGGACTCGAACCCGGGTCTTCAGGGTGAAAACCTGATATCCTAACCAGCTAGACTATTGGGGAGTTGTTATTCGCTCTTCCTTTCCTCTCCTTATCAATGACTGAAACACTTCATTCGTGATCCTTATTCAATGAGAAATAACCTTTGATTTTATCGCAGAATAAAATGACAGAGGATTGATGAAAAATATATTGCCAATAGAGTGGAAAATGTGCACGAGGTTAAACACTTCATTTTTAAAAAGACATACTCAATAACAACTCCCCAATAGTCTAGCTGGTTAGGATATCAGGTTTTCACCCTGAAGACCCGGGTTCGAGTCCCGGTTGGGGAAAAATTTTTTATTAATTAATAAATCGAGTTTGTCAAGTCTCACTTTTTTTTGATAAACCTCTCGAAAAAACCAGCTTCCTATTGAGAAGAGAGCCATTTGAAAGTATATGTCTTTTATTGATGAAAGAAAAGAAACTGACATGCTCACACTTCCAAAGAAAAATTCAATAAAAATTTGTCCCATAAAATTTTGGTCTTAATAAATTCAGATTTACGCTTAGAATTTTATTCATGAATAACTTCATTTTCAACAAATAAAAAATTTTTTTTACTTTTTCATCTCATAAATAAAAAGTAAAAAAATTTGAAATATTTTATACTCTCTCTCAATTAAATAAAATTAATATTATAATCTTCCAAGCAATTGAATTTTTGTAATTGATCCACAAAGGCAAGTTGAGGTGAATAGTTTTGTAGATACATACCGCTGAATGCGAGTTTTAATGTTTTTAACTCTGGTAAAACTTCGCTAATTGCCAAAATAAGTTTCTGAGCTTCCTCAATTGAAATTTTGCAAAATTGAAAATAGAAACTGAGAGATTTCAGCTTCTTTAAATGAACAAGCATTTCTCTAACTTTATCCAAGAGAGCGGTTGTAGCAGGTTCAGTTCCATCAAATTCAAGTTGCAGATGCTCTAAGTTTAGAAAATGTCCAATATAATTGACGCAAAGATTCTCAGCCTCTTGAAGACTCAGGTCTTTGCAAAATTTCAAACTGAGACTGAGGGACTTTAAGTTTGGATTGAAAATGTTATTTTCTTCAAATTGTAGAACTGAAAAATCTTTTGAAGCTTCCCTGTTCAAGCCTGAAAAGTTTACAGACAAATCTTCTAATGCCATCAATTCGCTCTTCATTTGTATCAGGAAATTTGATATTGAATGTCTGCTGATCTTTTCATTATAGCTAAAGTCCAAATTGACCCGCTTCAGCTCCTTCAGAGTTCTCAAGTTTGCTAATAAGCTCTCAAGATTAATATCCTCAAAACTACTTGTTCGGAACACAAGGCTTTCTAAGTTATTCAAATCTTCAAAAAGCTGCTTATTCAGGGCCTCAAAACCTTCACCATTGACTCCACCAGTTAAAGATCTCAGATTGAGTTGAAGAGTTTTGAGATTCAAAAAATTACTGCCAATTTCTTTCCCAATTCTCTCCAAACTCTTGTTTGTAACGTTTGGACAGCCTTCCAAGCTAAATCTCAATTTCTTTAGCCTAGTCAAACCAAAGCCAATTGGACCCAGCATTCTTTCAATGCCTTCGTCTGTTAGATTGATAAACCCCGCAAGCACCAATTCCAAGTTTTCCAATGCTTGGAAATTTTCTGCAATCTTTTTCCCAAGAATGCTAAATCCCTCATCTGTTACCCATCTACTCGGGCCAAAATCAAGATTTATGTGTCTTAAGTTCGCCAACTTGCCATCAAAACTCGACATCAATTCTTCAATGTGTTTCTCATTTAGGGTCTTCACCAAAACAAAAGTTAATGCAAGGCTTTCTAGTTTCATCAAATTTCTGCTTATATTTGATCCAAGTTTGCTGAGGCTTTCCCCAGTGAGCTCTCTGCAATGTCTAAAGCTAATCTCAAGGGTTTCGAGGCCTTTCAGCTTTTGTGAGAGTTTCTGTCCCAGCACATTTACTCCTTTATCAGTTATACTATGACACTCGATCAAAATGAGCTTGAATCGTTTGAGATTTGGTAGGCTTCGTCCCACACCATCTCCAATTGCCTCTAAACTTTTGTCTGTTGTGCCTCTACTGCACCAAAATCGCATTGTTAATGAAGGCAGATGGTGAAAATGTTTCTGAACGTTCTTGAACAGCATTTCTTGCCCAATAAAAGTAACATCATGGCATCTTGAAAAAAATAAACTGAGTTCGAGTGTTACTTTCAGCTCATGAATCCGAGGATCTTGCGTAAAACTTGACAAAAAATCCTTCAAACTTTTATCATCCAGTGACTCTAGAGTTACTCTCTCTCCATCATAAGGATGTTTCTTTTTTTCATTTGGTTTCAATGATCTTTGCCAGATCCTCTTCATTGATGTTCCATGAATTCGAGCCTTCTCCATTACAAAATATCTTTTTTGTTTGCCAAAATTAATTCATCCAATTTTTTTATATTCACTGAACCTGCATAAAATTTATTTCCCTATCTAATTCGGAAATCTTTTTAAAAATATTTATTCCTTCATTATATTAAATAAGGTATCAAGATTTAAATCAAAGTTTGTTGTCAGAAAAAAATATACATCATAATATGTCTGTATGTCTGAATAATAGCATATCCTTTTGAAATTTTTGTTGAAAATACCATTTTAAAGTGCTGATTTGAAGTTACTAAAATTTATTTACACCAAATATTCTCTCGGAAAACACTTACATTTCTTGTTGTCTTAGAAATTGATACATAATTTTGCGGGCTTCTGGATGATTGAGATCATGTTTCATTTCTTTTATAAGATATTTTTTCACATATGATTTTTGGAGCAAATCTTTAAACGCCACTTCCACTCTTTCCCATTGAATTGTCTCATCTTTGAGGCCGTGGATCATAGCAATCGGAATATGCTCTTTTCTCTCAGGAAAATCTTCAATCACTCTGGATCTAAACGACCCAACACTGAGAACTCCTCCAATTGTCTCTTTCAAAATTTGACTTGCATATAAAGCTACAAAACTTCCTTGCGAAAATCCTCCCAAAAACACTTTTTTCGGATCATTTCCAAGCACTTTGCATTCGTGAGTAATATGCCCTTGTATCTCTTCAACAACCTCATTTAACTAGAAAGAAATCAGATTTTCTTCTCAATATTCTCTTCATTTACAGTATTGATATCTCTATAATTGAACCAAGAAAAAGTTGGAGGCTCATCATCATCTTTATTTTGAGGAATTCTTTTTGGAGCTTGAGGGATGTAAATTTTAAAGTCATCAAGCAGTGGAAGAAGTTCTGGAGAAAGAAATGCACTAAAGAACTTTGAAACTTGCATTCCATATCCATGAAGAAAAATCAGGTAATATTTATATGGTCTATTGAACGGAGCCAGAGTCACGCCCTTGCTTGTTTGCTCAATCGTGAAATTCTGTGAAGCATTCGAAAAAGTAGCCACCTCTGTTGTTTTCTCCATCAGGAAAAATCTCCAATAAAATACTTTATTTTTTCAAGATCACTTTATGTCCTCAAAAACACCTAAGCTGCCTTATTCGGCATACAGAGAGAAAAAAATTCGCTTCTCCTGAATTTCTTTTGGTCTCAATAAATTATCTCGATTATCTTAAGAGATGAACAGATTTCCTCACTTTCCTCATTTTCCTTAATGATTAATTTCTGAAGTTGATTACTATAAATGAGATTAAACCCTGATTGATTGATTCAAATTACTGTATTAATCAAAGGCACAACTCCGAAAAAATCATTCTAGAAGAAAACTTTCTTCAAGATTTAAAGTTTCAAAATGAGCTCCCATGGTTTCATCAAAGAGAACGTTTATCTGTATAATTTTTCAAGATAATTAAAGCTAATTAATTTTATTGCCTTGAGGTTTAGCATACAAATCTGTTTCCCGGAGATAATTTTATACAGAATTTCTCTCAACTTTGTTGAACGTCTAGAGCGCCAACTGAATTCTCTCGTAAACTTGGAGATTTTAAATTTGAAAAGAGAAAGAAAACAAATGCACAATGGTTAGGGATGCAATCATCTCGCCTTAAAATTTTTACCCTAAATACCTATTGGGACTGGATTATACAGATGAATGAATTTCCAATTCAAGATAAATTTTGTTGTTTGCGCCCGAATTAACTTTTTTTCCCAATTAATTTGTTATTTGGCCTTTTAAATTTTATTCAAAAATCTGAAATTCTCAAAACAACTTTCTTAATAAAATTTTCAAATTTTTCCTCGTAAAATGAGCAAAACGCACCCGTTTTTTTGTGGTCCAAGGAGTTTCAAATCTAAGTGCTTCTATCAAAATAATTTGGTTCGAATAAAGTGTAAATCAGTACATGCTGTAGTTTCTGACTTCACTGTAGATAAATTAATTCCAGATAACCGTATGTCTTGCCTTGAGGATTACTTTGATTTTTATATACTGTAAATATGCATGAAAGGTGAATAATTATTTAATTCTTCATTAAAACATCTCATTTACAAAATAATTATTAAACTAATGCAATACCTCACTACCCAGTCGAGTGTCCTTGCCGACATCCTCTTTGATTTCGATATGAACAATCAGCTTGATGATGTCCTATCTACAGACGATGATAATAACCCAAACCTTGTCGTCTCATGCCTTGTAAAATCAATCACAAAACGACAAAAGCAATCTCCCAAAGAAAAAAGGGATCTCTTGAAAATATGGAAGGCTCCCCGTACAAAAATCTGCCTTGAGAGTCCTCCTCTCCTTCGAACTGACGATACATACCTTTCCTCAATCATGCCTCAAAGAAAAACCAGCGAAGTCATGTAATTATGACATTTCAAAATTTTTGGCCTGTATCCTCTTGCTTTTTTGCTGTATCATACCCCTTTTTCAAGTATTTAGCTTAGGAAGTAGTTGTTGAACTACTGTTTGTACTTATACCTGTAACATTTCATGCAAAATTCCTTGATCTCTATTTGTATCATCTCAACATTTTTGACAGTTGAGTTCTCCCTCAGGGAATTTTCCCCTCACAAAATCATGTCTCTCTCTTATTCTGCTCGAGTCCTACGAATTCGACAAGGTTTGAAACCTTTTTTCTTTACCCCCTTCAACATCCTCTTCCTCTTTAACACATCATAAAACACTCTCAAACCCTCAAGGATTTTCTTTTTTCAAACCAAAAATATATTCCTCAAACTCTTCTTCTCTTTTGCCCAGAACAATGACCGAGAAATTCTGTAGTTACCGTATGATATCAGGTTTTATAATAAATAATTCTATTTGTCTATTTACAAAGTCAAGCGGATCAAACTTCCACCATCACCACCAGATTACAATAGTTTCAAATTTTTCTCCTTCCTCTTTCTTTCAAATTTTCTTCACATCTTGCTCTGGAGAGACTTGGAAAATCTTTAATCCAGCAACATACCTTTATTATGAAGAAATTTCGATTTTAATTTGATTCACAGAAATTAAAGCAAATCATAATATGAGGTCATTAGATGCATTTGAAATTTATACGGATGAATCTCAAACTCATAAACGGTATATCATCCTTGCTAATCTATCTTTCATAACAAAATTCTGTTCTTGAGTGGATGAGACATCCTTGAAAATCAGTTCTTCATAACTTTTTCTTTCTTTCCTTCATGAAATAAATAATAAAATTAGGCTTAATCTTATTTTTCAAATCATATCATTTATATTTGATTGGCTCAAATTTATCCATTCCAAATTTCATTTGTAACGAAAGTAATCACTTACTTCTTCATGATCTCTAACAGAAATTTCACCATGCCCTTTTCATCTCTTCTCCAATTTTCTATCTTTGCTGCAGTTGTTTTTGTTGCTTCATAAAAGACATCTCGCTCTTGGTTACACATCTCAGCTCGTTGAAATCAAGAATTGCCCACATATTTTTTTCATCTGGTAATTCGTTACAAATAAATTTATGGTCTTTTTTAACTCATTCAAATTTAATCAGTCATCTCGGACACAACTTGCTTGAAATAACTTAAACTAATTGAGAATTGAATTCGAGAAAAAAAAAAAAATTCTGATGATTCAATTTTGCATTAGTAAAACTTTTTCTTGAATCTTTTCAAATCATTATTCTGATTTCTCAACATCATCAAGGAACCCAAAACAACCAAAAAGTTTCAAAAGAGATTTCCCAGAATTATAATAGATATCAAAGTGGTAATGTAAATTAGATGAATAAAAAGTTTCTGAATGAATTGATCATTGAGAATTTTTGCCATCAGTGTTTTCTGACCTCTAATTCATCCAATTTAATGTACCTTGTGGTGCAATATGATTTGAATCCGATTGAATTGATTTGAGACCATTCCCATATGAAGATTCTATTTTCTTTATCTCCTTCTCAAGACTTGAAGATTAATCTTGGTTATCCTCTTTCCATGAGACAAACCAGAACAACTAACCTAAAGATAAAATAACCCAATTCCAAATGGTTCCTGTTAATTCATAAAATTTATTAATTACTTCCTGCTTTTTACATTAAAATTTTTCTTCGCAACATTCAAGGTTGCCTTTATTAATTGACTTGAAAAGAGATTTTTCGAAATTCTATCTTGAAAAAGCGCCAAAACCATCATGTAGGACACTAGCTTCATATTACTATACCTTCAAAGAGTTGCCATTTGAAGAGAAAGGCTAGTCCAAAACTCTGGCTTGGTTTTCCTAGTTAACTTCTCCTTATTATTAGCTAATAAAATAAAAAAATAAAATCTTCACCAGTTGGATTTTCATTCTTATGAGCAAAATTTACCTAAATGACCTCTCATCAGTCGATAAACAAAGATTTCAACATCAAGAACTCTTCACCACTATTCAAAACATCCGCGTTAGTATGTCAATTATTGCTCTTGGAATTCTTGCATTTGAAACAATCCAATATTTTATACTTCCCTCTGGAATTAAAAGTAACTGCACTAACTTCACCATCTCAATGTTTCTCTCCTATGTCCTGTCGTATATTTGCTATTATTTTGCTGTCCTCAGAAATTACGAGAGAAATGACAAGAAAATTATCATCTCAAGATACGTTCTATTGTTTGCTTCGGTCTTCATTTTTTCAGGAGGCCTAATTTATGCTTTCTCGCAGAGTTTTGGAGAAGCCCAGATGGAAACTCGAGATTCAAACAATATGCTTATCAATATTATCAACGAAAAATCCGAAATCTGGCTCGTTTTTTTCATTGATATGGTCCTACCTTTGTGGTATCTTAAGCTCATAATCCCAATCGCAATATGGATAGGCACTGTCATTCAGTATTATCGATACGACCTCGATCAAAAGGAAATCCTCTGGACTAGATTTGGTTTCGCCCTGTTTTACCTCGTGTGCATATCTGCAGTCAAGGCATATACACAATGGAGATCCTTCTTAAAGAGATTAAACAATGAAATTTGGTACGACGTGCAAACGAGCATAATGAACAAACTGCCTGATGCAATCGGAGTCATTGATCATGAGTATAAAGTGGCTTACTCCAATAATAGTTTCCAATTATTGTGTAATAACAACATAAATGACCTTGGACAAAGAATAACCCAGCTCAAAAAACAATACCCGCTCATCCCTGATAAGAGCGTCCATGACCCTAACGAACCTGTTCGTATCAGACTTATATCTGATGAAACCAAACAAAACTTTATCCATGAGGACATTAAAAATCAGGATCCTTATAATCTCGCAGACACCTTTGGGAACCTTGCGGAGCTCTTTGAAGAAATGATGACTTACGTGGTCACTGGAGGGACCAATGCCGATGAGTATATTGTCTTTACTGGAAAGTATAAAAACCTCGAAAATTCAACCGAAGACCCAAGAACATTTGAAATCAAAATTTCTCCCATCGCCAACCATAAAAAAGTCATCATCATTCTCAACGATATCACACAAAGAGAAAAAGTTGTTTCTTTGGAAGAGGTCAATCAATATAAAGATAAGCTCCTTGCGACAGTTTCTCATGACCTCAGAGCTCCCATCAATGGCACAATCACCTTTATTGAAAACACTCTTGAGTATGATTCCGTACCTCGAGAAATAAAGAAAAAATACCTTATCCCAGCTCAGAGATGCTGCAGGTTCCTCCTCCATCTCGTTAATGATATTCTCGATTTTTCTCAAATCAATGCTCAGAAACTTCGAATGAGCTTTGAAAGTCTCCCAATCGTTGAAACCATTAAAAACTGCCATGAATTACTTGATGTTCAGGCCACCCACAAAAAACTGAATTTCCCTCTGGTTATTGATAGGGATATCCCTCACACTTTTACAACTGATCACAATCGCTTGCCTCAAATCATCATCAATCTTTTGACAAATGCCTTGAAATTTACATCCAAGGGTGAGGTAAAACTCACCGCATCTCTTGTAGAAAAAGGCATAATTGAAATCAAAGTCAGTGATACCGGCATCGGAATGAAAGAAGAGGACCAGGCAAAACTCTTTAAGGAATTCACCAGAATTAGTTATGAACAAGCAAATATGAATACTCGTGGCGTAGGTTTAGGTTTAGTTATTGCAAACCAGCTCGCCAAAATGTTGGGCCCTTCTCGAGAAAGTGAACAGGGAATTAAAGTTAGTAGTGCCTATGGCCAAGGCTCCACATTCTCTTTCCTCATCAAAGATAAAAGTATGATCAGAGAGCGAAGTCTCAAAGAAGAACTCAAAGTCAAACTCACAAGTTTGGCTTACATTGCTTTTGATCCTCAGGCGAGAGTCAGGTCGAAGGAAAAAATTCACTATTATGGAAGTCCCAAGACTGGAGAATATACGCCTTCTGACTATAATTCCACAATCCATCTCCCTCCCCTGGCAAAATTCAGCGTTCGACATCCAAGTGTTCGAGCAATGATGATGAAAGATGTTGGTTCTCGGTTAACTCAACTCAATCTTCATGGAAAAGTCCTCGTTGTAGACGACGATGCATTCAACATTCTTGCTATCGAATCACAACTCAAAAGGTACGGGTTGACTGTGGATTCCGCTTACAATGGCCAAGAAGCTATTGATAAATTATTAAAGAGTCAAACTGAAAAAGAGGAACCGAAAGCCAAAATTACTGATTCAAGCGAAGATTTGTCCTCAGATGAAGAAAGTGAGGACATGAAATATGATTTGATCTTTATGGATTGTGAAATGCCAATCATGAACGGCTTGGACAGCGCCAAAACCCTCACCAAAATGATGAAAAATGGTCAAATTGATGCTATTCCTATCATTGGTTGTACAGCTCATAGAGACAGAGACAATACAATCAAATGCTATGAAAGCGGAATGGTCGAGGTGCTTCTCAAGCCTGTCACTAGAGAAAAAATTAAAGAGTGTCTCAAGAGTTATTTAGACCTAGAACCTTGGCATTAAAATATTTAATTCTTTGCTCTCTCAAATTCTTCAACTTGTGTGTTTGTTTTTCCCTTTTTTTCTTGTTTTTTTTGTACTCATTTCATCATTATCTTATTCCCTCTATCTTTTTTTTCCCCCTCTTCACAAGTTCATATCACAAATAATTTCAGTAATAAAATCAAAGTGTGTCGATTTTATCTACTACTATATTTAAATTTATTTCCTTTTTGATATTGATGGAACTCAGAGAAAAGGGCATCATCCTTGTTGGTACCACTGCAATACTCTATGTATACTACTTTTTCTGGTTATTCATCATGGTAAGCATCCGTTTGGGCGATTCTTTATCTCATTCATTAGCCATTTGTTGATGAAGGAACTCCAATCCAAAACTATTTCCCAGATAGAAAATATGGATATATGTTTTCAACCCTTTTGCTCGTCTTTATTGTTGCTATTGTTTGTGCCTTTGTCGGACTTGCTCTTGTAAATGCAGGCTCGAGTGAATCAAAAAAGAATACTGTCATCAAAAATGAAAAATCATTATAACAAAGAACAAACTCAGCTTTTCTTTGCGAATCAAATGAGACAAATTTATTTTCAAAGGCAACTTTGAAACTTTGGAATTTTTCTTCTCAATGTATTTTTATCCTTCAAATTGGTCTCAAAGCAGTCATTCAGAAAATACGTATATTTGAATTGAATTGTATGTCTGCCTGTATGTGCACAATAATGACTGACTTATAAACTGCCCCCAAAAAAAATCTTTAAGAGATATGAAAGAGTTTGACTTGTTTCAAAGAAAAAGAGAATAGAATATCAAATCTTCTGAATGTTGGCAAAACATAGATAGATTTCTTGATGGTAAAGGGGATTGTTATATTCTCTTCCCAGGGAAAAAATAGTTTTTTTCCTCATGTGCAAATAAATAAATCCATGTTTTTTCTTAGATTATAAATGTAATATATTTACAATAATGACACAAAAACTTTTAAAGAATTGTTTAGACTAAAGCAACTATACGAGAAATTTCTTATATCTACTTCAGTAAATCTTCTGAACAGCAGCTGAAATTACAAAAACACATTTATTCGTCATCTTCTTCGTCTTCATCATCCTCATCGTCAAAATCGATTTCAGCGGGTTTTTTATTTCTCCTTTCATCTTCCTCTTCAGGGCCTCCCATGAGACCAGCTCTATAAGTTTGAACTAAATCGAAAAACATCATCTTCTTTCTAGGATTCTGCTTATCAAACACTGTCTTCAAAAAGGTTCTTCTAGCTTGCTTCACAATCTTGGTTATTCTCTTCTTGGTAATCTTGGGGTCTTCCTTTATTCTTTTTTACTCTGGTTTTACAAAAATATCTACCTTTTCAGAGTCTGTTTCATCACCCAAATCTCCATCTAAAAACAAAATTAGTCTTGAAACGAGCTATGCATCAATACCATATTCATAAGGATTCAAGTCGGGAAGAAGATCATATTCTTGTTGAACAGAACGATAGATTTTGTCAATTCTTTTAATCATTTCTCTGCTGTATCCAAAGAATCTAGATTTACCTTTGAATTAATTTTTATAATTTATCTCTGTTGATCTTCGCTTGTTTAAGCTAAAGCTTAGCTAGAAAATCCTTTTTTTCTTCGACCTGAAAACTGGAAATATTTCCTTTAATTCATCAACAATTCTCTATTTCTCAACCTAGAGATCTCAACTGTATTCCTTTACTCCGTCATCGATAGTGAATGCTACAAAAACACGACTTCATATTCGGAGCTGTATTTTTAAACCTAAAATTTAAGCTTTAATAAAAGTATAACAATCCTTACCTTATATTTTACTAACCATCACACAATATCTATGGGCTGCCGATCTTCTAAAAACATCAATCCTCTTCCACCTATCGATTCCAATTTTCCCACCACTCAACGCCCTGAACTAGACTCTTTCTTCCAAAAAGCGACTGGAATTCTTGAGCGTATTGAAATTCTGCGAAATCAAATTCATACAACAAAGCAAAAGGGTGCAGCTCTTGCTGGTACTTCTAATTTAGGTAGCGACTATTCCTATTTCAGAGCCGTCGAAGTCCTCTTTTGGTCTATCTCTGCAGCCAAACAAGGAAACATAAATGGTGCCAATATTATCATAACAGAACAGTTTCCTCCCTTTATTGCCATGAACACTCAAGACTATTGTAAAGAGACTCTTGAGCTCTTCCAAACCTTACAACAGTACTTCTCCATCCTCCTTGAAACCCCAGAATCCCTTTCAAGCATAGTGCAACAGTTGCAGAAACTTAAAGATGAACAAATCGAAATAAAGAGAAATATTAATGTTAAGGGCAACCCTGCTAAAGCTGCCAAAACCATCGATGACAACATGAAAAAACTAACCGATGGAATCAACACGAGCGCAAAAGTCTTGAGTCAAGTTCCAGATGAACAGCAAAATGCCTTGGAACTCACAAGAAAGATCCAGAAAATCATCAGCACTGCTGATGAAATGGGCTCTAGAGCCTTCAACGCAAAACTTGTTAAACCGCTTGAAATCTTCAAGTGGACCTTAGTCGAAAAAAAAAAGGAAGAAAAAACCAGATCAACCAGTCCGGAAAAAAGTCAACCCATTGTTCAAGGGAATAATTACAGCCAGCCACCTGACAGCAATCATCAAGTTAACCAAAATATGAACCAGCAACCTGCTGGAGGTGTCGTTTTGAGTCCCAATACCATCAATGTATCAAGCAATACCCATGAAGAAGTTAAAGATGGCGGTGAAAAATACAACGCTCTGAATAGAGATAACAATAATTCAAATATCCACTCCTATCAATCAAACCAAGCTACAGTCCAACAAGAATCAAATCAACCCAAAACAGAACATAAAATGACTTTTGATCCTTCTCAAAATGGCCATGATAGTGTTGCTCAATTCAATCAAAGCTCCAATATTTATGGCACTTTACAAAAGGAAAACAACCATGTTGAAAAGTCGCCCAATTCTGCTGTCAAGAAACAATCATTCTTCGCAGAGGCTGTCGAAAATATTGCTATTGAAGATTCAGTCAAACCGCACTTGCTCACTAAAGTCAAAGCTCCTGGCTATTTGTCCCCTGGTGGAAGTAAACAAGCAGGAATTTTACAAGGAGAGGAGAATATTAAAGATGAAGAAATAGTCCGTGTTCTCGCCTATGACTCCACGATGGCCAGAAGCCTTGTTGGAAAAACACAACCTTATTTAGGCAATAAAAACTAAAAAACATCTTGCAAATTCAGAATTTTAAAGAGCTTTGGTTTATATGAGCCAAAAATCTTTTCATCAATAAAAAATTGTTGTAAATAAAATGAAGTTGTATTTATCGTTGAATACTCTCTCAATTATGAATTTTTTACATTGGATTTGTAGTTTTGTTTTGCTCATCTCCTTCTCTTGTTTTGTTTTTGAATTCAATATGTGCCTATTTTGTTCAACATATTTACCACAAACTTCATCCAAAAATGAAACTATGAGATCCGAATATTTTTTTAAAAGGAGCTGAAAAAAAGGGATCGGATCGTTATTTAGTAAAAAGGCGAGTCCAATTTTAATAAATTCTTTGAAAATATTTTAATAAGGTTTTAATGCTAAATTTTATTCAAAACTTTTTCTTTCTGCAAAAAATACCTCCGCCCTCAAACAATGAATACCATTTCTATTATATTGATCCTCGCTTTGAAGAATTGCGGCAACATAAAATCGACTTTGTATCTGCAAGAACCAACTACCGCATGACAGCAGATGAATTTGAAGAATTCTTTGCAAAAATCCGTCTCCATGCAAGTGGATACTTTGTTATTGCTCGGTTGCTTAGGCTCTTTCATATTCTCATCAGTGTTTGCTGGCTCATATACTTTATTCTTTACTTCACAACCTTCAAAACGCATTCAGCTTCTCATATGCTTTTTACTCTTCTTATTTGGATTCTGCTCAAAATTGTAACAAGAATTCTTCGAATGAAAACACTCAAAAAAGCTAAAGAAATTCTTGACATTTACCTCAATGAAGTAAACCAATCCAAGTTTCATAAAAGAGGACTTGAATGGAGAATAACTTCTTATTCACAATATCTTGAACTTAATTTACAATACAATCCCTACGAATTTGCTCTGCCAATTCGTTCTCGAGTTAGCTCAGAAATGCAAATTCTCGGGTCCACAAGCTCTCCTATCAATCCTGCAAATGTATCAACTCCTTTATTATCATATACTTCTCCAAGAAGAGGCTCTCAAGGATCCTTCGCTCATTATAGTCGAGACCATGTTTAAAAATAGGACTTCACTAGCTAAATGAGTTGTATTGTACATGGTTTCCCTTGAGGAACAATTTCATGTGTGTGTGTATAATTAGGTGTATATGTGTGTAATTTATCCTGTAAATAATTCTCCTGTCGTCCTCTTCCTCCAATTAAATCAAGAAGTTTCTTTTAGCTCATTCTGAGGGAAAATTTGTTTATCAGAGTGATTTCCTTCATTTCCAACCCCCTCTACTGGGTGGTAAAAATAGAAATAATTGGTTCCTAAACATTACCGATTGGTTAAATGTTCTAATTAACTGAAAGAAAATTCGAAAACGCCCATTGGAAAAGGTATAAATCTATTTCCGAAAATTTAATAATTCCAGAAAAGATCAAAACCAATTTCACACAAATGACCTCTTATTACTCAAGACAAGAACAACCTCAACCTCGACCACAACCCGAGTCTTTTAGACAAACTTTTGAGGGTGGTGGATCTCAAGAAGGAGCTTTTCCTTATGCAAAAAAGCAAAACTATTCAGATGAGTATACAAGCACTGAGTTCTCACCAATTGAAAGAAGCCTTCGTATCAACTTTACTCGAAAAGTATTTTGCATCACTGCTGCTCAACTTCTGATCGCAGGAATCTTGGTCAACTTTTTCTTGAATCACAGCTGGTTTGCCAAAATCAACTATTATTTCTCTGGACTTGTCGCTATCGCTGGATTTGTTGCTTTTATTACCTCTGTTGCTCTTGGATTCTCAGAAAGCCTTTCCAGAACAGTCCCCCTCAACTACATTCTGCTTGGTGTCTTTACTCTCGCTGAATCTTACACAGTTGGTTTCATTGCTGGACAGTACAATAGAGATGTTGTGCTCACAGCAATGTATTTAACAGCAGGAGTTGTTGCTGCTTTGGCAATCTATACTGTCAAAACCAAAAATGAAATCACTTATTACAGTGGCCTTCTTGTATTGTTAACATTTGGAATTGGAGCTTTAACTTTCCTCAATTGGTTCACTATTTTTGGTCTGTTTGACAGCTTAATCTTTGCTGGAAGTGCTGTTATGAGTGGTTTATACTTTATCTATGATGTCAAACTGCTTTTGGGACAAGATCGATTCAAGCTCAGTCTCGACGATTACATCAAAGGTGCTATGCATCTCTATATTGATGTCGTGCGAATCTTTTTGAATATCCTCCAAATCATTGGCAAAAAGGCTCAAGAAAAAGAAGACGAAGAAGAAGAAGAGGAACTCAGAAGAAGAAGGAGAAGAAGATAAAGATTTTTCGTTTGAATTTGTATATATAACTCACTTTCTCCATTCATTTGAAAGATTAAAATATTTTCATATAAATGATATTAATAAGTATATTACTGTTTTGTGAAAGTCAAAACCTAGTTTCATTTCTATTCAGAGATTTTCTTCCTGAAATAAATTCTTTTCTGATAATAAATATAAAAAAGTCTATCTACCCCCTATGAGAAATGAAATTCAGATCAAATTATTGAGAAAATCTCTCTATTTACATTAAGTTAAATCTTCTGAAATATTTTGGGATCTCTTCATGTGGTTATCTTGATTGTTTTCAAAATGGGAATATATTACCTGAATTTTTCATTTCAGAATCAGCAACCCCCCAATATATGGTATTCGAGAATATCTTTCACTGACTTCAATCAAAGAGACACGACAGATTTACATAAAAACAGCTTAAATACAGTAATCTCAGGATTAACCGGTATTTTCGTCCAATCAAGTTCCAAAAAATAAATACACGTGTTTCTGCCTGAAAATACCAAATTTGTTGTTAACTCTCACCTCTTCTGTCATTTTTCCAAACTTTCCCACTTCTCCTTTCTCTCCTTCTTTCATCTGTCGAATCCCGAAATGAACACTTGAATCAGAAAATTTTATTCCTGCTTTGATCATTTTTTTTCAATTTCAGAGAATATGTTTTCCAGATCGTTCCAGACAGACTTATATACTGAGAGAATTCAATTGTTTTCATAAATAAATTAATTAATAAATTGTTCTTTATCAAAAAAATGTTCGAGACTCACTCTCAAAAACAAGAGTTCAACACTCACCAGACCTTTAGTGCTGATACCATCTCTGATAGACTTCGTGTCAACTTTGTTCGCAAAGTCTTTGGTATCACTAGTGTTCAACTCGCTTTTACCACTCTTTTCACTTATCTCAGTCTCAATTACTTTAATTTCAGAAGATTTGGCGAAAAACATCTTGGCTTACTCGCACTTTCAGGATTGACTTCCCTCGTCTGTGCTCTCCTTCTCGGCTTCTCAAATACCCTTTCTAAAAAAGTGCCTATCAATTATGCCTTGCTCGGTCTTTTCACTCTTGGAGAATCCTACCTTATAGCTTTTATTTCCAGCCAATATGATCCTCAGCTTGTCTTGATGGCCTTGTTCTTGACAGCTTCTGTTGTTACAGGCTTGTCTCTCTATGCTTTGAAGAGTAAGACTGAAGTCACTTATATTGGAGGGTTAATTGTTCTTATTGCTGTTGGTCTCATGGTCTCTGGAATTTTCTCATGGTTTGTTCGCCTCAAAATTTTGGATAGTCTCATCTTCTTTGCAAGCTGCGTGCTCAGTGGATTGTATCTTATCTATGACATTAAAGTCATTATGGGCAAAGAAGGCATAAAATTGAGCTTGGATGATTACATCAGAGGAGCTATGCATTTGTATGTTGATATCATCAGAATCTTTATCAAAATTCTCGAATTCTTGGCTAATAACGCAGAAAAGAAAGAAAATGAAAGAAAGAAAAGAAATTGAGAGTATATATAAATTAAGAACTACTCCTTAAAAATATAATTCTCCATTGTATGTGTAAATGTAATCTCTACCTGATATCCCAAAAATAAATCTCTGATTCGAGTTTTTCATTTCATTTTCTCAAATCATTCCTCTAACGAGAAAAATCAGATTTTATCAGCTCAAATATTAAAAAATAATTCTTACAAGAATATGCAGAAAACAATCAAAACTTCTGCTGGAAAAAAATATGCATTTTCAGATAAAGACGAAGCAGGACAAGGGAGCTATGCCACTGTGTACAAAGGCTTTGAGGCAAAATCTAAACGAGTCGTCGCAATCAAAGTTGTTGGTGAAACTTTTGCTAAAAAGAGGAAAACGCCCAAATATCATGAAATTGCAAAAAGAGAAGTTGAGATTCTCCAAAAGATTGAGGGTTATGACAATCTGCTACAAATCTTAGACTTTGCTGAAGATGAAGAATATGCTTATATTATCACTGAGTTTTGCGAAGGTGGAAGCCTCAGAAACATTGTCAAAAACTCCAAACTTGAAGAGTCTAAAGCTGTTAAATATCTATATGATATTGCTAAAGGTCTTTCCACTTTACATCAGAAAGGGATTATGCATAGAGATATAAACTTGCAAAATATTCTGCTCTCAAAGAATAAATGTATAATCTGTGATTTCGGATCTGCAGCCCATCAAAAAACGTCTGATAAAGCTGCAGGAACTCCAACTTATCAAGCTCCTGAACTCTTTAAAGTACAGCCTGGCCTTGAATATACAAATCGAGTTGATGTCTGGTCGCTGGGAGTTGTCTTTTTTAAAATGCTATTTGGAAGGAAAATTTATAAAGAATATCAAGCCACCATCGAAGATGATCAAGATGGTATTAGAAGATTTCCCCAAAAACCAAAAATCTCGCCTGAAGCTCTTCAATTATTGGATAACATGTTGACAGCTAACCCCAAAAAAAGAATCTCAGCTCAAGAAGTTCTCAAAGACCAACTTTTCAAAAAGTTTGACTTTTCAAAAGAAGATGAGATGAATTTTCAGCAAACAGACTCAAAACAAGATATCGACGTGAGCCAAGAAGATGAACAAGACGAAGAAGAGGTTATTCAAGTAAAGGAAGAATCGAAAAATCACAAAATAACTGAACCTCCTGCGAAAGCTCAGAATAAAAAGAAAGGAAAAAGCAAAAGTAAAAAGAGAAATCAAAACAATAACCAAATCCAAGATTTAATAACAGAGAGCTCTTCTGTCTCAAAGAAGATTTTACCTAAACATTCGCTGGGAGTATTTTTATTTTTGACAATTTTGGGACTTTACTTTTCTTTTTATATGAAAAACTAGTTTCATGCCTATGATATATATTTTCATACTACTTATGGAGAACTTGATTTAAATAAAATTCAGCCTAGAGCAATTAAATTTGCCATTTTTCAACTTCAATTATGTCAGCTTGTCTTGGCAAAATTCTGTCCATGATAAACGTGCCCATGTCCTCTTCTCTATCAACACAACAATCTTTGAGCACTGTTAGTGTATAATCATTGTCAGCTGCATGTCGGACAGTTGATAAAATCACTCCAGATGTTTCAAATCCAGTTAAAACTAAATGTTGAATGCTCAAAGACTTGAGAATCAATTCCAAATCTGTTCCAGAAAAAGCGCTTCCCCGAAGCTTATTGACAATAATGTCACCCTCTTGAGGTGCAATTGAAGGATCAAACGTTGCTTCTTCTTGTAAGTTAATAAACGAATTTCCAGCTTCTTTGATCATAGAGAGAAATTTGTTCTTCTGGCTGATTTCAGGATAACCCTTCCTGAAAACAAATGTCACATAAATGATTGGAATCTTTGCCTCTCTTGCTTTCCCAATTGCTCTCGAGAGAGATTGCAAAAGCTCCTGCTTTTTCTCACACTTGGCTAAGAGATTTTCCTGCACATCCATCACCAAGAGAACAGTATCATTCTTCTTTTTTTCTTTGTGCTCCATTTTTCGCGTTTTTATTTTGTTTAAGAAAATATTTATATTAAATTCATGAGGCTTGAATTTATATACCTGAAAAGTTAAATGTTTAAATTTATCATACTTGTCTTATAATTAATCATCCCTGAGTAAAAAAACTTTCAATGAAAGAATCTATGTTTGAAGAATTTACTCATTCACTTTCCTCCTTGATAAATTATTTCGAAAAACTACAAACTAAATTGACGAGTCGCAAGAGAGACATTTTTCATGAGAAAACTTCCTCTTTTTTTATCTCACACAATTATTATTGACAAATTCTGTGAATTTTTATACCGTATTAAATTATCATTTTTTCCCTTTATAGATAGATGATTATTGAGTTTGTTTTTCCGTCTTAGGAAGCCAATTCTCTGAAGATATAACATCAGCTTGCATTGGGAAAACAGTTTCAAGCAAGACTTTAGAAACGTCATCACTGTTATCTGCGACACAGTCAGATAAAACAGTCAATTGATAATCTCTGTCACCACCATCTCTTACTGTTGATAAAACAACACCACTGATTGAAAAGCCTGACAAAACAAGATGAGTGACTCCCAATGATTTGAGAACGACATCAAGGTCAGTTCCTGCAAAAGCACTCATTCGGCTTTTGGTGATAATAATGTCTCCAGGCAATGGAGCGATTGAGGGATGAACTTCACACAGTTTTCCTGCCTCAGTGAAAGTGTTACCAGAATCCAAGAAACGAGACAGAAATTTATTCTTGGGATTGATGTCAATGAGCCCTTCTCTAAATTGGACGATGACGTAAATGATTGGGATCTTTGCTGCACGAGCCTTTTCAATAACTGCGGCAGTATTTTTGAGGAGAAGAGCACTATCTTTCTGCATATGAGACAGTATATTCAGCTGGAGATCCATAACGAGTAAAGCTGTGTCAGAGCGTTGACCTTTCTGCTCCATGAGAAATTGGTATAAATATCAAAATAAATTAAGTTTTTTAAACTCTCGAAAGCGAAAACAGTATATCTCTGTGTGAAACTCGTTCTCCTGAAAAATTCTTGGGCAACTCGTAAAAAATTTCAGATATTATGCAAAAACGAAGTAAAAATTGAAAAAAGGGAAAACTTCTCTCTTATTCTGTCAAAGAAAAAAACGTGAAAATTTCAACTTCTCAAAAAGTAAATAGTTTTTGCTTTCTAATGTTAGAAAAAGAGAAATTCTTCAGTTTTAGAGAATTTTTTTTTTAATTTTAAAATTACGAAATTGAGAAATTCTTTGAATTTTATACCGTGTTAGATTATCATTTTCCCTTTATAGATAGATGGTTATTGAGTTTGTGTTTCAGTCTTAGTAAGCCAGTTTTCTGAGGTTATGACGTCAGCTTGCATTGGGAACAAGGTTTCGAGCAAAACTTGAGAAACTTCATCCCTATTATCTGCGACACAGTCAGATAAAACAGTCAATTGATAATCCCTATCTCCACCATCTCTTACTGTTGATAAAACAACACCACTGGTTGAAATGCCAGTCAAAGCAAGATGAGCTATTCCCAATGATTTGAGAATGACATCAAGGTCAGTTCCTGTAAACGGACTAACTCTCTTTTTGATCACAATAATGTCTCCAGGTAATGGGGCGACTGTGGGATGAACTTCACACAGTTTTCCTGCCTCAGTGAAAGTATCACCAGAACTCAAAAGGCGAGAGAAAAGTTTGTTTTTGGGGTTTATGTCAACAAGTCCTTCTCGAAATTTGACAATGACATAAATGACTGGGATCTTTGCTGCACGAGCCTTTTCAATAGCTGCAGCTGTATTTTTGAGGAGAATATCAAGACCTTTCTTGATATGAGATATGAAATTCAACTGGAGATCCAAAACAAGCAATGCTGTATCAGGACGTTGACCTTTCTGCTCCATGGGAAATTGGGATAAATATCGAAATAAATTGAGTTTTTTAAAACTCCTGAAGACTAGCACACGAAATTTATCGATCTATGTAATCGATGAAAATCGTTTTCAATTGTCATCTCTACAAATCTATTTTATTTTCAGAAAATATCCTTCAAAGTCATGGGAATGACAACCTTCATATTTAAATAAAGGCAAAGTTACAAAGATCCCATCTATTTATTTCAATTTCTCCCAATCGCAATCCACAACAAAAATTCATTTTCCACAGAGTTGCTTACATTCTTAAAAACCAAAAAATATGTGAGGCCAATTATTACTTGAATTAAAATAATTAACAAGAAATTTTATTTTAAGAGTTACTCGATCATTCAAAGATCCTTTTTTATGAAGCTCTTTTCCATCTTCTTTTTTCATCTCTCTGACTACCTTCATTTTCAAAACAAACTTTCTGATAGAAAACTTTTTTCTGAGCTTCCGAATGAATGACTCCTAAAATTAGGAAAAAGTTATTTATTTTTTTAAACTGATATCTGGTACTAAATTAGTTAGTTAGTTATTCAGACAAGAAGTTTTCTTGTTTGGCGCTTTCAGGCGTGATTGATTTAATAATTATTTCTCATGTAAAGCAAAGTCTTAATTTACCATAAACTTAAAATTTAAACTTTTTAAATGCTTCTGATGGCTTCTTTTCCTTTGACAAAAGTTTTAAAAATCAGTTTTCTCTGGCTCTCACCTCACTCTTTCATTTCCCCCAAACTAGGAGAAACTTTATTCAATCACAAGTTTTCTGAATTGTAAATGTGAAAAAACTTATCGAGAGGTTTGACTTTGGGTTCATAAAATTCGTTTAAAACATCATTTTTGTGAGCAGATAAAATTCTCAACAATTCTCCCAAAATTTGGGTTCTAATATTTATTCAAGCTATTCAAAACAGCGAGAGATGAATCCTTTTGTTATCAAAATCTTGACGATATTTTGAATTTTGTCGTGAGGCTTGAAATTAAAGGTGACAAAGAGAGCGTATTAATTAAATACATGTTTCATCATCATATAATACAGCTATTTACAAATCGCATTCAAAAATAAAAAGACAAGAACTTTGTTTGCTTTTATAGACGCACTGAACATTTCTCACAGTTCGAAGATAGATTGAGCGGGCTCTAATTATAAATAAACTCTATCAATTAAAGGCAAAAACTGCTTCTCGAGTTGAAAATCTGATTCTCAAAATAAATTGCCACAGATGCTGGGTCCTTTTCCAAAAGCTTCACACGATCAATGTAACTATTTTCGGGCTTGAGGCCATCATTTCTTGACTTCCATTCAACCAAATACATCATGTTATTGGCATCTTTATCAAACTTAAATGCCATAATCTTGAGCACTTGATCTCCGGTCTCAAAAGATCCGGTCACTTTCTTCTTTGCCATCTTTGTGGATCTTAAATAATTCTTTTGGACCTTGGGAATTGTTTGCAAAGCTTTGGTTGGAACCACACCATTGGAAGTCGAAGTAGTGTGTGCAATATTATATGCTTCGCGAAGCTTCTTTTGAATCACTTCCTCACTCTCATTATCTTGTTTCAAGTCGAGTCTTCTTTTGGCATTTAAGCTTGCCAGTTTTTCCACTGGGGAAACCTCATTGCTGTAACTTGAGTGGCTTTTTGAGCCAGTTTCAGCCTCAGAAAACACCTTGGCTTGAACTGGGTTGAGATCCTTTGGGTAATTTTGTTGATTCAAAAGATGAGCCTGATTCATATTCTGAAGATTAGAAAGGTAAGCATTCATCAGAAGGGCATCTCGATTTTTATTTTGAGACATATTCTGGAACTGGGCCATCATGGCAAGCTGCTTTTGCTGTTGAAGCTGCTGTTGTTGTTGGATAAAGAGGCTTCTCATTGGCTGCGAGGAGAACATTTTATGCTTTTCAATTATAGAAATATTAAAATTCTTTATAGACTGTTGAAGTTTTTCTAAATATATACACAAAGGTCTTAAGATAAAATTAACCAAATTTTCTTTTTTAATACTAAACCATTACCAAAATAAGTCTCAAATTAGGCCGTTCGTTGGCCATCATTTGATCTCGATAAATTTAAACTGATAAATGACTTTCACAAAATTTTGATTTTTCCTGGCGCCTTTAAAAAACTGTTTCTGTTAAACTTGTTTAAGCTTTGCGATTTACCAAATGTTTGGGGACATTGGCGAATTGTCCCCTCTCGGGGGTTTACAGACAATCAAAAAACTCCCTGTCCCCGCGGTCTAACATCCTACTCAGATTCATTCAAAGCCCTTCAAAACACAATTAAAAACAAACCAAAACAAGTTTTTTTGATTAAATTTATCAATAAAGTTATAAAAAAGAGAGCACAATTAAACATGCAGATTTGTTTGAATCTAATTTAAGTACTAATTTAACTCAGGAATAAAACTTTTATCAATTGTCACAAACATGCTAAAACACTCTTAAAAAAAATTAATTTTTTAGTTTTTCTCTCAGAAATCTTCGATAAAAAATCTTTTAAAACAAAAAAGTGTACGCTTAAAATAATTCTGCTTTGTCTGCTTCCGAAGCCCTCCTTTCAAGAAATAAACACCGTTTATTTCTTCGAAACCTTTTAAACCGCACCTTACTGAATCATTATTCATTGATTTTATTTAGCCGAGTCGCAATTTAAAAATTTTTTCCTGATAATCTGTTCAAGTTTTTCTCAGTACAATTCCTCCAAGCCCTCAACCTGAGATCTCCCTTCGTCTTGCCAAACTCCGCAAACTGACCCTTTTTTCATCTCTATGGATAGTCACGGGAAATTCCATTGAGTTCTCAGAACAAGTCTTTTGAGAAAAAATAAAATAAAATTTTATTCAAAAGAAAAAGTTCAAATTTAAATTTAATAAATTTAACTTTAGTTTTAATCACTTAATCGTCAATGTAATGGCTCTCATTTCTCCAATATGAGTTTTTATTCTCGAAACTTGTTTAAAAATCAGAATTATAAATTTATCAACAGACTTTCAAACCTCAAAAGAGTTGCACACATGTTCACCTAATTTTTTTAAATGTCATCATCATCCTTGAAATCATCTCCTTTTTATATTCATTTTGAAGAATTCCATTTTCTATATCGCATCAGGGGAATCTCCTCAAGCTTTAGAAATAAAAATCCTTTTTAGTTTGCATGAAATAATATTTGTTTGATCAGATTTCACTTCATTTTTATCCCTGAGGTCGAAATTATCAGATGGTAAACTTTTTACCAAAAGCGGAAATAATTAATATTGACATCCAAATTGTTTCTAAAACCGAAATCAGAAAATACTCATTTTTCTTCTTCGCTTGTCTTGGGCTAAATTTCTTTTCTCCTCATTTTATTCAAATTCTTTGTCCTTTATTGTAGCTCTCCCAACGCTTGCTTTATTTTTCAAACAAATACATTGTGAGATTTCAAAAAATTATCAAGGTTTGAGCCTCTGCAAAGCCTCCTGGTTCTCCTCTTTCCGAGCATGGTTTTTCAATGTTCCAAGTTCCTCTGAAAAACTTTTTTAATTTACATACATGCTTAAAAACTGACTAAATTCATTTCCGAGCGCCATACATTAAAACTTTTTACATTGTCCTATTTTTCTCAATACATTTAACGGTCAATTCCTCACTTTGAATTCCCAATAAACTTTATCCAAAATAATATTCACTTTTCATTAAATTCTTTCATCATTTAAAAATTTTAATCAGTTTTGTTCTATTTTTACTCAAACTTTATTTTTGGATAAACTGTCCTTTTTTTATAAATATTTTACTTCAAAAACCTCTCCTTTCGTAAAAATCTTGGTTCTTATCATCTTCTTTTTTCACTCCCTTTTGATAGTTTTTTCAACCCTTTGAGAAATAATTGCTCCCCGTCTTTCGTTCAAATCCCTATTTTCATAGAAACATTTCTGTTAAATCAAAATCATTGAAATTCTTATTTCTCTCAACTGTTCAACAAATTTTACATTCAAATCAAACTTCACATCAAACAAATGTTTGAATCTTACATTGAAAAAAAACTGTTCTGTTTAATTTATACTAATACAGGCAATGTTATGAATAATAATACAATTTAGTAATAGATGATGATACTTTTACAGAATAGATTGGACAAGAAATCAATAAATATTATAAAGTTAGAGAAAGTCTGTGAACAAAAGATAAAGCTTGTCGAATTTTGTCTTCAGCACTCACCGATAAATTAATTCTAAAAGGATTATGAGAAAATTTTCAAGAAAATAAACTTGTACCCTGAAAAGTCCAAGAGCAAAACTTGCAGATGTTTCAGACTATTTGCAATATTGTGAACAAGATCAAGGATCCCTTCTTCAGTCATTCTTTGACACCTTATGAAATCAGAAAACTTTTTTTTTCACTAAATACCCTGCAAATGAAAGACTTAATACTGATAGGCCTTTTAAATTTGTTGCAAGTTTCACGCTCAATTGTTCGAGTCCGTAATCTGTTATCTGTGTACAACTAAAATTCGCTGAGACAAAGTTATTCTCATATTCTTACAAGCAAAAGTTGAGTTTGAGTCCCTTTAAATTGTGGTGATTTGGACCAATACATGCTGCTAAGTTCAAAAGCCCATTATCGGATATCTTTGTACACATTGCAACATTTAAATCAAGAAGCTCAAGGTCTTTTAAGTTTTCGTCAATCTGGAGAGAGAGAAGCCGGAATTGTTTTGGTGTGATTGCATTTTCACACTGGGCAAGATTTAAAGAAAATTGTCGGATATTATAAAACTTTGTTCCAATAATACCCATAAATTCTTGCAAGCCTTTTTCTGAAATCTTTGTACACCTAGAAAAGTTTTAGGTTCATTGTAATTCAAAAATTTCAGACATATTAAAATCGAATTCAAGTGTATCCAAATTGATCAATTTTTGCTTATCAATTTGAACCCTCAACTCTTTTAAAAAATCTTTGATTGCAGTGTCATCAACTCTAGTTAGGTTTTATTATGAAATCTCAATTTATTTACTTGTATCGATCGTGGGCTTTCAGTTTAAAAATTTCGTTCGGTTCAAACTTAAACACATCTCTCCACTTTTTTAATCCAAAAATATCTCTCGACTTCGACAAAAGATCAATTTTAACTGGGAAAATTTTGAGAAAATCAAAAAACAAAACCAATTAATTACTTATTCCAAGCTGGGAAAGATAGTCAGGAGTCACTGTCTGGACAAAAGGTTTTGGTTTATGCACTTGCTGCTGAACCTGTGGCTGAGCTTGTTGCATTGGCTGCTGGGCTTGCTGGAGCCTCACCTCATCTTCTTCTGGTTTTTTATTTTGACCCCAGTGTCTGTCTGGTTCGATATTCTCAATCAATTCAATTTTCACTCTCTCCTTTTCTTCAACTCTTTCAAGATAACCAGCTTTCATTACTTCCTCCGCAACAACATCATGATGTTGATAATGATATCCCTATTCATGTCAGTCCAACATCGAAATCAACTTTAATCTCTTATACGGGTTTTGCCATTTCTAAACGATTTTTTTCCTCAATAACATCGTCAGGGTGAGGTTCTTCAACTTTTATTTGTCCAGAGATATTTTCATCAACAGCTTTTAGACCCTAAGAAAGTCAAAAGAAAGACCCAAAAATTAGCTCACCAATAAGTCTGGAAAATTTTCTTCCAAAACTCTTTTAATGTGGCTCATTTCAACCCTCTCGATTGGATTTGATTTTAGCAATCCAACAATCAAGTCGATTACAATCTTGTTATATCGCTCATGCAGCTGATTTAAACCCTCAGTTATGTAACTATAACGCTTGTTTGTCAGAATTGGCTCTTCTCTTTTGCTCAGATCGGGCAAGCATAAAGTTGCTAATATCATGCCTAAACTCCATGCATCAGCTCGATACAATTCTCGCTTTTTTGGCTGCTCCAGCATGACAAGCATCTCTGGTGCCACAAAAAAACGATTTTCAATTTTACTATTGGCATCCTGGAGAGTGCTCCCATTCGCCGTCGATTTTATCATGCCGATATCCGAAAGTCGCAGTTTACCCTCGAAATCAACAAGAATATTCGTTGGTTTTATATTTCCATGGGGAATCTTTCGACTGTGGAGATATTCCAATCCACTTGAGAGGTTATACATGTATTTTATCAGGTCTTCCTCAAGTACAAAGGTGTTATTTTCGATATGTTCCTTCATGAGGTCCTTAACTGAGCCGCTCATTCTATGCATCTTGATATAAATGTTCCAATAAAAGGTATCGTCCTGAACATCTTCCTCAATATTAAAACCACTGATCGGGAGAATGGCGGGGTGATTACAATTGAATGCCAAAATTATATGCTGCACATTTTTCAAAAAAGTTTTAGAATCATTCGTTTCAATGTGCTTCACTGCCCAGCGATAATCTGAGTCATCTTTTTGATAAGGAAAGACTTTGCCGTTTATATTTTTATCAAGAGGGGCTGCACCTTTGAATTTAGCCTGATTGACCTGAAACATTAAAAACCTTGTTAAATAAAATTATTAAACCAACAATTTATCAATATTTTTCCCACAAATACTATCTCAAACCGAATCCTGCTAATTTATTAAAATTATTTTTATCTTATCATCAAGTATTTTTTGAGGTTTAGAGAAAAGAGTCATGATAATTGCAAGGAAACTCACTCTTTTTTGAGCTTTTTAAATGAACACAACATTTTTCAAGCTTTTCTTTCAAAGTTTTTCAAAATAAATATTAGATGAAGCATTTCATTATAAAATAGAAATACATGATTAGTTAGTTCTTGTCTCTTAATGTTTTAAGTTTCAACAACTCGAACTTCACCATCTTCAGGATAAAAATCAATCATTGGACAACCTTCTGGTAATTTCAATTTCATCTCGCCAACAATAGCTGGAATCTCTTCTCCAGTGTCCATATTTCTGAAATATAGCTCTCCTTTCATAGTCCCTTGGAATCCATGCATAGGTGTGCAGGACTGATAAGTGAATTCTTCACAGCCCCCATAAACTTCTGGATGGTAGCCAATAACACCAGGTCCTTTCACTTCATGAGGGGTTCCATTGTCATCGATTATCCAATGACGGTCAGTGAGCTTCCATCTTCCTTGAACTCCATTTGGAGATATTCTGATTTGATAAACGAATAAGTAGCCACCGTGTTGGCGATCCCAGGGATTAAATATAGCAGACGTGCGGATTCTGATACCACGTGTTGTCACGTCGCTCAACGGTCTCTCCAAAGAGTCAAAATGCTCAAGAATCTCTTCTTCTTGATTGTATGAAATGTATTGAAGATCCTCCAAAAATCTCATGATATTTGGCTTAAAGATAAATCCACGAATAATTCTCTTTCCATTTTCTTGTCTTAATGAACTCAACATAAAAATCGATCCATAGCCCTGCTTGAAAAAGTTGTTTGTGTCAACAAACAGTCTCACTCCTGAATAAGGGTCCTTTGTCAGAGTTAACAACTTGTATTTTTGGATTATTGGATCATTTTCTGGCTTGCTCAAAGGCAAAAAATTAAATTGGTATGCACTATTGTAATAGGTAAAGCCTCCGAACAAAGCAACCTCTTTGGGTTTGCTCTTGATCAATTGCTCTCCATTCAGCAATCTATACAAAACATAGTAGTCCAAAGGAAGCTTCTCATACTCTTCCTTGATGATCTTGTCAATCTGAGCTTTATTTTCAAAGTCTTCCATAAAATCTTTTTGTAGAATAGATTTTGCATTATAGGCCGGGTCAAATTTATGGATGATGTTTGCCAAAAGATCACAAATTCTAGTCACTTTACCGACCAAGAATTTAAATTGCTCCTTTGGATTCATACTTGGAAAGTCTTCATCAAAATAGATGAGGTCAATTGCAATGTAATTTGATATTTGACTCTTCCAAACTGCCTGGTGGTCTGCCAAGAAACTGAATGATCTTGCAGAAGTTGTGAGCTTCAGAATGTCATGGTAATCCAAAAATGATGAAATCCCAACAATTGAATTCTGATCCAGTGTTGATAAATTAGCAGATATGTCCATTTCCTCAGAAAATATTTTTGCGTGTCTGTAAAGTATTTTAAGAAAACAAAATATTAAATTCAAGCTTGTGTTTTTTCCTCTATGATATAAATTAATAAATTTATATAAATTCTCAGAATTCAATGAAAATGATGCCTTATGATCTCAAGAGAGATCTCTGGATTTTGCATGCAGGGATCTGAATGACGGGTAAATAGCAAACCAACTTAGAACACAAAGCAAAAACAATATCCTTAGTGAGATAAAGCTTTTTGTGAAGTCAAGTTGAAGAAATTAGAAAAAAAACTTAGAGAAAATTCAAAAAGGAAATTTCAAGTTCGGACCTAAAAATCTGGACAATTCCGAACCCTGTTTGCGAGTTTTCTTCGGAAAAAAAAATGTATTTTACCCTAAAAAAAATCCTTTCATTTAAATCTGACATGGGTTCTTGATCCTTCAATTAGGATCATCGTTTTGAATTTCGTTGAACAAAAATTTTTGTTTGATGAAAAATACGTTTTTTTGGAGGATAAAAAAATTTATCTCCCAAATAATGAACCATTTCAAATTCTAAAATTGGCTCAAGATTGAAAGCCCAAGAGGACTTTTCGATATTGATTTTCTGTTCGTCATATCCACTGACAGTATAATGGAGTATTTTTTCCCCTCAAGCCTTCAAAAGGAAAACATTTTATGAAAGATTTACAATATCTAAAGTTTGAATTCTATATTTTGCGCCGTATTCAAAATACAAAATGGCAAAGTTAAAGCCAATGTTTAGATTCCAATGAATGAAAGATCATATTTGAAGATATATTCTCTTTGAGAGAAAAAAAACTTCGAGACAGAATATCAAATGATTTCTCTAGTTTTCCAGCTCTTACTTACACTCAAAGTCCAAAGAAAGAGTGAGTCTTTCAGACAAGGCAAGACAAAAAGTCTTTTTTGGATACTCATGTAAAATTGTTTTCCGCACTTTTAATGGATATTTTTAAACTTCAGGCATTCATATTTGAAATAAATGTTAACCTTTCTAGGCCTAAAACCTCTTTACTGATTGAAAATCAACTTTAAAACAAGTTTTTCAAGTTTCCAGATTTCTCTTACCCCTTTTTACGAACTCACCAAGATAGTCCAATCTTAATTTTGGTTAAAAACGAATTTATCTTATTAATAATCCATAAAAAGGTCGTCAGTCTCCTCATTAAAAACGTCATTTTCGCGCAAAAGTGTCTCTTACTGCTAGATCAAATCCAAATCTTTCCCAATTCTAAGATTTAAATATCTCCTCCACCCCTTTGTTCTCTCTATTTTTGTGTTAAACATGTTGATTAAACCTTATTTTTCTTATCGTCAATGATAGAATTTTCTATCTTTCGAATGGAAAATATTGCCTGCTTAATAAGAAGATGGAATCTTGGTAGCTAAATTTAATTTCCGCCCTCATATAGAGTATAAGATATTGCCATTGTAATACTTTCGTCAGTTAATATTTTAAATTACAAAAATGGAAGAATTTTACGGCAACACCCCGCATGAAAAACTTTCTCTGAGCTTTAGAAAAACCTTCCATGAAGAAGAGCCTCAGACTTCTGGCAACCTCAAAAAGCCCTTTAGCGAAACTTCCTTGAGATGGCTTGCTTTAATCCCAATGAATCTTCTTCTAGTAGGCTACTTTGCTGCTTATGATAGTCCACAACCTCTCCAAACCGCTATTGAAAGCATCCTGGGCCTAGACACTCAGCATTACAGCTACTTCTACAGTCTCTTGGCTGTCCCTAATATCATCCTTCCATTATTTGCAGGCTACATTGTTGACTCATTAGGTGTCAGACCCTCAATGATCGCCTTTGCTACCCTTGTCTTGTTAGGACAAACTATTTTTACTTTTGGTTCATACATCACAAGTTTCAATGTGATGATTTTTGGGAGAATCATCTTTGCCCTTGGAGCAGACCCTCTCAATATTGCTCAAATGGTCATGGTGAATAGATGGTTCAAAGGCAAAGAAGTCGCCTTTGCTTTGTCGCTGGCTCCCATGATTGCAGGTGCAAGCAAAGCATTGAATAGTATTGTTGTCCCAATCATTTTTGATAAATTCCAGAATTTATACATGCCCTTGGGATTCGGCACGCTCTTGTGCTTGATCTCTGAAATCTGCGCAGTTCTCATGATTGTTGTTGACAGAATCGATGAAAAGCGAGTTAAAGCTGCTCGTATTCAACACGAAGATCAATTACATGTCCAGGAAAGGGTTCGCCTGAGTGATATCAAGAAATTTGGATTCATGGTCTGGCTTCTCGTTATCAACTTTGGATTAATCGATGGATTAACCTTCACTCTCAGATGCTTCTTGAATGATTTGTACTACAAAGTTTACGAATTCACCACCTCTGAAGCTGGATATCTTATTGCAGGACATTATATCATCATGGCTATTGTCTCCCCTATCACAGGAAAACTCATTGATAAATACGGATATAGAGCCTCAGCTGTCTTTTATAACTCTTTACTTGGAGTTGTCGGCCTTTTAATCATTTTACTCGCCACAGGATACAGAAGTAGCCTCTCATTCATTCCTTTAATTCTGTTTGGAATTTACGTTGGAGTTGATGACGTCGCTGTTGTTCCAGCCTTGCCATTGGTCTTGAAAGAGAAATATCTGGGAACAGGCTACGGACTATTCTACACAGTCGTAAATACCGTCTTGTTCATCCTACCATGGACGTGTGGCTATATTCATGACCAATTTACTTCAGAAAAAACTGGATATTTCTGGGTCAGTTTATTCCTCTTGGTCATCGCTGTCATCGCAGCCTTCGAAAGCTTTATTGTTTTCGTCTATGACTTTAAAACCGGAAGAGTTTTGGATAAATATATTCCTGCTAAAGATGAAACCATTGATATGAAAAAATCCAGAAAACTAAGTGCAGATTTCCTTGAATTCAGACTTTAAATATGCTATGTAGATAATTAGAGAGTATATATATCATATTGAGTGTATACATGTTCATTTTTTTTGCCAATCTCAAAAATAATTCGCATACCACTCCAATATGATTTGATTGATTATTTCTGTTTATATTCACAAAATTTCAAAAATCATTAAAGGTCGGGGATAAAATTAAAGGAATGATTGATTGATTATTCTAGAAAGAAAAAAAAATTGATTAATTTAGCAAAAAGTCGCCCACCGGGGGGCTCGAACCCCCGACCACTAGGTTAAGAGCCTAGCGCTCTACCGACTGAGCTAGACGGGCTCACATTCTTTTCATCCAAATTCTATTTTTTAAAACTAATGTTTAGCCTTTGATAAAAAACTCTACAAATTATACCAAATAGAAATTGCTTATGCAATCATAGACTTTCAGGGATTTTTTTATCATGAATTAATTTTTGAAAAATAACAGAGAGAGAGAGATTATCTTATATAAATGTAGAGCGTTAGCAGATAAATGATGGCCAAAATGAGCATAGGCATGCGATAAATAATTAAAAAAAGAATAAAAAGTAAAGGGCAAACTGTCTTGAAAGACTAAAAATTTTCTAGGTTTTATAACAAGGTAGTTCCACTCGTTTTACTATAAATGTTTTCAGATTTTGTATTCTTTAAGTCGAATCTATTTTGCCTTCAAAAGCAAAATATCTCCTTCTTCCAGACCATTGAATTAATTTGTTAATTCAAGAAGCAAATATTTCCTGAAGTGTAATCACTCACAGACACCTTTCCTAAGTTTTCTAAAAAGACAAGAGCGTTTGTCTTCTTTATATGGGGATTTAAGCTGATTTGAGTAGTCTTCTCAGTTGCAAAGTCATAAGACTCCAAGAAACTATCTCTAGATGTGAACAAAAGTTGGCTTTCGTCTTCGTTGGACACAATGCAATCGGGATAGCTTCCCTTTGCTTTTATAGTCTTGTATTGTTCCACCTTCTTCTTTTCTTCATCATATTTCCAGACCTTAATGACGTTCTCCTTGACTCTTCCAAGGATCAATTTTCTCTTGGGAAGATATTGCAAGGCGTAGGTGTAGAAATTTTCAAACCCAGTCTTGAATTCGAAGGCAAGAGTTCTGCTGTACAAGTTATAGAATCTGATGTGTCCGGACTTGAAGCCGACTCCGACAAGCTTCTCTTGTGGGATGTAAGCGATAGATCCGTCCATATTTGTGTTGCCATCAGTGGAAATAGTTGCATATCTTCTCAGAGATTTCAAGTCCCAAATCTTGATATCTGGATCATCACCAGCACTGACGAGGAGATCTTCTTGATCCAAGTACTTTATGCATCTTACAAGATTGGTGTGCCCTCTGAATGTAGTCAAGGCTTTGATTTGCTTTCCTTGTTCATTAACAGCAAAAACTTTGATTCTTGTGTCGTTGGAGCAGGTGACAATCATATTTCTCCTTTCAACCCAGATAACGTGATTGATCCATCTCTTGTGGACATTCTCGGAGCTGCTGATAAGCTCTTGGCTCTCGAGATCAAAGAGCCCCAGAGAACCTTGTTGGTTCTTTCTGAAACCAACTGCAAGAAGCTTCCACTTGGGGATATAAGCACTGGCTTCATACAAAACTCCTTCACTAGCAGCGATGGAGTGAGTATTCTTGACCTTCAGCTTAGAAAAGTCAATTGGCTTCAGATCCAAGGAGTCATTGATCTTTGAGAGAATTTCGAACTTAAACTTGTTGGTGGCAGTCTCTGCTTCTCTGGAGAGGTTTTGGGGGACGACGTCAAGGTTCATGTCAAAGATCTTGATGTCTTGCTTCAAGGTCTTGTAATTAACCACTAATTGTTTGATCTCGTTGGACTGCATGTCAAAGCGATCAGGGGCAGGACCAGTTTGTTGCACGTACTCTGAGTAGGTCTTTCTGAGTCTTTCCACGTTTTTGGTAAGCTCAGCGAAAAAGTCATTGGCATTTTCCTTTAGCTCTCTAACGGCTTTCAAGATATTGTCTTCCATCTTGTTCAAGATGCTCATTATTTGGCTGTGGATGGTTTCAATATGTTCAGCGGAGAATTTATCACGAAGATTCTTTGCGTAGAGGCTGGAAAACTTGTCATTAAACAAGCTTTGGATAGAAAGGAAAGAACTGGCATGTTCTTTGGGGTGCTTGGGTTTGCAACTCGGGCAGACTGCTGGCGAACTGCAGCCTTCTCTTAAACAAAAGGCAGTGACAAACTGATCGGGGTGGTGAGGGCAGTGAAGCCTTTGTTGGGAGTCTGGATTAACGGAGTTTGTGTTTGGTTGACAAAAGAATAATGAAGAGCAAAGGCTCTTGAGCATAGGGTATTGAACCTTATTTTCTTTTTTAGCCTTGATGCTGGTTGGAGTGGAACTGCTTGTGTTTTGGCCGATAGAAAACGAAGAGCAGATAGATCTAAGCATGGAAATAGATTTGTTAAAACGCTCTCTTAAAAAAAATTGTTTTATATTTAAAGCAAGTTCCAATCTGATTTAAAAGGTGGTTAATACTGAAATCAGTATAACTTATTTATTAAGGAGTTGCCAAATGATCAAAGTTTACCCTTTTTTAATTAAAAATTAAAAACTCACAAACAAACATACAAATTTCTATTACTAAAAATAAAACCTCTCGGTCTTGTTTCAGTCTAACGCTTGTCAATCGCTATTTCTAATGAAACCTCCAAAGTTATTTCCCAATTTTACCTTCATCCCTTGTCTTATCTCCTCTTGGATTATTTGGCCCTGATTAATAAAATTATCTTTCAATTGATAAAGACCCACAAAACAAGACGTTAGGTTTAATTCAGATTAAAAAAACCCCAGACAATAGAAAGGTGGTGATTTTTGTATTTATTCTATGAAGCTTTTGGCTTTGCTTTTTTTAAAGCTCGTGAGCCAAGTGAAAGGGATGAGCTGATCTTGAGACAATTCAAATTTTTCTCAAATATATTCAGAAAAGAAAGATAAAAAAGTTGATTAGTTTAGTGCGAATTTGACCGTTGGAAGCGGATTGTATATATTATATTACATGAATTGCGTGCAATTAGTCTCAATGAGGTTTCATATTTATTGAATCACTTTTGAATTTCTGGAATAAATGAAAACCAAATTTATTTTGTGGCTCATCAAAAACCTTTCCTTCTTCTATTTTGATTTAATCTTCATCACCTTTCAAAATAATCGATCGATTTTTTTTTTTCTAATGAAGCAGGGAAAGTGGACTTTGTCAAGAACTTTTCCCGAAAAAGGCTAATTATGAGGTAATTTCTGAAAAAGAACTTTATTTTTCAAGGTTGTTGAATTTTATCAAAATGTTACATTTTTGAAATTCAATCAAGCTCACTCACCTCGTACTTTTGTATCCAGAAATATTTATTAATTAATCTATTTGGAATTCATCTTATGATTCCCGATATTTTATTTCCGCGAATGAATTGAATGAGAGAGTTTATATATATGACTCTTAGTTATGAAATTTAAGGCGATAAATGAGTGTACTTAATTATACTGTAAATAACGAGAAAAAATACGTTTAAAGAAGGAAGTAAAGTTCTAGCTAATAGTTGTACATTGATTGAAGTATTATTTATTTTATTTTGGTTTTTCGTAAGCTAAAAGTTAGAGAACTTCCGAAGTGACCCAATCAATTTAAGTTAGTAAGCAATCTTAGACTCTTGAAATGCTTTAAATAATTCTTCGATCCCGTCGGGGTTCTCTGACTTTATTTCGCAGCCAAACTGGTCGGCATTATCAAGTTTAATGCATTTTTCTTTCGAAACATTGATCCCATTCACTCCATGCTCAGCTTTCGGCGCAGGTCTTTGGTTCGCTGGACAATCACAATCATGTTCGGCCAAAAGTATATCCCAATGTGACAAGGTGTAGATATTTTCTGCTTTTGTATCTTTCTCCTTGTGGAACAAATGGAGATTGCCATCAATCAGCTTAAAGTACTTTTTTCTCCATCTGAGAGCATTTTCTTTTCGGAATTTAATAGTGCCACAAAGTTGGCTCCTGATTTGAGATGGAAGCTTCAGAGCTTGAACAATTTTTTCAATTGAAGGTCTTGCAGCAGGATCCAAAGAAAGCATCTTTTTGATGATTGCAGCAATGTCTGGCAGCTCCTTTTCTAAAGCTTCTGGAATCTTTCCTTCCTTACTGTCCTTGATAATGTCAGTTCTTTCCATATAAGTGCTCATGGGATGGAAGAGCAAGAGGAAGGTCACTCCCAAAGAAAATATATCAGCCTAAAGATATTTTAAAAAAATTACTACAATCTCAAAGACTTACTCTATAGTCAAAGATGCCTTTATCAGCCATCCATTGTTCGGGACTTGCATACATTCTCGTCCCGATATTTTTGGTAATATGTGCTTCATCTTCAGAACTAAAGTTAGCCTTATCTTTTTCACAGGAGGCATCACTTGAGGATCTTTTTGAATGCAGACAGTTCAAATCTGCAGAAGTTGAGTTCTGGAATGAGTCTCCCATGCATGCAACTATCTTCTCTCCATCCTCGGTGAAAGGAGAGCTCTCAACTGCAAACAGAGACGACTCAAGTGGCTTGACGAGTCCAAAGTCTCCGATCTTGCAAACCTTGTTGGCAATAAAAATATTGCTAGGTTTCAAGTCTCTGTGAACAACAAAGTGCGAGTGAATATGTGCAAGCCCTTTGAGTATTTGCTTTGCAAAAACGAGCCCTTCTCTAAAGAATTCTCTCTTCTTTTTCAAATACTCTTCTTCGTTTTGTTTCTTAAGCTGCACCAATAGCTCGTTTCTTGAATCAATGTAACTCTCCAGAGTGTCTGAGCAAAGCTCTGTCTGGATGAAAAGCTTTACATTTTCAAGCTTTTCTCCTCTCACAAGAGGAGTAGAGCATCCTTCTGGTTCTGAGGCAACTGCTCTCATATTTGTCTCGATCTTTAGGCTGTCATTATGGCAGTGGATTGATCTTCGACTGTTGAATTTTGAAGGTCTTTTTGGGAAAAATGTGTCTTTGCAGGGCAACTTCTCAATCTTATTGCAAACTTGCAATGGGCTGTCGCAATCACCAATTGGACCATCAGGATCCCCGAAAATCACCAAGGGGGACTCATCTCCATTGCTGTAATCGTATTCTCTGTCTGAATCACAATAGCAATCGATACGATTTAAACCATTAATATTTTCTTTCTCTCTTTTGAATCTCGATGGTTTGAGAGTTAAATTTCTTCGGGTGACTTTATTTGGCCTGGTTGTGGCTTCCAGCCAGCTACCATAATACCGAAGGATGTTGTCATGCTTTAACTTAGCAAGGAATTTTGCCTCATCAAGGACTTTCTGGAGCTCCTGTTCAAAATTCTTTCTGATGTCTTTGAACTGAAGTTTGATTTTTTTCACTGCGTAACTGTGATCATCATAACAGTTTTTTGCTTTGTACACAGAAGCGAATCCTCCTGCTCCAATCTTATCTCTTTCACTGAATTCATGTTGCCATCTCTAAGCCATAAGTAAAAAGGGAGACAATACTATCGGAATTACGTTGTTCTTAATGTTCCTAAAGAGTTTGTTGGAATTGGAAAGTTCCATTGGTTAATCCGAACGACGATCAATCGAGGCAAATATTATTTTTGATATTGATTATAAATTTTAA
>Ga0182738_1000265_pt1 | contig 80013 bp, 59 predicted proteins | sample eDN5th30CBELigMG_FD_128876 | JGI IMG/M metagenome (GOLD analysis project Ga0182738, IMG submission 128876) | Enriched Miracle-Growth compost microbial communities from Emeryville, California, USA - eDNA 5th pass 30_C BE-Lig MG (version 2)... ... | reverse complement strand
GTGAATACGCCGATCCCCTCATAACTGTCGCCTCCTCCACCACCTTGACAGTATGATAGTAAATCACCTCCTTACTCACCAGGAAATCCTCTTTGATTCAGGTTATTTGCAGAATGCTCTAATCCGGCGTGAAGGCAAAAATGCGGTGTCGGTCAAGGAGTCATGCTCCAGCATTACATAATGCCTTTGGCACATGTGTTCAAGCACCGGTTTTTTTGAATAATTCAGCAGAATAGACACGTGCATCCAGTACCGCAGTCTGTACTCGCCTGCTCAGTTTGTCCGGGGTTCTTTCACCCTTATTTATTGTAGACAGTGCAATGTGGTGCCAAGGCGGGTGCGTAAGGTAAGCGGGCGGGTTGCTCTGATTGAAAGGCTATCCGGCCCCTACCCTACCCGGTGGTTTATAAACCGATTATTTCTGGGGGCTATTTGGTACTCTTGGTTTTCCTATTCGTCCAGACGGTGGGAGTAATCCATGCGGCCATGAAGGACCCCAATAACACTGATCGAGTTATCGTCAACCCGGACTCAGACCGCCGTCAGTTTTGCGTATTCCAGTAACAGCCACTTGGTGCCATTGCGGCCGAATTTAACCTCAACCCGCGCGTCTGCGCCGCGGCCTTCGCAGTTGACGATCACCCCTGCCCCGAACTTTGCGTGAACCACGTTCTGGCCCACCCGCCAGGGCGATGCCGCCGCCTCCCGGGGACCTGTTTCCCGAGTACCCGTTTCCCGGACTTGCGGACGCGGCGCAAACTCCTGGGGGGGAGAAACCGGTTCCGATCGCCAGGGCGCTGTCTTCTGCACGGGTTGCAGCCATTTGAGCACGCTCTGCGGTATTTCCTCTATGAATCGGGTGGGAATGTTATAGCGGGTCTGGCCATGCAGCATGCGGCTTTGGGCAAAGCTCAAATACAGGCGGCGCCTGGCGCGCGTCACGGCTACGTACATCAGGCGCCGCTCCTCTTCCAGTCCTCCTGCCTCGTTGCGGCTGTTATCGTGGGGAAACAGACCTTCTTCGAGACCGCTTAGAAATACGCTGTGAAATTCCAGCCCTTTGGCGGAGTGCACGGTCATCAGCTGCAAAGCGTCCTCCCCTCCGCCAGCCTGGTGCTCGCCTGCTTCCAGGGAAGCATGATTGAGAAAAACGGCCAGGCCATCATCTTCGGCTTCATGCACGAAAGCGGTAGCCGCATTGATCAACTCGTTCAGATTCTCCAGCCGGTCGGCACCCTCGCGCTCGGCGCGGTAATGTCCCACCAATCCGCTGTGCTCCAGCATGTGTCCGACGATTTCCGGGAGCGGCAGGGTTTCACAAACCTGCCGCATCGATTCGATCAGCGCGACGAAGCCCTCGATGCCTCTTCTGGGCCTGTCCGGCGCTTTATTCTCTCTCGTTCCCACCGAGGGCTTATTCGGCAAGCCTGACGTGGAAGGCTCTCTGCCCCTGCATTTTTTCAGCATTGCGTCCCAGAGACTTCCCCCTTGTTGCCTGGCTTCGTCCTGCAATTGCTCCAGGCTCCGCAGGCCGATGCCACGCGCGGGGAAGTTGACGATTCTCAGTAGCGCGTTGTCATCCTCCGGATTGGCTATCATCCGCAGGTAAGCCAATGCGTGCTTGATTTCCTGCCGCTCGAAGAAGCGCATGCCACCGTACACCCGATAAGGCAGCGAGGCATTGAACAAGGCGTGCTCCAGAACGCGTGATTGCGCATTGGAACGATAAAGCAGCGCGATCTGGGACAATACGACACCCTCCGCACGCAGGGATCTGACCTCATCCACGATAAACGCCGCTTCATCGAAATCAGTCGGAGCGTTGTATACCCGTATCGGCTCGCCGCGTCCTTCCGAAGTCCAGAGATTCTTGCCGAGCCGTCCATTGTTGTTGCGTATCAATGTATTGGCTGCATCCAGGATGTTGCCATGTGAACGGTAGTTCTGCTCCAGCTTGATGATCCTGGGGATGCGAAAGTCCTGTTCGAACTCTCTCATGTTGCCGGTATTGGCGCCGCGAAAGGCATAAATGCTCTGATCGTCATCGCCCACGGCAAAGACAGCGGTTTTCGGACCGGCGAGCAGTCGCAGCCATTTGTATTGCAGCCGGCTGGTATCCTGGAACTCGTCCACCAGGATGTGCAGGAAACGACTGCGATAATGTTCGCGGATGATTTCGTTGCGCTTCAGCAATTCATAGCTGCGCAGCAGCAACTCGGCAAAATCAACTACCCCTTCCTTGTTGCATTGCTGCTCGTAAGATGCATAAAACTCGACCATCTTGCGCGTATAGTCATCGTACGCTTCCACCTGCGATGCGCGCAGTCCCTCCTCCTTGGCATTATTGATGAACCATTGAACCTGGCGCGGAGGAAATTTCTCATCGTCCGCACCCAGATTTTTCAGGATGCGCTTGATGACCGCCAGCTGATCGCCAGAATCCAGAATCTGAAAGGTCTGCGGCAAGCCGGCATCCTGGTGGTGAGCGCGAAGCAGGCGGTTGCATAAGCCGTGGAAGGTACCTATCCACATGCCTCGGGTATTGATGGGCAGCATGGCGGCAATGCGAGTGAGCATTTCCTTGGCCGCCTTGTTGGTAAAAGTGACGGCCAATATTCCGTGAGGACTGACCTCCCCCGACTGGATCAGATACGCGATGCGGGTCGTAAGGACCCGGGTCTTGCCGCTGCCCGCGCCGGCAAGAACCAACGCCGACTGATGGGGTAACGTAACGGCTTCGAGTTGTTCCGGGTTTAGTGCGGTGAGTAGAGAAGACATACAGCAAAGATTTTTCCGGTCCGGGCAGGGCCGGGATCGTTCAGGCTCTGCAAAAGCGGATAAAAGCAATGTAGAACAGCTTGATGCTCCTGCATACCCGGCGCCTGGTTCTCCTTCCGGTGTGGAGTCTGCGCAAATCCGCGAGGTGCGCGCAGAAAGGGACGAAGGGGCGAGGGGTTTGCAGGGTGTTTTACTATAACGCTTCGGGCGCTACTGCCGGCGGCTACTTTTTGCGGCTCGCTATCACGAGATCAAGAATGAGCGGCGTCAATATGAGCTCTATGGCCAGACCCATTTTCCCGCCGGGAACGACGATGGTGTTCGGGCGGGACATGAATGAGTTGTGAATCATGGCAAGCAGATACGGAAAATCCACATTCCTTGGATCGCGGAACCGGATCACGACGAAACTTTCATCCAGTGTCGGAATGTCCCGTGCGATGAAGGGATTGGAGGTATCCACTGTCGGTACCCGCTGGAAATTGATATGCGTCAGGGAAAATTGCGGGGTAATGTAATGCACGTAATCGTGCATACGGCGCAGTATCGTGTGCGTCACCGCTTCGGCCGAATAGCCACGCGCATTCATGTCGCGGTGGATTTTCTGGATCCACTCCAGATTCACGATGGGCACAACCCCAACCAGCAGGTCGACATATCTGGCCGCATCTACCGTGTCGCTCTGCACTCCTCCATGCAGCCCTTCGTAAAACAGCAGATCCGAGCCGGGCTTTATCGGCGCCCAGGGCGTGAAGGTGCCTGCCTTCTGCTGGTAGGGCGCAGCTTCCTCATCATTGTGCAGGTACAGGCGCGTTTCCCCCCCGCCAGTCTCGCCGTATTCCTTGAACAACGCTTCCAGCCTCTCGAACTCGTTGGCCTCCGGGCCGAAATGACTGATGGGGCGTCCTCCGTCCTTTTCGGATTCGGCTACGGCTTTTTTCATGGCATCGCGATCATAACGATGGAAGCTATCCCCCTCCACCACCGCAGCAGTCAGTTTCTCGCGCCGGAAAATGTGCTCGAAACTATTCTTGACCGTCGACGTACCGGCGCCGGATGATCCGGTAACGGCGATGACAGGGTGTTTTTGCGACATACAACTTCTCCTCGAACAAATAAGATAATAAGATGATGTGATGGAATCTTCGAACACGTTGCCAGGCGAGCATGGAGCACCTGTCAGAGGCTTCCTGCAGTTGTCTCAATACTTCGCTGTAATCGCTGTAATCTTCCGCCGGCAATTTTAAGGTGCGTTATGATAACCGTTTTCTCAATGATTTTGGTGGGAACAGAAGTGGCCGGCATTCCCCGCCTTGCAAAACGAAAGTCAACGAAGAGAGCCGTGCTTGCAGCAGGCGAATGCCTCCCCTGGCCGTGGATGCTGGTTTGACATTTGCGCGTCTCTGACATAAAATGCGCGGCTTTCAGTAAATGAGCAGGGGTAGGTTTGTGAAAACCTTTTCAGCCAAACCGCATGAAGTGAATCGGGAATGGTTCGTGATTGATGCGGCGGACAAGGTACTTGGACGTCTCGCTGCCGAGATTGCCCATCGTCTTCGCGGCAAGCATAAGCCCATCTATACGCCGCATGTGGATACCGGTGATTTCATTGTCGTGATCAACGTGGACAAGATGCGCGTTACCGGCAACAAGGCTGAAAGCAAGATGTACTATCGCCACAGCGGTTACCCCGGTGGTATATATGAAACGAGTTTCGCGAAAATGCATGCGCGCTTTCCCGGCAGACCGCTGGAAAAAGCGGTAAAAGGCATGCTGCCGAAGGGTCCTCTCGGCTATGCAATGTTAAAGAAGCTCAAAATATATGCCGGCGCAGCGCACCCACACGCCGCACAGCAGCCGCGGCAACTTGAAGTCAGGGCTTGATCATCATGAATGGAACTTACAGTTACGGTACGGGGCGGCGCAAAAGCGCCGTGGCGCGCGTGTTCATCAAGCCGGGTAGCGGCGTGATAACAGTCAATAACAAACCCGTGGATGAATTTTTTTCCCGGGAAACGGGACGCATGGTGGTGCGCCAGCCGCTGGAATTGACCGGAAATCTCGATCGCTTCGACATCCTGGTGAATATTCATGGCGGAGGCGAATCCGGACAGGCAGGCGCAGTGAGGCATGGAATTACCCGGGCGCTGATTGATTTCGATGCAACCCTGAAACCCGTATTGAGCAATGCCGGGCTGGTTACGCGTGACGCGCGTGAAGTGGAGCGCAAAAAGGTCGGGCTGCGCAAGGCACGACGCCGGAAGCAGTTCTCCAAGCGATAAGCTTTTATCTATCATAAAAAGCCGCCTACCCGCTGCTTCCGGCGGACAGGCGGCTTTTTTCTTTTTTCTTTTTTTGGCGCTTGTAATCGTAAACCCGTAAACCTTCCTGCCGCAGTCTTCACGCGGACGTCAGGCAGGTGCGGCGTGACAGCGAATTTTAACCACACGAAAGTTTCGAAGAACCATGCTTAAGATTGGCATCGTAGGTGGAACCGGATATACCGGAGTGGAATTGCTGCGCATTTTGTCTCAACACCCACAGGTGAGTATCGAGGCAATTACATCGCGCAAGGAAGCTGGGATGGATGTCGCCCAGTTGTTTCCAAGTCTGCGCGGACGGATAGAGTTAAAGTTTTCCGATCCCGCGGAGGCAAACCTCGATAAATGTGACGTGGTATTCTTTGCCACCCCGAATGGTATTGCCATGAAGCAGGTTCCATCCCTGCTCGATGCAGGCGTACGGATAATTGATCTTGCCGCCGATTTTCGCATCAAGGATATCGCCGTCTGGGAAAAATGGTATGGAATGCCCCATGCCTGCCCCGAACTGGTTGCGGAGGCGGTCTACGGTCTGCCGGAAATCAATCGCGACAGAATAAAGACAGCCCGGCTCATAGCCAACCCCGGCTGCTATCCCACGGCCGTGCAACTGGGTTTCCTTCCTCTGGTGGAATCGGGCGCCGTAGATCTGGATCATCTCGTCGCAGACGCGAAATCAGGCGTGTCAGGCGCAGGACGCAACGCGGAAATTCATACCCTTTTTGCTGAAGCAGCGGACAATTTCAAGGCTTATGGGGTATCCGGGCATCGCCATCTTCCCGAGATCAGGCAGGGCTTGTCGCAAGCGGCAAAACACCCCATCGGCCTGACATTCGTACCGCATCTCACCCCGATGATTCGCGGCATCCATGCCACGCTTTATGCAAAACTCCTTAAAGAAGTCGAGTTGCAGGCGTTATACGAAAACCGCTACGTGAATGAACCGTTTGTCGACGTACTTCCGGCAGGCTCTCATCCGGAAACCCGCTCTGTTCGGGGTTCGAATCTCTGCCGCATCGCCGTTCACCGCCCTCAGGGTGGGGATACGGCCGTCATACTCTCGGTTACGGACAATCTTGTCAAAGGGGCGGCGGGGCAGGCAGTGCAGAATATGAACCTCATGTTCGGCTTGCCGGAAACCCTTGCCATCACCCACGTCCCCTTGTTTCCGTAAGAAATCGTAAATAAGCGGAATGACGAGATTCATAGTATTTTCTGGCCGGATCAATAGTCTTTGTCAAGATCGAAGTTCATGGCTAGAATATCCATAGTCGACTGCGGGTTTCTCTTGGCACTTCTCCTGGTAGTGATCAAGAACCCAGCCTGCAAGAAAAAACTTTCCATTATTTCGATCTGATGCTCTTTTGCGATGTTTCGATACGCTTGGCTGCCGCTTCAAAGGGCATGACATGCGCTTATGATCAAGTCGCGTAACAGAAGGCACAAAATAGCTGCGGCGCCAGCCGCGGTCCGCCTGCAGACTCCCGCTCATGTCCGCTGGGTAGGTCTTGCCATCCTGCTCGTGGCTGCGCTGATTCTTTCGTGGGGTATGTACGATGCCGGGCGCAAATCCGGTGTTCCCGCCAGGATCGAACCCCAGCAGGAGGAAAAAACGGAGACAGGACCGGAGATCGAGCGGTTGTCGCAGTCGAATGCGCGACTGCAGCGCGAGAATGACGAACTGCGCATAAAAGTGGCGGGGCTCGATCAGCAGTTGCAAATGGATCAGGCCGCCCGTCAGGATATCGCAAGCCAGGTCAAGACCCTGCAGGGCGAAAATACGCACCTCAAGGAAGAACTGGCCTTTTTTCAGAATCTTGGTTCTGCTCCCGGGAAGGCCGGACAGCGTGTTTCCATCGGGGGGCTGAAGCTTGAAAGAGGTAAACTGCCCGGCGAATACCGGTACAGCCTGCTCCTGGTTCAGTCGGGGGTGAGGGGCAAGGATTTTCACGGAAACCTGGAATTTGCCGTCAACTTTCAGCAAAACGGGGAAAAAATGGTTCAGTCATTGACCTCCAACGAGACCAGCGACGACGACCCATCGAAGAAGTTTGATGTCAGCTTCCGCTTTTATCGGCGAGTGGAAAACACTTTCTGGCTGGCTCCGGACGCCATTGTCGACAGCTTGCAGGTGAAAGTGTTCGAGAAGGGCGAAACGCAGGCCAGGCTCATGCAAACGGTGAATCTGTCTTTGTAAGGAGAGAAAATGTTTGAGAAAATAGGCAAACCGCACAACCAGATCGATTCGCTTATCGGCGTTGATACTCACATTGAAGGAAATATCATCTTCAGCGGGGGAGTACGGATAGACGGTCGTGTTACGGGAAACATTACCGGGTTGAGCGACATGCCGAGCACTCTGGTTTTAAGCGATCAGGCGGTCGTAGAAGGTGTCATCCACGTTTCCCATGCGGTGATCAATGGCACGGTAGTCGGCACGGTAAAGGTTACCGAGTATGTGGAACTCCAGCCAAAGGCAAAGGTCTGTGGCGATGTACACTATAAGGGCATGGAAATACACCTCGGCGCATCTGTTCAGGGCATGCTGCTCCATACGGAAATCCTGGAACGCGGAAGCAATGTCGTTACATTATTGCCGGCGGCCCAGATCAACGATTTGAAGCACATGTAACACTGCAATCTCTTACCAGGTAATTCGGAAACGCTTATGAACGCCCCTTTCAACGATGGTTCAGGTCAGACTGATTCGATGATGGACATCCCGACGCCATTGATCTTTACCGACAGCGCGGCCAACAAGGTCAGAGAGCTGATCGAAGAGGAAGGAAACAACGATCTCAAGCTGCGGGTATTCGTGGCAGGAGGTGGATGCTCCGGTTTCAAGTACGGATTCACCTTTGATGAACTGATAAGTGAAGACGACACGGTAATAGAAAAAAACGGGGTCAAACTCCTGGTGGACGCCATGAGTTTCCAGTATCTGGCAGGAGCGGAAATCGATTATCAGGAAAATGCCGAGGGTGCCCAATTCGTTATCAAGAATCCGGGCGCTGCAAGCACCTGCGGTTGCGGCTCTTCATTCTCCGTTTAAACTCTGCGTTTAAGTCGGACCGGAAGCTCACGCCTTTCATTTCCTACTTTCGTCATTCACGGATACAAACAGAGTTTTGAACGGGATGCCGTGCCTAGGCAGGATGGATGGCCCCGAGAAGGCGTTCCCCCTTCGCGCCCGTGACCGAGGGAATATTACCAGGCATGCCATGGATGACTTGTCGCGCAAGCCAGGCAAAAGCGAAAGCTTCCAGCCAGTCCGCGTCCACGCCCAGGCTGTCGGTCAATGCAACTTTTCTGCTGGGCAATGCCACCTGAAGGGAGGCGAGGAGATGGCTGTTCCGCGCGCCCCCGCCGCACACATAAATTTCGGTCGCATCCCCGCAGTAATCGAGTATACAACGGGCAATTCCGGTAACGGTCAGCTCCAGCAGGGTGGCTTGGACATCAGCCGGGCTCTCCTCTCCCTTCAGATAGCCGTTCAGCCAGGCTGGACTGAATAATTCCCTGCTGACGCTTTTGGGCGGGGAAAGGGAAAAAAACGGCAGTGTCAGCAGCTTTTCCAGCAGCAGGGGGATCGTTTTTCCGGTTGCCGCCCACCTTCCGTCCTCATCATAAGCTTGCCCGGTATGCCGCGCGCACCACTCGTCCATCATTGTATTGCCCGGCCCGCAATCGAATCCTCTCACGTTTCCACTTAGGGGCAGATCAGTAAGATTGCTGATTCCCCCGATGTTGACGATCACACGGTGAACATGCGGGTCCGCGAACAAAGCCTGATGAAATGCCGGCACCAGGGGCGCGCCCTGTCCTCCTGCGGCGATATCGCGACTCCTGAAATCGGAAACCACCCTGATTCCGGTGAGTTCTACCAGTAACGGAGAATTGCATAACTGGATGGTGTAACCTGCTTCCGCCTGGGGACAATGACGTATGGTTTGCCCGTGACATCCGATGGCAGCGACTTCGCGCGGCGCAATGCCGCTTTTGCGAAGCAAGCCCGCCACTGCTTCGGCATAATGGCGGGCAAGCTGATTACCAAGCCTCGCGGCGCGATGCAACTCGTCATGGCCGGGAAAGTGGAGTTCCTTGAGCTGTTCGCGAAGCTTTCCTGGGTATGGCAGATAGAAGTTGTCCAGCAATACCGGCCGGGAGGCTTCAAAATCGGCAAGCACCGCGTCGATCCCATCCAGGCTGGTGCCCGACATGATGCCGATATAATACGCCGCTTTCAAATCCCTCCCGCTGCCGTGATCTTTATCCAGCCGATCCGGTCGACCACCCGCCGTTAATCCAGCAGTGCGAGATTGGTGCCGTGCAGCATATCGAGCCTCGCCATCGACGATTTCGTTGATTCGTAAAATGCCGCAAGGTGCGCGGGAGCGATCGGTTTTCCTTCCGGCATGGGCTCCTTCAGAGGATCGCGTTGAATGCCATTGACACGGAACTCAAAGTGCAGATGGGGTCCGGTCGCTAGGCCAGTGGCTCCAACCCGGCCAATGATATATCCCTGGCGGACACGCTGACCCTTGCGCAGCCCTTTGGCAAAAGCAGACAGGTGGCCGTAAACCGTGGCATACGACCCTTCATGCTCGAGGATGATCACGTTTCCATATCCACCTTCCCATCCTGCCACCGCCACGACGCCATCGGCCACTGCCTTTACCCCTGTGCCGGTGGGTGCCACGTAGTCGATGCCCTTATGGGCCCGCCATTTTTTCAGGACTGGATGGAAGCGGCCAGTGGAAAAACCGGAACTGATGCGAGAGAATTCCAGCGGCGAGCGCAGAAAAACCCTGCGCAGGTTCTTGCCGTCCGGCGTGTAATAGCCACCTTCTCCGCCGTTACCCTCCGGGAAATACACTCCCCGATAGGGCACTCCCTGGTTGACGAACTCCACGGCCAGCACCCGGCCTGCTCTCGTCGGTTCCCCGTTGCCGTAGAGGGAATCGTATACCACCGTGAAACGATCTCCCTTGCGCAGGTCGCGGTGAAAATCTATTTGAGAGGCCAGAATATCGACAATCTGGGAAGCCACGCTGTCCGGAATGCCTGCGCGGTCAATCGCAGAAAAAAGCGAGCTTTCGATCACGCCTGATTTCATCTGGATATGTGTTTCCAGCAATGCCGGCTTGTCGCTCACCACATAGCTGCCATCGCGCTTTTCCAGCACCACCTGTTCGCTGCCACCGGGAAAGTAGCGCAGCAGCAGCAACTCGCCCACAGCGCTGGTTTCGGCATGCACCATTCTGCCCGCGGCCAATGGATGCAAGGCTTTCAAATCCGAGGTATCCCGAATGAGACGCGCCACGTCCTGATTATTCACTTCAAGCCGGGAGAGCAGGCTCCCGATGGTATCGCCCTGCTGGATACGTTCATGACGCCAGAAAGTCATGCCCTCCACCGAGCCGGCACGGATTTCCGGAATCTCCAGGCCGAGGACGACCTGCTCGACCGCCGGCACTTCTTCCACCGCCGTATCGGGGGCAATACCGAAGGCTGCCACCATTCCAAACAATGGAATGCTCGATAACAGTATCAGGCCGCGCAGTGTTTTTCTTGTAAGTGTAAGAGCCTGGCTGTTGCTCACTATCTCAAGTCCCTGGTAAATGAGCCAATATAATCTCTTTCTTATGCCCGCCCATGTCTGCCTGTTGCTTGCCGTCTCCCATGCGCGGGAAATCAGCCGGACGAATCCCTTTTTCATGTATGCCAGCATCCAGCTATTGGCCGCTCTCTCCAACCCTCGTTGCCCGTGCCGGAACAGCCAGCACAATACATCCTTCGTGAGCGTCAGCAGACTGTGCGCGGAACCCCTATTCCTATATCCTCGCATAGGTTCCCTCTCGACGTCATAGCTTCAGAATATGAGTCTAGCACAAAATCAGCAGCCCATATCAAGGCCACCTGCAAGCCCCTTTTAAAAGACAAGGGTCCTGCCTCAGGTCAACCTGGGGATTGAAAGATATCGCTCCCCAACTTCATCCCCCAATTTGGCAGTAAAATGGCGCTCTTCCAAACCATCAGTTTTTCAGAACTTATGTCTACAGCCGACCCCACCCTGGACCTGCTGGCATATCATGCGTTTCCTCACCTCGCCTCCGCCCTGCGCGTACGCAAGGAGGCTATCCTGCGGGAGTGGGAGAAGTCCGTCGCCTGCACCCTGCCCGCCGCTGACGCGCTCACGCTAAGAAATCTCCGCGACTCCGTGCCTCTTATCCTGGAAGAGGTGATCGACGCATTTTCCTCCAGCCATCCTGTCACTACCCAGGCGCTGGTAGAGGGCAGCAGACTGCATGGCGAGTCGCGCTTTCAGGAAAATTACAACATGCGCGAGCTGGTGGTCGAGTACCAGCTTCTGCGGCGCGCAATGATCGAACAGATTTCCGAAGAATTGAATGGCGAACTGGACGACACAAGCAATGTTGCCCTGAATATGGCAGTGGATGCGGCCCTGCAAAGCGGAACGGTCATATTCGTCGAGAATCTGCAGCGGCAGCTCAAGTCTGCGACGGAAATCCAGTCCAAGTATCTCTCTTTTCTTTCTCATGATCTTCGCAATCATCTCAGTCAAACGACGCTATATATCCAGATGCTTGCAATGAAGCTCGCAAAAATTCCCGAGCTTGCCGGCGAGGTCGCGGACCTGGAATCGGTCAGGAGCATCATACTCAAGACCACTGCTGGAATGGATCGCCTGCTGCAATCCGAGCAACTGCGAAAAGGGTACTTTCACCTGGCGATGGAAGCGGTGGATTTGAATTCGCTGGTATCTGAAGCAGTCAGGCAGATTACACCGGAAGCGCAATCGAAGGGAATAGAGTTACGCATCGATGTGCCGGAAGGCGCGAAAGTGATCAGTGAAGAAGCGCTGCTGGTGCCTATATTGCAGAATCTGCTGGGAAACGCGGTAAAATACAGTTCGGATGGCCGGATAGAAGTCACAGCCCGTCATAACGCCAGCAGGGAAAACAGTGCCTGGATCCTCAGCGTGAGCGATCAGGGTCCGGGCATTGCGCCGGAAAACCTGACCCACCTGTTCGATGCTTTCCAGCGCGCCGATACCTACGGCAAGCCGGGCATCGGGCTGGGCTTATCCATCGCTTCAGAAGCGACACGGCTTCTGGGCGGCAAACTGGAAGTGGAGTCGGTGGTAGGGGCCGGTTCGACTTTCCGATTATTACTGCCCCGCCACGTACTGGAAGACGAGGTTTCTGATCGAGGCGCGTGACCTTGGGATCTGGCGTCTTTTTGCGGGATATGTGCCTGCTCCGCCGGCATATGCGAGCTCGGCACGCCTCTGCGTATAAGGCCGGTATTAGGCATCTTCCCAATCAAACGGGTTATGAAAACCGGGATTCCCGGCGGGTTGATTTGAAAACGGTTTCTGTCATTCGATTCCAAAGAAGGAGTAGCACAGATGAACGCACTTTCGCGCAAGCGCGAATCATTGAAGCACATTGGATAAAATAATCCGTTCGGAACTGCTGGTCTGTTTTCTGCTCGGCGCACTTACCGTTCCCGGTTTTGCGCCGTTTTATCTTTTTCCGATCCCGCTTGTGACCCTCGCGCTGTTGTGCCATTTCTGGCGCAACAGCGTGCGACCTCGTGCGGCCGGATGGCTCGGCTTCTCGTTCGGCATGGGAATGTTCAGTGCGGGCGTCACCTGGCTGTACATTTCTCTCCATGATTTCGGCGCAATGCCGATGCCGATTGCCGTTCTTGCGCTCATTTTTCTGTGCGGCTACCTCGCGCTGTTTCCGGCAATGACAGGCTGGGCACTGAGAAAACTGGATATCGCGGCCCCTATCGTATGGGTTCTGGCTGCCGGAGCGCTGTGGGCCTTGTCCGACTGGCTGCGCAGCGTATTGTTCACCGGTTTTCCATGGTTGACCCTGGGTTACTCCCAGGCGCCCCTCAGTCCCCTGGCCGGTTTTGCGCCCGTTATCGGCGTCTACGGTGTTTCGCTGCTGGTGGTGCTGAGTGCCGCGCTGCTGTGTTTGCTCGTTCAGAAAGAATTTCGCAAGCCCCTCTATTTTTTACCCCTGCTGACGCTCTGGCTTGCCGGTTGGGGCCTCCAGCAGATTCACTGGACTGAACCCGAAGGCGAACCGGTGACCGTAAGCCTGCTGCAGGGGAACATTCCGCAGGATATGAAGTGGCGTGAAGACCAGCTCATCAGCTCCATGGAAAACTACGGCCGGCTTGCACTGCAAAGCGACAGCCGCCTGATCATCACACCGGAAATTTCGATCCCGCTCTACCGGAATGAGGTATCGCCCATCTATCTTGCCCAGCTCGCGGCTCATGCAAGACGGAATAATGGCGACATTCTGGTTGGCCTGGTGGAAGCACCGGGGGGTCGCAGCGAATACTATAATTCCATGTTCAGCTTCGGCACCTCCCCTGAACAGAGCTACCGCAAGTATCACTTGGTACCGTTTGGCGAATTCATCCCGTTGAAGCCAGTGTTCGGGTGGATCATCAACGTCCTGAAAATTCCGTTATCCGACTTTTCACGGGGCGCTCTCGGGCAGCAGCCCATGAATATCGCGGGGCAGCGGGTCGCGGTGAATATCTGTTATGAAGATGTGTTCGGCGAAGAGATCATTCAGCAGCTGCCGCAAGCCACCCTGCTGGCCAACGTCAGCAACGATGCCTGGTTCGGTCGCTCCATCGGTCCGCGGCAGCACTTGCAGATATCCCAGATGCGCGCCCTTGAAACGGGACGCTATATGGTGCGGGCAACCAATACAGGGGTCACGGCAATCATCGACGAGCGCGGCCGAGTGTTGCAGGAGGCGGAAATATTCACTACCACCGCGCTGCACGGCACAGTACAGGGATTTGCCGGCGCCACGCCCTACGTGCGGTTCGGCAACAGCCTGATTCTCGGGCTTTGCGGAATAGTGCTGGGGCTTGCCGTATTATCCGCTTTTCGCGAAACCCGCAAAAAACGGTAAAATCGCGTTCTCACGCAGTTTTATGGCGACTCTTGCTGCCGCTTGCTGCTGCTTACTTTTGCATCTTTTTGTCAATTACGGTCCGGCTCAGAGTCATGCGCACATTTCAGGAAATCATTCTTGCCCTGCAACACTACTGGGCCAGGCAGGGCTGCGCGCTGCTTCAACCGTATGATATGGAAGTGGGCGCGGGAACATCCCACACCGCCACATTCCTGCGCGCGCTCGGCCCCGAGCCGTGGAAAGCGGCGTATGTGCAGCCCACCCGTCGCCCGAAAGACGGGCGTTATGGCGAGAATCCCAACAGGCTGCAACACTACTACCAGTTCCAGGCGGTGCTGAAGCCCGCCCCTGCCAACATCCTTGAACTGTACCTCGGCTCGCTCGAAGAACTCGGTTTCGATCTCCGCCAGAACGATATTCGTTTCGTCGAGGATGACTGGGAAAACCCCACTCTCGGCGCGTGGGGAATGGGCTGGGAAGTGTGGCTGAACGGCATGGAGGTGACGCAGTTCACTTATTTCCAGCAGGTGGGCGGCATGAACTGTAGGCCCATCACGGGTGAAATCACCTATGGACTGGAGCGGCTGGCCATGTATCTGCAAGGCGTGGACAACGTTTTCGACCTTACCTGGACAGAGGGGCTTTCCTATCGCGATGTCTATCATCAGAACGAGGTCGAGCAATCCTCCTACAACTTCGAGCACAGTGACGCAGATTTCCTGTTCCAGGCCTTTGCCAGCCATGAAGCACAAGCCCGGCATCTGGTGGAACAGGGACTGTCCCTGCCGGCCTACGAGCAGGTGCTGAAAGCCGCGCACACTTTCAATCTTCTCGATGCGCGGGGCGCGATCTCGGTCACGGAGCGCGCCGCCTATATCGGGCGTATCCGGGAACTTGCACGCAACGTGGCGCACGCCTATTACGAAAGCCGCAAGCGCCTGGGCTTTCCCCTGGCGCCGGCGAAATGGGCGCAGGAATTGCTGGAGAAAGCCGCTTGACTGATGCAACGCAAGCAACACAAGCAACACAAGATTTGGCAATCCGAAATCTTCTGGTTGAACTGCTGGTAGAGGAACTGCCCCCCAAGTCACTGAAGAAACTCGGCGACAGTTTCGCGCAGGGAATAGCCGCGGGCCTGAGAAAACAAGGCCTGGCGGGAGAAGATGCGACCGCTACCCCTTTTGCCTCTCCGCGGCGCCTTGCCGTACATCTCACACGCATAGCAGCACAGGCGCCGGACACATCCTCCCTGAAAAAGCTGATGCCGGTAGCGGTGGGCCTGGATGCAAATGGCCAACCCACCCCTGCCCTGCTCAAGAAGCTGCGCAGTCTTTGCGGCGATGCTGATCCTCTCCCTCTTCTCCCTCAGCCCTCTCAGCTCAAGCGCGCCCAGGATGGAAAAACAGAAACCTTATTCCTGGACAGCGTGGTGAAGGGAGCGACCCTGGCGGAAGGCCTGCAGGCAGCGCTGGACGAGACGCTGCAGAAATTGCCCATTGCCAGAATGATGACGTATCAACTGGCCGATGGCTGGAATACCGTCAATTTCGTCCGTCCGGCACATGCGCTTGTTGCCCTGTATGGGGAAGAAGTCGTGGACGTATCCATACTGGGGCTGGCAGCCGGACGTCAAACGCAGGGGCACCGTTTCGAAGCAAGTGAGCATCCACTGATCGTGAAAGATGCGGACAGTTACGAGCAGCAACTTCAGGCAGAAGGTGCGGTGATTGCCAGCTTCTCCCATCGTCGTGGCGAGATCGAGCGCCAGTTGCTGGCCGCCGCCGGCAAGGAAGGCCTCGGATTGAGCCGGTATGACGGCCTGCTGGATGAAGTTACTGCGCTGGTCGAACGCCCCAGCGTACTGATGGGTGAATTTGAAACGACATTCCTGGATGTGCCACAGGAGTGCCTGATCCTGACGATGCAGGCCAACCAGAAGTATTTCCCCCTGTTCGATGCGGGCGGCGGGCTTTCGCACAAGTTTCTGCTCGTATCCAATATCCACCCCGTAGATGCGGGCGCAGTGATTGCCGGCAACGAGCGCGTGCTGCGCTCACGCCTCGCGGACGCAAAATTCTTTTTCGACCAGGATCGCAGGAAGACGCTGGCCTCGAGGGTGGAAGGCCTGCAGAGGGTGGTATACCACAACAAGCTGGGCACGCAGGCGGAGCGGGTGGAAAGGATCTGGGCCATTGCACAAACCATCGGTTTACAGCTCGGCGGCAATGAACTCGCAGCCGGGGCGGGCGAAGCAGCCATGCTTGCCAAAGCCGACCTCTTGACCGACATGGTCGGCGAGTTTCCGGAGTTGCAGGGCATCATGGGACGCTATTATGCCAAGCATGACGGCGTGGCCGAGGAAGTCGCCGATGCGATCGAAGACCACTACAAACCGCGCTTTGCCGGCGATGAATTGCCGCGCAACATGGTTGGTGTGTGCGTCGCGCTCGCCGACAAACTCGAAACGCTGGTGGGTTTGTTTGGCATCGGTCAGATACCCACCGGAGACAAAGACCCCTTCGCCTTGCGCCGTCACGCGCTGGGCGTCATCCGCATATTGATCGAAAAGGAAGCGCCACTGGCGCTGAACGTCTTGCTTGAGCAGACTGCGAGCATTTTTGGACAAAGGATCAAGGATTCAATTGAAACCACAGCTGGAACCACAGCAGAAAGCGCCACTGAAACCGCAATTGAAACTTTAGGTGATTTCATTTACGAACGGCTGAGGCACTATTTCAGTGCAGAATCCACCGAGGGGCAGGCAACGGACTTCGACGAACCAGGTGACGAGGGTCGACCGGCTTTCTCTCCACAGCAGATCGACGCGGTACTCGCCCTGCGGCCCCAGTTGCTGAATGATGTCAAAAAACGCCTGATCGCGGTGCGCGCTTTCGCGGCCCTGCCGGAAGCCGAAAGTCTCGCAGCGACCAACAAGCGGGTGGGCAACATTCTCAGAAAAGCGGAAATCGATACAGGCGGGGAAATCGACATCGCCCTGTTGCAGGCGCCCGCCGAACAGGCGCTGCACCAGGCATTAAACCATATAATGCCGGAAGCCGATGCAGCCTTTGCTGCCGGCGATTATACCGCTTCACTGCAGGCACTGGCGGCACTGAAAGTTCCGGTAGACCGGTTTTTCGATACGGTGATGGTGAATACGGAGGATGCGGCATTGCGCCACAATCGGCTTGCCCTGCTTGCGCAAATGCAGAAGACAATGAACCGGATCGCGGATATTTCCCGGCTGGCGATCTGATACTGTAACTGATCATGAAACTCGTCATTCTCGACCGGGACGGCGTCATTAATTATGACAGCGCCGCCTTTATCAAGACGCCGGATGAATGGAAGCCGATTCCCGGCAGTCTGGAAGCAATCGCGCACCTCACGCAGGCGGGCTACCGGGTGGTGGTCGCCACCAACCAGTCCGGCATTGGCAGGGGTTTGCTGGACATGGTGTCATTCAACGCCATCAACGACAAGATGTGCAAAGCCGTCATCCAGGCCGGGGGACGCATCGATGCGATGTTTTTCTGCCCCCACGCCAACACCGACAACTGCGGATGCCGCAAGCCTGCCACCGGGATGTTCAAGGAAATTTCCGAACGCTTCGGGCTGGACTTGAAAGGCGTGCCCGCGATCGGCGACTCCCTGCGTGATTTGCAGTGCGCAGGCGCTGTCGGGGCGCTTCCCGTCCTGGTGCTGACCGGCAAGGGAAAAAAGACCGAAGCCGAGGATGGCCTGCCCGAAAACACGAAAATATTTCCCAATCTTTCGGCGGCGGTTGATGCCTTAACGCAATGAACTGGATTCCGGTCGTGCTGCGCTCCATACTTTACGCGCTCCTGCAGCTCATCATCACCCCTTTCTACTTCCTGATCGTCTTTACCGCGTTTCCGCTTTCGCGCCTCAACCGCTATCGCATCACCTCCGGCTGGGCGCACCTGATGCTGTTTCTGCTGACCGCGATCTGCGGCATCCGTTATCGCGTCATAGGGAAGGAAAATATTCTCTCTACGCCGAGCATCATTCTGTCGAAGCACCAATCGGCATGGGAAACGATCGCCTTCCAGCAGATCTTTCCTCCGCAGGTGTGGGTGCTAAAGAAAGAACTGTTGCTGGTCCCGTTTTTCGGCTGGGGGCTGGCGATGACCAACCCTATCGCGATCGATCGCAGTTCGAGAAAAGCGGCGCTGAAGCAGATCGTCGAGCAGGGAAAAGACCGGCTCAGGCAAGGCTTCTGCATCGTCATCTTTCCGGAAGGCACTCGCATCGCTCCCGGCAAAAGGGGCAGATACGGCATTGGTGGCGCCTGGCTCGGCACCCATACCGGCGCGCCAGTCATACCGGTGGCGCACAATGCGGGCCGCTTCTGGGGCAAGAACGCCTTCATCAAGCGTCCCGGCACGATCACCGTCAGTATCGGCGCGCCCATCGATCCCAGCGGAATGGAACCGGGCGAACTCAATGCAAAAGTGGAAGCCTGGATAGAGGCAGAAGTGGCGCGGATCGATAACCTGCATCCGGATGAAAACCCCAATCCGGACCAGACGCAAGAGGAACCTGTAGCGTGAAGAAGGTTACATTCCAAGGGACGAAGACGAGCAAACTCGCGGCAAACGAACTGCGCCATATAAACCTGAACGGCAGCGAAGTCCCCTACACGCTCATGCGTTGCAGGCGCAAGACCATCGGCATGAGGGTGAGCAGCAAAGGCTTGATGGTGCGCATCCCGATGAAAGAATCATTGAGCTGGGTCGAATCTGTACTGCAAAAAAGAGCTGACTGGATCGTCACCAAGCTCGACGAATGGAAGAACAGGAAGCCTCCCCGCCCCACGTGGGAAGAAGGCGCCATCTTTCCCCTGCTCGGAGAACCCTGGCAGGTGACGGTTACCGCTGTCGGCGTGGTGCAGATGGTGCAGGCAAGCGAGAGCGCCATAAGCAGGGATGAGCAGTCAGGGTTATCCCTGTCTTCCGGGATGGCTGCCGAGCAGATCGAAAGTGCCGTGATGAAGTGGTACCGCCAGCACGCGCTGACCTGCTTTACCGAACGCATTACCCTTTACGCAAGTAAACTTGGCGTGTCCCTGCCGCAATTGCGCCTCTCCAATGCGCGTACGCTCTGGGGCAGCTGCAACTCACGCGGCATCATCCGCCTCAACTGGCGCCTGATCCAGAAGCCGCTCGATCTGGTGGATTACGTCGTCGTGCATGAACTCTCCCACCTCATCGAAATGAACCATTCGAAGGCGTTCTGGCAGACGGTGGGAAGCGTGTATCCCGATTATGCGACGGCGAGGAAGAAGTTAAGGGGGATCGGGTGAGGGCAGGGCGAGATATTATTACTTGCTCTAATTTTTGGCATGGAAAAAATGCTCAGGAAATCTACGATCGATAGCCGTGAGGAAATGGAACGCCTTGCCCATCACATAAAAGACCCCATAATTTCACAGCCGCCAAAGTCATAGCCGCCAAAGGACTTGCTGACTACATCTATGGGCACTCATGCCAAGTTCAATAAGCTCTTGCCTTTATGTTAGTATCCCCCGCTTCTCCTTCTCACACTAACTTATGCGCACTCTTGCCGCTCTCGCCCTGACCGCCCTGCTGCTGAATGCCTGCGGCCTCAAGGGTCCGCTCTACCTTCCGCAGGAGCCTGCTCCTGAAAAACCGCCCGCAGCGCAGCCACAAAAGTCCCCGGATACAGAGAAGAAGTGAGCGGTTTCCCTTTGTTCAGCTACCACAATGGGCGTTTGTGGGGAGAGTCGGTGCAACTGGAGCACGTCGCCCTTGAATTCGGCACGCCCTGCTATGTCTATTCGCACACTGCACTGGCGGCAGCATACCGGGAATTCGACAATGCCTTTGCAGGGCGCGATCATCTGGTGTGCTACGCCGTCAAGGCGAATTCCAACCTTGCCATCCTCAATCTGCTGGCCCGGCTGGGAAGCGGCTTCGACATCGTCTCCGGGGGAGAGCTTCAGCGGGTATTGAAGGCGGGGGGCGATCCGCAGAAAATCGTTTTTTCAGGTGTGGGCAAGCAGCCTGCGGAAATGAAGGCAGCGCTCGAAGCGGGCATACTGTGCTTCAATGTGGAATCGGAAGCGGAGCTGCGTGTGCTGAACCATGTGGCGGGGGAAATGGGCAAGGTTGCACCGGTGAGCCTGCGGGTGAACCCGGATGTGGATGCAAAAACTCACCCCTATATTTCCACCGGCCTCAAGGAAAACAAGTTCGGCATTCCTTTCGATGAGGCGGAGTCGCTTTATGCCTCTGTACAGGAACTCGGCAACATACGGGTTGCCGGTCTCGATTGCCATATCGGCTCGCAACTGACGGAACTGGCGCCTTTCATCGAAACCTGCAAGAAGATGCTGGGGCTGCTCGACCGGCTGGGGGCGCAGGGGTTGGAGATCGAGCACCTCGATCTGGGTGGCGGCCTGGGGATACGGTATGCCGGAGAAAATCCCCCTTCGGCGCGGGAATATGTCGAAGCGTTGCGCGCCGTGGTGGGCGAACGCAGGCAGAAAATCCTGATCGAGCCGGGAAGGTCGCTGGTGGGCAATGCAGGCGTGCTGCTTACAACCGTCGAGTATCTCAAGCCTACGCCGCATCGCGATTTCGCCATTGTCGATGCAGCCATGAACGACCTGATGCGCCCGGCCTTATACAAGGCTTACCATGAAATCCTTCCGGTGGTGGCGCGCAGCGAGATGGATGCAAAAATCTACCAGGTTGTCGGTCCGGTATGCGAAACCGGCGATTTTCTCGGGCATGACCGCCACCTGGCGCTGGCTCAGGGTGATCTGCTCGCTGTCATGTCCGCCGGCGCTTATGGCATGAGCATGAGCTCCAACTACAATACGCGTCCGCGCGCCGCCGAGGTGATGATCGACGGCGATCGCATGTATCTCATCCGCGAACGGGAATCGGTCGAGCAATTGATGGCAGGCGAGAAAATCCTCCCGTAGCCCGTCGTGGCACTCGGCGAGTCACAGCAGAAAAAGGGTTGCAAGGCCGAGGAAGATAAAAAAACCTCCACTGTCAGTCACGGCGGTGATCATCACGCTGGAGCCCGCAGCAGGGTCGCGCCCCAGGCTGTGCAGGGTCAGCGGTATGAGCACGCCCATGAGCGCGGCCAGCAACAGGTTGAGCATCATTGCCATCATCATCACCAGGCTGAGCGAAAAACTGCGGTAAATGATGTAAGCAAACCCGCCGACCACCGCGCCCCACACCAAACCGTTTACGGCGCTCACGCCGATTTCCTTGGTGATCAGCGTGCGGGCATTCCCCCCATTCAATTGCCCCAGGGCGAGCGCCCGCACGATCATGGTAATGGTCTGATTGCCGGAGTTTCCTCCTATTCCGGCAATGATCGGCATGAGCGCGGCCAGGGCAACGAGTTTTTCAATCGAATCTTCAAACAGGCCGATCACCCGCGAGGCAACGAACGCGGTAACGAGGTTGATGGCAAGCCAGGTCCAGCGGTTCTTGAGACTCTTCCAGATGGGTGCGAACAGGTCTTCTTCCTGGCTCAAGCCGCCTACGCTCAGGGCTTCGCTGGCTGATTCTTCCCGGATAAAGTCCATCACGGCATCGATCGTGACACGCCCCACCAGTTTTCCCTCCGCATTCACCACCGCGGCGGTAACGAGGTCGTAGCGCTCGAACGCCTGCGCTGCCTGTTGCGCCCTTTCGTCAGGATAGAACACGATGGTTTCCTTGCTCATGACCGAACTTACCAGCACCGCCGGGTCGCTTACCAGCAGGCGGTTCAAGGGTAGCACGCCCTTGAAATACTCGTTCCGGTCCACCACGAACAACAGATCGGTCTGATCCGGCAACTCATTCAGGCGGCGCAGGTAGCGAAGCACCACTTCCAGCGTTACATCCTCACGAATGGTGACCACATCGAAATCCATGAGCGCGCCCACCGCATCTTCCGGATAAGACATGGCCGCCCGCAGCTTCTCGCGCTCTTCCATGGGAAGCGACTGGAACACATCTTCGAGAACGTCGCGAGGAAGATCAGGCGCGATGTCCGCGATTTCGTCGGCATCGAGCTGCTCTGCCGCAGCGCGCATCTCGCCGCGTTCCATTGAGGCGATCAGGGTTTCACGGACAGCGTCCGACACCTCCAGCAGGATTTCGCCGTCTCGCTCCGCCTTGACCAGGTCCCAGATCAACAAGCGGTCTTCGAGCGGCATCACTTCGAGGACGTGGGCGACGTCAGCGGGATGAAGCTCGTCAAGGAACTTCTGCAATTCAGCCAGGCTTTGCCCGTGCAGCAGCCCATCCACGAGCGCCTGCTCGGGCATGGGCTGCGGAGGCAGGAGCCCTTCCGCGAGCTTGTGCTCGTACAGTAGCTGGATCACCCGCTGCAAATGTTCTTGCAGGTTTTCTGTTTCCCTGAGGTTATTTGCCATTAGGGAGGTTCCTGGAACAGGTTCTGCCTGATTATAGGGAAAAAAACGTCGAATATTATGACAAGGTGAGTGAAGACGCAAACCCGGCCATAAAAGCACGGAGAAGCCAATCGGTAGTCAGCAGCCGGCAACCGGCAGCCAGCGAGAGGGGACTTCTCCCACAGCCCGAGGCTCTGCCTGCTTGGCAGAGTGCATCGGGGCATCTATCTCAACCTCTGCTATTTTATCTCAGGGGATGGAAGCCGACGCCATGCGACGCAGGATCATGCGCGTTTTCTTCGACAGCCAGACCGTGTTGCGGTTTTCGTCGTAGAACCGGGGGCTGGGAACCATGGCAGCGAGCCGAGCCGCCTGCTCCCTTGAAACAGAAGAAGCGGAAATGCCGTAGTAATGGCGAGCCGCGGCCTCGGCTCCAAACACCACATTGCCCCATTCGATCACATTCAGGTAAATCTCCAGGATACGGCGTTTGGACATCACTTTCTCGAGCATCAGCGTGATGAATGCTTCCTGGAGTTTACGCCATGGGGTCTTGTCACCGGAAAGAAACAGGTTTTTTGCCAGCTGCTGGCTGATGGTGGAGCCACCCATGATCAGCCTGCCCTTTTTCAGGTTTTTCTCGTACGCCTTCTGGATAGCGTCCAAATCGAATCCTTCATGCTCCAGAAATTTCGCGTCCTCGGCTGCAATGATTGCACGCTTGAGATGCGGAGAAATCTGTTCGTAAGGAATCCAGCGGGTGCGCAGGGCCGCCTCCGTATTTTTTTTCCGCAGTGCTTCCAGCCGGGTTTGCATGAAAGCACTGGAAGAAGGATTGAAATAGTTCCAGTAGACAACCTGGCTGAAAATCCAGAATTGATAGGCAAATAGGGCGGCAATGAAAAACAGGAACATCCGCCAGAACCAGCGCTTGAAAAACATTCTTATTATTCCCACTGTTGTTTCCCGGGCTGCGCAGTCGCGCCGTCCTCTCCGACGGATGACGCTATCGCCAATCCGCCTACCCATCTACGGACTGCCGAAGCTTGACCTTAACATTTCAATGACCGGTTCCGTTTCCGGCCGTATCCCGCGCCAGAGAAAGAAGGATTCGGCTGCCTGCTCCACCAGCATGCCGATTCCATCGGCCAGTCGCGCTGCCCCCTGCTGCTGCGCGAATTGCAGAAAAGGAGTAAGTCCCTTGCCGTACATCATGTCGTAGGCCAGTGAAGCGCCGGCGAAAATACCTTTTGGCAAAGGCGGCAGGTCGCCCTGCAGGCTGGCGGAGGTGGCATTGATGACAAGGCCGAACTCCTGCCCGCGAAGATCCTCGTACGCTGCGGAAACAACGTTCCCCAAGGAGGCAAACAACTGCTGCAAGTCATCTGCTTTTTGCCGGGTGCGATTGGCGATCACCAACGCGGCAGGCTCATGCTCGAGCAAGGGCCTGATTACCCCGCGGGCTGCTCCGCCCGCGCCCATGAGCAAGACCCGGCGGTCATCGAGCGTATAGCCGAGATTGACAGTGATGTCACGCACCAGCCCCGCGCCATCCGTGTTATCTCCCAGGATATCATCCGCCTCGAACACAAGCGTGTTCACTGCCCCGGCAGCCTTTGCCCGCGCCGTGAGGCGGCTTGATAGCGCGTGGGCTTCCAGTTTGAATGGCACGGTTACGTTTGCCCCTTTGCCGCCCCGCTGCCTGAGGGCACCTACCGTTTCCACGAACCCATCCAGTGGGGCAAATATCGCTTCATACTGAATATCCTGTCCGCTTTGACGGGCAAACCCGGTATGGATCAGGGGCGACTTGCTATGAGCGACAGGATTGCCGATGACGGCATAAAGGTCACTCATGGCCGCTCATGGTGTCAATCATGGAATCAGGCATGGATTGGAGCCCGACCGGAAGGGCGAAACAGGGAGACACGCCATTGTGAGCAATACCGGCGGGCAAATCGGTATGCCCGCATGATTACTCACTTGTCAGCTCATCGGCGCTGGTGAATACCCAGGAGCGGGTAATATGCAGAATATCGGTATCCCGGCTAAGCTCCGGAGGAAAAGGGGCGAAGCCATTTTGCCCCGCCAGCTTCACGATACGGACGGCTGCCTGGTCCAGAATTTTCTTTCCGGAAGAGCGGTTTATTTCAACCGATTCCAGACTGCCATCGGAGCGGATGCCAACGGTAAGCTGCAAGCTCCCATACAGCTGTTCACGTTTTGCCGCCTCGGGATAATTCAGGTTTCCGATCCGCTCCACCTTGAGGCGCCAATCTTCCGCGTAGCGGGCAAAACGATAGTCCCGGGTACGGCTGCCGATAAACTTCCGTTTCAGCGGTTTTTGATAGGTTTCAAAACTTGCATCGCCACGCGCTGCCACGCGCGCGAGCGCCAATCCGCGCTGAACGAGGTCGGCAGTGTCAAAGATAGCATTCCGGTCCTGCCCGGCTTGAGGCTTATTCTGAGCTTGAGGTTGAAGTTGAGACTGGGCAATCAGGGGATCAGGGTCATCAGCACTTTGATGGCTGCCACTATCAGTGGCAGTGGCCGGCATCAATGGCTGTGCCTGGGGTTCACGCGACTCGGCTTCCCGGACAGGGGGAACGGAGGGAGCGGAATCGGCAATAGTTTCCCGGGGAATATTTGTTGCGTCCTCCTGCTTCGGCAAGGGAGGAATGGATTGGGCCGGGTGCCGGCTGGCGCTGCCTTTTACAGCTGGACTGTCGCGCGCCACGCGCGGTGACGCTTCTTTCCTGTCTGTCTTGTCCGCCTTGTCCAGATGGGGAGGGGGCTCCCTGTTCACCAGCATCACTTCCAGCGGCGCGCTTACTGCACGGATTTGCGAAAGAGGAAACTTGAAAGTGACGCCGGACAAAACCACGACATGGAGAATAGCCGAGACCAGTATCGCGATTTTCAGGCGCGATACGCCATTCAGCGGCGAGCTGTAAATTGCACCCGTGTTAAGCTCGTTCAGGACCGTTATTGTTGGATTGGCGCTCAAATCTGCCGAAGAGTAGTGAGGCTGAAAGGCCGTAAACCGTGATGGCCTGCTATGTTACAGGATAAATCTCAAGCTTGCAGTTTTCTCAGGAATTTTATACTGAAGGTGAGTTCCAGCAGATCGATATTCGAGATTTCAACCTCGACAGCCGTTTCCGGCGGCAGTTCCGGCAACGATGCGACACGCGCCACAAGCGGCAGGCGATCGAGCTTCACCAAGTTTTCCTTCAGTACCTGGGCGCCTGTTGTCACAACATTTTCCTGCAATAACCAGCGCAGACACCAGTAGCGTTCCATCGAGCGTTGAAAATCACTGTACACCTCATAAGTAGACTCGAAATTCCGCATGAACATGTGCAGGCTCTCGCTCTCTCTCGTGTAAGGCGGTTCTTCTCCGCGCAGCAATGCAATCAGTTGCCGCTGATTGATGAAATCCACATACCGGCGCATGGGCGAACTGATCCAGGCGTACTGGGAAACACCGAGACTCTGATGCGGCGCCGGGGACGTGCTCATCCTGACCTTGCCATTGCCCTGACTGCGGTAGATGCCAGCGACTCCATTGTCTGCAAGCAGCCTGCCCCATTCGGCATTCAGGTAAATCATCAACTCAGACACCACCTTGTCGATGGGTGAGCCGCGGCGGCGCTCGGTAATCACGATATGGTCGCCATGAAGATTGAAGCTGTAATCGATGCGTTCGTTATTGCTGTCGTTGGTCTTGCCCCGGAGTGTTTCCATCCTGCGGGCAAAATTCCATAGTGCGGTCAGCTCCCTGCCGAAGGGATGATCGATGTTTCCTCCCGCCAGGGTAGATTCATTGAATTGCTCCTCCAATGTGTCGTGCCGGAGGTTGGCCGCAACCTTTACCTGCTCGATGCGCGTGCTGGTGGCGGTGACCGTGAAATCATCGGCCACGTCCAGATACATCGAGACAGCGGGACGCAATTGTTTTTCGTTCAATGTGTACTGTTGTATCACCGGTTCCGGCAACATGGTGATCTTGTTGCCCGGAATATACACGGTTGAGGCCCGCTGTTCCGCCACTCTGTCCAGGGGCGAACCGGGCGTAATGCCCAGCGTGGGTACGGCAATGTGAATGCCGATGCGGAAACTTCCCAGCGTCAGCGGCATAACGGAAAAAGCATCGTCAATTTCAGTGGTAGTGACATCATCGATGCTGAAAGCGGCCACATCGGCTACCGGCAGATCGGGCAGGACCGCCAACTGATCTGCGTCCAGTTCGCCGAAGCCGGTCCCCTCGGGGAAATGTTCCAGCAGGAAACGGTTGAGATGATAGTCATGCGTGGAAGGAATCGCGCCACATTTTTGCAGCAACTGGGAAACACTCAGTTTCGTTGCGGCACAGACAGCATCCAGCGCTTTCCACTCGACCGAATTTTTTTCCGGACGATAGAGCAGATTGAACAGTGACGGCTTGAATTCTTCCGGGAGGATAAACTCGCTCAGCGATTGCATGTAACGAGCCTGCTGTTCCGCCTGGCGACGCTTTTTCTCCTGGCTGGCCAACGCCGCTTCCAGCGCTTTCGGCGGCGCAGCCTTGTAGCGGCCGCGCCCTTTCTTGTAAAAATACATCGGCGCGCTGTGCAGCCGGATCAATACCGCGGCAGCTTCTTCCGGCGTCACCCGATCGCCGAAATAATCTGCGGCAAGCGCATCGCTGGCGAATTCGGCTTCACTTTCACAGCATTCCCAGAGAAAATTCGGGTCAAGGTCCTCCGCCGTTTTTTGCGCGACATCCATGAATTCAGTCAATGAGGACGCGTCAAACCGCAGCAGCACGGATGCTGCCTTTATTTTTGCTCGTTTGCCGTGAGGCGCCTCCACCTGCAGCGAAGTCGTGTTATCGGCAAGAACCGCACCTACCTTGAAGGTGCCTTCCTCTTCGTAAAAAACATTCATGAAATGATTCTTGGGGCAAGCAGAAAGACATGAGACCTGGCGGGACCAAATCTCAGTTCATATCAGTGCACATCGGTCACCAGATTATAGCCCGAAACGTATTTTCAGCAGGTTGAGCAGGCGTTGTTCCGCCTGAGCAAAACGGCTGACGGTAAGAGAAGAGGCTATCAATGATGACGAGGGTTTTGTCGTCAACCGAGACGACCCGCAGGAAGTCCCCCAGAGTCCCGAAAAACCCAAACCTTAGATGCTCGCCGGGGACAAAAGTTTTCTATCCTGTCGGTTTTTTTCGCCAGGATCACGCAGCGGCCCCCCTTCGCACTGAGCCCATCGACAGGCTCAGGACATGCTTGTCGAATCATACAAGGGAAGAATAGTCCTCAGGGTATGTTTCTCCGCCTGACGATCAATCCATTTATGCGGTTGCGACGGCTCTGCGCACCATGTAGCCGACTTCCTTCCCTTTTATGTCGTTGTGGTTCTTGATGAAATCGCTGGCTTCCAGGTTGAAATAGGTATCGGCCTTGAAAACATAGGCGCCCCCCGCGGGGAGCAGCTTGCCTTCGACGGCTTCGCCCTGCTCCATTTTCTGCGCCCCATTACGGCCCATCGCTCCAAACAGGTCATCCTTATCGCCAAACGCCATGGTTTTATCGCCGCTGATGCGAGATGCAAGCGGATAGGCCAGACCTACCGCTCTATCATTGGGCGTATGCGTGATAAGGACCGCGCCCTTGACTCGATGATTATCCACGACCGCGCGATAGAATCCCTGTTCAATCCTTGAGAATCCGTTCTGGGAGAAGGCCGCCTGGATGAGTATCATGCTTTTTATCTTGTCGGTTTTCGATCTGAGTGCCGCTGAAGTGACAACGCGGCAGCCGAAGCTGTGCCCGATCAGATGGATACGTTCGACCTGCGAGGCAAGTTTATCGATCAGCGGAGCAACCCCGTTCTTGCCCACGGTTCCCGATCGCGTCTTCATCTCGTAGTAGGTGGTATAGTTGAGCAGATTTATGGCAGCTGCCTTGAATCCGGAAAGAATCTCTACCAGTCCCGCCGCTCCGCCTTCTGGCGCGGGAGCGCTCACCCCGAGCGGCAACGCTGCCCCCCCTCCCGCGACATCCTCGCCCAAGTCCTCTTCCTCGGCCTTCAGGTTTTTCATCAGTTCATTGCCGTCATCCTTGAAGAAGATATTGGACGCATCCTCCTTGCCTGCAGCGCTCGGATCGAGCAGGGAACGCATTTTGTTCACAAATTGATCCCGGACTGAGGCTTTCTCCTCCAGCTCCGGAAGCAATGCTTTCACCTCATCAAGAAGCTTCTTCTGCTCCGTCTCCGTGAAAATTTCTTTCATGTCATCCAGTTTTTCTTCCAGCCGCTTGATCGAATCGCCGTTGCTACCCCCGAGGGCTGCACCACCTCCTCCAGTGGCAGGAGTACCCGAAACGGCAACAGACGTATCGTATTCCCTGGACGGCCAGAATACTCCCAGAATGACAAGCTTTCGCCCGGACAAATCATTTGGCTGCGCGGCAGCGGCAAAATTTGCAAAAAAGCTGTTATATAGATCTTCCGCCCTGGACTTGTTGTTGTTCCACCCGTGCGACATGATGATAAGGTCGGTCACCCCGGCAGGCAGAACGACTTCCTTTTCAGGACCCTGACCGTTCTTGTCGAAACTTGCTTCCACATAAGGAATTCCCACGATTTCATCCATGACCGTGCTCCTTTTTTCTCTTTTTATACTTTCAAAATCACACCGACTGAATAGCGCGCATCAGATCAATGAGGCCAGTGCCCTGGAAGTAGCGGTCGCGCCGCAGGTCAGTAGCCGTATCAACGAAAATCTCTTTAACACGTTCTGCCTTGCCGATGAACTCGGTTCGCACCGAGAGAAACGCTGCAATCGCGCCGCTGACATGGGGGGCCGCCATACTCGTGCCGCTGGTTTCGACATAGTCGCACTCGATGCCCTGCGCGCCCTCGCTTTTTAACTGCCCCGTGGCGCATGAGATGATTTTTTCACCGGGCGCGACGAGATCCGGCTTGAGGCGACCGTCGCCCGTCGGCCCTTTCGAGGAAAAGTAGGAAACCCCGTAAACGTGCGGCATGTCGCGATGGGTCGAACCCACTGTAATGGCGAGTTCCGCATTGCCGGGATCATTGATGGTCAGCGCCATTCCTGCCGAGAGCGCACCTGTGGAGGCCTTCAATGTGCCGTAACCTGTGTTGCCCGCGGCGACCACGACCATGACGCCGGTTTTTACCAGCCGGTCAACCTCGACGCAGAGCGGGCTCTGGCCGCAGGCGAACCATTCGGGCTCGAAGGTATATCCCAGGCTCATGTTGACCCCATGGATCAGAAGCTTTCGGCCGTATCCGTTGATCTCCTGCACGTGGGCGATGGCCGCGATGAGATTGCTCACGCTTCCTTTTCCGTTTTCGTCCAGTACCCGCAGGCTTATCAGCTTGCAGCGCGGCGCCATTCCGCTGATGCCGTCCACGAGTTTTATCTGCTGGTATTCGACATCTTCGGAACCCGTTTTCAGATAGCGGGAAACCGCTACAGGAATTCGGGATGGTACGGCGGAACCGCCCGCCGGAGAGGAAGCATCCGCTGGCGCAGTCCCTTCTGTTCCTCCTGGCGCGCCAGGAGGACGCCACTCGCCGGCAATGATGCCTGCCACATGCGTCCCATGCCCATTCTCGTCGTCGAACGGGCCGCTGCCGTCGGTGGTAAAGTCTTTATGCCATGTGGAATCCTTGTCGACGTTGTTGTATTTGCGGAAGTGCTCATGATCTTGCTTTATTCCTGAATCCATCACTGCCCAGGTGATTCCGGCACCCCGCGCGGAAAAAGAATTTTGCGCCGCATCGGCTTTTATCGTGGCAATGGAGTGGGTAATGGAAGCAGAAATCTCGAAATCCGGCCATATGCGAAAGATGGCGCGAAATTTGGCCGGGTTGATTTTTGCTGCACGAACCTTCGCTTCATGGCTCGTATCCCGCACTTTTTCCTGAGCCTCGCGCGCCTTCACCTTTGCCTGGTCAACATCGAGCTCGATGAGGGCCTTGATGGTACGGGCTTCCAGGCAGGCAAACATGTAACCGCTTTCGCGCTGCTCCTTCTTGAGATAGATATCCTGGCCCGCGTCGTACACTTTCGCTTTGTTCTTGGCCTCTTCGATATTCTGGTAAACCCAGCGGCGGGCCTCTTCCCGCCCACCCGGATATTCGAGATTGATATCGATGATGACCTCGTAACGTGTAGGGTGGATCCGAAGGATAGGTGGTTTCTTTGGAGCTTCCTCAACCTGAGACAGCCGTTCGTTTGCGGCTGATATTCGCCGTATTATGGTCGCGTGCAAGCTGGCAAAGCTATAGACGCCATCCTCCGAGACCGGCCCGATTTTCTGAACCCTGATCGCTTCTTCGAGATCCTTGTGGCGCCGCTGCTCCATCAAAAAAAGATTTCCGTAAATATCAGCCCGGCTCCTTGTCGAGCCATCGTCCACCGACGTGCCCTCTGTTCCCGCTGGGGCCACCTCCTTGCTCTCTTCGACCCGTTTTTTCGATGCTTCCAGTGCCTTCGCTGCCGCCTCTTCGGCCATCTTGACGACCAGCTCCCGCATCTCCTCCGGTTTCCCATCGAATTCTCTGTTGTATTCGATCAGCGTATTGAATTCTCCATTTTCTGGAAACGGATGCGCAGCCCGAAAAGCTTCAATTCCTCTTAATTCCTCCTCCATCTGCCGCAGAAGAGGAATAGCAATCACGGAGCGATCAAGCTCCAGCGGGTCAAAAACTTTGACAGTGGGCTGACTTTCCGGGGGCTGGTGGGAAGGGGACATTGCGACCTCTTGTCATGAGCAGGATAACGTTGCATTCGCATTCCATTCTGATATTAGGCTATTTTTCAGTTTTTACAACAGACCCCCGGTTTTGACGTCCCCTTTTTTATGAACTATTGTGAATTGACGATGTTCATGACAAAGCATGTTTGTGCGGGTCGCGGGATTTTCTGTTCCAGCCCGGTGGCGAAAAGCAGCCCTTGCATGCACATTGCCAGGGTCGAGAAATGAGCGATTCGTTCATTCTCCGTGGACAACATCGCTGGCTTGCCAATCTCTATCCGTTCTGAAAAACAGGAATATGGGATTCGTCAATGACTTGCCACATGCGCGAAGAAGGGGCGTGAGATTATGTATGAGTTTTTTTTCCCGATCCTGTTTCGGATTGCGAACAGATTTCCCTGGCTCGTCAGAATTGTTTCTCGGATAACATGGCTACGACGGTTTATCAGTGACGCTTTTATCAACTGGCAGGCCTATTCCACAAACCCTCGACCCCGGCCGTTCTCGCTGGCTTCATCCTATACGACGTGGCAATCATTGACCGACAAATCGTTTACCGGACGGCATCTGCCGGAGGCGGAAGGAGATCAGAATCTACCGGACATGGAAAGAGTCGTTGATTTATGGCGAAGAAAAGAGAACGAGGAAATACCTTCGGTCGATACAAGCATACTGTTTGCTTTCTTTGCCCAGTGGTTTACCGATAGTTTCCTCAGGACGGATTTTCGCGATCGCCGGAAAAATACATCGAACCATGAAATCGATCTTTGCCAGGTCTATGGTTTGCGGGAAGAAATTACGCATTATTTACGGCTGAAAAAAGATGGGAAGCTGAAGTACCAGATTATCGATGGAGAAATTTTTCCTCCCTACCTTTTTAACGTGGAGGAAACGACTACAGGCAACTGGGTGTTCGCAGATAAAGAATTCGAGAAGCTGCACCCCCGCGAGGTTCTGGATTTTGTTTTCAGCAATGTCCCCGAGGAACGGTTGAAACGCATGTTTGCCGCCGGACTGGAGCACGGCAACTCATCGGTTGGCTATACCATAATGAATACCGTGATGTTGCGTGAACACAACCGGATTTGTGACCTGCTAAAAGAAGCTTACCCGAAATGGGATGATGAACGCCTGTTTCAGACGGCAAGAAACATCATGGTTGTGCTGCTGATCAAAGTGGTTCTGGCGGATTACGTTTCGCGTTTTACACAGTTTGGTTTTACCCTCGACCCATCCCCTGATCTGGCGGAAAGGCAGCGCTGGTACCGCACCAACTGGATCTCTCTGGAATTCAACCTCCTGTACCGGTGGCATTCCATGGTCCCGGAAAGCTACAGAGTCGGTAACCAGTCTTATCCGCTGGATACGTTTCGTAACAATACCCCGCTGGTAATTCAACATGGCATCGGAAGGTTGATAACGGCTGCATCGATGCAAAGAGCAGGCCGTATTGGTCTTCACAATACACATGATTACTTTTTCTATCCGCTGCCCATTGGTGACGATAATCGAAGTGTCATGGAGCGCTCCATCGCAATGGGACGGCAGGCCAGGCTGCGCCCCTTCAATGACTATCGCGAAGCATTCAGCATGCCGCGTTTGCGGAGTTTCGAGGAATTGACGGAGGACAGCGAACTACAGCGGGAACTGAAGGACCTTTATAAAGACCGGATCGACGATCTGGAGTGGCAGGTGGGCATATTTGCCGAAGATCATGATGAAGGCTTCAGTCTTGGACGCCTTATGGTACGGATGGTGGGATACGATGCGTTTACCCATGCGCTGACAAATCCGCTTGTATCGATTTATGTACACAATGAAAAGACCTTTTCAAGGGTTGGACAATCCGTTATTGAAGAAACGAGCTCGCTTGCGGATATCGTTAAACGTAACGTAAAGGATAGCGATACAGTCGTTGCAAGCTTCAATACATCTGTCCAGTGATCAGTGAAAGATAGGGCACATAGAAAAGCTATGGAAACCAGGCGAGAACCTTATTTTTACAAAGGAGTGCCTCGTGTCGAACAAGCTACCGCAGAATGAAGAAAATACAGGTAAAGAAGATCGGAAGAATTATCTTCTTCAGAGGCAGGCTGAGTATCAATACGCCTATGAGTATGTCAATACTATTGCAGTCGTGCGTAAACTGCCATGGCGGGAGATACCCGGCATTGGATATTGGCTCCGTGGGGGGATGAACCTTTTACGGCTGATTCCAAGTTTACCCAGCCTGTCAGTTACTTTTTTGCGCTACCTGCTCGGAAAGCCGATGGAAAGTTATCGGGATTATGTTTTTTTTCCGGCGAGTCCTCCAAACCCCGGTCTCGTCGATAGCTTCCAGCAAGACCTGGTATTTGGTCTGCAACGCGTCATTGGCGTAAATCCTGTGATGTTGCGCGCTGTAACCCGTCAGAATCCTCTACCGGAAAAGCTGCCGGAACCTGAGATACGACAAATCTTTGAAGAGCAGGTTGATGAGATCGACTATGCGGCTGCCACCGAGCAAAAGCGCCTATACGTCCTGGACTATGCAGTCCTGGATGTATTGCAGTCAAATCCCGGGTATATCGACGGCGGTCAGAAACAATATGTCACGACTCCGATCGTCGTGTTGTTCCTGCAATCGGATGGCATGCTGCGGCCGATTGCCATCCAGCTATACCAGGATGCCAGGCCCGATAATCCAATCTACACGTCAAAAGACGGCAACCTCTGGCTGGCAGCAAAAACGTTCGCCCAGGTCGCAGATGGCAACCATCACATCCTGTATACGCATGCGACCCGTATTCATTACGTCATGGAAGCCATTATCATGGCTTCACGAAGACAGCTTTATAAATCTCACCCGCTTTATGTTCTATTGAATCCGCATCTTCAGCATACGCTCAATGTCAATCACCAGCACACTTTCCTGAAAGACCGGAAAGGACGGCCGGGCCGGTACGGTGAGTTATTTGCCGGCGACTATGACTCGATGACGCAGTGCATGGCCAATGGCATGACGAGCTTTAATTTTAAAGAATCCGCCTTCCCTGATGATATTGCGAAGCGGGAAGTCGATAATCCTCATCTTTTTTATCCCTATCGCGATGACGGCATTTTGCTGTGGAATGCGATTCAAGGCTTTTGCAAGGAATATGTCGATTTATATTACAAATCTGAAGCGGATGTTACTGACGACTATGAAATTCAGGCATGGGCCCATGATATCAGTGCACAGGATCGCGGCAGAATTCCGGGGTTTCCTGCCAGATTCGGCTCCAGGCAAGAGCTGAGCGAGACTCTCGGCCATATCATTTTCCTATGTACTGCTTTTCATTCCTGCATTCACTTCAACCAATACAAATATCCGGGATTCGTTCCCAATATGCCGCATTCGGCTTATGCGCCGCCTCCAGTTGGAAAAAATGCTGAAATTGATGCAGCTGGATTATTGAAGTTTCAGCCGGCGTTTCGAGCTGCTTATTCGCAAACCTGGACCTATTTCCTGACGAATTTCCGTGTCAGCTCGATCGGCCAGTACAACTTACAGCAATTCGATTCTGAGGCACACGAGGTGATAGAGCGGTTTGGGGACAGGCTGGAAGAAATAGAAGAGGAAATCGACCAAAGAAACAGTAGACGTTCTTTTGCCTATGATCGCCTGAATCCAAGGTTCATTCCGAACGGTGTAACCATTTAATGAGAGATTGGTGAAATTTACAGCGCAGGCCCCAACTGTCAGATTAATTCTGAACTACCACAACTATTGATTCTGCAAGCAAGCAGTACAAACGCCATTATTGGTTTGGGCTGGATTCCTGTTTGCTGGATTTGAATCATAGCCGGAATGACGAGATTCATAGTGTTTGATTCATAGTGTTTTTTCTGGCGGTATCATCAATCGAATATCTCATCCCCGGTTGGTTCCAGATGGGTGGTTTCATTCATCTCCTGCCGGAATTTGGATAGCTCGTAGTACATTCTGAAGCGCGCCCGATTCAGATTGCCCAATGGCCGGTGTTCAGGCAGGCAATGCCACGGATTCATTTTCAGCCGCTTGGCAAACTCAAACTGCGCATCGGAATCAAATTTCTGTTTCGGGATATGAACCGTGGCAGCGGGAATAAACGGAGAAAGCTCTTCCGGCCAACGTACCGAACTATCTTCAATAGGCATCAGATGAGGGTCCGTCTGGAGTTGAATCATAAGATCAAACTCGACATCCTTCTCATTCAAGGTCTTGATCATGTTCTCCCGCAGATAATTAAATGGCGGAGTACCAAATGGCAGGCCGGGAATATGGGTTTCAACTTCTTTTGTTTTCGGCACGAATGAATACATCATGGCCTGTCCCTCCCCCAGCAGATAGGGAGTGCAGCTCCAGTAACGCCGTCCCAACGGATTATATTGAGTTTCATTCCACAGACTCTGCATAAAGAAGTCAAGCAGGTGAGAATCCTTGGGATTGAGAAAATAATAAAGCGTCATATCCACCAGACTCCAGTATTGCAGCTTGGCATTTTCCCGCGTGTTGGGTGTGACGAACGTCGCGCCGCCACTGGTCGTTATGAAATCCTGCGTGAATTTCTCCTCGCTCATGAGTTTTTCACCCGGCACACCCATGAGTTTCACCGCCATGCTCATGAAACCGACATCATTGATGTCCGCAGGCACGTTCGGCCCTGGTCCGGAATAACGCACATAGGCAGGATAGGTGCGTGGATTGGCAAAAATACCCTTGCGGCAATGTTCCGGCAAATCGTCCCGTATGGTTACCGTGGCACGCACAATGCCGTGCGTTTTTGTATTGCCGCCCCGCTCGTACCCTCCCGGTTTGAAACGCCCGCGCATCTGATCCTTCATGAGGTCGATAATCTTGTTCAGGCTTTCTTCTTCATCCGGATAGAATTTTTCTTCAGCCAGCTGCAAACCTTCGTTCTTGCGCCGGCGATTGATCAAATACTGAATAAACTTCGCGCTGGGTTCGCGGAAGAGATAGTCCCACTGGGCGCGAAACCAGGGTTCCAGCCGGCGCTCGATCCGTAGCAGCAGAATCAGAAAATTGTGAATAGCCTTCAGTATCCGGTTCTTTATCTTCGTCATGATGGGCTACCAGTCCTGTTAGCAGGTAAGGCGGAAATGTATTTGAGTGCACGCAGCCCCGGCATAAAAAAATATCCGCCGCCAAGGGTGGTAACAAACTGCGGCAGATGACCGATTGTCCGCATCGGCCCCGATGGATCGGGAGAATTGAAATGATCAGTGCTCTCACCACTCATCAAGGGTTCGCGATTCCCCAGCATTGGATCTTTTTCATCTTGCACACCATCGAATTTACTGTTCATGGTCCATGCATTCTGAACAAATTCGAATTGCCGCGATATGTTGCCAACCAGGCAGATAAACTGTATTCCCCGTTCGGCAACAGATGCCTGAGGTTTGATGGCATCTTTCGGTGCAAGCGCCGGCCCATAAGTACGACCACGCCGCAGCAAACGATGAAAACGGGAAGAGGCGACCAGATCTTCATCCGGCCTTTGACCAAAACCCAGTATTTTAATCAACCGGTCCAGGGGACCACATGCACTCGTGGGCAAATCGCCCGTACGGGGATTGGACCGGCGCACATGCGCACCGAGCGGGCAATAATTCCCCTTTGGGTCCTGGTCGTAGGTGAAATCGTTCTCATATTCTTTGCGCGAGATACCTGGAATGTGTGCCGGAACCAAAGGCGTGCCATCGAGTTCCCGACCCACCATCGCCGCGGCAAGTCGCTCGCGTTTTTCCGGTATGTGATCCGCCACCTTGTCAAGAAACTGCCAAAAGCCGGGAACATCCTGGCTCAGTTGCCGAAGCACCAGATATGTCCCATTACGGCCGAAATCTTTCAGCGGGGGGTCATCCTCGGCGTCGGGCAGCACGGTGGCAAGCTTGTCTTTCCGGGAATCGATGAGCGGCCGCACAGTGTACTGCCCATATTCATTGCGATAACCAAGCACGATCTCTCCAGGAGCCAGCAAGTTGGAATAACGATCGCGCTCGTGGGTATCCGTGCTTTGCCGCTGCATCCAGTCCACAGTGGGCTGGCTGACGCTATCCGGGAATCCGAAAGGCTCGATGTCACCGATATGAAGCGTAGGCAGTTCCTGGAGCAACTGAAATGCGCCTGAGAAATATTCGCCTTCTATGGTTTTTTGCCAGGCGTTGATACCTCCTTTCGTGGCGTAAAGCAGTAACAGGACATGCGGCACCTGGGCCGCATTGCCTCCCCATTTCCACTGTTGCGGGGCATTGCTACCGACATCACCCAGGCGGCGGGAGCGGCTTTCATCTCCTGCCATACCGACGATGAACTCGTCGGAAAAGCCCTCGACAACGGATTCCTCCAGTCCGAGTGCGCGCAGCCCCTCCACGGAAAAGGCAATCTGCAGTGCCGTGTCTGGCGGAGGATCCTGCGTAACAGCGCTGCTGATGGGTGCTGTCTCCAGCCATTTTTTGGCCAGCTCGGCATTTACGATATTCAGCAACATGAAAGAGGTATCCGTCAGCTTCCCATATCCAAAGCGCAGCAGCCCCTGAAGGTCATCGAATTCAAAATCGCTTGATTCTTTCATTTCCCTGCTCCTCAGATCAGGCTGAGCCATTCACGGATTTCCGCATCATTGGATTGCCGAATTTCCACGCCTTGCCGGATGCGACTGTTTCGTGCGAGATCAACGGCTGTCAATCCCGGGTACGCCTTATACCAAACCTCGGTGGGTATTTGATGTCGTCTTTGCGTATATTTGAAAGCATGTTCCCGGCTTGCGCCTTCCTTGATGATCCACCGGGTGGTGGGGTAGCCGACACCATTAGTGAAGGTAAGATTGAGGCCCCAGCCAACCTTATTGATAAAATCATCCATGTAGCTTTCATGGCTGCCATCATAATTACTGGCGAAAAAAACTCTATGGTTATTGTCCATGAACACCCAGCGGGCAAAGTGAATCGTTTTTATTCGGGCGAGAAATCCGTGGTTGTATATGTGCCTGGCAAAATAGTCGGTCAGCAGAAGTATGAATTTGAAAGTCAGCAGGCGGACCACACCAGGTTTCACGTCACCGAACACACTATACTGATTACTGACATCCTGATCTTCCTGCACTGTAAGCTCCGCCAAATGTTCACGGCTGGGTCGGATGAAGAGCTCAGGGTCAGAGCGTTCGAGCATTCTCAAACGTAGCGCAAAGATAAGTGCGATAACCAGTAATAGCGGGGATAGAAGAAGCAGGATCAATGGAACCCCGATCATATGCAGAAGATTGCGCATTTTCCATTCGGGCGGTGTGGGCTCGGGCGGGGTTAACGTAAGCCTGCCTTTGTATTTTTCCATTTCGACATAAGACAACAGCTTTTGCCGTAAAGTACGGACATTCTCCCGGCCCACATCGTCGGCAATTTTCTGCAGATAGGTAGATAAACTTCGATGTAGCGCTGCTTCTTCATGGATTTGCCTGACCGTTCGACCGATCCAGTTAACATAGGTGGCGCTGGCATTTATATTGTTTGCATTCATCCAACCCAGCAGATCTTGATTTTCCTCAGAAAAACCTTCGCAATGAGAAAAGATTTTTTTTAGACCTGGCTCTGCGCGCTCGATCAGTTCCAGAAAAAAAGTCTGCATATCCCCATCGATATCGCCAAGAAAGGCGAGCGTGGGTTGCCACGGTCTTGGTGTTACACCGAATTCTCTAATTTCCTGGACGGTTCTTGCTTCTATGATCACGAAACGGGCAAAGTGCAGGCGATCAAACTTCCCGAATGGAATCAGCCCGTTATCGGGGTCAGCATGCCCGGGAAGGTTATTCATCGAAGCCAGCAAGGCGCGCAGGTCTTTCAACTGCCCGTCACGTACAGCCGCAACAATCATGAAGCTGGATTGAGGTGTCATGGCTTTTTATCTCACTAGATATTTATACGACTTCTTGTTTTTCTGCTCAGCGGCTTTCCTGTCGCCAGATTGCGGAGTATAAGCTGAGCCCGTCAGTGAAACTGACGCCAGCGTGAAACGACGAGTTCCGATAACCGCAAACTTCTATAACCGTAAGCCTGTTTTTGAAGCTTCAAACACTCAACTCGAGTGCCTGAAAGCCGAGTGGCCGGAACCGCTCAGATAACTCAGAACTGCAGGAAGAAGTCTATAAGGTGCTTGTTGCCCCAGTAAACCTTCCCCAGATATTGCTTGTCCGCCACCTTGCGGATTTCGTCACGGACCCGTTGGGCCACTGTGGACGTTTCCGAATAATCGAGAACAATGCACGGTTTGTGGTCGAACCAGCTATCGTCCTTGTACACCTTGGCGATGATGGCGCGAAAACCAAACGGTGAAATTTCGTTCTTCAGGGTACTTGTCTTCGCATCAAAAACCTTCCCCTGCCAGGCAAAAAAATTGATGACCTGCGCGATCGCATAGTTGTAAGGCGTGCCGGGCGCGATAATAGCGGTACCCTTTGCTTCACCATCCGGTATCTCACCGACTTCCCCGGAAGAAAACAGTTTATCGAGCTCCTCTTGCGACATATTGATCACCTGATGAATATCGTAAGCCATTATTACCTCCTTATCTCCTGTTGCGCATTCTTTATTAACACAGGCCGGGCCTAACACGGGTCAACCGCATGGCGATCCGGCTGCTCCTGTCGCATCCCGGACTCGTTGTAGCAGCTCTTTCAAACTCGAATAAGGTTTTCTCCGGTTGCTCGCCTCATATCCCGCTCTTCAAAAGACAGGACCGACGATCAATCCTGCCCATCAGAAATTGGGCCCACCCACTCAGACTCAGGCGCCTCCGCTTAACCCACCTATTTCATCATATATCCGATCCCCAATTAGTCAATGTGAATTTTTATCAGGTGCGTGTCCCTTTATTGAATCCTGGCATTGGACCTTGGCGAAACCGGTCTTCGGTCCTGGCTTTGATGGGCTCGTTCTTACTCTGGGCCTCCTTTCGGATCGAGTACCGGATTCATTGTATTTGCTGCAAGACGAGGACAAACGCTTGCCGTATTTAATAAGTGGGGGCTCTTTTATTACGTTGAGATAACCTGCTCGTTTACCGGCAACGATCACCATGGATATGTTCTTAATCACGAATCCTTTACGGAACTCGGCTGGAATCCAGCCTCCCAGTGACGACAGAACAACTCCTCCATGTTTCTCTTGTGAGACGATAGCAGTATGAGTAATCCTCAAATGTAGCGGGTCTGAGTTCGTAATCCATCGCTTACACCGCTAAAGATTCTCATCCTTCATTTAACATTTTTTCCTTCAGATTTGTTCATTCTCTGCCGTAGTGAGGTAAAGGCATTCTTCCACGTCTTCTAGCATCAGTACTGTTCTGCTACGGTAAAACAGGCTGTCCGTTCAACCCCAAATTTAATAATTAACAACATCATGAATATTACCTTTGAACTCAGAGCGGCTTACCGTTTAGCTGGAGTGGAGATCCCCATAATTCTTTCTCAGGAAAATAAGGAAGAAAATGGGGAAAAGTACGACGAACGTCGCAAGCTCTTCAACACCAAATTCCGGTTTATGCCAACCGCTATTGTGCTATGTACTACTACCGAACAGGTAAGTGTGGCGGTTAAGTTTACGAGCAAACTTGCCCTGCCTTTACGGGTGCGCTCGGGTGGTCACGACCATGAAGGGGAATGCTCTGGTACTGATACTATTCTCCTTGATCTCTCAAAAATGAATACAGTCACTATTGATAATAAGAATGAGAAGGCAGAAGCTGATTCAAAACCGCGACTGGTCCGCGTACAACCCGGTACGCCATTCAAGAAACTCACTACTGAACTGGCTGAAGAGGATCTCATGATTCCGCACGGCACCTGTGGCACAGTTTGCATAGCAGGTTATACCATGGGTGGAGGTTGGGGCCCGTGGACCCGCAAGTACGGTATGTGCTGCGAACGTGTGGTAGGTGCAACCGTAGTGCTTGGTGATGGCACCATACGCAAATTGCATATGAGCAGAAGCCCCGAGGAGGAACGAGAACTGCCAGAGGAGGAAAGGGAACTGCTGTGGGCGATCAAAGGCGGTGGTGGTTTCAGCTATGGCATCATTACCGAGTTTGTGATCGAAACCTTTGAGCTGCCTTGGGAGATGATCAAGTTCGAGATCAATTGGAACGAATCCCGATATGTGCCTGAAGACAAGATATTTGCCATACGCAATTCAGCGCCCACCCCGACTCTTACCGTGTTGAAGGCTTGGGAAGACGTAATTGCTTCCACCGATTCGGAAGCCAATCAACTGGTAGGAACCAATCTGAAAATTACTGCCAGGCATGCTCCCGAAAATGCGCCCTTTGATCCTCATACCGTGAGCCATAGCTGTACGATGTATGGCTACTGGGAGGGAGATGAAGACAGCCTGCGGAAGTTTATACATAAAAGTTTCAAATCCACCGGATATGCCCTTCGCCCCATTAAAGACACCGATAAGGCCGGGAGAAAATACAACAGCAAGACTGAGGGCAACGACGAAAGGTATGTACCCTATGGCGATCAACTGATGAGTTCCTGGGATCGCTATTCGTTTCACAATGTGAATCTCCTGATGAAGGGATTGGAAGGGGTGCCATTTCCTCCTGATGAGGATCAACCCGCTCCCCATAAAATCACCTCGCGCCTCGTCGATCCACAGGGTCTTGGCGAGGAGGGGCATTACAAACTCCTGGAGAGTCTCACCTCTCCGCTTGTACTACCCGGCAACAAAGGCCTGGGGCTGTTTACCTATATTACGCTGGGTGCCATCACTGGCAATTATTATCAGCATGTGATTACCCCGGAGCAGAAAACAAAAAGCGCTTTTCCCTATAAGGACAAGCTATTCACCATACAGTACCAAACCTGGTGGAACGAAACTGATGAACAAAAGAAGGAAGCGCAGAACAACGAAGTGCACACCCGCGTAAATCGTGCACTTGACTGGATGGATGTTTGTCGTGATTATGATATTCCCAACACCTCAGGTGCCTTCATCAGTTTCAAAGACAGCTCGGTGCCTACCAAAACCTATTTCGATAAAAGTTACAAAGAACTGGTAAGAATAAAACAAGCTCATGCGAGAGATCCTTTTAATCACTTTTGCTCACGCAAAACGATTATATGATTGGATCAATTTGGGGTAGCTGGTGTCAGAGTCGGCTTCCCCTAGCAAGGAGGCAGCTTAGAAGTAGAATTTTTCCTCAACATCCCACTCCGCTCATCCCCTAAGTTCAGACACTATTCGCCCCGATCGCCACCCTGGGTTCAGACACTATTCGCCCCGATCGCCACCCTGGGGGCGCTAGCCATTTTAAATGTAGGGCAAGACTTGCAGCCCGACTCTCGCCATCGAGACCGTAAAACGTGCAGGCTTTTTGAAGCGAAACGCCTCTGGGCACAAAACTCTCGATTCCCTTCTACCCAAGCGCAGACAGACTACACTGGGCTCCAAAAAATCGCGCGAACCAACCGCCATGTACTATAGTTACTGTGTGTAAGGCGTTTGGGCATCGAGCGAGAGTCATATTGCCCGCTTGTTTTCCTAAACTCCGTAAACTCTATGTCAGGAGCAAAAAAATGGACCATTCGCATGAGACCGGTGAACACCTTCACCCCAAAACCTTCGATGAAGTTCTCGCTCTCGGCTTTCCCCTGGACAAGCTGGAGTTGCTCAAGGAAGTCCACAAGAAACTCGTAAAACCCCTGCTTGGCGGAGCGGCGGCCTTCGCGCCCAAACCGCCGGGCGCACCGGTCACCCGCCAGAATCAGGCGGATTTCTCGCAGGAAAAACGGGAAGCATTCCGCAATGCGATTGTTCGCCTGGTAGAGGAAGGCAAGTACCTGGAACTGGTCCGGTTTCACATGGATATGTCGCATGACATGCACGGCATGATGGGCGAGACCGGCCTTTACCGTTTTCTGGGCTGGCACCGCCGTTATCTCGTCGAGTTCGAGCGGGAATTGCAGCGTGTTGACGCTGTTCTCCGCCCTGGTTCCAATGAAAAGCTCGCGGTCCCCTATTGGCGTTGGGAAGACCCCTTCCCCTCCTGGCTGAACGGTTTTCTGCCTGCAAACGATCCGGACACGGGAACGCCGCCACCGTCACGCAAAAATGCTTCGCCACCGCAAAAAGCTAACGCGACGGATGTGGATATCATCGTTAACCAGTTCTCCATCCAGAATACCGGTCTCGCCAATGAGAATGACTACACGAAATTCACCTATGGGCTCGAGGGCTGGGGTCAGAGGCCGGATGGAACGAGCCTTCCCGCTCATAATCACGGCCATGCCTGGGTGGGCGGCATCATGAACAATACGATGTCATCCCCCACGGACCCGGTTTTCTGGCTTCATCACGCCGAAGTGGACCGCTTGTGGCATATCTGGCAACAGGCCAATTCATCGGCGGAACCTAACCTGAGCGGGTCTGACCGCATCATGGATCCGTGGGGGGAATCATACGATGACCTGGTGGATACGGAAGATCTGGGTTACGTCTACGACTCCGCGTCGTTGTAAAAAGAGGCTGCGTTTTCATCGTCGGGAGATGCTTTTTTCAGCACCCGCAAAAACCAATAATATTCGATTTCTCCCTGGAGGCTGCCACATGAAGTCCAAAAGAGTTGCCATCACTCTCATCGCAATGGGATTGACTACATTGCTTATCGGCTGCGCCTACAAGCGGCCTCCATGGATTGCCAGCGAATGCATCGACGGCCCGTATGCAGCAGCAGGTAGGGTAAAGGATGAAGCGCAATGCGTAAATCGTTCTGCTGAGAGCTTTCCCGGTGCAGACGAGGATTATTTCAGGGATATGGACTACGGGATCAGCCAGAATCCGCAGAAGGTTGTCGCCACGCTGGAACCGTTTGTTCCCGGTATTTCCGGCGCTCCGCAAGAAGCTGTAAAAGCCATCGTCAGGGGCCGGAATAACTGGATAGTCTGGACAGGGGGCGATGACAAGTTCTGGGACCATCTCAATATCAACAGCCAGGGCAGCTTCGATCTCCTGAAGGTTCTTTCAAACCATCCGCACCTCATGAAAAATCCGGGATATAGCCGGGATAACCGGTGGTACTGGTTTGGTCTTGTCAATGAACCGTGCTTCAGGAAGAATGTGGATGCGCAGGGGAACCCGTCAGGACGCCTTGACCGCTTCGGCCTGTATCTCGACGTGCGCGATCCGAATTGCGCGGCTGACCCGTTCGAGAATGAAGAGAAATACCCTGGCGTAAAGATCGGCGCGCGCGGCAAGACAGTGCCGATCGGGTCCTACTATGGATATGCGAGCGGGATTGTAGGATTGCGATTGTTCCCCAACCCCGATTTCGATGAAGCCGCAAAAAAGCGCTGGGACCCCGAGAGATATTATACCGATCCGTCCTACTACAACGATGCCAACCTGGTGAAGCCCTACCGGGTTGGCATGTCGTGCGGATTCTGCCATGTGGGCCCGAACCCTTCCAATCCGCCGAAGGATCCGGAAAACCCGCAGTGGGCCAATCTTAATTCCAATCCCGGCGCGCAATATTTCTGGTTCGACCGGATATTCGCCTATGAAGCCGACAAGAACAGCTTCGCCTATCAGTTCCTCAGTACCAATCGCCCCGGTGCCCTGGATACTTCGCTTATTTCAACGGACTACATGAACAATCCACGCAGCATGAATGGGGTATATAACCTGGGCGCGCGGATGAAAAATGCGTTGCGCTCCGGCAAGGAGCAACTGACGGGTGATGAGCTGAACAATAAGCAGTTTAACGATTATCGGGAGATATCTTCCGAGAGTCCGCTGAGAAGGTTCTTCGAAAAATCGGGCATGGTGTTCACTCCACGGGTGCTCAAGGATGGAGCGGATTCCGTGGGCGCGCTCGGCGCCTTTAATCGCGTTTTCGTAAATATCGGACTTTTCAGCGAGGAGTGGCTTCAGCATATCAATCCGCTGATCGGCGGCAAGCCGTTCACGCCGTTCCCGATCGCCACCGCCAACAAGAATTCCAGCTATTGGCGGGCAACGGAAAACCAGACTCTGGATACATCGCTGTTTTTCCTCGCAGCCAGCCGGCCGGATTATCTGGCGGAAGCACCGGGAGGCAAGCGTCATCTGACCGCTGATGGGGCCACCCTGAAACGTGGCAAGGAAGTATTTGCGGAGAACTGCGCCGGCTGCCATTCGAGCAAGCTGCCGGAGAAAGCAGTGCAATTCTTCCCCAATAACGGTTGCGTCGGGCCTGATTATCTAAGTTGCTGGAATCAGTACTGGAACTGGACAAAGACGGACGAATTCAGGCAGGAGATGAAAGAAATCGTTCTGCGGGAGGATTTCCTTGCCGACAATTATCTTTCCACCGAGTTGCGCGTTCCTGTCACCCTCCTTGAAACGAATATTTGTGCTTCCCTTGCAACCAACGCGCTCAAGGGCGATACCTGGGATAATTTTTCCTCCACTTCGTACAAAGAACTGCCCTCAGTCGGGAGCGCGCTGATTCACCATCCCGTGACACGGGAGCCGCGCTCCTATCCCATGCCTGGTGGTGGCCGCGGGTATATCCGCCCGCCTTCGCTTGCGAGCCTCTGGTCCTCGGCGCCCTTCCTGTTGAATAACACCCTGGGTAAATTCTATCCCTCAGGCACTGTTGAAGACAGGATGAAATCCTTTTATAGTGGGATAGAGCAATTGCTCTGGCCGGAAAAACGCTACTGCGACCAGGAAGACCTGTACGGGGGTGGTTACTATGCAGAAAAGAATTATGGGGCTCAGGAACGAACAAGCTGCGAAAGCCGCACTTATGTCACTCGCTCGGGCAAGGAAGTGCCGGGCATCATCGACCGAACCTGGGCAAGAAGCTGGTTGCTGATACCGGAGGGTTACCTGCCCTGGTATGTCAGGCTGCCGATCCATGATGGCGTATTGAACCTGGGACCCATCCCGGAGGGCACGCCCGTCAGCCTTCTGTCCAATCTGGACCTCGAAAAAAGAGGCGGAGAAGTCAAGACGCTGCTGAAGACACTCAAAGGTCATCTGGGGGATTTGATCGCCGCCAAGGTAAGGCCCGACCGGATTACGGATGCGGAATTACGCAAGGTCTATTCCGACCTGGTCGATCCCCTCATCGGCGTGAGCAAATGTCCGGACTTCGTGGTCAACCGGGGTCACTATTTTGGAACCGATTACCTGCCGGGAGACGAAGGGCGGCCGGGACTCGGAGATAGCGATAAACGCGCATTGATCGAATTCCTCAAAACGATGTGACCCGCTAGATCAGATCACTGCCAGGACTACTGCTCCCCTCGGGGGAGCGGGGCGAATCCTATTGAGGCAGGGTAAAGCGAAGGGGAGTTGCAGCCAAACCGTTGGAAACTTTTCCTTTATAATCATTTTTCTCCGCAGAAAAATACTATTGGTTTCGCCTTGATCTCCCGACGCAGTTTTGTCAAGCTCAGCGCCCTGCTGGCATCCGGCGCCAGCACCTTTCTTGCCAGTTGCTCTACCCTTCTCTGGAAGGGTACCTCGCGACCCTTTGCTCCCCTGGATTGTCCGCCAGTTGCAGGGAACAAATTCGATTACATCATCATCGGTTCCGGAGCGGGTGGAGGCCCGCTTGCCTGTAACCTCGCACTGAAAGGTTTCCGCGTGCTGCTGCTGGAGGCAGGGGGAGAAGACGATCCCTGCGAATATTACGTTCCCGCCTTTCATGCGCGTACCTCGGAGCACGAGGCCCTGCGCTGGGACTTCTTTGTGCGTCACTATGCGGATGACGAGCAGCAGAGACGGGATGACAAGTTCGTTCCGGAACAGAACGGCGTGCTGTATCCGCGCTCCGGCACCCTGGGGGGATGCACTGCGCACAATGCGATGTTGTTGATCTATCCCCACAATAGCGATTGGGACTATATCGCCGAAAAGACCGGCGATGAATCCTGGCGCAGCGAAAATATGCAGAAATATTTCAAGCGCATGGAGCGCTGTGAGTATGCCACCCGGGCTGAAGAACCGGATAGCCGGCATGGATTCGAAGGCTGGCTTCCGACAAATCTGGCAGAGCGGGAAATGCTGCTGAGAGACAAAGTCCTGAGGAGGCTCTCAAAAGCCGCACTCGAGGAATCACTGAGCAGCATTATCAACCCGATCAAACGAACATTGCTCAAGATAAAAACCCATGGTGATCCCAACGATTGGCGTTTTATCCGCAGAAGGCCGGAAGGCCTGTGCAAGATACCGATCACCACACGGCAGGGGCGTCGGGCTGGCGCCCGGGAGTACATATTGCGCGTTCGCGAGCAATGCCCGAATTTTCTCGAAGTCAGGACTCACGCGCTGGCAAAGCGTATCCTGCTCGATGAACAGAACAAGGCCTATGGGGTGGAATACATTGCCGGCGCCCACCAGTATCGTGCGGATCCGCGGCATGGGACAGCAACCCCGGGGATCGTGGAAACCGTGCTTGCGGAACGGGAGGTGATCGTTTCCGCAGGCGCATTCAATACACCCCAATTGCTCAAGCTCTCCGGCATCGGCCCTCGGGAAGAACTGATGCGCCATGGCATCGAGGTAAAAGTAGACTTGCCAGGGGTCGGAGAAAACCTTCAGGATCGTTATGAGCTGGGAGTGGTTACCCGGCTCAGGGAAAACATCCCCCTGATCAAAGGAATGAAACTTCGCTGTCCCGCCCCCGGCGAAACGCCTGATTCCCAGTTCAACCAGTGGCTTCAGGGCGCCGGGCCCTACACCACCAATGGTGCGACGATCGCGCTCATGAAGCGCTCGTTTCCCGAACGCCCCAATCCTGATTTATTCATTTTCGGCCTGATCGGGGACTTCCGGGGATATTATCCCGGCTATGCCGATAATATCGCCAGAACGGAAAATGCCTTTACCTGGGCCATTCTGAAGGGCCATACCGCTAATACAGCCGGGCAGGTCATGCTCCGGTCCGCCGATCCCCGCGATGTACCGGATATAAACTTTCATTATTTTTCGGAAGGCACGAACGCTGGAGAAGACATGGAATCGCTCGTCGCCGGAGTGGAAGCAGTGCGCAATATCGTCAGGCTTTCCTCCGACGTGATCGAGGAGGAGGTTCTGCCTGGTCCGGAAGTCAAGAGTCGTGAAGATATACGGCGTTTCATAAAAAACCAGGCGTGGGGGCACCATGCCTCGTGCAGTTGTAAAATGGGCGCCGCCACTGATCCCATGGCTGTCGTCGACAGCCGGTTTCGCGTTTATGGCAGCCGGAATCTGCGCATTGTGGATGCTTCCGTTTTTCCCAAAATACCTGGTTTCTTCATTGCTTCATCTGTCTACATGATCAGCGAAAAAGCATGCGACGTGATCAGCGAGGATGCGGAAAGCATGACAGCCGAAAGAGCAAGCCGACATTTATATTCCCGTTCATAACTCCCCGCGCCCTGTCAGTCCAGCGTTTGCGGATGGGAAACACAGTGTAAGCGGGCCTCTACAACCTCAGTCCGGTACATAAACGTCCCGCTTTCTGCGAGCCAACTCCTTTGCGGACGGCTGGTATAATCAATGTGAGTATCTGGAGAACCGAATTAGAAAGATTCGATGCGAAAAATCCTTCCATCACTACTGTTATTCATGATTTCGGTGGGCAATGCGGCAGAAACCCCTATACGGCCCGGCTTATGGGAAATAACAACGACATCCATGCTATTGGCCCTGGTGCCACAGATTCCACCCGAGCAAATGCGGCAACTGACGAATCTGGCGAAGCAATATGGACTGGACTTACCCCGGATCGAGAATGGAGCGGCCACATCCAGAATCTGTATCACTCAGAAAATGGCGGATCAGGAGATTCCTTCCTATTTGCACGTTCACGAAGCAGGATGCAGCATCAAGAATGCCATCCGCACTGAGAATGACTACAAGATGGATCTCGTCTGCACCAATCCTCAATTGCAAGGCAAGGGGCGAGCCGAGGGTTCGTTTACGACACCGGAAAGTTTCTCGGGATGGACCGTGTTCACCGGCACAGTGCAAAAAACTCCCGTCAATGAGCACGCGGATACGACGGGACGCTGGATCAGCGCGAATTGCGGCAAGGTAAAATCACCGCAGTGATTGTCAACCCGGTTCCTGTCCTGCCATATCCGCCTGCCTGACCGGCGGCGGCTTAACCTTTACCCGTTGGCAACTTCGTCTGCTGCAACTGCAGCCATCCTTTTGAGCAGTTTTTCGTGAATGCCACCGAAACCGGCATTGCTCATGACGAGTACATGATCGCCTGGTTGGGTGTATGCCGTAATCGCAGCTATCAATTGGTCCAACTCTTCAAAGGCAACCGCTTTTTCGCCCAGCGGAAGCAGCGCTTGCGACAGGTCCCAGCCCAGGTTGGCAGCGTAGCAGAACACCACATCCGCCCCTGTCAGGCTGTCTGCCAGACTCTCCTTCCATACGCCCATTTTCATGGTATTCGAGCGTGGCTCAAGCACGGCAATGATGCGCGCCTCCTTCACTCTGTTGCGCAGCCCATCGATGGTTGTACGAATCGCTGTCGGGTGATGGGCAAAATCGTCATAGACCGTGATGTCCCTTGCTACACCCCTTACTTCCATGCGGCGTTTGACATTCCTGAACTCCGCCAGCGCGGCAATGCCTGTCTTTACCGGTACACCGGCGTGACGAGCAGCGGCCAGTGCGGCGAGCGCGTTCATCCGGTTATGCTTTCCCAGCAATTCCCATAACAGTGTTCCCTGGGACTCACCCAAAAAGGATACGGCAACTGCACCATCCGTGAGGACGCTTGCCTCCCACCCGTTAGACACGCCTATCCTTTCGATGGGCGTCCAGCATCCCTTCCGCAAGACCCGCTCCAGATTCTCTTCCTGGCCATTGCTGACGATAAGACCACTGCCGGGAACGACACGCACGAGGTGATGAAACTGCTGCTCGATCTCCTCCAGGTTCCTGAAAATATCTGCATGATCGTATTCCAGGTTATTGAGAATGGCTGTTCTGGGACGAAAATGAACAAACTTGGAACGCTTGTCAAAAAAAGCCGTGTCGTATTCGTCGGCTTCAATGACGAAAAAACCTGATCCCCCCAGTCTGGCCGAGATTCCGAAATTCTGCGGTATGCCGCCAATGAGGAATCCGGGTTCCATCCCTGCATATTCGAGAATCCACGCCAGCATGGAACTGGTTGTGGTTTTGCCGTGCGTCCCCGCCACCGCAAGCACCCATTTGTCCCGCAGGACATTTTCCGAAAGCCACTGGGGACCGGAAATATAGGACAGGTTGCGGTCAAGAATCTCTTCCATGAGGGGATTGCCGCGGCTCACCACGTTCCCTATCACAAACAGGTCAGGATTCAGCCTGGTTTGCTCCGGGGAAAATCCTTCGATCAACTCGATACCCCGCGATTTCAATTGCGTGCTCATTGGAGGATAGACCCCCGCATCGCAACCGGTGACCCTGTGACCTGCTTCCTGTGCAATTGCCGCAATGCCTCCCATGAATGTGCCACAGATGCCAAGAATATGAATATGCAAAGCTTGCTCCTGCTGATATATATAAAATGAATTAAGCGTCCGCCTGCTAGCGGCTAAAATATGTCCGTCCCATGTGCCCGCCCGGAATTGGCCTGTTCCATCCTGTCAGCGTGCTTCGATTGGCGTTCGACCTCATCGCTGCTGGCTTGTCACTCTTTTTTGTTACACTTACGGCTTTTATTTGCTTGCAGCCCGCTACTGGTGCCAGTTGAGCGGCCGACTGCATGCAGGAGCAGCTTCCATTTGCACGCGTGGCGCCCCCCTGTCTCTGCGCTCATGCTTCCATAGGTGGCTTCCATACAGCGGCTTCCATACGGTGACGCGAAACTTATGAGCTTGAAAATAGGCATTCATCCATTTCCGGATGATATCGTTTTCAGGTTGAAGAACTTCACATGAAATTGCGTTTTATCCGTTCCGCCTGCTGGTCTTTTTTACTGTTTTGCCTTGCCTGGAATGTGCGCGCCGAGCCGCCTCTTTCTTCCAGACCGGAGCAGGAAAGCGCAGCCCCTTCTGGTGAGGGGGATGATAAACCGGTGGTTATCGATACGGAACGCATCCGGGGCCATCATGAATACGAGCCTGGCGCCAGAAACGAGAGTGAATTGCGCAATCGCTCGACCATTTCAACTGATCAGATAAAAAAACCCAATCAAAAAGCGGGTCCCTCCGCTAAAGATGCGCCGTCCGGGCCTCAGCAGAACTATACACTATCCCCCGCAATAAAAACCGACTCCCGGACAAGCGCCTCTGCCCAGGAATCGGAGAAGACGGAAAGCATGGTTTTACCGGATGGCATGGAACGCCTTCCCGGACCCGTCGTAGAAGGAGGAGAGCCCAGACTGCGCACCACGACGCGGGCTGCGCCGCGCAGCTTATCCGCGCAAAAGCGCGAGGAGAAGCCCGCGAGGGCAACTGCGGCGGCAGAAGCAGACGAGGGCAGACCAGGGTTTGCAGAAGGCGAGCGCATTGGAGGACACAGGGAAGAAGCGGGTGAAGCAAGACTGCGTCTTGCCGGCGAGGATGAGCCCGAGGCGGTTGAGCAAAAACTGGCAGAAGTTGAGGCGGAAACGGCCAAACAGCCCCCGGTGTTCGTCGTTGCAGACCGCTTGCAAGGTCACGTGGAGCAGGAAATCGAAGCGATAGGCAAGGCGGAACTGTCTACCGGAGATCAGTTTATTTCCGCTGAGCGGATGAAATACAACCAGAGCACCAACGATGCCGAAGCCCAGGGCAACGTTCGCGTGGAAAAGGAAGGTGACATACTGGAAGGATCCAATCTCAAGTTCAATCTGCTGAGCAAAACCGGACAGTTGAGCGAGCCCAACTATCGTTTGAAGGATGCGAGCAGCCGCGGTTATGCGGGCATGCTCCTGTTTGAAGGCGAGAACCAGTACCGCCTGCAAAAGGCCAACTACACCACCTGCCCGGCGGGGGATGACAGTTGGATTCTCCAGGTGGCTGACCTGAAGCTCGACAATGACAAGAAAGTGGGCACCGCCAAAAATGTGAAGCTTACCTTCAAGGATGTGCCGATAATGTATACCCCCTGGATGAATTTCTCATACAGTGGCGAGCGCAAAACAGGATTACTGGCGCCTACTTACAGCACCAGCGGCAGGACGGGTCTTGAACTGGCTTTGCCCTTCTACTGGAACATCGCGCCCAACTATGATGCCACGTTTTCCGCACGCATGATGTCGAAGCGTGGCCTGGCGATCAACAACGAATTCCGGTTCCTGGGCAGAAACTCGAGCAGCAACCTGCTCGCCGATATCGTGCCTCGTGACTTGGATACGGGAACGACGCGATGGCGCACTTCGTTCTGGCACAATCATTATCTGGGAGCCGGCTTTTCCGCTCGGCTGGATTACAACAGGGTGTCGGATGATGCTTATTTCCGCCACTTTGGCAACAACCTGAATCTCACATCCCGCACCAACCTGCTGCAGCAGGGGCTGCTGTCTTACAGTCGCGGACTGGGAGATGACGGCACATTTAACGTAACCTCGCTTGTCCAGAGCTTCCAGACGATTCAGGATCCCCTGGCCACAATTGTCGTGCCTTACAGGCGCCTGCCGCAGGTGGGGTTGAACGCGAATAAACCGGACGTCCTGGGAACAGGAGTCGATGTCAATCTTTTGGGGAGCTGGACCAACTTCTCCCATCCCACCCTGGTCAGCGGCCGCAGGATCGTGCTCTTCCCAAGCATGAGCTATCCTCTTCGCAATTCGTTCGGCTTCATCACGCCCAAGGTGGGAATACACTACACCCGTTACAGCCTCGGGGAGGACACCGCCTCGCCGGATGAAACCCCTACCCGCACCTTGCCGATATTCAGCCTCGACAGCGGCCTTGCCTTCGATCGCAAAATGTCCCTGGGCGGAGAAAGCTTTACGCAGACGCTCGAGCCGCGCGTGTTTTATGTTTACGTCCCGTTCCGCGCGCAAGACCAGTTGCCGAATTTCGATTCCGCCAAGACTGACTTCAGCTTTGCGCAGATGCTGTCGGAAAACCGTTTCAGCGGGAGCGACCGTATCAATGATGCCAACCAGGTGACTTTTGCGCTGACGACCCGCCTGCTGGAGTCCAGTACCGGAAGGGAACGTTTGCGCCTGGCTGTTGGGCATCAATTAAGCTTTATCGATCGCCGGATCATGCTTGAGACCCCGCAAACCATCGATCGCCGACCCGATTTTATTGCCGCAGTGTCGGGTTTTCTCACACCGACCATCAGTACCGACACCAGCCTCCAATTTGACCAGAGACGCCTCCTGGCAGAGGTGGTCCGCTCGGGTTTGAGCTATCGTCCCGAGCCCGGTCGCGTAGTGAATTTCGGTTACCGTTTTACCCGCGACGTGCTGCATCAGGTGGATGCTTCCAGCCAGTGGCGATGGTCGGAAAGATGGCAAACGGTGGCCCGCCTGAATTACTCGCTACTAGACCATAGAATTCTGGAAGGGCTGGCAGGAGTTGAGTATAATGCGTGCTGCTGGTCGCTGCGATTTGTGCTTCAGCATTTGACCCTTGCTACGCAGAAATCGACCACAGCGGCTTTTTTGCAACTTGAGTTGAACGGCCTGATGCAAATCGGATCAAACCCGTTGACCGTATTGCAACGCAGCATTCCCGGGTATATCAGGACGGGTAGCCAGGGAAGCAGCCTGATAGAAGGGCCATAGACCTCACATCTATCACTGTTCGCACGTCACGATCACGCCATCTCTCCCCTATTCCAGAAGCTTATTGACATGGGCACGAAATTGTCGTCGCGTTCTCCCATTTCCCTTCCCCTTTTAACGCTGTTTGCCGGAATGGCCATTACCCCGCAACCGACGCATTCCGGGGTGGAAACCATTGATCATATCGTTGCGGTTGTGAATGAGAACGTGGTTACCCGCCATGAACTGGACGAAATGCTCAGCGCCATGCTGAAACAATTGCAAAAGCAAGGCGTACAGCCTCCCCCGCCTGCTGTACTGGAAAAGCAGCTTCTGGAGCGAATAATCCTGAACCGCGTGCAACTGCAACTTGCGAACGAAACCGGACTGACCGTAAGCGACGCGGAACTCGATCAGACTCTGCGCCGTATCGCGCAGGAAAACAAGATGTCCCTGCATGAATTCGACAGGGCGCTGGCGGAAGACGGGGTCAGTTTCAGCAAATTCCGTGACGAGATTCGCGAGGAAATCATCCTGGTCAGGCTGAAAGAGCGTGAGGTAAGCAATCGCGTGAGCGTGACCGAAGGGGAAGTCGATCATTTTCTGGAAACGCAGGAAGATTCACCCAGCCAGAACGACGAATATCGCATTGCCCATATTCTGGTGCAGGTGCCCGAAGGAGCCGACCCTTTGAAACGCGATGCGGCGCAGCAGCGGGCAGAAAGCGTCCTGGCAAAATTGAAGTCGGGAGCCGAGTTTGCCCAGGTAGCCGCCGAATTCTCGGATGCGCCGGATGCGATGGAAGGTGGCTTGCTTAACTGGCGCCCCGCCGCCCAACTCACAAAAAAGTTTGCCGAAATACTGACTCCAATGAAACCGGGAGAAATCACGGGGATAATTCCAAGCCCGAATGGATTTCATATCCTCAAGCTGGTCGACCGCCGCAACCAGGATACAGTAACCACCGTGATAGACCAGACGCATGCGCGTCACATTCTTATTAAAATCAGCGAGCTCACCTCGGAGACCGACGCCCACAGGCGTGTAACTGAATTGAAAGAACGCCTGGATCATGGCGGCAAGTTCGAGGAACTGGCGAAGCTTCATTCGGAAGATGCCAGCGCTCCCACCGGGGGGGATCTCGGCTGGGTCTCGCCGGGCGATACGGTTCCGGAATTTGAACAGGCCATGAGCGCTCTCAAGCCGGGAGAAATCAGCGGACCTGTCCAATCTCCTTTTGGCTGGCACCTCATTCAGGTCATCGAGCGCCGCACCCAGGATGTAAGTCAGGAGCGCAAGCGTCAGTCCGCACGCCAGGCGATCCGCGCCCGTAAAGCGGAGACGGCATTCCAGGAATGGTTGCAGCGCCTGCGGGACCGGGCATATGTCGAGTACCGGCTGGAAGAAGGCTAGCTGGAAGTCTTGAAAAAGCGCCGTGGACCGAGGCAGCCAAACATTGAATAATCCCAAGCTCGCTCTTACCACGGGGGAACCCGCCGGAATCGGTCCCGATCTGTGTGTGCGGATCGCCCAACTGGGTTTACCTTTCACGCTTGTTGTCATTGCCGATAAGGAACTGCTGCAGAAGCGCGCACGCTTGCTGCGGTTTCCATTGACAATAACGGACTACTCTTCACGCACTGAATTAAAGCCGGAAAAAGGGAATCTGCACGTGCTGCACATTCCCGTGGCCGAGATTCCCACTCCCGGTAAACTCGATGCGGCTAATGCGCCTTATGTGATGAAGACGCTCGAGCGGGCTGTTGCCGGCTGCGTCCATGGCGAGTTTGATGCAATGGTAACGGCGCCGGTGCACAAAGGCATCATCAATGATGCCGGCATTTCTTTTACTGGCCACACTGAATATCTCGCGCAGCTGACAAACGGCCACCCCGTCATGATCCTCACCGGGGGCGGGATGCGGGTAGCACTCGCCACTACCCACCTGCCCCTGAAAGACGTCGCGAGTGCCATTACGAGCGATGCTTTGGAGCAGAAGCTGCGCATCATCGAGCATGATCTGGTCAATCGCTTCGGCATTCCAAAGCCTCGCATTGCCGTAGCGGGCTTGAATCCTCATGCAGGGGAATCAGGTCATCTGGGCAGGGAAGAAATCGATATCATCATCCCTCTGCTCGATAAGCTGCGCGCCGAGGGGATGAGTCTGATCGGCCCACTGCCTGCCGATACACTTTTCAATCCATCGCAGCTTAAGAATTACGACTGCATATTCGCCATGTATCATGACCAGGGGCTGCCGGTGCTCAAGCATGCGAGCTTTGGAACCGCCGTCAACGTCACCCTGGGTTTGCCTATCATCCGCACCTCCGTGGATCATGGCACCGCACTTGAATTGGCGGGAACAGGCAAAGCTGATCCGGGCAGCCTGGTGGCGGCTATCGAAATGGCGGCATCGCTGGTTGCGCATCAGCGATAACTCTCAACCCTGCATCTTCGTTCGCCTGAGCTTGTCAAAGGGTGAACGAATCTGCAAACTCTCATAAACCATGCAGCACACCCCCCGCAAGCGCTTCGGCCAGAATTTCCTGGTTGATTCCCAAACCGTAGCCGACATTCTTCGCGCCCTCCATCCCCGTCGGGAGGATGTAATGGTAGAGATCGGTCCAGGACTGGGAGCATTGACACGGCCTCTGCTCCAGTCACTTGAACATCTGCACGTGGTGGAGATCGACCGGGATATCGTGAAGCGCCTAGGTGATGAATTTTCCCCGAAAAAGCTGACGATACATGAAGGGGATGCGCTCAAATTCGACTTCTCCAGCCTCGATCAAGGTCTGCGGGTAGTGGGCAACCTGCCCTACAACATTTCCACTCCACTCCTTTTCCACTTGAGCCGGTTCGCCGCTTACATCCGCGATATGCACTTCATGCTGCAGAAGGAAGTGGTCGCCCGCATGGTAGCCAAACCCTCTACTTCGGATTACGGGCGGCTTTCAGTCATGCTGCAATACCGCTTCGAAATGGAGCAACTCTTCATCGTCTCACCCCAATGCTTCCGGCCGCCGCCAAAAGTCGAATCGGCCGTGGTTCGCATGATTCCACTCAAGAAACCGCTGATCGAGGCGAGTCAGGAAAAATTGTTTGCGGAAATCGTTTCCGCCGCCTTCTCGCACCGCCGCAAAACGCTGCGCAACACATTACACAATTATCTCAAGCCTGACGATTACCTGAAGCTGGAGATTGACCCTAACCTCCGGGCCGAAAATTTATCAATCGCGCAGTATGTAGCGATTACAAACCACTTCAATGGAATCAGACCCGATTGAGGTTGATTGAAAGTAGCAGAAGTGTTGCGCGAAGTTCTGAACTGAGATCAGAGCAAAAAGTCAATCAAACCCAGCTCTATTGGTCCCTGCTTCTCGTTTATAAGCAGGCAAAATACCTGTTTATAAAAAGTAAATCTTTAACATGAGCATGAGTATAATCTAGCAGCCATTTCTGGATATGCAAAAGAAGACGAAAGAATAGACTCCTCGGTTTTATGAAGCTGAAACAATCGATACTGCCGACCGTGGCATTGTTACTGGGTTTCGGATTAATACAGTCAGCCTGGGCAGAGGTCATCTACTCGTTTACTGATGAACATGGCGTGGTGCATTTCAGCAACGTGCCAACGGATAAACGGTATGTTCCATTCATCGGGAACAGCACCAACCCCAGGAAATCATGGACAGCTTCAAATAACGAGCATCTGATCGCATCGCTCAAGACGCAATATGGCCCGGTAATCAAGGAAGTCGCCCGCGCCCACGCCCTCGAAGACGCACTGCTCCATGCCGTAGTCACTGTCGAATCGGCCTACAACCCCAGGGCAGTTTCTAAAAAGGGCGCGGCGGGCCTGATGCAACTCATGCCGGAGACTGCCCAGAGATATGGCGTAACCGATCGTTTCGATCCCGTGCAGAACCTCCATGGCGGTGCGAGATATCTCACTGAGCTGCTGAGAATGTTCAACGGCAACTTGAGTTTGACTTTGGCCGCCTACAATGCTGGCGAAAACAACGTCATCAAGTACGGAAACCGGATTCCGCCGTTTCAGGAAACCAAAAATTACGTGCCAAAGGTTCTCGATCTCTATCGCAGATATCAGTCAAGGAAGAGGCTCTAGAAAGAGGAATGGGGATTTTAACGGGCGGCGAAACTGAGTTCTTGGAGAAGAAGAACGAGAATCCGCAAGCCGGCATGTTCCGCCCAAGGATGTAGCCCGGAACCTGTGTCTCCTACCGACGCTATACCGCTGGATTCCGGCTTCGGTGCAGGGATTAGCCTACGATTTTTTCCATTTTCTGTGACGGCCCCATTCCGAAAAGCTGATCGACAGTTCGGTAGTACAGTTCGGCAGTGGGCTCGGCAAAAGGGAAGCTCCCACTTCCGTTTAGATATCGCAATATACTCTAAATGATGAATATCTTCTTTCTTTAGTATCAGGAACTATTCTATCTACCAGAAAGGTATTCAATTCCTCCTTACAGCTGTTATCCTTATATAATCTTATTTTAATGCTGCCTAATGCCAGCCACATATAACTGTCAACTCCGGAATTTGTTTTTATGTTATAGCATTTGCTCCATGTATTATCAACGCAACTGCCTTCGTGCCAGGAGCCGATGATATCGATACAGTCCTTTTTCGCATAAGCAGAAAATCGCCAAGTGTGGTTTTCTCCTAAATTAGGTTTACATTCTGCTTGAACATTTGTAGTAAAAGAAATGAAACAAAGAAAACATAAAGGCCACAGACCAGATTTTGAATTTCTTTTCATCTCCGAGACTCCGATAGTCTAAATTATGGTGCAATCAGCGCGTCAAAACGGCTCTGCCGTCGCACTGCGCGAACGGGCGCATTGAGCGCACTCTCTTCATCTTAGACCGCAACGCGTTGGCCTGCCGTGAAAATACCTTTCTCCACCTGAAACGCTGGAGAGGCATTGCCACCGATACGCCAAAAACAGTGCCTCATTTCTTGCCTCACATCCAGATCAAGTGCATCGCCCTTCGGCTCAAAGTCTCGTGACTACGCTCTTTAGCGAGATGCCCTCTGCTGTTTCGATCCTCACAGTATAGAAACCAGACATTTTTCGTCTCGTCCTTCTTGAATTTCCCTACCCTGCTCTTCTTCCCCTCCCATATGGCGAACATCTAGGACCTGCTCCTGCTGAGACTTTGAAGCCTCGGCATCGTGTTTCCTTTTTTAAATTGAAGTCCGTTTACTTTATTGAAATATCCCTATTGTACTTGAGGCTATTGAGGTTCACACTGTGCCTGGGCAAGTCAGATAACCGTAAACAATATGGGGGGAAAAATGAAAAAAAGTCTCTGCATGACGTTGTGTGGCACGGTCGGTTTTTTTCTGCTGTATTTAAGTGCCTGGGCGAGCGAGGGGGGCACTGTGCTCGAGCTTAACGAGGCGCGACAGGTAGCTCAATACAATTATGTAATCCATATCCTCGCCATGTTGCTGGTGGGTTTCGGCTTCCTCATGGTATTTGTCAAAAGATATGGATTTGGGGCCACGACCGGAACATATCTGGTGGTGGCTGTCGGTCTTCCGCTTTATATTCTGCTTCGCGCAAACGGCGTATTCGCCCACGAAATTGCCCCAAACACGGTGCAGGCATTGCTCTTTGCCGAATTCGCCGTAGCGTCCGGGTTGATCGCCATGGGCGCGGTCCTCGGTCGTCTCCGCGTTTTCCAATACGCACTGCTGGCGCTGCTTCTGATTCCCGCTTATCTCTTGAACGAATGGCTGGTGCTGGATAATGGAATGGGTATGACTGAGGGATTTCAGGATACTGCGGGGTCGATCATCATACACGCCTTCGGTGCATATTTTGGCCTGGGGTTATCCTTGGCGCTGACCACGGCAAGACAACGAAGCCAGCCGATTGAGTCGGATGCAACTTCCGATCGATTCGCAATGCTGGGTTCAATGGTCCTGTGGCTTTTCTGGCCCAGTTTCGCCACCGCCATCGTTCCCTTCGAGCAAATGCCGCAGACGGTGGTCAACACCGTACTCGCCCTGTGCGGTGCCACGATCACCACATACTTCTTGAGTACCTATTTCCATAAAGGCAAAACCTCGATGGTCGATATGGCGAATGCCGCGCTGGCCGGTGGAGTGGCGATCGGTTCGACTTGCAATATCGTGTCGCCGACGGGTGCTTTTGGGATCGGTCTGCTTGCCGGTGCCCTCAGCGTCATCGGGTTTGTGTTCATTCAACCTGCACTTGAGAGACGCTTCAAGATCATTGACACCTGTGGAGTCCATAATCTGCATGGAATGCCGGGATTGCTGGGTGCATTCGTTGCTGTCCTGGTCGTGCCCGGCATAGCAGTTGCCCAATTTATCGGCATCGCCTTCAGTGTCGTGCTTGCTCTGATAGCAGGACTCGTCGCTGGCGCGCTCATCAGGGCTACCGGCACAACTGGTCTGGCTTACGAGGATAGTGAGGAATTTACACATACCGAAGGACCGGAAGCTACGGAAATCGATGCCATAGCACTTGAAGCCGAGACTTCAACTTAAAAGGGCGGTGACCCTGACGCAGCGAATGCCCAGAACGGTACGTGCAGGATATAACCTGCACAGGCGCCAACTTTATCCTGGTGTGTTGCTTCAGTATTGCGGGCACCGGATCAATCGAGTCAAAATCAATGAGGTCGGAGTCGGCTGATTTCCGGAAATCAGCCGACTCCGACCCGTTGATCCTCTATTTCTTTGGCATATAAAGATCGGTAATCGTCCCCTCCGCGATCTCGGCGGCAAAGAACACTGTTTCGGACAGAGTCGGATGCGGGTGGATGGTAAGGCCGATATCTTCCATGTCCGCGCCCATTTCCAATCCCAGTACAGTTTCGGATATCAGTTCGCCGGCATTGATGCCTACGATGCCCGCGCCAAGGATATGACGTGTCTTCTTGTCCAGGATTAACTTTGTCATGCCCTCGTCGCGCGCCATGGCCAAAGCACGACCGCTGGCGGCCCATGGAAATACCGCTTTTTCGAATTCGATACCTTGCTTTCTGGCTTCGGTTTCGGTGAGACCCATCCAGGCGATTTCCGGATCGGTGTAAGCTACAGAGGGAATAGCGCGAGCGTCGAACACCGCCGACTTCATTTTCTCCCCGCCGGCGATGATTTCCGCCGCCAGCTTGCCTTCGTGCGATGCCTTGTGCGCCAGCATCGGTTCGCCGACGATGTCGCCTATGGCGAAGATATGCGAGACGTTGGTTCGCAACTGCTTATCCACCGGGATGAAGCCACGCCCGTTCACGGCGATACCTGCATTTTCTGCGCCAATTTCACGGCCATTTGGCCGACGTCCTACCGCCATCAGAATCCGGTCGTATACTTGCGGTTCGGGTGCCGCAGTACCCTCAGCGCCACCTTCAGAGGATCCTTCGAACGTGACCTTCAATCCTTCTTGCAGCGCTTCGATTCCGGTGACTTTGGTTTTGAGGTAGATAGCCTCATAGCGTTTCTGTATGCGTTTGTGCAGCGGCCGGATAAGATCGGCATCCGCCCCGGGGATCAATTGGTCCATCAATTCGACGACACTGATCCTGCTGCCGAGCGCATCGTAGACCGTCGCCATTTCCAGACCGATAATGCCGCCGCCGATGATCAGCATGCGCTTGGGAATGTCCTCCAGCTTGAGTGCGCCAGTGGAGTCGATGATGCGCGGGTCATCGTAGGGGAAACCGGGAATACGAGCGGCAGCAGAACCTGCGGCAATGATGCAGTGCTCGAAAGACACCGTTTTTTTTCCGTCGGAGGTTTCCACTTCGATCATATTGGGCGAAGTAAACCTGCCCGTTCCCCGCACTACCTTCACCTTGCGTTGCTTCGCCAGCCCCGCCAGTCCCTTGGTGAGTTTGCCGATAATGGATTCCTTCCATCCCCGCAGCTTGTCTATTTCTATACCGGGCTTGGCGAAAGCGATACCCTGTTGTGCCGTTTCCTCGGCATCGGTGATGACTTTCGCCACATGCAGCAACGCCTTGGATGGAATGCAGCCCACATTGAGACAGACACCGCCAAGCGTGAGGTGGCGCTCGATCAGGACCACATTCTTGCCGAGATCGGCAGCACGGAAGGCGGCGGTATAGCCACCCGGCCCAGCACCCAATACCACTATGTCGGCATGAATATCACCTTGTGGAATCGAAGGCGCAGCGGGTGGCGCTACGGATTCAGGAGCAGGAGCAGTGACTGAGGCCGGTGCTTTCTCTTCTTCCTCTTTTTCCAATGGAGGAGCAACGTTGGCAGCGGGCTTCTCAGCCGGCTCTTCCTGCTTGCTCACTCCCTTAGTCACCCCAGCAGGTTCAGAGGTTTCAGCAGGAGCAGCCGCTTCTGCTGCGGTGGGCTCCAGCATGAGTATGACCGAGCCTTCCGAAACCTTGTCACCAACCTTGACCTTGAGTTCTTTTACCACCCCGGCTTGCGGCGAAGGAACTTCGATGGATGCCTTATCGGTTTCCAGTGTGATAAGCGATGTTTCCTTCTCCACGGTATCGCCGGGTTTCACCAGCACTTCAATCACTGCGACATCCTTGAAGTCGCCAATATCCGGTACTTTGATTTCGGTAAGCTGAGCCATGAAAACCTTATTAGTTTAAGGAAATAAAATTGGACCTTATTCCTGCAAACCTACTGTCGAATATGCCCGTCGCCCAGGACGATGAATTTCTGGCTGGTCAATCCTTCCAATCCCACCGGACCGCGAGCATGGAGCTTATCGGTGGAGATACCAATTTCCGCGCCGAGGCCATACTCGAACCCGTCCGCAAAGCGGGTGGAGACATTCACCATAACAGAACTGGAATCCACTTCGCGCAGGAAACGGCGCGCGTTGCTGTAATTCTCGGTAATGATGGAATCCGTGTGTTGGGAGCCGTAAATCGTAATATGCTCGACGGCCTGATCGAGACTGCTTACCACGCGCACGCTCAGGACAGGAGCAAGATATTCCGTATACCAGTCTTCCTCCTTTGCTTCCTTCATTTGCGGAATGATCGCCTGCGAGGCCGAATCGCCGCGCAGTTCCACACCCTTGTCCATATAGATTCTGCATAGCGGCGGCAGCACTTCCCCGGCAATATTCTCATGCACCAGCAATGTTTCGAGCGTGTTGCAGGTGCCGTAGCGCTGGGTCTTGGCGTTGTCGGCAACACGAATAGCCTTTTCCAGGTCTGCACCTTCGTCGATATAAATATGACATACGCCATCCAGGTGCTTGATGACGGGAATGCGCGCTTCATTCGAAATGCGCTCGATCAACCCCTTGCCGCCGCGGGGCACGATGACATCGACAAATTCTTTCATGGTGACGAGTTCACCCACGGCAGCCCGGTCGGTCGTTTCGATAACCTGGATTGCTGTCTCGGGCAAACCGGCGGTCTTGAGCCCTTCCCTGACGCACGCCGCGATCGCCTGATTGCTGTGAATGGCTTCTGACCCGCCGCGCAGTATCGCAGCATTACCCGCCTTGAGGCACAACCCTGCGGCATCGGCCGTGACGTTGGGACGCGCTTCATAAATGATGCCGATCACGCCCAGTGGCACGCGCATTTTTCCGACCTGTATGCCGGAGGGACGATAATTCAAATCGCTTATTTCACCCACCGGATCGGCTAACGCTGCAATTTGCAGCAAACCTTCGGCCATGCTCGCTATGCTTTTGGGCGTGAGCGTCAACCGGTCTATCATTGCCGCTTCCAGTCCCCGTTCTTTCGCGTTTTCCACGTCCCTTGCATTCGCTGCCAGCAGCTGCTGCTCTTCCCGTTTTATAGCCATCGCCATCCGTGTGAGCGCCCGGTTCTTGGCTGCGGTTTCCGCTTTGGCAATCAGGCGCGAGGCGATCCGGGCTTCGCGCCCGATGGATTGCATATAGGTCTTGATGTCGATGATGTCCATGTCAATGGTTCCATTTATTTAGACAGTAAGTTAGGGTAGGTCGGCTATCCCCGTTTGTGTCATCGTTTTGCCATGCCCCTTAACTGCTACTGCCGCTGTCCGATCTTCGCAAAACGCAATCCTAGTTGCAGCAACTCATCCCAGGGATCGCCGCTTGCAACGCCCTTGCTGACTCTGTCTATTTTAGCGGCATGCGACAAAGTCGACGTCAACTGTTCAAGATTCAGGCGACGAGCGGCATTCTCCATCATTTTCTGCCGGTCCTGCCATACTCGAGACTGGCTGGTCAATTGCCCCAGCGGTTTTCCTGCGTCGAGTCCGGTGCGAATCGCGACAAGAAGGCGGATCTGCCCCGCCAGCGTATTGACGACCAACGGCAATGCCATGCCTTCACCCTGCAAAACCTCCAGGATACGCGTGTAGCGGGCGGCATCCCCGGCAATCATCGCATCGGATAGTTTGAATGCATCATAGCGGGCGACATCGAGCACGGCATTCTTCACCTGCTCGAACGACAGTATTCCGGGCGGATAAAGCAACGCAAGTTTCTTGAGTTCCTGATAGGCTGCGAGCAGGTTGCCCTCTACCTTGTCAGCAAGAAATTGTAGCGTGTCGACGCCGGCACTCTGCCCCTGCAGGGCCAGTCGCTGGCCTATCCAGGCAGGCAGCCGGCTACGTTCTACCGGATAAACCGTAATGACCGCTCCTGCTGCATCAAGCGCCTTGAACCATCTGGTTGCCGCACCTTGCTGGTCGATGCGAGGCAGGGTGACGAGTGTGACGGTATCTGGCGGCAGGGCGCGGCAGTATTTCTCCAAAACGGCGCTGCCCTGATTGCCCGGCTTGCCTGAAGGGATGCGCAGATCGATTATACGTCTTTCGCCGAACAGGGACAGGTTGTTGCCGCACCGTTCCAGCTCTGTCCAGTTGAAGTGGCTATCGACGTTGAAAATCTCCCGTTCGATATACCCGCCCTGACGCGCTTTTGCACGGATCAGGTCGGCAGCTTCGATTGCCAGAAGCAACTCGTCGCCGGATACCGCATAGAGCGGCGCGAGCTGTTTATCGAGATGCCGCGCAAGCTGTTCGGGCGCAATACGCATGCCTTCGCCTTAAAGTTACCGCAACACAGGCGACGACGATCAGGGACTCACCTGTGAAGACTTATTCAGTTCCGCCACTTTGACTGCTCCAAGGCGTCGCACGATCTGGTCTGCCGAATCACCCTGCATTTCCCGCACGAGCATTGCCTCTTCCCCTTCCTTCGCGACCACCTGCTGATTGGTAAAAGGCATGATTCGGCGCAGGGCCAATTCAGTGGTGGGAATGAGTTCTTCCCCTTTGGCATTGACCAGCCGGAAGGAAACCCGGTACCGCAGTTCAAACTCCAGAACGCGCCCCCCGCCTGACACGGACATGATCTGCCTGTCATTGGTGACGCTGAGAATCTCCAGTATGGCCTGAGCCTTTTTCCGGTTGTCAACGAGGCGAGTTTGGGTGCCCGTCCGAACGAGGCGCCTGAGATCGGTACCGATGGGGTGTCCTTGCGGGAAGGAAATATAAAGCGTATCAAACGGAAGTGCCGCGGTTCCGCGCAACTGGAAGCCGCAAGCCGCGAGCAAAAGACAGCATGTAAGCAACAGGATTTTTTTCATCGGCAAATCCCCGAGTTCCGGTTTCTGTATCTTTCTGTATCTTCAAATGACAATATTCACCAGTTTCCCTGGCACCATCACCACTTTCTTAACTGCTTTTCCATCCATGAATCTTCGCACCTGTTCATTCTCCAGCGCAAGCTGCTCGATGACTACCGGTTTTGTATCTGCGGCAACCCGTATCTTCCCGCGCAGCTTGCCATTGACCTGAACGATCAGTTCAATTTCGTCCTGTACGAGCGCAGCAACGTCTGCTTGTGGCCACGGCTGATCGAGCAGTTCGGTTCCCGGCCTGAGTTCACGCCAGAGGGCATGGCAGATGTGGGGAACGATGGGCGACAGCAGCAGTACAATATTTTCCAGTGCTTCCTGCATCAACCCGCGAGCAGGCGGGCTCGAATCCTGCAATTTTGCAAGAGCGTTCATCAACTCCATTACAGCCGCAATGGCGGTATTGAAGGTATGCCGCCTGCCCAGGTCATCGCCCACCTTGGCGATGGTCTGGTGCAGTTGAAAACGCAAGGCCTTGAGTTCAGGACTGAGACCTGCAACCGGGGTTGGACCAATCGGAGTACCGCTTTGTTGCAAATGATCGTAAACCTGTTTCCATAATCGCTTCAGAAAACGGAACGCACCCTCCACCCCGGCATCCGCCCACTCGAGGGTCTGCTCGGGCGGACTGGCGAACATCATGAAGAGCCGGGCTGTATCCGCCCCGTATTGCTCGACGAGTTTTTGTGGGTCGACCCCGTTGTTGCGGGATTTCGACATGGTACCGATGCCGCCTGCTTCAACCGGCTGGCCGTCGGCACGCAGCACCGCTCCGATTCGTCTTCCCTGCTCGTCGGTCTGAACATCCACATCCACAGGGTTGAAATAGACGATGCGCCCGCTTTCCGTTTTCCGGAACATGATCTCATTGAGCACCATGCCCTGGGTCAGCAGATTGGCAAACGGCTCATCGAACAGCACCAGCCCGAGATCGCGCATGACCTTGCTCCAGAAGCGCGAGTAGAGCAAATGCAGGATGGCGTGTTCGATGCCTCCGATATATTGATCGACGGGGAGCCAGTAATCCACGCGTGCATCCACCATAGCATGGTGCTGGTCGGTGCAGGCATAACGGATGTAATACCATGACGAATCGACGAAGGTATCCATCGTGTCGGTTTCCCGGCGGGCGGGCTGACCGCAGCGCGGACAGGAACACTCGTAAAACGATGGCGTTTTAGCAAGCGGGTTGCCCGAGCCATCGGGCACCAGATCTTCCGGAAGCACCACGGGAAGCTGTTCATCCGGCACTGGCACTACGCCGCACACCTCGCAATAGATGAGAGGAATAGGGCAACCCCAATAACGCTGCCGGGAAATACCCCAGTCGCGCAGGCGGTAATGCACGCGTTTCTCGCCCAGTCCCTTCTGTTGCAGTGCGGCAGCGATCGCATCCACTGCGGTCTGGAACGCGAGCCCGGAGAATTCGCCGGAATCGAACGTGATGCCGTGTTCCACATACGCCTGGGCAAGCGGCACTGGCAGATCGGAGTCAGCAGGCTTGATCACGCCCCTGATCGGCAGCGAATATTGGGTGGCAAACTCGAAATCGCGTTCATCATGGGCGGGAACCGCCATCACCGCCCCTTCCCCATAACCCATCAGCACATAGTTGGCTATCCAGACAGGCAATCTGGCCCCGGTCAAGGGATGGATAACGTACAACCCGGTATCCCTCCCCTTCTTTTCCTGGGTAGCGAGTTCCGCTTCCATCATCGCGCCCTGCCTGCATTCCTCAATAAATACGGCAAGGGCAGGATTGCTTTTCGCTGCATGCTGAGCGACAGGATGCTCAGCCGCGACAGCCACATACGTTACGCCAAACAAGGTATCTGCACGAGTCGTAAAAACCTTCAGGTCCTGCGGCATGCCTGACTCGGCATCAGCGGGAAAGCGGACCTCGACACCGAAGCTCTTGCCGATCCAGTTGGCCTGCATCGTTCTCACCCGCTCCGGCCAGCCCGGAAGCGTGTTCAGCGCTTCCAGCAGCTCGTCGGCATACGCGGTGATCTTCATGTAATACATCGGGATTTCGTGCTTTTCCACCAGCGCCCCGGTGCGCCAGCCGCGCCCGTCGATTACCTGCTCATTGGCAAGCACTGTCTGGTCGACAGGGTCCCAGTTCACGATACCCGTCGTTCTGTAGGCCAGTCCCTTTTCCAGCATGCGCAGAAACAGCCACTGATTCCACCGGTAGTAATCCGGCTGACAGGTGGCAAGCTCGCGGTCCCAATCTATTGCCAGTCCCAGGCTCTGCAATTGCTTGCGCATATAGGCAATGTTGTCGTAGGTCCACTTTGCCGGCGGCACATTGTTTTGCATTGCCGCATTCTCTGCCGGCAGGCCGAACGCATCCCAGCCCATGGGCTGCAACACGTTGTAACCCTGCATACGGTGATAGCGCGACAGCACATCGCCAATGGTATAGTTGCGCACATGCCCCATGTGCAACTTGCCAGACGGATAAGGAAACATCGAAAGACAATAGTATTTCCGCTTTTCCGGCGCCTCCACCGCCTTGAATGCGGCGATTTGCTGCCAGTACTGTTGCGCTTCCGACTCGATTTCCTGTGGGTGATATTTTTCCTGCATAAGCTCGGCTTTCTGCCATAAAGCTGGGAATTATACCGTGAACTCGGGCATTCCCGTGGGGTGAGGCCGCCTCCGGCGAGCCGGAAGGAAAGCGAGAGACTGTGTATTTTGAAGCGTCGGTGAGCGGCTAAAGAGACTATCGGAAACGATTCAGTTCAGGATATTTCAGGAAACGGATTTACCTGATCCTGATAGTCACCCTGAAGTCGCCTCGTATCAGGCTTAGAATAAGGCTTCCCTGGCCGCTGGCCTTGAGAGCAGCAAGCAACTCCTGAACCGAACGGACCTGCCGGCGATTGACTCCAATGATGAGGTCACCCGGCCGAATGCCCCGCAGCCAGGCAGGACTATTGACTTCCACGTCTGTTACCATCACGCCCTCAATTCCCCGGCGGGCGCCAGGTTTCAGGTTCGCCACGGTTGCGCCTGAGACCTCGGGCACGACCTCCGCACCTGCACTGGAAACCTCCGCCAGCTTGGCGATCTTTACTTTGGCAGTCAGCCGCTTCCCATTCCTGATCAACCCGAGGTCCAGCGTCTCCCCGATTGGCCTCAGTCCAATCTTGTTGCGCAAATCAATCGAGTTCCGCACAGGTTTTCCGTTGACAGTCGTTATCACATCACGCGGCTTCATCCCGGCTTTTTCGGCGGGTGATCCCGCCTCAATCGTGCTGATGATGGCGCCTTCCGTGGAAGGCAACCCTAGCGAGGCCGCCAGGTCGTGTGTAATATCTTCGCTGCTCGCACCCAGCCTGCCGCGGCGTACCTCGCCGAAGCGCAGGATCTGATCGAGGACTGCCTTCACCATCACACTGGGGACCGCGAAGCCGATGCCGACATTGCCGCCTGCAGGACCGATGATGGCTGTGTTGATGCCGATCAACTCCCCCTTGAGATTGACGAGAGCGCCGCCGGAGTTGCCCGGATTGATGGAGGCGTCGGTCTGGATGAAGTCTTCATAGCCTTCTATATCCAGTCCGCTTCTTCCCAATGCGCTGACGATGCCCGAAGTTACCGTTTGCCCCAGGCCGAACGGATTTCCGATCGCAATGACAAAATCTCCCACGTTGAGCAGATCGGAATCACCGAGGCGCAGCGCCTTGAGGTTCTTGGCATCGATTTTCAGCAGGGCAATATCAGTGCCCGGGTCCGTTCCCACCAGCTTCGCCTGGAACTGGCGCCTGTCCTTGAGCGTCACCACCACCTGCTGTGCATCCTTGATCACGTGATAGTTGGTCACGACATAGCCCTTGCCCGCATCCATGATCACGCCAGAACCCACACTGCGCTCCGGGCGGGCCTCCTGCTCGGGAAGATTGAAAAAGCGGCGGAAGAAAGGATCCCGAAACAAGGGATTCTCTTCGATGGCCGAGCGCGTCACCACGGAAATATTGACGACTGCCGGGGTCACATCCTGAAGCACCGGCGCCAGGGTCGGCACGCCATTTTTGGTGTCACTGAAAGGTAAAGCGGAGTAGGCTGGCAACACAATGACCAGCAAGCCGATAAAAACCAGCCAGAGTGAAACTGACAGCGGTGAAACTGACGGCAAAACTGGTCGCGAAACTGATCCGGTCGATTTTCTCATTTGAAGAGTGCTTTACTTGGTTTGTCCACCAGTTGCAGTGTGATGTGATTTCTCAATCTTTGCTCAGGCTCAGGAGTTCTTCCACACCCGGCTCGAAGGGCTCGGGATCGAATGCCCTGTCGCCATCGACAACCGGCCCGTTCCCGGTTTTGAGTCCCTGAAAGTCGTAAAGCGAGGAATCGAGCAGATGCGAGGGTTGGATGTTCTGCAAGGAGCTGAACATGTTTTCCAGCCTGCCGGGAAATTTTTTATCCCATTGCTGCAACATTTCCTTCACCGCCTGGCGCTGCATATTCTTCTGCGACCCGCACAGGTTGCAGGGGATGATCGGAAAATTTTCCATCTCCGCATAGGCGGCCAGGTCCTTCTCCTTGCAGTAGGCAAGCGGCCGAATGACGATATGCCTGCCATCATCGCTTACCAGCTTGGGTGGCATGGTTTTCAGCTTGCCGCCATGAAACAGGTTGAGAAACAGGGTTTCAAGAATATCATCGCGATGATGGCCCAGCGCGATTTTCGTTGCGCCCAGCTCGCCCGCCACGCGATACAGAACCCCCCGACGCAAGCGTGAACAAAGGCTGCAAGTGGTTTTCCCCTCCGGTATCAGGCGCTTCACCACGCTATAGGTATCCTGCTCGACGATGCGGAAGGGCATGCCGATGGAAGTGAGATAGTTCGGCAACACGTGTTCCGGAAAGCCCGGCTGCTTCTGGTCCAGATTTACCGCAATCAGCTCGAATTGTATGGCTGCGTGCGCCTGCAGGCTGCGGAGGATATCGAGCAGGACATAACTGTCCTTTCCGCCCGAGAGACACGTCATCACCCGATCTCCAGGCTCGATCATGTTGAAATCAGCTATCGCCGTGCCGACAAGCCGCCTCAACCGCTTGTGCAGTTTGTTGACGTTATGTTGCTCCTTCCTGGACAGCATTCCCATTCCTGTCTCTATTCCCATTCCCGCCGCGACCTCCTCTCAGGATACTCATCGAGTAACGGCGCCCCTTCCATACGCTCGCGGCTCAGTCTCGATTTCTGAAAAACTGCACTCGTAATTTTCCCAGATTGGATGGGGTTTGGACAGTGCTGCCACAATCCCGAACATGCATCGATCGGCTTTCCTGTTCCCTCGGTCCAGTGTTCCTGCTTCCCACCCTCGGTAACGCTGTATATGCAAAAAACAGATAAGCAAATCAAATGATATTAGTTTGAATTATAAAAGGTCGCTGATAACGTGTCGCTTCCACAAACTCTGCAACCGTTTTGACCATGTCGGCCAGCACCGAGATTATTGACCCGGAAGAAAAGCATTATGGTTCCGGACAATCCGGCAGACGGATACCCATGGACGTTAAACACCGGATTCTGTATGCCATTGCAAACATCGAATATGGCTCGGTGGAGGTGGTAATTCATGGCGGCAAGATCACCCAGATAGAGTGCCGGGAAAAAATCCGGGTGGGGCATACCGAGGCTGGCCAGAGAAAGTGAAGGGAATAATGCAAAACCGGAAAGCCGCAGGCATGGAAGCCGACCAAATGACTGGAGGCCCAATAAAACAAATTAAACAGATTATATCGCTCCCTGACCAGACGACCGGAAGGACGATACAGGAGAGAGGAATGAAGTTTTATCTGGGAACAGCCATTGCGTTTGCTCTCACGATACTGCCATGGAGCGGAGTTCAGGCAGAGGCAAACACGATCGGCATCGAAAAATTCAAAATGACAGGACAGGAAAGCGGGTTGGCTCAGTACGATGCCACCCCTGTTGAAGAAAAAGAAAAAGCCGATCCCCCAGGAGCAGGCAGCAAATCAGATGGAAACACACGGGCTGGAAAAACAGCGGCTGGAAACACAGCAGCAGCGGCAACAAAGGAGGAAAAAAAATCGACGGGCTACTTCAGGCCTTCCAGCAGCTACTCGACCCAGCCCGAATCCGACCCGCCCCGCTATGTACGCACCCTGAGCAAAACCGGGATTGAAGCTTTCAAGGACATCTACTGGCTGGATGTGGGCATCGATCATCGTACCCGCTACGAATTCCGCAGCAACGATATACGGCGCACTGAACTCAGGCTGGACCAGCCTTTCCTGCTGCGCTCCCGCGCCTACTTCGGAATCCGCGAAATATTCGATCCGCTGCGCGGCGCCGTGGAATTCCAGGATTCCCGCCGCTACAACGGTCATTTTCCACCTGATGACCGTGATTTCAATGAGCATGAACTCATCCAGGCTTATGCCGAATTGTATTTCAAGGGGGCGCTGGGTCAGGACGACCTGAAACAGGAGCGTCCGCTCAGGTTGCGCGCGGGCCGCATGGCCTATGAGGCTCTGGACCGGCGCCTGATCGGCCGCAATGAATGGCGCAATACGACCAATACCTTCGAAGGTTTTCGCATCAACCTCGGGCAGGAAGTCAACGATTGGGAGGGAGACTTATGGGCCTACCAGCCTGTCCAGCGGCTGCTGACGGAGTTTGACGAGCGCATCGAGAACCAATGGTTCTACGGCGGTATCGCTCATTGGCGCAAATGGTCGGACTTTATCACACTCCAGCCTTATTACATGGGACTGACGCAGGACGGCAGCAAGACAGGCGAGATCGATCGTCATATTCATTCACCCGCCCTGAGGGGATACGGCAAGATAGGCGATACCGGCCTGGATTTCGATTTCAACCTGATCTACCAGTTTGGCCGGAACGGGACACAGGAGCATCAAGCCTATGCACACATCACCGAGCTGGGCTATACGCTCAAACACGCGTGGAAACCCCGCATCAGTGCCTTTTACGGTTATGCCAGCGGCGATCGCAACCCCAATGACAACGTGAATAACCGCTTCGAACGGTTCTTCGGTTTCTCGCGGCCATGGTCAGCGGATGATTACATCGTTTTCGAGAATATCAAATCCCCAAAGATAAAACTCGAGTTCCAGCCGTTCAAGGACCTGCGAATCGATGGCGGTTACAGTTGGTACTGGCTGGCTAGCGATACCGACCGCCTCAATAACCTCTTCAGAAGCAATGGAAGTAACGGGGGAGGCTTTTCCAACCGCGATGCTACCGGAAGCAGCGGTGACTTCATCGGACACAATTTCGACATCCGGGCACGCTACAAGCTGGCAAAACACATCAACACGACGATCGGTTACTCGCATTTCACCAGCGGAGAGTTTGTGCGCAACCGGCAAATAGCGGCCCTGGGCAGAAGCCCGGGGGGTTCGGACTTTTTTTACGTTGAAGTTGTATTGAGCGCATTTTAATTATTTGACACTTATTGATTTCACTTTGCCTGAAGGAAGAGTACGAAAATGAAAGCATGGATAACGACGAGCCTGGCCGCCATCCTCCTGCTGGGAGGCAATGCATGGGGAGATAAAACCTTATTGAATGTGTCCTACGACCCCACCCGCGAGCTGTATCAGCAGTTCAATTCGGCATTCGCGAAGCATTGGGAGGGCAAGACCGGAGAAAAATTAGTCGTAAAGCAGTCTCATGGCGGCTCCGGGAAACAGGCACGCTCTGTCATCGACGGACTTGATGCCGATGTCGTAACACTCGCGCTGGCGAAGGACATCGATGAAATCGCGGAAAAGGCCAGACTGCTGCCACCAGACTGGCAAAAGCGCTTGCCGCATAACAGCACGCCTTACACCTCAACCATCGTACTGCTGGTGCGCAAGGGCAATCCCAGGAACATTAAAGATTGGGACGATCTGGTCAAGCCCGGCGTAGCCGTAATCACCCCCAACCCGAAAACCTCGGGGGGTGCCCGCTGGAATTACCTCGCCGCGTGGGAATACGGCAAGCGAACGTACGGCGACGACGCCAGGGCGAAGGAGTTCGTAGCGAAGCTTTACCGGAATGTGCCTGTGCTGGACTCGGGCGCGCGCGGCTCAACCACGACATTCGTGGAGCGCGGCATCGGCGATGTCTTCATTTCGTGGGAAAACGAAGCATTCCTCGCCATCAGGGAACTCGGACCCGACAAATTTGAAATTGTCGCACCGTCCGTCAGCATTCTTGCCGAGCCGTCCGTGGCGGTGGTGGACAAGGTGGTCGACAAGAAGGGTACCCGTACCGTCGCGGAAGCCTATCTCCAGTATCTCTATTCGGACACGGGCCAGGAGATTGCCGCGAAGAATTTCTATCGTCCAACCAATGCCGCAATTGCGACGAAATATGCAAACCAGTTTCCCGGCATCAAGCTGTTCAAGATCGACGATGCGTTTGGCGGCTGGAAGAACGCGCACAAGCTTCACTTTGCCGATGGCGGCACTTTTGACCAGATTTATCAGAAATAACAGCCCAAGTCGTACTGTCTGCACTGAAACCACAAGACACCCTGCTGACCGTCCAGAAAATTGACGTCCAGGAAATTTTTGAAAGGAGATGGAAAATGAGCATTTCTTCATCACAGGAAAAGGATGAACTGGCGCGCATCCAGGAAGCAACCGACTATGCGGTGAGGCGAGCGGAGAATGGTTCCATCATGGGACATTTTTTCAACTGCTCGCTGTCAAGCGTATTTCAGCCGGTATTCGATGCAAAAACACGCAGTGTGGCAGGACATGCAGCTTATATCCGTTCTGTCATGAATGAGGAAAATCCATTATCTCCCTGGAAAGTCCTCTCTCTCGGGGAAGGAGACGCCCCATTGGTACGTTTTGACCGGCTGTGCCGTGCAGTGCACGTGCTCAACTACTTCAGCGGAAGCGCTCATGAGGCCAATCTTTTTGTCACCATACAGCCCCGCCTTCTTGAAGCCGTGAAGGATGATCATGGCCGAGCGTTCAAAAGAATCCTCGATATCATCGGCGTGGAGACTTCCCGGGTGGTAATCGAGATTCCGGCTGAGGTGAACCGCAACTGGAAGCTGCTCAAACACGTGATCAGCAATTACCGCTCGCACGGCTATCGCATAGCGATCAATCACAACGATGCCGGCGATGATTGGGTAGCGGAACTTGCCAGCCTGTATCCGCTGTATCCGGACATGGTACGGCTGGAAGCCTCTGTTCTTCAAAGGCTGGAAGACACAAGGCCGCTGGTGGAGGCCATTCATCACTTTGGCGCACAAGTTTTGTTCCGTGAGATCGAAACAGCGCGGCAATTGACAGGAGTTGTTCGCGCAGGCGCCGATCTTCTTCAGGGACGCTTTCTCGGCATCCCGGCGCAGGCGATTGAGTTTGACTTGCTCCTGCCTCCTACCACGACAGAGTACCGGAGTGCGGAGGCTTCTCCCGAACGCGTCAGGACCCTTCAACACTATATCGACGCGGCGGGAATCTGAAATGGGCACGTTCAGACAACACAGCGTTCTGCCCGGATTCAATCTGGCGCTTGGATTTACGTTGCTTTATCTGAGCCTGATTGTTCTGATTCCAATCTCGGCGGCATTTGTTCGCACGGCAGAGCTCACCTTGCCTGAATTCTGGGAGGTGGTGACGACACCGAGAGTTCTGGCTTCTTACCGGTTGACATTTGGCGCCTCATTCGCGGCGGCACTGCTCAATGCGGTATTCGGGCTCCTGGTCGCGTGGGTGCTGGTACGCTACTCTTTTCCCGGAAAGAAGCTGATCGATGCCCTGGTAGACCTTCCATTTGCCCTGCCAACGGCGGTAGCCGGTATTGCCCTGACAGCGCTCTATGCGGGGAACGGGTGGATCGGCCAGTATCTGGAGCCGCTTGGCATCAAGGTCGCCTTTACACCGACAGGGGTCTTCGTGGCGCTGACGTTTATCGGATTGCCCTTTGTAGTGCGAACAGTGCAACCTGTGCTGGAAGACCTCGAGCCCGAACTGGAAGAAGCAGCGGCTACACTCGGCGCGAACCGCTTGCAGACATTCCTGCGAGTCATTTTTCCCGCGATTTTTCCGGCACTGGTAACCGGCTTTGCACTTGCCTTCGCCCGTGCGATCGGGGAATACGGGTCCGTTATTTTTATCGCGGGCAACATGCCGATGATTTCCGAAATCACGCCGCTCCTGATCATTACCAAGCTCGAGCAGTACGACTATGCAGGCGCTACGGCGCTCGCCGTGGTCATGCTCGTGATTTCTTTCGTGTTGCTCCTGATCATCAACCTGCTGCAATGGTGGAGCCGCAGCCGGAATTCATCGTCCGTATGAGCATGAGGATATCCTGATGACTGCTATTGCTCTTCCGTTGCCCGTCACTTCAGGCCGCGTGCGGCCCGTCGAGGAATCCGCGTGGATGCGGCGGTCCCTGATCGGGCTTGCGCTGGCCTTTCTGACGCTCTTTCTCTTCGTACCGCTGATATCGGTTTTCTACGAAGCGCTCAGGAAAGGCTGGGATGTCTACATCGCCGCAATTACCGAACCGGATGCGGTGTCCGCCATTCAGCTTACCCTGACCGCAGCCGCCATTGCGGTTCCGCTTAATCTGGTATTCGGCGTAGCGGCAGCATGGGCGGTTGCCAAGTTTGAATTCCGCGGCAAAAACCTGCTGGTCACGCTCATCGATCTGCCTTTTTCGGTTTCGCCTGTCGTGTCCGGACTCATCTATGTGCTTATTTTCGGCTTGCAGGGTTGGCTGGGCCCATGGCTGGCGGAACACGACATCAAGATCATCTTTGCGGTACCCGGCATCGTACTGGCGACCCTATTCGTTACGGTTCCCTTTATCGCCCGCGAACTGATTCCCCTGATGCAATCCCAGGGGGCCGAAGAGGAAGAGGCAGCCGTGGTACTCGGGGCGAATGGCTGGCAGATATTCTTCCGGGTGACGCTGCCCAACATTAAATGGGGCTTGCTTTATGGGGTCATCCTTTGTAATGCGCGCGCAATGGGAGAGTTTGGGGCGGTATCGGTGGTATCCGGGCATATCCGGGGGAGCACCAATACCTTGCCGCTGCATGTCGAGATTCTTTATAACGAATATAACTTCGCGGCCGCCTTTGCCGTGGCGTCGCTGCTGGCACTGCTCGCCCTCATTACATTGGCATTGAAGACAATCGTTGAATCAAAAACCGGGGAAAAACCGGTAACTACAGGAATACAGGAATGAGCATAGAGATCCGTAATCTTTCCAAACAATTCGGGAGTTTTTCCGCGCTGCGCGACGTCAGCCTGGAAGTAAAGTCCGGTGAACTGCTCGCGCTGCTCGGCCCTTCAGGATCAGGAAAAACAACCCTGCTGCGTGTCATTGCGGGACTGGAAGCAGCGGATACCGGCCAGGTGCTGTTCCAGGGCGAAGATGCAACGGACCAGCACGTACGTGAGCGACAGGTTGGCTTTGTATTCCAGCACTATGCCCTGTTCCGGAACATGACCATTTTCGAAAATGTAGCCTTCGGCCTGCGTGTCCGTCCGAAAAGATTCCGGCCTTCCGCAGCAGAGATTCGGCAACGCGTACATGAGTTGCTGAAACTGGTGCAACTGGACTGGCTGGCAGACCGCTACCCGCATCAACTCTCCGGCGGGCAGCGCCAGAGAATCGCCTTGGCACGAGCCTTGGCTGTGGAACCCAAGATTCTGCTGCTCGACGAGCCGTTCGGCGCGCTCGATGCCAAGGTACGCAAGGAACTGCGTTCATGGCTTAGAAGACTTCACGATGAGATGCATATTACCAGTGTGTTCGTCACCCATGACCAGGAAGAGGCATTGGAGGTCGCGGATCGGATCGTGGTCATGAACGAAGGTCGAATCGAGCAGATCGGCACGCCGGATGAGGTATACGAGCACCCGGCAAGCCCGTTCGTGTACAAATTCCTGGGCAAGGTGAATCTTTTCCACGGGCGACTCCATCGCGGACGCGCCTGGATAGGGGGAATCGAAATCGATGCACCGGAGCATACCGAGGCCGAAGAACTCTCAGCAGTGGCCTATGTGCGTCCGCATGACATCCATGTGGACAAAGTGGGCAATGCCTTGAATGGGGAGGGAACAATTGCCGCACATGTGGCCCACATTCTCTCGATTGGCCCGGTAGTTCGCCTTGAGTTGATGCGCGATGACGGCAAAGACAAGGAATTGATCGAGGTCGAAATCAGCAGAGAGCGCTTTCGCGAACTGCAACTGACGCGAGGCGATCAGGTTTTCATCAAACCTTCCCGTTTCGATCTCTTTCCGGCGCAGATACACTGAGGGTGACTGACAGTCTGACAGGTTTGCCAGTATTGTTGCTACTTCCTGAAAAAAGAGGGGAACGTGAGTTCGTGCGGAAGCCCCATGAGGGACAAACGCATGAGGACAAGCCGCAATCCACGCCTGCTACTCGACAACCTCCAGAACCCCCTCCATCCCGTGCTCCCTGTGGCTCTTGAAAAAGAGCAGCTTCTTTGGACAATAGAAGGCATATTTGCCTGGCTTGGTCGGAGTAAAAGTGAATGTTTGAGACTGCTGATTCAGATCTTGATCGATCGAGATATTTGCTTTGGGAGCCTTGAGCACCAGGCCGTGAGGAATAATCCCTTGTTCCACCCGAACCACAAACATCACGGGAACGTTGACTTTGACAATGATGTGCCTGGGGCGGAAGAAATAGTCGCCCGCCAGAATGTTCACGCGTTGCACGCCCTCGCTGTCCACCGTTGCCCGGTAGGGTTCATTCTCCGACTGGGCGGCGACGCGCCCCATTGCGAAGCAGATCATCAGCGCCAGTAACAGGGGTAAAAATCGGGGGAATAAAAACCGCTGTAGTTTCATGATGATTTCCTCGTCTGAGGATTTCTTTGTCATGTGACGCTGAAATTCGATCGCCGCCGTTGCTTCAGTCGCCAGGGGGACACTGCAGGAGCAAGCACGTCACACTGTACCATGTGCAGGCGCTTCCTATGGCAAATATCGCATAGGTTCAATTGCGTTAGCCGAGCACTTGCAGAGAAGATCAATCATCTATTGCTGCGCCTGGCTTTGTTCGTCGTGATCAACTATGGCGGAAACTTGCATATGCAAGAATATGCTGATGCCGGCGACGCACCAACAAAAAAGCCCCGACTCGTGAGAGTCGGGGCTTTTTTCTATAAGGTGCCTGGCAGTGACCTACTTTCGCATGTGAAAACACACTATCATCGGCGCGACTTCGTTTCACGACCCTGTTCGGGATGGGAAGGGGTGGGTCCAAAGTGCTATGACCACCAAGCGTAACTTTTAATGGAATCCGACAAAAGCAGTGAACAACCCTGGCTTCTATCGAAAACCGCAATCCTGAAGAAGTAAATGGGATGATTGTATCTGATAAACACCTTGTTATTGCTTAAGGTTATAGGATCAAGCCGCACGGTCAATTAGTATCGGTTAGCTTAACGCATTACTGCGCTTCCACACCCGACCTATCAACGTCGTAGTCTTCGACGAACCTTTAGGGGGGTTTAACCCCCGGGAAGTCTCATCTTGAGGCGAGTTTCCCGCTTAGATGCTTTCAGCGGTTATCTCTTCCACACTTAGCTACCCGGCGATACGACTGGCGTCATAACCGGTACACCAGAGGTGCGTCCACTCCGGTCCTCTCGTACTAGGAGCAGGTCCTCTCAAACTTCCAACGCCCACGGCAGATAGGGACCAAACTGTCTCACGACGTTTTAAACCCAGCTCACGTACCACTTTAAATGGCGAACAGCCATACCCTTGGGACCGGCTACAGCCCCAGGATGTGATGAGCCGACATCGAGGTGCCAAACTCCCCCGTCGATATGAACTCTTGGGAGGAATCAGCCTGTTATCCCCGGCGTACCTTTTATCCGTTGAGCGATGGCCCTTCCATACAGAACCACCGGATCACTATGACCTGCTTTCGCATCTGCTCGACTTGTCAGTCTCGCAGTCAAGCACGCTTTTGCCATTGCACTATCAGCACGATTTCCGACCGTACCTAGCGTACCTTCGTACTCCTCCGTTACACTTTGGGAGGAGACCGCCCCAGTCAAACTGCCTACCATACACGGTCCCCGATCCAGATAATGGACCCAGGTTAGAACCCCAACAACACCAGGGTGGTATTTCAAGGTTGGCTCCATGAGCTCTAGCGAGCCCACTTCAACGCCTCCCACCTATCCTACACAGGTGTTGTCAAGATCCAATGTAAAGCTACAGTAAAGGTGCACGGGGTCTTTCCGTCTAGCCGCGGGGAGATTGCATCTTCACAAACATTTCAACTTCGCTGAGTCTCAGGAGGAGACAGTGTGGCCATCGTTACGCCATTCGTGCAGGTCGGAACTTACCCGACAAGGAATTTCGCTACCTTAGGACCGTTATAGTTACGG